>Ga0153916_10001445_pt1 | contig 17041 bp, 13 predicted proteins | sample Opewatmetagenome_FD_109642 | JGI IMG/M metagenome (GOLD analysis project Ga0153916, IMG submission 109642) | Freshwater wetland microbial communities from Ohio, USA - Open water 3 Core 3 Depth 4 metaG | ecosystem: Environmental > Aquatic > Freshwater > Wetlands | place: USA: Ohio, Lake Erie... | reverse complement strand
GACCAGCGAGACGGCCCCCCCGCGACGGCCCGCGCCCACCAGCGTGTCTCCTTCCCGGTCGCCCAAGCGGCTGCGGCGATCGACCACAGCCGGTCGTCCCGCGATCGCCACGCGATCTCGTCGGGCGACCAGCACTGCCGCAGCCTCTGTTGAACATATCGCCGCACCTCGGGCCGCTGGAGTCTGCACACCCGCGGCCGCCGGCTGCGCCGGGTTTGGGCCTTCCCCTGGGCAGCCACCGCCCAGTAGCCGTTGCGGCTACGGTTCCGCTGAAGCTCACGGGAGATGGTGCTCTCGGCCCTGCCGAGGCCTCGCGCGGTCTCCGCCTGGTTCCGACCAGCGCTTCGCATCTGGGCTATAACCTCACGCTCCTCCAAGGTAAGATGATGAGCCATCGCGGGGACTCCGTTCGAAAGGGTCGTCCTGCAAAACCACCCATTCGAACCCCCCGCGATGCTTTCACCTAGACCACTTTCCTGCTCCCTTGCGATTCAATTTTGACGCCAAGGTTTTGGGCCGAGATTCTGGGGTTCGGTAGGAACCTTGGGGGGTCCTTTCGAGCCCCGGTTGGGCTCTCTCGAAACGGAGAGTCTTCCGGGTGCGGGCAGATCGACGCAAACGGTTGCCGAAAAGCGGGTTAAAGCGAAACGCCCGGCGGTCGATCTCTCGGCGTCGGGCGTTAACTGGACGAGCTATCAGATTCGTAGAAAGCGAACAAGCTCCCCGAGTAGGACTCGAACCTACGACCCAGCGGTTAACAGCCGCTTGCTCTACCAACTGAGCTACCGGGGAAGGAGTGACTCTTGATGATACTGGATTCGTCTGACGAAGACAAGTGCCAGGGGAAAAAGGGGCCTCTTCCACTATGCCGAGCTGCCTACGTCTTCCGTGTGCGCGTTTTTTCCATAGCCACCTGATTGCCCAACTCATTGAATTCCACGCGAGACATGAAACTGCGCATCAGCATGATCCCTCGACCGCATGGGCAATCGAGGCGCTCGGGCTTCGTCGGATCGGGGACTTGGGCGGGGTCAAAACCGCGTCCCTGATCGGTGATCTCGATCCGCAAGCGATTGCGGAAGAGTTGGCAAGCGATGCGGATCTGTTTTGACGGATCGCGAGCGTTCCCGTGCTTGATCGCGTTGACGAGGGCCTCTTCCATGGCCAGACGGACGCCGAAGAGGTCTCCCTCGATCCAATGCTGCTGCTGGAGCTTCTGAAGGATTTCTTCCTGGACCCGGCGGCCCTCGTCGGCACGGTTGGGGATGACCCGGTCACACTGCCAGATCCACGGTTCTTCACACATCGACGTCGGCTTTACCCAGTGGCTTGCCGGCTCCAGGGCTTCCCGGTCAGAAGGCGGCCAACGCATCGGCCTCATCCTTTCGGATGTCGAACAGGCGATCCAGCTTGGTGATCTTGAATACCTCGAAGATCTCGGATCGGATGCAGCACAGCCTCAGGGCGCCGTTGTGGGCTTTGACCTTCTTGTCCAGCGTGATCAACTTGCCCAGCGCGGCGCTGGAGAGGAAATCCACCGAGGAGAAATTCAGCACCAGCTTCTTGCGTTGGTCGGTCTCGACCAGTTGGAACAGTTCCTGCCCCAACTCCTGGATGTTCAGGTCTTCGACGATCCGCCGGTTGCGGAAATGGACGACCGCAACGTCTTCGACTTCGTTGATCGCCAAGTGCCGGTATGCAGTCATTGCCAGACTCCTCGGGAGTGTTCGGACCAGGCGCCCGCCGCCAAGCCGTGGTTCCTGCAAACGGGGGCGATGGCTGTCCCCCGCCCATGGCCACCCGTCCCTTCATCGGCAGGACCCACCGTGTCTCCCCAAGATATAACCCACCAGAATGGGCGTCAAGGAGCGGCAAACGGGATTCCGACGCCGGCCGGGGCAAGCCACGGCAGTGCATTGTAGCCGCGTGGGCGCGTCGCTGCGAAGGCCTCTATCGGGGGGGCGCGGGCATGCGCCAAGCAGGGCACTTACGGCGTCGAGCTCGCCTTGCCGATCGCTCGTTCCACAAGGATGAAGTTGTTCCCCCGGAATTCGGTAATCTTGCCGCTGACTCGCCATTGCAGAGGGTAGGGATGGCTGGCCAAGGTTCGGGCGATCCGCTCCAGGTTGAGGTTCTCCAAGGCGACGAACCGTTGGGAGTTCTTTTCGGTGACGAAAACCACCCGCTCCCCAACGATCTGGAACGAGCCCGGCTGGTCCACCAGGTCGGTCCCCTCGCGGGCGCGCGGCTGAGGGGTCTCGCCGGTTCGGACACTTGGGGGGGACGGCGTCCCGGGGGCCGGGGCCTGCGGCGACCCGATCGCGGCCATTCCGACTCCCAGCAGCACGACCGCGAGACCCAATACCACCATGCCTGGCCTTGTCCGGGGCAGATCGTCTCCGAATCGGGAGCAGCGTTCGACGATCCGCACAAACGAATCCTCCGGCATGGCGCGCCCTGTCGGTTGCATCGCGTTCGGTCCTCAGGCCGGTCGGGCCATCGTCCAACTGTGCAGGATGAGCACGGCCCCGACCGACATCAACAGCCAGCCGACCCAATCGTCCGGTCGCAGTGTCTTCGACGGGACCGACGGCGGCGAGCCGGCGAGGACCTCCACCGTGTCACTCGCCGTTGCGACCGGATGCTTGGCCTGCTCGGCGAGCAGCTTGGTGGCCTTCGGCGTGAGCACGAAGGCATCGACGAGGCGGAATTGGATTCCCAGAAGCAAGAGCACCATGCCGACCACGAAGACTTGATTTCGATTGATGTCCATCGCTCGACTCCTGGACCAACGCCGCCAAGGATGGTGGGTCCTTGGGCCGGTCGAGACACCGGCGCCCCATCAAGTGCCTTCATGCGTTTCATCGAACCGGTTTCCGGGGCGACTTCAGGTGGGAACGCGGGTTGACGCTTATTCCATCGTCGCCGGCGGCCGATTCCGGCGCGGACGGAGCAATCGCTGCAACCCGCACATGGGTCGGATACGGCCGGGAACGCCTGTTCCGCCGGAAATGCTTGAGGAAGCCCGGCATTCCGGGGATCCATCCTACACTTGGGCGATGGCCGTTGCGGGGGCATGTTCGCCCTCGAACAAATCCTGCAGAACGACCCGAATGCCAAGGCCATTCGCAAGGGCGCGCAGGACTTCATCGCCAAGCCTTTCCTCCCGGAACAGCTCCAGGAGACGATCCACAGTTGTCTCTGCGAAATGGTCGCCGGCTGAGGGGTCACGACCCTCGCGGATCGGACGGTTGGGGCGATGCAGGCTGCCACATCCCGGGGCTCCCGCCGCAGCCTCGCCGCGAGGGACACGCCCTGGGACCTCGAATCTCCGCTGCGCCCCGAGGGGGCCGCTCTCATGGGGGGACGCTCCCTCCCGCACAATTTGCGGAAGACAGGCAGGCAATTGCCGCCGTGGGCGGGACGTGATATACCTACAGGGGCTACGCCCGGAGGGTGAGGCGGCCGGTTCACTTCGATGCGCCATGGCTTGGGCTAGCCGGCCGGAGAGGCGGCACCGGTCAGGCCTGCGCGGTCCATGGTACAACCCGGAGGTAAGCGCGATGGAAGAACAAGGGAAGCGCGCGAGCACCCCCCCGCGCGAGTTCTTGCGGACGTGCCGGCGCAGCTCGCGGCGGCCCAAAGTCGCCGATTCCAGCGGGGCGGAACTGACGGGAGCCGAGGTCCTCCTCCGCTCCTTGATCCTCCGCCGCCTCCTGGCCCGCGAGGTCCTGGCCGCGGACGAGAGGCACGTCGGGCTCCTGCTGCCCCCCCTGGTCGCCGGCGTCGTGGCCAACGCGGCGCTGCTGTTGGACCGCAGAGTGCCGATCAACCTGAACTACACCATGTCCTCGGAGGTGCTCAACCTCTGCATCGAGCGGGCCGGGATCCGTCACGTCCTCACCAGCCGAAAGGTGATGGAGCGGTTCGATCGCCTGAGCGTCAACGCCGATCTCGTCTACCTCGAAGATCTCAGGGACAAGGTCACCCGCGCCGACAAGCTGACCGCGGCGCTCCAGACGTGGCTCCTCCCCGCCGCGGTCCTCGAGCGGCTCCTCGGCCTGGACCGGGTCGATCCCGACGAGGTGATGACCGTGATCTTCACCTCGGGCTCCACCGGCGATCCCAAGGGAGTGATGCTCACGCACCGCAACATCGCCACCAACGTGATGGCGTTCAACCAGGCGCTGCGGCTGACGGCGGACGACGTGCTCATCGGCGTGCTGCCGTTTTTCCACTCCTTCGGCTATACCGTGACGATCTGGGCCGCCCTGATGCTTGAGCCGAAGGTGATCTATCATTTCAACCCGCTCGACTACCGGCAGATCGGCGCGCTGAGCCGCAAGTATCGGGCCACGATGCTGGTGGCCGCGCCGACGTTCTTGCGGACCTACTTGCGCCGCTGCGAGCCGGAGGATTTTGCGAGTCTGGACCTGGTGGTCACCGGGGCGGAGAAACTGCCCCGGGAGCTGGCCGAGGCGTTCGAGCAGAAGTTCGGCGTGCGGCCGGTCGAAGGATACGGCACGACCGAGCTGTCGCCGGTGGTCTCGGCCAACATTCCTCCCAACCGCACGTTGGACGGCTCGGCCGACTGGCTCAAGGAAGGGACGGTCGGGAGGCCGGTGCAGGGTGTGGACGTCAAGGTCGTCGACCTCCAGACCGGGCGCGATCTGGGAGTGAACAAGTCGGGAATGCTGCTGGTCAGGGGGCCCAACGTGATGAAGGGCTATCTGGGCCAACCCGAGAAGACCGCCGAGGTGATCCGCGACGGCTGGTACGTGACCGGGGACATCGCCCAGATCGACGACGAGGGTTTCGTCCGCATCACCGGCCGCGAGAGCCGATTCTCGAAGATCGGCGGCGAGATGGTCCCTCACATCCGCGTCGAGGAAGCCCTGGGAAAGATCCTCCAACTGGACGAGGAGAAGGTCTCTATGGCGGTGACTGCGGTGGCCGACCCGCGGAAAGGCGAGCGGCTCGTCATCCTCCACACCGGGCTGCCCAAGCCGCCGGAGCAGATCTGCCGCGAGCTTGCCTCAGCGGGGCTTCCACCCCTGTGGACCCCCTCGCCCGACAGCTTCTGCCAGGTCAGCGAGATCCCCGTCCTGGGGACCGGCAAGCTGGACCTGCGCCGGCTCAAGGAGTTGGCGGTGAAGGCGTTTTCTGCGGGGTAGTCGAGGGGCCGGGGCTTTCCGTGGGCCGCTGGGCCACCCGCGGCGCCGCCTTGCTCTGGGCGGCCGTCAGGTCCTGTTCCGATGGCCCGCCAGCGGGCTGCGCGCCACCGGCCCGCCCTGCCACCTGCTCGGAGAGCTGGGCGAATCGCTGGCGGACCTCGGGCTGCACCTTGACCAGCTTCTTCGCCAGGCGCTGCATCCCCGTGCTGTTCACCTCGGCCGTGCGGGAAAGGCTGCCCAGGAATCCCGCCGTCTGGGCAAAGTTGTTGTCGGCGATCTTGCCCACGATCGGCTGGAACGTCTTGGTGAGGAACTCGACGCCGCCGGGCTCGATGTTCATGAAGGCGTCCAGGCGGCTGGTGACGTAGTAGCGGCCGTCTCCTTCCCGGACGCAGCCGCTCTTGAGGATCATCACGCCCCGCCCGCGGATCTGTTGGTTGAACATCGTGCCCTTGTACGTCCCGTCGACGTACACCACGTTGGTTTCCCGGCTGCGGTAGAGGAACTGGATGATTCCGGTCGTGCCGATCTCGTCGGCGACCTTGTAGGTGTCGGGTCCGGTCTGCTGCAGGGTGAGGCAGCTCACTCCGAGAACTTCCCAGACGCTCACTACGACGTCCGGGTGATGGACGAGGAACAGATAGAAGTCGGGATCGCACTGGACAATCCGCAGCGGGAGCCGCCGAAACACGCTGGTGTTCGCCAGGACCCAGGAGACCTTGGCCCGGCCGTCCGCCGTCAGCTTGTCCAAGGGGATCGACTGGGCGGCGCTTTCCCGTGCGGCACGGCTGGTATCGGCCTTCGTCGGATCGTGCCGCCCGATCGAGGGGACTTCCTTGGCGGGGGCCACCGTTGGGGTCATCGAGAAACCCAGGACAAGCACTAAGCCGAAGCCCGCCCGAGCGTTGCGGTTGCTCAAAGTCCTCATTCCCAGCACCCCAGGCTGTCGTTCTCGGCCAACGGCTCCCACGGGCGAGAATCACCGGCGCAGCCAGACAGTGAGGCCGATGCTGATTATTCGGCTTCCCCAGGGCAGACAGGTCAGTCAAACTCTGCGATCCCGCCCGCGGGCGTTATTGATCTTGTTGCCCCAGCGAGATCCGAAGAGAATGCCGCGTCACTTGGACAAGATCGAAAACCAGGCGAAATCGGGTGATCTGCGTGGGTGCGACAAACAGACGTGCCCCTTGGGCAATCAGGCGATTCATCGCAACCATCGCCCTGGCGACCCTTCTGGTGGGCTTGGCGTTTGGCGGCCTTAGGTACTATCCCTTTGTCCTGGCACGTTCTTGGGGCTCTCAGCTTCCCGCCGCGCCGGAGGACCAGATCGCGGACATCACGAGGTGCATCGCCCGGCTGGGTGAGCCCGGCATCCCCGTGCTTGTGCGGGCACTTGGGTCCGACCGCGAGGCCGTGGGGCACTGGGCAAAAGAGGCAATCCAGGAGGAAATGGGCTTCTGGAAGGAGCTTCCCGCGGACGAGGCCGCGTCACGGTGGACCGTCCTGGCCGATGCCTTGGCAAGTCAACCCCGGCATTTCGCTCCCGACGGGCGTGCCCGCGCCGCCGAGCTGGCGGCGTACGTCCTTCGCCGGCACGGCGGCAACGAACCTGCCTTGCCAGACCGGGTTGTCGCGGCGTGCCAACGGGCCCTGTGGCTGGAGGCCGCGGACCGCGGGGCGGAAGCCCGCGCAAAACCGCAGCCCCCGCTGGCGGTCGCCGGGACTGAAGACCTCGGTGGCACGGCCCAATCGAACCGGTCTTCTCCAGGCGGAAGCGTCGCGCCGGGAAGCGTCGCGAGAAGCTCGTCTGGTTCGCCGGGCGCGCCTCAAACGCCAGGGGGGGAGCCGCCGCTGGAAGCCGCTCCGCTCCCGCCGCTGCTCGCCGGTCAATCGGTCGCGCCTCCCTCGGCCAAACCGGGCCGAGCACACGATCCCGCGCGGCTTTCCGAGACCTCGCCCGTGCGTCCGCTGACCTTTTCGGAAGCGTTGCCGCCGGCCAAGGACACGTCGACCACCGTCCCTGCGTGGTCCGAGGCAGTGGAACTCATGCGGCGGCTGCACGCGGCTGACGCCCGGGTGGTGGAGGATGCCCGCGCCCAACTGGCGCGTTGGGGTTTCACGCCCGTCGAGAGGGAAGTCGCCAAGCGGATGTTTCATCCCGACACGGCGGTCCGCAAGGAGCTTGCCCGCGCCCTGCCGGGACTGCCGGGGCTCGACGCGGCCCCTTGGCTGATCCAGTTGGCCGGCGACGAGGATGCCGAGGTGCGGCTGGCGGCAATCACCTTGCTATTGACCACGAGCGATCCGGCGCTGGTCCAACGGGCCCGCCGGCTGGCCGAGGCCGATCCTGACCCGCGGATCCGCGATCAGGCCGAGCGGGTCGGCGCAACAAGGCCCCGCGAGGGAAGTCCGGCCGGCACCTCGCGGCCCTCGCCGCGCTGACGGCCGCAGCGGTCGTCGCGCAGGCCCGCCAACCGCATCGCATTGCTTCTGCGAGAGTCCAAGAGGAGATTCAGTAGGACCGGCGTCTCGCCGGTCCGAGGGGCGTCTCGCCGGTCCGAGGGGATTAGAACAGACTGCGCCGACGGGCGAGACGCCCGTCCCACTCACCTCAAGGGGATTAGAACAGACTGCGCCGACGGGCGAGACGCCCGTCCCACTCACCTCAAGTTCGCTGCCACCCGATTTCACACGCGCCTCCCAAATCGTCGCCGTTGTGGGTCTACTGCCGGACGGGTAGCATAATCTCGGGGCCGATCGTTGCTGCCGTTGGTGGAAGGAGGTGCTCCATGGCGATCTGGGTGCTCGTGGCGTCGGCGGTGGTCGCAGCGCAAGGCCCGGCGGAGGACCGGTTCGACTCGTTCACGGTCCAGTGGGAGGCCGCGTCGGCCGAGCGACCCTGGCTCCGCGAGGTCCGCATCGTGCCGGCCTCGGGGACGGAAATCAAGCTGGAAGACCTCCGGCCGGGCGGCGGCATGCCGCACGGCGTCCGCGTACGCGTCGCCAGGGGGAAAGCCCTTGCGCCGGGGAAAAAGGACGGTCCGGCTGCGCCGGTCCCGGCACGGGGGAGTGTTCGGGTGGAGCTGGCGGAAGATTACGGTTTCACTCTTTCGACGGACCTGATGCGCCGGGAGCGTTTCGTCTGGCTCAAGGACTTGGGGTTGTTTGCCTGTGCGGAGGGGGATTTTGCCTCCCATCGGCCCGCCCGTGAGGCCCTTGCCCGGCAGGTCGCGGCGGCGGCCCGAGCGTCGTTCCGCTCGACCAGCGAGAAGTACTTTGAGTTCACCAAGTACGACGAATCCCGCCCGAAACAGGACGATCGCGCGTTCGAGTTTGCCTACCGCACGCCCCGCCCGCCTGCGCCCCGCCTCGGGGAGGCGATCCGCGCCATGCCGGAAGCAACGTACGCCTATTTCACCCAACGGGTACCCGACGTCAAGCATCACCGGATGTTCCTCGGCTGGCCCAACGTGGGCCAGGAATTCTACGTCCTCTCGAACGGGGGCCTCGGGACCAGCTCGGGCTCGGCGCTGGGCACAGGGCATCCCCCGGCGGACGATTCCCTCGTGCAGCTTGGCGCGGGAGAGCCGCCGGTATTTCGGGAACACGGCGACCGGTCGGTCCGCCAAAACCTGGAGGACGGATACCACCTGATCGTTCACACCCGCTGGCAGGGGCCCGCGGGCGAAATCCACGCCACGGCCCTGGCCTATCCCCTGGCCGGCGAAGAGGTCCGCACCGGCAACGAGCCGCTGGCGGCGTTCGTCCGCTTGCGGTCCGCTGCGGCGCAGGGGCCGCTGTGGCTGAAGATCCGCACGGATCACTACGGCGCGGGCAAGCCGAAGCCCCTCGCCGGGCTGGCCGGCGCGAAGATCGAGCGCGGGCGCCTGATGGCCGAAGGGCGGATCGTCCTGGCCTTCGCCCGCGGCGACGCCGCCGTCGCGTCGGCAGCCGACGGCCAGGTCGTTGTCAGGCTCGCGCCCCAGGCGGGGATCGCGGATCTGGTCATCCCCTACGTGGCCGTGGAGGAGAAGCTGGTCGCCGCCGGTTGCGAGCTTGGCTTCGAGGGGGCCCTGGCGGCGACGAAGCGCTACTGGGATGCCCGGCTCGCCCGGGGAGCCTCGATCGGCGTGCCCGACCCCGTCGTCGCTTGCCAGTACAAGACGCTCTATCCGCGAACCCTGGTCACGGGGGACCTCGACACCCGCGGCGACTATGCCCTGAAGACCAGCCCGCTGGTGTACGACTACGTCTGGCTGCACGCCACGGCGTATGGCATCGAGGCCCTCGCCCGCCGCGGCTATTTCGAAGAGGCGCGGCAGTATCTCGAGGCCGGCTTCCGCTGGCAGGGCTCCCAGGCCAGCGAGGCCTCGAAGACCTACACCGACTGGAGCGGGTCCTTTACGGCCCCGCCCCGCTACACGGCGCTGTTGTGGCTGAACTACCACGGCTGGTTCCAGTGGGCGGCGGCCCGCTATTTCCTCTTTTCCGACGACCGGGCGTGGTTGGAGGGGAAGCTTCCGGCGCTGGTGAAAAGCCTCGAGTGGACGGCCGCGCAGCGGAAGCTCACCATGCAGACCCTTCCCGACGGCACGCGGCCGGCCAACTACGGCTGGCTCCCGCCGGGGCGCGTGACCGACGGATCGGCCGGGACGAGCACCTTCACGGACTGCGTCAACTGGCTGGGAATGAGCGAGGTGGTCCGCGTGCTGGAGCGGATCGGCCATCCTCGGGCGGCCGAATTCCGCCGCATCGCCGACGACTACCGGCAGTGCATCGTCCGCGGCCTGCGGCTGGCCGCCCGCCAGCGCGAGCCCGTCCGACTCAACGACGGGACCTTCGTCCCCTACGTCCCCGGGTACTTGGAGTCGCAAGGGCACGAGGAGAACATGTGGTACGCGGCGGTGGTGGACGGCGGGCTGGAGGGCTTCGTGCAGTCGGGGGTCGTCCCGCCCTATGACCCCCTGGAAAACTGGGCGCTGGCCAACCTGGAAGACAACCTGTTTGTCATGGCGCCGAACCTCGCCGACGAAGGTCACTACGTCGGCCACCTCGCCGCCTATCTTCGCCGGGACCAGCCCGAGCAGGCCGTCTACACCTTCTACAGCCTGCTGGCAACCCAGAGCGACCGGCAGACCTTGACCACGTTTGAGCATCGCTCTTGGGGAGCCTCCCGGGTGTACGACCTGGCGCCGTGGCCGCTGCACTACTACGGCAGCACGCTCGCCTCGATGCTCTGCTACGACGAAGGGGACGAGTTGGTGTACTGCCGGGCGACGCCCCGGGCGTGGCTTGCGCCGGGGCGCGAGATCCGCGTTGAGCGGCTCCAGACCCGCTTCGGCCCCACCAGCTTCCGGCTGACCGCGGAGCAGGACCGGGTCCGAGGGACGGTGGAGCTTCCCACGCGGTATCGCCCCGCGGCGATATCGCTCAGGCTCCGCACGCCGGGCAAGCTCACGGCCGCCGCGATCGACGGGCAGCCCGCACCGCTGGACGCGGCAACGGGCACGATACGGCTTCCCCCGGGAGCCAGCCGGGTCACGATCGAGGCCCGCGTGTCGAATCCTTGACGCGGACGAAAACGAAGATCGCCGCGGCCGCGGCGGCCATCGCCGCGCCCCAGCCGAAGGCCGCCAGCGGGCCGAGGCGATCGTAGAGCGTGCCGAAGATCAGGTTGGCCGGCAGCGTGGTGATGCTGACGGCGAGGTTAAACCAGCCGTAGGCCAGCCCGCGCTGCTGGGACCCCACGAGGCTCGCCACCAGCGTCTTCTCGGCCGGCTCGGTGAGCGCGTAGAACAGGGCGTAAGCCGCAAACAGCGCCCAGACGTGCCAGGCTTGCGTGCTCAAGGCAAAGCCCAGGTAGACCGCCCCGTAGAGGGCCCAGCCGGCGAGGATCATGGGGCGCGGCCCGATCCGGTCGACCGCGTGGCCGGCGACGTAGTTGCCGCCGCTCTTGACCACGTGGAACGCGCACCACAAGAGCGGAATCACTTCCGCCGGGATCCCGAATTCAAGGTCGCCGGCGCGGACCAGGAGGAACGCATCGCTCGAATTGCCTAGGGTGAACACCGCCAGCGCCAGCAGGTACAGCCGGAATCCGGGCCCGAACGGCTTGAGCGTCCAGGACATTTTCTCGGGGCTTCGGGGGGCGGCCCGCTGCTCGCGGAGACCGAAGGCGAGCAGGGCGACCACGAGGATTCCCGGCAGGAGGGTGAGCAGGAACAGGGGGCGGAAGCGGCCGGGCCAGGCGGCGAGAAACGCGAACGCCACCAGCGGCCCGAGGACGGCCCCCAGGTGATCCATCGCCCGCTGAAAGCCGAAGGCCCGGCCGTGGATCTCCGCGGCGGCCGATTCGGCGATGCAGGCGTCGCGGGGCGAGGTGCGGATCCCCTTGCCGATCCGATCGCCGACCCGCACCGCAAGCAGTTGCCAGGGGGCCGCCAACAGCCCGATCAGCGGCCGCACGACCGCGGCGATCCCGTAGCCCAACACGACCAGTCCCTTCCGCGCGCCGATCCGGTCGGACCAACCTCCCGAGGCGAGTTTCAGCAGGCTGGCCACGGAATCGGCGAGGCCCTCGATGGCCCCGAGCACGGTCCCGAGATAGGCGCGGTTCGCGCCCAGGAGCGTGGCCAGGAACTGGGGCAGGAGCGGGAACACCATCTCGCTGGCAACGTCGTTGAGAAAGCTTGCCCAGCCGAGGAGCTTGACGTTGCGGGGGAGGGGCGGGCGGGGGATGCGGGAAGGCTTTTCGCCGGGGGTGTCCATCGCCGCTCTAGCCCAGTAAAGTGTGTTCGACGAGGATCTTCACCCCGATCGCCAGCAGGACGCAGCCGCCGGCGACCTCCGCCCATTGCCCCCAGCGGGTGCCGAGCCGGCCGCCGAAGACGATCCCCACGGCGCTGAGCGTGGCGGCGACGACCCCGATCACCGCGCCGGGGAACCACACCGAGACGCCGGAAAGCGCCATGATCAATCCCACCGCCAGCGCGTCGATGCTCGTGGCCACGGAAAGGAAGACAAGGCTCCAGCCCCGGGTCGGGTCGATTCTGGAGATCGGGTTTTTCTCGTGCCGGGCCTCGCGGAGCATCTTTCCGCCGACGAGCGCCAACAGTCCGAAGGCAACCCAGTGATCCCAGGGTTGGATGCAGTCCGCCACCTGACTCCCCAAAAACCACCCGAGGACCGGCATCAGGAACTGGAACAGGCCGAAGTGAAAGGCCATGCGGAACGTGTGCCGCGGAGTGACCGGGGCGACGGCCAGCCCCGTGGCGATCGACACCGCGAAGGCGTCCAGGGCCAGGCTGAGCGCGATCAGCAGGAGGGTGGGCCAACTCAGCGTCATCGGGTTGGGGGCGGGGTGGGGCCTGCGGACGGCGGAGCGGCTGGACGCACGCCGGCGGGCAGGGCTGCCCGCGCAGGGGCCGACGCGCCCGGCGGGGCTGCCACGGAAACCCCGGCGGCAGGCGCCATGGCGGGTGGGGGCGTCGGCACGGCCGGCTCCACCGGTGCCGGCGCGGCCCTCGCTCCCCGGCCCCGGCCCGCCACGGTCTCCCCGTACGCCGGCTCGGGCACCGTTTCCAGGATCCTCTCGATGATCTGGTCGACGTCGATCCCCTCGGCGTCGGCGTTGAAGTTGGTGATGATGCGATGGCGGAGCACGGGGAACGCCAGCGCGCGGACGTCGTCGGCCGTCACCGCGTAGCGGCCGTGGAGAATCGCCCGGGCCTTGGCCCCCAGGATCAGGTTCTGCGCGGCCCGCGGGCCCGCGCCCCACGCCAGCCAGCTCTTCACGAAATCGGGGCTGGGGGGCTCCTTGGGCCGCGTGGCCCGGGCCAGGTCCACCGCGTAGTCGACCATGTGCTGGCTCGCCGGGACCTGGCGGACCAACTGCTGGATCCAGAGGATGTCCCGGCCTTGCAGCACCGGCTGGACATCCTTGCGGGCGGGCTGGGTCGTGGCCATGACGATCTCGCGCTCTTCTGCCCGGGTCGGATAGCCGATGTTGATCGAGAGCATGAAGCGGTCCAACTGCGCTTCGGGGAGCGGATAGGTCCCTTCCTGCTCGATCGGGTTCTGGGTGGCCATCACGAAGAACGGCATCTCCAGCTTGTACGTGTTTCCGGCGGAAGTGACCTCGTACTCCTGCATCGCCTGGAGCAGGGCCGCTTGCGTCTTGGGGGGGGTCCGGTTGATCTCGTCCGCCAGGATGATGTTGGCAAACACCGGCCCTTTGACGAACCGGAACGACCGCTTCCCGGTGGCCGCGTCCTGGTCGATGATCTCGGTGCCGGTGATGTCGCTGGGCATCAGGTCGGGGGTGAACTGGATGCGGCTGAACTTCAGGTGCAGGGTCTGGGCCAGCGTGGACACGCTGAGCGTCTTGGCCAGCCCCGGCACGCCGATCGTCAAGCAGTGCCCCCGGGCAAAGACGCAGATCAGCATCTGCTCGAGCATCTGGTCCTGGCCGATGATGACCTTGTGGACCTCGTGGACGAGCAATTCCCGGGCCTGTGCCACCCGGCGCACAGCTTCCTCAGGGGTCATTTGGGGGGTCGGTGGGGCGGCGGTCGACATCGAAACGGCTCCGTTGCTTCCCTCCAGCGCTATCGTTATTGCAGGAGGCCGTCCGGGAATGCACTTGCCGCAGTGCGGCCCGAACCAACCGTGAGTAGGTCGGGCGTCTCGCCCGTCCCCACAGCCTGCACAGATTCCCCCCGGACCGGCGAGACGCCGGTCCTACTGGATTCCGGGGTGACCTCACTTTACATTAGTATTCGGAGGGCGTTCGATCAATGGCGAGCCCGAGAAATCCCCCGCGAGGTGGATCCATGCGCACGGTTGCCCCTTTTTTTGCCGTCGTCGTGGCGCTGGTCCTGTCTTCGGGTGGTCCGGTTTGCGGCCAATCGTTCCACCGGGCGGGAACGGATTTCGAGGCGATTCGCCCCGTCAACGTCCCCCCCGGCAAGGTCTATGCCGTCGTCGTCACCCAGTTCTTCCACCACGGCCAGATCGCCGCGGACGGCCGGAACGTGGCCGTCGTCGGAAAGAATCAGCGGCTCACCGCGGTCCGCATCCTGCAGCTCGGGCCCGGCGATTTCTGCCGGCTGGCGTTCCAGACGCTACCCGGGCAGAGCGGCTACGAGATCCTGTACGGGGGAGAGCCTCCCAAGGAGCCCCTGCCGCCGTGGACCAGTAAGGATGGCCTGCTGTTGGAGACCCGGGAGTACAAATCGTGCAATCTCAACAGCCTCGATTCGGTCCGCGAGGCGTTCCATGCCGCCAAGCCGATCGGCGGCGACTACGTCGACGGCGTGCACCACGCGGGCAATCCGTTTTCGCTGAAGCCCGGTCCCTTCCTGAGCCGCTATCAAGGAACGCTGCGGGTCTCTTCCGCGGGGACGTATGGGTTCATGACCAGCAGCCAGGATTGCAGCTTCCTGCTGGTGGACGGCAACCCGGTCGTCGATGCCCCGGGAATGCACCCGCCGCGGCACCGGGCGCTGCCCGGGAGCCGCAAAGACGTCCGGCTTTCCGGCGGCCCTCACAGCTTCGAGTATTACCACGCGGCGGCGGGCCCCAGCGCGATGATGGTCGCGGCATGGGAGGTCAACCCCACGAACCCGAAGCCCCAGCCGAGCGCGATCCCGCCCGAGGCTTTTGGGGTCGGCGCGGTGGGGCACGAGCCGGCCGGGCCGGTCACGATGCGCAAGGAGAAGCTCGTTCCCGATTTCCTGGTGAACCTCGGCGGCAGCGTCCCCCTGCCGGACAACGAGACCCCCTTGATCGGCGTGCAGTTTGCCAACACCTCTCCCAAGGGGCTGGAGAGCGGTTCCAAGTTTCTCTGGGAGTTCGGCGACGGCCAGACGAGCGAGAAGACCAGCCCGGTCCACGTCTATCTCCGCCCGGGGCTGTATACGGTCAAGCTCAGTGCCCGCCGCGGCGGCAAGCCCTTCGAGATTGTCAATCGGGTCTACGTCGATCAACCGAATCTGTTGGACCGCCGGAAGCCGCACGAGCTGGACGATTACCTGCCGATCCTCCAGACGTACGACCCCCGCACGCTGGACGCCGCCTCGCTGGTGCAGTTGGTGCTGGCCTACCAGGCGAAGGCGGAATCGCTGGTGGCCGCGGCGGAGGAGCGGGCTTCCGCGGAGGCGCCGGCGGACGGCAAGGCCGGCGGCTCGGGGGCGAAGAAGCCAAGGACTTCGGCCCGCGGAGGCCAGCCGCTGGAGTACTTCACGGCGGCCGTCGAGGCCGGCAAGGTGGCCTTCCTGGAGGAATCGGCGGCCAAGGGGGACGAAGAGCTGATGCGGCTGGCGCGGCTGATCGGTCCGATCGCCCGCGAGCAGTTGGGTAGCGCGCAACTGGCCGGCTCGATCTGGCAGGGAGCGGCCAAGAGGATCGCGGCGCCGGCCGCGAAGGCGGAGTGCCAGGTGGAGGCGGCCGACGTGGCGGTCAACGATCTGGCCAATGCGGCGATCGCCAAGCCGTTCTTGGATGCGGCAACCGCTGCTCCGGCGGGCGAGAAGGCGGGGCCGGTGGCCAGCCGGCTGAAGCGCGTCTGGGGCGACTACTACGCCCTGGCCGGCGACGGCAAGGCCGCGCGGAAAGCCTACGCCGAGGCGGAATCGCTGCTCCAGTCGCGGCAGACGCAGGTCGAGCGGGCGGCCTGGCAGGGGGCCCACGGCCGGTCCACCGAGGAGTTTCTCAAGACCGCTCAGTACGCCCGCGCGATTGCCCAGATTCACCAGTGGCAGGACGAGTTTCCCGCCGACAAGATGAGCGGCTACATCACCCTGCTCTATGCTCGCTACTGGGAGGGCCGGGGGAAATACCCGCAGGCGATTGCCTTGGCGGGTCAGCTTTCCGCGGTCAACGCCGACTCGCCCTACGTCGACCAGTTGCTCCTCCTGGCGGCCGGGTGCCACGTGAAGCTGGGCGCGGTGGACCGGGCGATCGCCACCCTGGAGTCGCTCCTGAAGTCGTATCCCGGCAGCCCGTGCGTGGTCGAGGCGAAGGAGCGGCTCGCCGAGCTCCGGGCGGGCAAGACCGTTCCCTCCAAACGACCCAGGAAGCAAACCCCTTGAGGACCGATTCGCTTCCAGCGAAGGGGTCGGGAGTCGTTTTTCATGTCGGCGAGAGAGTCAACCTATACTCAAGAGACATTCCCGCCGACATGAAAAACGACTCCCGACCCCCTCAGGAACAGCCACCAGGTGCTTCGATGAGAACGATCCGCTCGATGGCCATGGCGTCGGTGCTGTTGGCGCTGGGGTGGCCGAGCGGTCCGGCCGCTTGGGCCGCCAAGCTGAGCGTCGAGATTCCCAACGGCCAGCAGGTGACCTTGGTCGGGGCATTCCAGCGATGGGACGAGGACGGCAACGCCCGCAAGAAGGTCAACCCCAAGCAGAAGATCGAATCGCCCGAGGTGGACGCCACGGCCACCAAGGGGGACGACAACCAATGGGTCTTCAAGGACCTGCCGCCGGGCAAGTACGATCTGGTGATCCTGGCCGGGCCGCGGGTCCGCATCGAGGGCTTCACCTTCCCGCCGGTCCGGGAGTTCGATCCTTTCTTCCCCGGCACGGCTACCACCGACGACGAGACCCGCGAGTTCGTCATCGACGACATCAGGAAGTCGCCGCACTACGAGAACAAGGTGATGCCGCTCTACGTGGGCGGCAACAAGGAGGCGGTCCGCGTGCTGGTGACGCTGATCCGCGACAAGCCGACCAGCTACGAAGGGGACTTCCCCGGGGCGGCCACGATCCGCCACGAGGTCTGGCAGTACAACTGGCAGTACGGCGGCTGGGCCAAGGAGCGCCGTACCCGGGTCCTCGACCGCGCGATCCTCCACCGCGACG
>Ga0153916_10001444_pt1 | contig 17046 bp, 21 predicted proteins | sample Opewatmetagenome_FD_109642 | JGI IMG/M metagenome (GOLD analysis project Ga0153916, IMG submission 109642) | Freshwater wetland microbial communities from Ohio, USA - Open water 3 Core 3 Depth 4 metaG | ecosystem: Environmental > Aquatic > Freshwater > Wetlands | place: USA: Ohio, Lake Erie... | reverse complement strand
GCGCTCGTCTCCCTGGCCGACCGCCAGCTCGCAGCCTGGCGTGACGACCCGGCCAACAAGGGCAAAACGTGTCGTGCCGGCCTGTGGAGCTGGTCGCGCCACCCGAACTACTTCTTCGAGTGGCTGCACTGGGTCGCCTGGGCGGCGATCGCACTGACCGCGCCGCACGGCTGGATCGCGATCGTCGTCCCTGCCTTCCTGCTGTTCCTGCTGTTCAAGGTGACCGGCATCCCTGAGACCGAGGCTCAGTCGCTGCGCAGCCGCGGCGACGACTACCGGCGCTACCAGCAGGAGGTGTCGGTGTTCGTGCCGCTGCCGCCGAAGAAGCGTGCGGCGGCACCGTGATCGCCGACCGGATCGTCGCCGGGGGCTGCTGCCCGATCCGCTGCTGCGCGAACGGAGATCGCAGGATCTCCCGCCACGCGTGTGCCGGTCAGGGGCGCGTGGATTCGTGCGTGATGCCCATGGCAGCGAGCGCGTGGTGCGCGGCTTCCTGCTCTGCTGCCTTCTTCGTGGAGCCGCTGCCGACACCGACCTGCTCGCCGGCGATCACGACCGCACACACGAAGCGACGGTCGTGCGGAGGGCCGTCGACCTTGAGCACCGTGTACTGCACCTGGTTGCCGCTGCGGGCGAGCGCCTCCTGCAACTCGGTCTTGTTGTCGACGTGCCCGGTGCGCGCGTACTCGATGCGCTCGTCGAACGCTTCGACGATGGCCGGCTCGACCGTCTCGAAGCCGTTCTCGAGGTAGACGGCTGCCATCGCCGCCTCGAGCAGGGCGGCAAGCACGTTCCGGCTGCGGGAGATGCGGTGCAGCTCGGCGCCCGGGACGTCCTGCGCCTGGTCGAGGAGGTGGCGGGCCAGGTCGAGCTCCTTTGCGACCGCGGCGCAGCTCTGGCGGGACACGACGTGCGCGCGGATCTTGGCGAGCCGCCCCTCGGACGCCTCCGGAAAGCGATCGTAGAGCGCCCGCGCGATCGCGAGCTCGAGCACGGAGTCGCCGAGGAACTCGAGCCGCTCGTACGACGACGCGCGGTCGGGAGCCCACGACGTGTGCGTGAACACGTGCTCGCGCCGCTCCGGGGGAAGGGCGTCGATCAGGCGCGCGAGCGCGCGCCCTTCCCCCGAGCGTGCGCTGCTACTGATGGGCGGCGACGTAGTCGACGGCCTGGCCGACGGTCGTGATCTTCTGCGCATCCTCGTCCGAGATCTTGATCCCGAACTGATCCTCGAGCTCCATGATCAGCTCGACGAGATCCAGCGAGTCGGCGTCCAGGTCCTCCTGGAACGACGCCTCGTCGGCGATCTCCGCCTCGTCGACACCGAGTTGCTCGCTGAGAACGGACTTCACGCGCTCGTAGACTTCTTCACGGGACAGAGCCACTGTGCGAAACCTCACTTGTTGCCGTACGGGGTCGTGGAGCGCGCCGACAATACCACGCGGCGCGGGCGGCCCTCCGCCTGGATCAACCGCTTCGCGCGGCCGGTGCATCTCGCCCCGGCACGCGAATCGGTCGCTACAGGCTCATGTCAGCTGTCTGGAGGGAAGCGACTCCTGCAGGCGCCGGACGATCTCGTGCTCCACCCCGCGCGACGCCATCCGGATCGCGTTCGCGATCGCCCTGCGGGAGCTCGACCCGTGTGAGATGACGACGAGGCCGCGCAGGCCGAGCAGATAGCCACCACCGTGCTCCTCGGGATCGAGGCGTGTGCGCAGCCCTCGGACAGCCGGGCGGAGGAGGGCGCCGCCGAGCTTGCCCCTGACGCTGGCCTCGCCCTCGGCGCGCAGCGCCGTGAGGACCGAGCGGATCGTCCCTTCGAGCGTCTTCAGTGCCACGTTGCCGGTGAAGCCGTCGCTGACGATCACATCGGCTTCGCCCACAAGCAGGCTGCGGCCTTCCGTGTTGCCGTCGAAGGGCAGGTCGTCGGCCGCGAGGAGCGCGTGCGCCTCGAGCGTGAGCTGATTGCCCTTCTCCGGCTCTTCTCCGATCGACAGCAGGCGCACGCGCGGGCCGCTCACCCCGAGGATCTCCTCTGCGAAGACGCAGCCCATGTGGGCGAACTGGAGCAGGTGCTCGGGACGGGCGTCGGCGTTCGCGCCTGCGTCGATGAGGACGGAGGGACCATGATCCGTGGGGATGACGACCGCGATCCCCGGGCGGTGGACGCCGGGCAGCCGTTTGATGTGCAGGAGGCTCGCCGCCAGCATCGCGCCGGTGTTCCCGGCCGAGACGACGGCGTCGGCGTCGCCGTCGGCGACGGCGCGGACGGCGCGGACGAGCGAGGAGTCGCGCTTGCCGCGCACGGCCTCGCCGGGCTTGTCGTCCATCTCGACGACGCCGTCGGTGACGACGTGCTCGAGGCCCCGGGGGTCGAGGTCGGCGGGGCCGTAGAGGATGGGCACGATCCCGGGCGCGGCCGCGGCGAGCGCGCCGGCGACGATCTCCTCGGGCGCCCTGTCGCCCCCAAGGGCGTCGACGGCAACCCGGACGGTCACGCCGCTACGGAGCGGGCGTGCCGAGCGGCTGGATCTCGCGACCCTTGTACGTCTTGCACGTGGGGCAGACGTGGTGGGGCCGCGTGGGCGAGCCGCACGTGGGGCAGACGTTGACCTTCGGCGCGTCGATGCCGTGTTGCGCGCGACGCTTGTCGCGACGTGCCTTCGAGGTCTTTCGCTTCGGGACAGCCATGGGCGGGTGCGGAGTGTACCGAAACGCGCCGGAGGCGCGTTCCGGCACACGACCCTGTAGGCCGCCCGACGTGGACGGCGCCGCCGAGTGCTAGCGGGGCGTCAGCATCGCCGCCAGCGCGGCCGGCCGTATGTCGAGCCCGGGGAGGTCCCGGAGTGCGACCCAGACCGCCTCGTAGGTGCCGGCCCGGGCCCGTTCCCGGGCGCTGAGGTCGGCGTGATCGGGCCAGTTGCCGGTGCCGAAGGAGCCGCCGACGATCCATGCGTCGTAGTAGAGGAACCGGGTGCCGCCAAACGACTCCTCGTGGACGAGCTCGCCGAGCTCGACCTGGACGCCGAGCTCCTCGACCGCCTCGCGCCGGGCGGCCTGCTCGGGTGTCTCCCCCTCCTCCACGCCGCCGCCCGGGAAGAGGAAGTAGGTGTGCCCTTCGCGCACGCGCCGGATCAGGGCGACGCGGTCGGACTGGACGATCACCACCCGCGCCCGGGGGGCCGGGTCAGCCATCCTCTCGGAGCGCCTCGAGCGCTGCCCAGCGTGGATCGGCGACGGTCTCATCGTGCTCGTGCGGCTCGTCGTTCAGGTCCTTCCCGCAGACCGGGCAGAGGCCGGCGCAGTCGGGCCGACAGACGATCTGGTCGGGGAGCGCGAGCGCGATCGCGTCGCGGGCCCATTGCGAGAGGTCGAGCTGGTCGTCGACGACGTACTCGGTGCGGAGCTCGGGGTCGGCTGCCTCGTCGGCCGCCTGGTACTCGAGCGCGTCGACGTCGATCGGGACGACCGCGTCCTTCAGGCACCGCATGCACGGGCCGTGGAGGCGCGTCTGGAAGCGCAGCCGGAAGACGTCCCCGCTCGTCGCCCGCTGGATCTCGAGCGACGCCCGCGCCTCGGGTGGGACCGGGAGATAGCGCTGGCTGCCGAGATCGAACGGCTCGAGGGCGACGTCGACCTCGTCGCGCCACTCGTCGCCGCTCCGGAGCCGCAAGCGCCTGAGGGAGAACGTCGTCACCGACGCAGGGTAGCGCCGGAGGGCGCCGCGTCGGGTTGTGGGCATTCGGTAAGCAATCGCAAGGGTCGTGTGAGGATCTGGGTGGACTGCGCCCGCCGAGGAGTAGGAAGAAGAGCGACCCTCGACGAAGGGAGCTCACGATGAGCCACAGGGACCGTTCGGACGCGCTGCGCCGGCGTCTTCGAGCACTCACACCGATTGCCGTCGCCGCCTGCCTGCTCGCCCTCACGGGAGGGCTGGCGCTCAGCGGCGGCGATGCCCGGGCGCAGGCCCAGGCCGCCCCGCAGAACACCGCAGAGCCGTCCGTGTCGGGCGACGCCGAGGTCGGCAAGACCCTGACGGGCAACCGGGGCGCGTGGGAGGGCTCCGGCACGATCAGCTATGCGTACGCATGGCTGCGGTGCGACTCGGCCGGCGGCAACTGCGCGGCCGTCGCCAACGCCACCGCCACCACCTATGCGCTGACCGCTGCCGACGCCGGCTCGCGCATGCGCTTCCGGGTCGTCGCCTCCAACGGCGATGGCTCCGCGACGTCGACGTCGAACCCGACCTCTGTGGTCGGGTCGACGGGGCCGCCGGTGAGCACGAAGGATCCGACGATCACCGGTTCGCCCGCCGTCGACGCGACGCTCGCCGTCGACGCAGGCACGTGGACGGGAGAGCAGCCGATCACGTTCACCTTCCGGTGGCTCCGCTGTGACGCGGGGGGCAACAACTGCGTCGAGCTCAGCGGCGCGACCGACGACCGCTACACGGTGCGGAGCAGCGACCTCGACCGGACGCTCCGCGTGCGGGTGTCGGCGCAGAACTCCGAGGGCACGCGGTCGAAGCTGACCGCTCCGACGGCGAAGGTCGTCGCGGGCGGCATCCCGGGCCTGGTCGTGCTGCCGAACGGGGAGAAGTCGATCCCGGTGGCGGGCATCCCCGCGACCGCCCGCCTGATCGTCGACTCCGTCACGTTCGACCCGAACCCCGTCAGGTCGCGGACGAGCACGATCTCCGTGCGCATCAAGGTGAAGGACACCCGCGGCTACGTCGTTCGCGACGCGCTCGTGTTCCTGCGCTCGACGCCGATCCTCACGTCGGCGGCACCGGTCGGGAAGACGGAGCAGGACGGAACGGTCGTGTACACGATCCAGCCGAGAGCGGACTTCCCGCTACGGAGCGGGTACAGCGTGCAGTTCTTCGTGAAGGCGTACCGCGCCGGCGACAACCCGCTCGCCGGCGTGTCCGGCACGCGGCTCGTGCAGGTGAAGACCGCGCGCTAGCACCAATCCCATCCGCGTGGCCTGTCACATGGTCTGACGCCTCCGACCGCGCCTCCGGAGGCCGGCTCCGCCGCCGAGAGGAGGCGCGGTCGGTGGCGTCAGAGGTAGCTGTCGTCGTCCGGGGAGATGGGCTCGATCGGCCCGATGCCCGAGATGACGGTTTCCTGGGAGCGCTCGTGCAGGCGCTCGCGGCCGCGGCGCACCGCGGAGAGAAACTTGTCGAGGTTGACCTCGAGAGTGGAGAGGATCCCGTCGGCCCAGTCCTCCATCTCGAGGCGCGTCTCGCGTGCCTGGCGCCGGGCCTCGTCGACGATGTCCTGTGCCTGCTTCTCGGCGATCTTGACGATCTCGGTCTGCGACGCCTCGCGGACGGCCTGCTCGCGCGCCTCGCCGACGAGGCGGTCGCACTCCCGCTTCGCCTCGGCGAGCATCTCCTGGCGCTCCTTCACGATCCAGCGTGCCTGCTTGATCTCCTCGGGGATGGTGGCGCGCATCTGGTCGAGGATGTCGTAGATCTCCTCGCGGTCGATCCGCACCTGGTCGGTGAGGGGCACCGCCTTCGCGTTGTGCACGAGGTCGTCGAGCTTGTCGATGAGAACGAGGACGTCCATGGCTCGAATCCTACTCCTGGGGACTGAGGGGAGCGCCGGGACGACCCTTCGGGAACATCTCCCGGAAGCGGCGCGCCACGGCCTCGGGCACCAACTCGTCAACTCTTCCGCCGAACGACGCGATCTCCTTCACGCCGCTGGAGGAGATGAAGCTGTACTGGGGGCTGGCCATCACGTACATGGTCTCGATCTCGGGAGCGAGAAGCCGGTTGAGGTGGTTCATCTGCGCTTCCCACTCGAAGTCGGCGATGACACGCAAGCCCTTCACCATGGTCTTCGCATGGTGCTTGCGGGCGAAGTCGACGACGAGCTCGGAGAAGACGTCGACATCGACGTTGTCGAGCGGGGCGAGCGCCTCCTCGAGGAAGGCGACGCGCTCGTCGAGGGAGAACATCGTCTCCTTGTGGTGAGGGCCGCGGACGACGCCGACGACGATGCGGTCGAAGATCGACGCGGCACGGCGGATCACGTCGACGTGGCCGTTCGTGACCGGGTCGTATGTGCCTGGATAGATAGCGGTGATCATCGGGAAAACAGGGTGATCCGGGCGGAACCGTACCGGCGGCTGGTGACGAGGTCGAGGGGAAGCTGCGGCTCGACCTTCGCGGCGGTCTCGACGACGAGCAGCCCGTCGGGCACGAGAACCGCCGCGACGGCCTCCCCGAGACGGGCCTCGAGGTCGTTCCAGGCCCCGTAGGGAGGGTCGGCGAGGACGAGGTCGTACGTCCTGCCGGCCGCCCTCTCCTCACGCAGCGCCTGGAAGGCGTCCTTGCAGAGGACGAGCGCGCCGGTGAGACGGAGCGTCGCAAGGTTGTCCCGGATCACCCTGCAGGCGGCGCGGTCGGACTCCACGAACACGCAGCGTCGGGCGCCGCGGGAGAGCGCCTCGAGCCCCATTGCCCCGGAGCCGGCGAAGAGGTCGAGCACCGTGGCGCCGTCGACAGGGCCGATCAGGTTGTAGGCGGCCTCGCGGGCTCGATCGGAGGTCGGTCGCGTGTGAGTGCCCTTGGGCGCCGCGATCCGGGCGCCGCGACGCTCTCCGGCGACGATCCTCACGACTCGCCCAGGTGCTCGCCCTCGTCGAGCAGGGCATCGATGCTGCCTGCGAGCAGGCCTTCGCCGGCGAGGCCTCGCGCAGCCTCCCGTGCCCGCTCGAGCAGGTCGGTGTCCTGTCGCAGCCTCGTGAAGCGCAGGTCGGAGAGCCCCGATTGTCGGGCGCCGAGCAGCTGTCCCTCCCCACGGATCTCGAGGTCTCGCTCGGCGAGCTCGAAGCCGTCGCTCGTCTCCACCATCGCCTCGAGCCGCTCGCGTGCGACGTCCGTCAGGTCCTCCTTCGCGCGCGAGACGAGGAGGCAGTAGGACTGCTCGGCCCCCCGTCCCACGCGGCCGCGGAGCTGGTGCAGCTGCGCGAGGCCGAAGCGGTCGGCCTCCTGCACGATCATGATCGTCGCGTTGGGAACGTCCACGCCGACCTCGATCACGGTGGTGGCGACGAGCACGTCGAGCTCGCCCGCCTTGAACGCCGCCATGATCGACCGTCGCTCCGCCGGCTTCAGCCGACCGTGCATGCAGCCGACCCGGAACCCCTTCAGCTCGGCCCGGCGCAGCCGCTCGGCCTCGTCCTCGGCCGCCCGCGCCACCGTCGTCTCCGACGCCTCGATCAGCGGGCAGACGACGTAGGCCTGGCGCCCGTCCGCGAGGTGCCGGGTGAGGCGCTCGTACGCCTCGGAGCTGCGGTCGTCGGTGACCCACGCGGTCACGATCGGCTTGCGGTCCTCCGGCGGGGCCGAGATCTCCGATACGGCCAGGTCGCCGTACACCGTGAGTGCGAGCGTGCGCGGGATCGGCGTCGCCGTCATGTGCAGCACGTGCGGCGCGCGGCCCTCGGCGAGCGCCGAGCGCTGCTCGACGCCGAAGCGGTGCTGCTCGTCGACGACCGCGACCGCGAGATCGCGGAATCGGACCTCACGCTGGATCAGTGCGTGGGTGCCGACGACGAGCTGCACGTCGCCGGAGGCGATCAGCTGCCGCACGTTCGCGTGCTCCCTGGCCGTCAGTGCGCTCGTGAGTAGGGCGACGCGCACGCCGAGCTCCGCGCAGAGGCCCTCGATCGTGAGGAAGTGCTGCTCGGCGAGCACCTCGGTTGGCGCCATCAGCGCGCCCTGTCGCCCCGATTCCGCGGCGCGCAGGAGCGCGTACAGGGCGACCGCCGTCTTGCCGGAGCCGACGTCGCCCTGCAGCAGCCGCTGCATCGGCGTCGTGCGCTCGAGGTCCGCGTCGATCTCCGCGATCGCCCGCTCCTGTGCGCCTGTGAGCGTGAACGGGAGCACGGCGCGGTAGCGGCCGACGAGCTCTCCGGGGGCGGGCAGCGCCGCCGCGACGAGCGCTTCCCGCTCGGCGGCGCGGCGTGCGAGCGCGAGCTGCAACGTCAGGAGCTCGTCGAAGGCGAGGCGCCGTCGGCCTTCCTCCGCCTCCTCGAGCGAGCGCGGATGATGGATGGCGGTGAGGGCGTCGGCGCGGACCGGCAGCTGCTGCTCGACGAGCAGTCGGGCCGGAAGCGGATCGCCCTCGGCGCGGACGAAGGCGAGAGCCGACGCGACGATGCCCCGCAGCTGCTTCTGCGCGAGGTCCTCGCTGCCCCGGTAGACGGGCGCGAAGTCGGCGGTCTCGGTCGCCTCCCCGAGGTCGTACGACTCGACCTGGAACCCGTACCGGTTCGGCTTGCCGCGCAGGCGCACGTGCGTGCCCGGCTCGAGGCGCGCCTCGAGCCACGGCTGGTTGAACCACGTTGCGCGGATCTCACCGGTGCCGTCGGCCACGGTCGCCGTGAGGATGTGCAGCCGGCCGCGGCGGCGACTCGATGCCCGACCGACCGTGCCTTCGATTACCGCCTCCTCGTCGCCATGGAGCTCGGCGATCGACTTCTCGTCGACAGGTCGCTCGTAGCGCCGTGGGCGATATGCGAGCAGGTCGCCGACGGTGCTCAGCCCGAGCCTCGCGAGACGCTTGCGGACGGTCGTCCCCACCCCCGGCAGCGTCCCGACGCCGAGGGCGAGCGCCTCCGGCCGGGGGGCACTGCGAGGGAGCGGCCAGCGGGCAGGCGGGTCCGCGCCCGCGAAACCGACGGGAAGCCGGGTCTGGGTGGTCAGGCGAGGCACCGGACCGAGTATGACAACAGCGTCGGGGTGTCTCCCCCCGCCTTTTTGGGAGACACTCCGTCTCCGGTTCGCACTCTTCCTACGCCGCAGGCACCCGAACGACGACGTCGAGTCCCCCGCGGGGGGCGTCGCGGAGCTCGATCGTGCCGCCGTCCACCTCGACGAGCCGGCGGGCGATCGCGAGACCGAGCCCCGACCCGCCGCCGTCCGAGCCGGCACGCCAGAAGCGGTCGAAGGCGCGCGCCTTCTGCTCGTCCGTCATCCCCTCGCCCTCGTCGCGCACCCGCAGCTCCGCCCACGCGCCCGTGCGCAGCACGGACACCGTGACGGTACTGCCGTCGGGGGCGTGGCGCAACGCGTTGGCGACGAGGTTGTCGACGACCTGGGCGATCCGGTCGCCGCCGGCCCGTGCCGCCACCGAGGCGCCGGCATCGAGGCGGAGCTGTACGGCCCGGTCGGCGACCGGCTCCCACGCGCCGACGCGCTCCCGCACGGCGGCGGTGAGGTCGAGGGTCTCTGCGGGCGCCGTGCCGGCATCGGCCCGGGCGAGCGCGAGCAGCGAGTCGACGAGGCCGGACAGGCGCTCGACCTCGGCAGAAGCGGCGTCGAGGCCTCCTCTGCCCGCGTCGTCCACGTGTCGCTCGAGGTTCTCTAGCCGCAGCCGCAGCGCTGTCAGCGGAGTGCGGAGCTCGTGCGAGGCGTCGGCGACGAAGTCCCGCTGGGCCGCCACGACCCCGTCCACACGGGCGACCATGTCGTTGAACTGGAGGGCGAGCTGGCGAAGCTCGGGCGGGGCGTCCGGCACCGGCGCGCGCGCGGAGAGATCGCCTGCGCCGGCCTCGGCGGCGGCGACCTCGAGGCCGGCAAGTGGCCGCCGGATCCACCGGGCGAAGCTGAGGCCGACCAGGGCCGCCGCGGCGAGCGCGATCGCGGCGATGCCGGCGAGCGCGAGCCAGTAGTTGCGCACGCGCCGATCGACCTCCGACATGGGGTAGGTGATGCGCACTGCGCCGTGGATGACGCCGCCGGAGGCGATCGGCACGGCGACGTAGAGGATGTCGTAGCCGAGCGTGCTCGAGCTGCGCACCCCCGTCGCGACGTCCCCGTTCAGCGCTCCGCGGAACTCGGGCCGTGTCGCGAACGTGCGGCGGCCGGGCGCGAGCGGCGCCGAGTCGACGAGCGCGACGCCCTGGTCGTCGACGATCACGACGCGGGCGCCGGTATCGGCGGCATAGCGGCGCGCAAGAGCTTTCAGCGCCGGCAGGTCGGAGGTGGCGGCGTCTCCCTCGACGGTGCTCTCGGCGAGCGAGGCAACGGTGACGGCGTCCCGTTCCACCTTCGCCGAGAGCTGAGCGCGCTCCCCGCGTGCGTTGACGAACCCGAGGGGCACCTCGAGCATCGCCAGCACGACGATCGTGAGCGACAGATAGCTGACGAGCAGGCGGCGCGTCATGCGCGCAGCCGCAGCCCGATCCCACGCACCGTCTCGATCAGGGTGGGATCACCGAGCTTCTTCCGCAACGCTGCGACGTGCACGTCGACGGTCTTCGACGACCCGTACCAGTTCGTGTCCCACACGTCGCGCAGGATCCGCTGCCGGTCGACGACGATCCCGGGCTCCGAGGCGAGCAGTGCGAGCAGGTCGAACTCCTTCGCAGTGAGCTGCAGCTCCCTGCCGTCGACCGTGGCGCGGCGGGCCCGGACGTCGATCTCGAGCGGGCCGGCGACCAGCGTGTCCCGCGCCTCGTGACGGCCGGGCGTTCGGCGCGCGACGGCCCGGATCCGCGCGATCAGCTCCCGCAGCCCGTACGGCTTGACGACGTAGTCGTCCGCACCGAGCTCGAGCCCGACGACGCGATCGATCTCCTCGCCCTTCGCGGTCACCATGATGATCGGCACGTCGGAGCGGGTGCGCAGCTCGCGGCAGACGGCGAAGCCATCGATGTCTGGCAGGCGCACGTCCAGGAGGACGAGATCGACCGGTGGCGCATCGAGGGCGTCCTGACCCGTCGCTACGCGCGTCACGTCGAAGCCCTCGCCGCGCAGGCCTTCGACGAGCGGCTCGGCAATGGTGTCCTCGTCCTCGACGACCAGCAGGTGCATGTCCTGATCGTAGGCCCCGCACGGCGACCGCGGAGGCACGCGAGGGCATTTCTGGCGAAGTCCTAACCCGCGTTTGTCCCGCTCCTTGCCGAGCCGGCCCTACCTTCGGAATGCATCTCGACCGGAGGTCTGTCCATGAACCGCTCTCGTGCCCTCATCGTCTCGCTCGCCGTCGCCGTCGCCGCGATCGCGGGAGTCTTCGCGCTCACGAGCACCGTCTCGATCGGCAGCAAGGCGCGTGCCTCGACGGACAAGCAGGTGGCCGAGCGCACGGCGCAGCTCGACCGCTACGAGGCGTCGCTGCGGAAGGCGCTTGCGCAGAAGCCGCCGAGGCTGCCGGCAGTGCCCGCCGCCGCCCAGTCGTCGGCGAGCGTCCAGTCTGCCGCTCCTGTTCGTGTCGTCTACCACCGCCCGCCGCCCGTCGTGGTCGTCAAGCACCGCGCGGGGTCCGAGCGCGAGGCGGAGTACGAGCACGAGGCGGAGTACGAGCACGAGGACGAGGGGGCAGAGCTCGATGACTGACACGAGTCACAGGCTCTATGCCGTCGCGCTCGCCCTCGTGGTCTTCTGCGTCACGTGGGCTGCGGTTGCAGCGAGGCCGTGGGTGACCGCCAAGCCGGATCCGCGCATCGCGGCGCTGGCCCAGCGCGAGCAGCGGCTGCGAGCCGATGCGAAGCTTGTAGAGCAGGCCGTCGCGCAGCGCACGGCCGCCTATCGGGTCGCCCTGAAGCAGCGCCGAGCCCAGATCGCCCAGGCGAAGGCCCGACCGTTCCAGGCCGCTCAGTCGCCACCGGCTGCGACGGCGTCCGTTCGGGTCGTCAACCTCCCGCCGCTGACGATCACGAGGAGCTCGTGATGCTCCGCCGCTCGTTCCACGCGATGGGCACCGACGTGGAGCTCCTGCTGGACGCGCCGGCCGGCGAGCGCGCCGAGCAGGCGCTCGACCGCGCCGAGGCGGCGTTCGAGCGCCTGGAGCAGGTGATGTCCCGGTTCCGCCCCGACTCGGAGCTCTCGCGTCTCAACCGCGACGGCAGCATCGCCGACGCGAGCCCCGATCTCGTTCGCGTGGTCACGCTGGCACTCGAAGCGCGCCAGGCCACCGGCGGTCGCTTCGACCCGACCGTCCACGACGCGCTCGTCACCGCCGGCTACGACCGAACGTTCGAGGATGTCCCCGCCGAGGCACCCGCCGGCCCGGACCGCCGTGTCGCCTGCGGCGGTGCCGTGCACGTCGAAGGGCTCACGATCGAGCTCGCTCCCGGGACCCGTCTCGACCTCGGAGGCATCGGCAAAGGCTATGCCGTCGATCGTGTCGCCGAGTCTCTCGCAGTCGCGGGGCCCTGCCTGGTCAACGCCGGCGGCGACCTCGCCGTCCGCGGCGGCGCGTGGCCGATAGGTGTCGCAGAGGGGCTGACGCTGGAGCTCACCCGCGGAGCGATCGCCACGTCGGGCCGCGACCGGCGCCGCTGGCTGCGGAACGGCGAGGAGCTACACCATCTGATCGATCCGTCCACCGGCCGACCGGCCGAGAGCGACCTCGTGCGCGTCACCGTCCTCGCCGATTCCGCCGCCGACGCCGAGGTGCTCGCGAAGGCAGCCTTCCTCGGCGCAGAGGTGGACGTGCCCCGCGTGCTCGTCACCGCCGACGGGCGCACCGTCCTCGCAGGGGGCCTCGCGTGAGACACGACCCGACCTTCTGGCTGCTCGCGCGCGCCGGCGGCCTCACCGCCTATGTGATGCTGACGCTGTCGGTGCTCGCGGGCCTCGTGCTGAAGTCGCGGCCGTTCCGCTCGCTGAAGCCGGCCGCGGTCACGGACATGCACCGTGTCCTCGCGCTGCTCGGTCTCGGCGCCCTCGCAGGCCACGCGATCGCGCTCGTGCTGGACACGACCGCGCACGTGAGCGTCGCCGGATTGTTCGTCCCCGGGCTCGTCTCCTACCGGCCCGTGTGGACGTCGCTCGGGATCCTCGCCGCGGAGCTGATGATCCTCGTCTATGCCTCGTTCTCGCTGCGGAAGCGGATCGGCACGAAGAACTGGCGGCGGCTGCACTGGGCGACCTACGGCATCTTCGGCGCGGCGACGGTGCACGGCATCGCCGCCGGCACCGACACGAGCCGGCCGTGGGTCTTCGGGCTCTACGTCGGCGCCGTAGCCGCGGTCGCCGCCGCGACGACGTGGCGCTTCCTCGTGCCCCCCACTCCCGCGAGGGCGCGCCGTCCCATCCAGGCGAGAGGAGAGCAGACGGCATGAGCGCCTACCGGATCGAGATCGACTGCTGCGCACGCGAGCTGGCGCGTGCCGCGTAGGCTTTCGGGATGCGCTCGTGGCACCGGATCCTGCTCGGCGGGCTGCTCGTCGCCGCGGTGGCGGCGGCCGGCATCGCGCTCAACTTCGCGCTGCTCGGGCTGACCCAGGAGGACAGCGATCGCGTCGGCAAGCTCAGCCCCCGCGCGGTCTTCGACCAGAGCACCGGCGCGACGACCTCACGGGTCACGACGACGCCGTCCACCACGACCGACGACGACAGCCGCACTGTCACCGACGGCGGCGGCGTCCCCGACGACGACGACGACGATTAGACGGGAGCAGGCACCCTCCTGACGCCACCGATCGGCCGCACCTGCGGCCGATCGGTGGCGTCAGGAGTCCTGGAACCAGAAGAAGCCGACTGCGCCTGGTCCGGCGTGCGTGCCGACAACCGCGCCGAGCGCCTCGACCAGCTCGATCTCCGCCTGCGGGCGCAGCTTCTGCACGAGGTCGGTGAGGACGTCGACCCACTCCGGGGCGTCGGCGTGGGCGATGGCGATGCGGAGCCCCGGCCTGTCCTCGGTCGCGGCGGTGAACGTGCGGGCGAACTCCTCGAGCGCCCGCTGGCGGCCGCGCACCTTGCCGATCGGCACGATCACGCCGTCGGCGACCGACAGGATCGGCTTCACGTTGAGGAGCGTTCCGGCGAGCGCCTGGGCCCGGCCGATGCGGCCGCCTTTCTGCAGGTACTCGAGCGTGCCGACGGTGAAGACGACGCCGTTCTCGCGCTTGAAGCGCTCGATCAGCTGCTCGACCTCCTCGTCGGTCGTGCCGCGCGCGAGACGACGCTGGATCGCGAGGGAGAGCATGGCGACGGCAAGCGAGGCGGTCTCGGTGTCGACGAGCCGGATGCGGTCGCCGCCGATCTCCTCTGCGGCCAGCGAGGCGGACTGGAAGGTGCCGGACAGCTTCGCCGACAGGTGGAGCGCGTACACGCGCTCGTAGCCCGCGAGATCCTCGAAGGTGGAGAGGAAGTCCTGCGGCGTCGGTTGCGAGGTCGTGGGCAGCGCGTGCGCGGCCTTGAGCCGCTCGTAGAAGTCGTGGGCGCCGATGTCGATGTGGTCGCGGAAGCTCTCCTCGCCGAAGTGGACGTACAGCGGCACCACCCGCATGTTCGGGTACAGCTCCCGCGCCTCGGGAAAGTCGGAGGTCGAATCGAGGACGATCGCCGTGTTCTCGGCCGTGAGGTTCATGCGTGCTCCTGCGCGTCGCGGAACGCGGACCGTACAGCCTCGATCAGATCGACGGTCGGCTTGCCCTTCTCGACGAGCGCGACGGCGCCGGCTGCGATCACCGCCACGCGGTCGTCGTCTGTGGCCTCGGCGGTGAGGCAGATGACGGCGGCCTCGGGGCGGGCCGCCCTGAGCGCAGCGGCCGTGGCGGCTCCGTCGAGCCCGGGGAGCCGGAAGTCCATCAGCACGACGTCCGGTGCGAGCTCCGAGGCGGCGGCCACGCCCGCGTGCCCGTCGGGCACGGCTCCGACGACCTCGATGTCCCCGGGCTGGTCGAGGAGCAGCTCGAGGGTCGACCGATAGACCTCGTTGTCCTCGACGAGCAGGACCCTGATGGGGCGCACGGCTATTCCGCCGAGAGCAGCAGCGGGTAGTGGGGCTGGCCGCCTTCGTGCACTTCTACCTCGACGCGCGGATGGCGTTGCTCGATGCGGGCGAGCAGGCCGTCGAGGGCCGGCTCGTCGGCGCCGGTGAGGATGGTGAGGAGCTCGCGGTCGCCGTCGAGCAAACGCTCGACGACGGCGTCCGCGACCTGCTCGAAGTCGTCGCCCGACGCGATCGCGGCGCCCTCCGCCAGCCCCAGCCACGCGCCCTTGCGCACCGCCACGCCGTCGAGCTCGACGTCCCTGGAGGCGACGGTGACCTCTCCCGTCGCTACCGCCTCCTGCGCCTCCTGCATCGCGCGGGCGTTCTCCGCTGCGGAGCGCTCCGGGTCGTAGGCGACCATCGCCGCGAGCCCCGCCTGCACGGTGCGCGTCGGCACGACCAGCACCGGCTTGTCGACGAGTCCGACCGCCTGCTCGGCGCTGAGGATCACGTTCTGGTTGTTCGGGAGCACGATCACCTCCGTCGCGGGGGTCGCCTCGATCGCTGCGACGATGTCGGCGGTCGACGGGTTCATCGTCTGGCCGCCCTCGATCACACGGGTCGCCCGCATGCTCTCGAACAGGCGGCGGTTTCCCTCGCCGGGCGCGACGACGACGACGCCGGTCTCGAGGGTCATCAGCTGGCCGAGCGCCTCGACGAGCCTCTCTTCCCGATCCGTCGTCTGGCGGTGCATGTTGGCGATCTCGATCCCCTCGAGCGTGCCTCCCGCACGGGTGCCGAGGCTGAGGGCGGCGCCGGGGTCGTCGGTGTGCACGTGCACCTTCAGCGCAGTCGGGTCGCCAACGACGAGCAGGGAGTCGCCGAGCTGCTCGAGCTCCCGCTCGAGCGCCTCGGCGTCGAGCGCCTCTCCCTCGACGACGAAGACGGTGCAGTAGCGGTAACGCGACAGCTCCTGGTGGACCGCGTCGAGCCCGGCCGCATAGATCGTCTCGGCAGGGCCTCGAGGCAGCTCCTCGCCGGTGACGGCGGCAGTGAGCCCGCGAATGATCTCGACGAGACCCGCGCCGCCCGCGTCAACCACGCCCGCTTCCTTCAGTACCGGCAGCATGTCGGGCGTCCGGCGCAGGGCATCCTCGCCGTGCCCGACGACGCGCGCCAGCAACTCGCCCTTGGGCAGCATCCGCACCTCGGGCTTCTCCGCTTCCTCGGCCATCTCGCGGATGACGGTCAGCATCGTGCCCTCGACCGGCCGGCGCACGGCCCGGTAGGCGGCATCGCTCGCGGAGCGGAACGCCCGTGCGACGGTTGGCCCGTCGATCTCGTCGTGCTCGCCGAGCACCTCGGCGAAGCCGCGCACGATCTGGCTGAAGATGACGCCCGAGTTGCCGCGCGCGCCCATCAGCGCTGCCCGCGACAGCTCCTTCGCGACGGCCTCGTACCCGCTCGCCGTGGACGCGTCGAGCGCCTCGACGATGGCGCGCGCGGTGAGCGTGAGGTTCGTGCCGGTGTCGCCGTCCGGCACCGGGTAGACGTTCATGTCGTCGATGCGCCGACGGTTCGCCTCGAGGTTCTGGAGCGCGGCCCGGGACAGCTCGCGTGCGCGATCGATGTTCACGACGAACGCCTCACGTCCTCGATTCGCACCTCGACCGAGGAGACGTCGAGCCCGGTCTGCCGCTGCACCTCGTACGCGACGCGGGTGCGGACGGCCGAGGCGACCTCGGCGAGATTGAGGCCGTACTCGACGACGACGTGCAGGTCGATCTCGAGCCCGCGCCCGTCGCGGCTCTTCACCTCGATCCCATCGGTCAGCTTGTCGCGGCCGGGCAGCCGCGGGAAGCGGCGACCTGCCATGCCGACGATGCCGTAGCTCTCCGCGGCGACGTGCCCGACGATCTGGGCGATCGCCTCGGACGAGACCGAGATCCGCCCGAGGGAAGACTCGCGCGCGAGATGGGTACCTCTGTCCACGCCGCGAGGTTAGACGAGAAAGGCGGGCCGGTGGTTACCGAGCGTCCGCGAGGTCGCGGTGCGCCGTGAGGGCGAGGCATGGCCTCGCCCCTACGGCCGGCGGAAGCCCGCCGGTCAGGGCGCGCCCAACAGAGGGCCTGATCGTGCCCTGACGCGTCGCTGCGCGTGCACGGCCGGAGGGGATAGTGCGGTAGCACAGACCCGGAAGGCCGGGCGCGCGCAGCGGCGCGAGGCGGGCGGAGCCGGGCTCTGCCCGGCGGAAGCCCGCCGGTCAGGGCGCGCCCAACAGAGGGCCTGATCGTGCCCTGACGCGTCGCTGCGCGTGCACGGCCGGAGGGGATAGTGCGGCAGCACAGACCCGGAAGGCCGG
>Ga0153916_10001443_pt1 | contig 17051 bp, 1 predicted proteins | sample Opewatmetagenome_FD_109642 | JGI IMG/M metagenome (GOLD analysis project Ga0153916, IMG submission 109642) | Freshwater wetland microbial communities from Ohio, USA - Open water 3 Core 3 Depth 4 metaG | ecosystem: Environmental > Aquatic > Freshwater > Wetlands | place: USA: Ohio, Lake Erie, Old... | reverse complement strand
TTTGCTGCTGAAGCACTTCAAGGGTTTTCTGCATTACCGCCTCCTCTGTTAGCTTATGAGCTAACAGATTATAGCGCAAAATATATATTTACGTAAATATGCCTATTTTTTTGTCGCACACCCTCAAAAGCATCAATTTTCGATATCTGTTCATTTCCCATTCTACTAAACAGAACTCAGAAGATTAGTGGCGTGACTTTCCTTTTGAATGATGCATTGCCAAAACTTGGCAGGGCATTGAATACGAGGAGAAATACTCGTTTCCGAGAAAAATGTGTCGAGACAGAGTAACGCCCTTCGCAGTTTAACAAGTTCACCTACCAACAAACGTTTTCAAAGGTTTTAAAGTCTTATTACTTTCTTCATCTAACAAACACTCTCGAAGGTGATCAATAAGCGCAACCTTTTAAACACAAATACGCGCCTGATGAGTAGGCACATGAGTCAACATTATCAGGTGAAAGAAACGCATCCGAAATGCTTGTTACACCTCCGAAGAAACGAAAGCATCTCACATGTGCCCTGTTCACTTTCTAACATGCCCTGAATCATCTCTCCGTGCTCATCCGTGTAAACTTACACAGGCTTGCCGGAAGGATATTAAAAACTATACTTCACAACCATCATCAATTCCTCAAGATTATTCAATTGTGCAGGAGCAACTGACAGATCAAATGCAGTATCCAGTTCAATGTCTGAGTTGTTACCCCTGCAAAGTTTCCAGTCGTCTATTCTGGCAAGATTGGTAGGTGCGCCATCAACCTGGACTGTGAAGTTTGCCGGGTTATTCTTAACCTTGGCTACAAACACTACATTTTCAATAGTTGCATCAATAGTTTGAGCCATGTAGGTCAACCTTGATTTATCAATTTTAAAATTTACCGTTCCATTGTTTTTGAGCAAAAGCCACTCATTAGTCAAATCTTGTTTCATATTCAAGGCAATGTGTAATCCTGTTTGGCTGAGTTGTTGCTTAATTTCATTCAGCCTGTCTTTTAAAGAAGTTTCTGCCAATCCCCGCAGCGTTGAACCGCCCTCTCTTGCTGTATACTTTACATGCAGAATCACATCAGAGATGGTGTTGTAGTCAAATTGCCTTACGTCTTTTGGAAGCTCAAGCCGCCAGGTGCTTATTGCTCCGCAACCTTCAAAAGGCAGATACCGTTCATCTCTAAAATTCAATTCAAACATGCCGTTATCGTTTTGGGCATTGCTGGCAGCAATAGATTGAATAGATCCAACATTGTAAATAAAACGTTCGTCATTACCAGGATCTTCCTGGTATCCGGTGGCGGCAATGTTATCAGGATTTGTATTTTTTCGATACCTGTTGTTTACCAACGAAAGCTTGGCACTCACTGATGTATAAGGCCCTGCAACACAGGGCAAGCTGATACTTACTGATTTTACCCTTCTGAAATAATGCCCCGGATGATCCATATCATACAAAACCTCGGGCACATCAAAATCACATACCCCTGTCGCTCTAAGTCTTACCCATGCCAGTGGGTCAAGTTGTGCTAATGAAACATGCTTGGTGATTTCATATTCCCGCTTGTTCTTATCCAAATAGCTTGTTTGCATACGTTTGATGTCATAGATAAGATTGTCGGCACTTTGCAGACCTTTCTTCATGCTATCCCAGTATCCGTAAGAGATAAACGTATCATCATTACCCAACTCAAAGCGATAGCAGCGTTCCGCTTTCTTAGCGAAATCGTGGGCTAACTGGTAGGATTTGAAATACACCGCACCGATCTGCCCAATCATCCAATCATACAATTCCTTATTGGTGAACTTGGTACGCATAAAATCAGTAGCCCTTTTGGAATTTTCGATTTGTAACTCGTGGTTCTTTAAATCAGCTTCTGCAATTTCTTTTCGAATTTCAGCGGCAACGATCTGTTTGTCTATTTGGGCCATTTCTTTTTTAGCCAAACGTTCCTGTAGTTTCCAATCATCAAAACGTCGGTCGTAACCTCCGAGTATGGATGCCCTATTTGCTTCGTACGATGCCGCAGTGGAGAGTACATTGAGCACCCCAGACGCTGCGGTAGCGGAATTAGCCAGAAATGTGCCGCCCCATTTTGCAGCAGCATGGGGACTACCGCCAAATCCAGAAGCACCGATAGCAAAATCGGGAATCAAAGCCAAAACACCGGCTGTAGCCTGTATAATTTGTGCTGCCATTTGGTAATCATGCGACTCGCTTAATTTGTCCAAATTCAACTGCTCTTTAGAGATTATTTTTTGAATACTGGAGTAGTACTTATTCCTTTCTTCGGCAGTAGCTTTCGCTCTTTTCAATATCTCGATCTGCTCTTTCGATTCTTTAATATTGAGCAGTTTTGTGTCTTTTATTGCATTGAGCACTTTTATTTCCAATTCATTACGCAGCAACGACATAGCCTCTGCATCTTTTTTCTCCAATGCCTGTAGCAGCGAAAGGCCTAAACCCCTTACGTCCATTGCCAGTTCACTTGCTTTTTGGGCAAACACGGTAAAGCGGTAAAAAGGCGTAGGTGCGTTAATGCCGGCCAGGACTGCAGAAATATCCAATCCGGCTGCCGCTGCCCGAACCAGCATACCAGGATCAATAGGCGGTGCAAACAAGGCAAGGCTGCGTTCAACACCATCTATATTTTGGCACTGGCGAATTTTAAACAGGCGGTCGGCTATGCGGTCCCAATACTCCAACATCTTATCGTTTTGGGGAATGCAGAAATAGAGCATAGATAATGTAATTGGAGCCGGAGGCAGTTCAGCACCACCTTCGGGCAATGCTGATAAATCCGGTAAAATATTTTCCAAATCAATTAAAGCATTGCCAAAGGCATCTAACTTAGCCTCTATCTGATTATAAGTCTCATAAGGGGCCTTGATAGAAGTTGGAATAATTCTCGGTTTTGGACCCAATAATTTGTCGGCAAGGATATACATCTGCGTGGCCTGAACAATAGACTCCATGGTATCTTGCCTGAACAAGTAATCTCCCCATTCGGTTAGGTTGTCAATGTATTTCATCAGTAATGCCTTTTGATAGGCAACAGGTCTAAACCTTGCTACAACATGGGGTTTGAAAGGCTTGGTTCTCCATTCGTCAATAGCAAACTCCAATTCTTTTCTTTCGGGTGTATTGGGGTCAGCGATTTTGTATAGCAGTGTGTCAATGCGTTGATTAATATAATCGCCTGTGTGTGTTAGATAAAATGGTTTTGTTACCCAGTATTTTTCGGGCACATTGCCTTCCAAAGCACCGGTAGGATTGAACATATAATGAAACAAGGTAAGTGCTTCTTCGAAGCGTTGGTTCCTGGTCAATCGTGTAGCCAATAAAAATGGCACATGGAAAAACAATTCCCAGTTGTATACGCTGTAAGACCCATCGCTGCTGAAATCCAAATCCTCAACAGGATAGGACAAAGTTTTTATACCAGCTTCTTCAAGTATATATGTTTTTGGAACAATACTTTTGTTTGGGTCATAATACGGTTCAAAATTGAATGATGCGTTTTTCTGCAATTGGGTTTCCCTTTTCATCAATTCCGGAATGCCATCTTTGTAGAGTGTTTTTCTCAAAGCACAAATCAAGGGATGGTGCATATTTTTAAATTGTTCACCATAAGATAAACTTGCGTACACTTTGAGTTCATCCACAATTTTTTGATACTCATTGTCGGCAACCAACTCCTGAAGCAAAGCATTGATATCGGGATTTGCCGCATACTTTGCCATGTATTTCTTGAAAAGGGCTATAATGTCTTCGATACGTTGCATCACATCAGAGCCGGTCCTTTGTACATACGTCTCTTCATCGCTGTTTTCGACCCTTTTCGACTTATAAAATCCGGGAATAATTACATAAGCATGTTCGCTGTCTTCCATGAAATAAGGAAGCAAAGTGCCCAGCGGAATTTTAATAAAACGCCGTTCGCTAAAAGCGGCTGAATTGATGCCATAAGCCTGCATCAGCAAATATTCAAAGAGTAAGGCAACAAGGTCGATCAAAGTAAACTGGTGTGGATACGACAACCTGAATGTGCCCGGAGTTTTGCCCAGAATTTCATAGAATTGGAAAAATGAAATCGCATTTCTAGCAGAAAGGTCATCAGCCGGTATTAGGTTTTGTTCATTATAACGCTGTGATTTTAACCATGTATCTTTAAAATCAGGGAAAAAGTCAGAGAGATACTGATTACCTTGAAACGATAGTTCGGGGTATCCTTTGCATCCTGCTATATTAAATATTCCACTAAGAATAATATACCCTGCATCAAAGGAAGTAGTAAAAAGCCAAACTTGTTGCCCGAGCTCAAAATACATCAAATTATATATGTCTCTTTTGAACTGGTTGTCATCGGAAGTAAAATATGAATAGGGAGTAAGTATCCCGTCTTTCGAAATTTTCTTCGGCTGCCATTTCTTATTGGCAAATTCGCTGATGGCAAGTTGAATTTTTAGTTTTCGTTTGGGTTTGTCGTTATTAACCACAGTTCCCGCAGTACTGCTGGGAATGGTAGATTGAGGATTTGGATCAGGCTCCTCACTGAACACCGGCCAGGCCAGACACAAACGATTGTTGCGTTCAAACGCCAGCAGGTGGTCACCTGTAATATCCAATTCCACTTTCTCCCAGGGTGTCCAGTAGCGTTCTTTTTCAAATCTTCTGTAATAATAAATGGCAGGGTCGCCGCCTTTGGTCCGGGCAAATACGTGCATGGTTTTAATGTCGGTCTGATACCATGTTGCCGTCACTTCCAGGAATGCGATATTGTCTAATTTTTCAAGATACCGGATTAATGCTTCTTCTGCTGTAAATTCGGTCAGTTCATTTTGCTGTATCTCATTTTCAAGTTCGGTAAACAAAAACGATTTATCATCCCTTAGTTCGGCTTCAATCCAGTTTTCGGGATATAAGAAAACCTTGCGGTTGGCTTCCCATACCCGGTAGTTTTTCATCCACTTCCACTGTTCCCAGGCTTTATCGTTGTTGATGTCGGCTGCTGCTTTTGGCTCCAATCCCATTAAACAACGCTGTACAAAAAGCTGCACGGTGCCGTGTGCCTGAACAATCCTGGATGATGGCATACACGATGCCATTTCAACATCAACGAGGAAATAATCATACAAATCATTTTCGGTTTTCATTTCAGGATTTTCAGCCATCAAATAAGCTACCAGGGCATCTCTTTTTTGTGGCCGAATTGCATCCATAATTTCCTTGAGTGTGCTTAACCATGTATCTTCGTCATATCTTGCTTTCAACGCAGTGCGTAAAAGTTTTGTTTCAGCATTCGTCAATACGGAGTTGATATATGCCTGTACCTGAACAACAGTTGATCCTAATTTTCTCAAATGTTCGGCACAATCACTTACAGCCTTCCACGCTTTGGCGTCTTTATAATTGTTGAGGTCAAACACCGGGAATAAATGTGCGTCGATCGCATCTACATCTTCTTTGTTGTAACCGGTAAGCAATGAGAATGCCTCAATAAATTGATTCCTTGTAGCGCCGCTTGCCGGCAAAAGCATTGCTCCAATGGTAAAGAAACTGATTGGGTGCTCTATATCTGCCGGGTTGGGAACAGGTGTAAGTTGTTTCAACAGATCAATCATTTCCGCAAAGGCAATATAGCTGGCATAATTAATCGCCACCTGCCCTGCCTGATATGGAATACTGTCCCATTCAAACCAACCCAGGGCTTTATTGTTTTGGAAAAACCATTCCACGTCCTGGTTTTCCAATTTAAAAAAATTCACCAAAGGGAATAACTTATGCGCCAGCCTGAGCGCACGATACTGGTCGGGAAACGCACCAGCGGTAATGGCTGGCAATACAGGTATTGTATGTGTAATATCAACGTCAATAAGTGCATCAGCACTTAGAATACCGGATAAGAAGCTGGTGCCCGGGGCAGGTTGTTTTAATAGGGCATATTTTAAAACAATCTTTACCAGTTCCAAATCTGTTTTGAAAGTGGGGGCAAGTGTTTGCTCAAGAATGGTTTGCTTGCCTGCCTGAAGCTGATAACCGGCTATGGCATCCAAAAACGCTTTGACTAAATCCTTTTGCTCGCTGCTGATATCGGGTCCGGGCGCCGCCGCCAGGGCATCAATTTTTGCCTTAATTGAAGTGGTATCAAATAAGCCATTTAATTTACTATCGGTGAAAGTTTTTGCATCATTTGCCGAAGTCCAGTCTTTTTCAATAAATTTAATAAAGGTCTTCACATCTTCTTCACCAACATCGCTCAGTTTGGCCAAGGCATTTTGTAAGATCTCTTTATGCTCCTGGGCCGACATGTTAGCATTAAAGAGAGATTTGTTTGCTGAAAAATTACCTTGATAGTCCTTCTGTAATTTCTCCAGTATTTGCTTAATCTTATCGTCTTTGATCTCTCTGTCGGCAAGGTTGCTTGCTTCATGTTGAAGCATGAATTTGACATCTGCAAGTTTCAGCGGAGATTTGTTCAAGCTATTAACGGCTTCAACAAAATTCAATGTATCTGCCAGTGAATTGGATACATTGAGTGCGGTTAAGTTGGCGAGCATAACATAATCATCGGCTTTGAGCTTCATTATCCTCATTAACCTTGAAGCAGCAAACAGGCTGCTTAGATTGGAAAAGGTAAGGTTGCCATCAGGTAGCAGCGGCAGCAACTTGTTCAAATCCTGCTCTTTGATTTGCAGGCAAAGCGAGATGCTGGTTATAAAATTGCTCAACAATTGAGTGCCATCGATTTTTTCAGGTATCAATCCCTCATCAATAAACCCATTCTTTGCCTTGTTCAAAAATACTCGTTGGTAGAGGGGCTTGGGGACTTCATCTGTCAGAATTGTGTGCGGAATTTCCCCGTAAAAGCCTATCAACTCTTCTACCTTAATTCCTGTTTTTTCTGACAGTTTTAATAAATTGGCTGCTTTAACTAAGCAGGCATCGTTTAATGTTCCATTGCCCAATTTGGTTTGCGAAATAATCTCATCTATTACTTCCAATTTCCATCCCGTTTTCTTTTGTAAACGGAGAAACCGGTGTATGCGATCCAATGCTGCCTCGTTTAAATTGGCTATTTCTTTTTTGGCGGTATCACAGCTAAGGTCAAGGTGCTTAATGAAAAGATTGTCTGCAGAGTCAATAAAACGTAAAGAAAGTAGTAAATCCAAATCCTTGTAGGTAAGACCGGTTTTGTCCAGGAAATGATCAATTCTTTTCATATAATCCAGGACATTCCCAAGAACAGGGGGCATGTCCCACTGGGCCGGAGCATTCCAATAGGATTGCTGGTCAATCAAATTGGCTTTAGGTGTTACGATCAGGTTTCTTTCCGCATCGGTTAATCCCAGCCTCTCTGCCGCAATTGTTTCATCAGAAGGATTTCCCGCCGATTGAAAATCTTCCATGAGTTGCGCTCTCGAAATATCAAAGCGGGTGAAATAGGCTTTGGCTTCGGTATGGTCTAAATCAAAAGGCAGCTTAAAGGCGTAATTGGCTCCTTTTAAAGTATTGTAAGTAGCTGTATTCACATATTCGGGCGCAGCCGCTAACTCTTCTGCAGGTGACAGTGTTTGTCTCAACCGGAATACCTTGTAATTGTTTCCTCCCGTGTTGATGATTTTGCAAACGACTTTCTTGTCACGCAAATAATGGGGCAGTGTTGCTGCTGTGCCGGTAGTTGTTTCGGTCTCAAAAATCAACGCCTGATCAGTTACAGGCAACTCCGCCGCTTCAAGTGCAGTTAACAGTCCATTGGAGATTTTTCCTTTCAAAGGGTCTGCTCCGTCTGAAAGCACTCCCGTAAAATTCACGCCTGCATCGGGGGTGATTGCCTCTTCCAGTAATTCACATACTAAATCTATATATGGCACCGGGGTATCGGCATTTTCACAACCTAAATCAATGTCACCCAAATCGGGTCTGCGTTCAAACAAAACATCTTTGGCAAGGTGTCCGGTTGTGGCTGGCATTGTGGTAATATCCGTCACACTTCTTTTATCCAAAAACTGTAAAATTTCTACCAGGTATGCCGCCGGACTATAAACCGAACGGCAATGCTCGCAAGAACAGGTATCGGTGAGTTGGAAAAGCGATTTCAGGTTGGGAAAATCTTCGCTTACGGCTTCCAATTTTAACGACAGTGTCTTCATTTCCATTGCGGGCATATCCATAGCCCGTAGAGTATCTTGAAGTTCACCAGCTATCATCATAGCAGCCGTTGTGGTCCGTTCTGCTCTTTTGAAAATCTCTTGGGCTTCTTTGGAGGCTATTCCTGCTTTGGGAGCTATTTCATTTACAAACCGGGTTTCGCCCGTAGCGGCAATGCTATATGATGAATGAATATTCAGTTTGCGCAGTGCAATGGTTTTGCCATAGTGCGGCACTAATTTAAAAATACGCTGCACAGATTTTAATTCTTCCTTAATGGTTTCGCTTTCTTTCTTGGTTAGTTTTTTATCTTTCAGGTAAGTGGATATATTATGGTGCAGCAAGTCAAAATCTTCATGTTTGGATAAAAAATCGCTAATCTCCTTATGATTTTTTAGAGCGGGTTCTTTCTCCCTTTCCAATTGAGCGGCGAAAGCAGCGGTAGGATACGCTTTTTCCATTTTTCTAACTATAGAGGAAGCATGGAGGTCTATAGAGGTCTTATCCAATGGCCTTCCGGCAATGCCTTTCCTGGCAGCCAGTTTGCTTAATTCTTTTTTCCAATCGGCCCTGTTTAGTTTGGCCAACTTTTTATCGTCTTCGGGCTTGTTGATTTTGTATGATTCTTTGATCTGCGTTATAATTGCGTCGTCAAAGCCTAGTAGCTCTTCTAATGCAATGGATGCCCTGGCTTCCATTGCCTTTTCGTCTGTTTTAAAAAATGATTCACTATTGATTTTATTGAGAAAAGCACCCGGGTCGTTTTTGTTTTCCTCAAAGAGTTTACCCATTTCACCGATCTTATCTTCAAGCACAAAGCGGCTGATGATGCGCATCAGCTTTTTTGGACGCTCGTTTCTGTAATACTCTTCTGCCTGCTTTTTATAGGTTTGGAGCAGCTCTATATTTTTATTGATCTCACGCTGTACTTTAGCAGAAACAATCATCTCTTTTACTGCAGTTTTTATATCGTTTCGTATAGTCTTTTCTTCAGCCAAAGCAGCATCGTACAATAATGGCAGGGTTTCAGTGTTAATATCTATGGACAATCTTGCATGAAAAGGCTTTGTAAGATCGCTTTTTAACAGGGTGTTTTTGCGCAAAAGGGCATAAAAGAAAGCAGCATCAATTTTTGACTCAGCTTGCAATCGATGTGCAACTACCACATGCTCTATTTTTTCGGCAGGTATCTCAGCTTCTCTGGAGAGAAAGGTAATGTCCCGATGTTCTTTGCCTACCTGCAAGTCGGTAATAGCTACCGTGCCGGCCAAGTAAGTCACCTGTTTCAGTATATAATCATACTCCACCACTTCAGGCTTAATAGCCGTTTCAATAGTGATATTGATCTCTTCCAGGGGCGAGGCATTAAACCGCATCGCATCCATATCGGAGGTAAAGAGCAGGGTTTTCTTTTCACGGGTAATGACCTTTATGGCAATATCCGCCGTTTTCCTTCCCCTTCCGCTGAGCTGGCTGTGAGACCATCCGATTTCGTATTTTCCGTCTCGGTCAGTGATGCACTCACCCAATAGCTCCTCGCTGCGCATGTCCCTGTCGTATGCCTGCACGATGAGATTTGCCAAAGGACGATTGAGCCCGTCAACCACCCATCCAAGAACGAGGTTTCCCTTTTTGTTTTCGATTTGGTTTGCCATATTGACCCTCCTCAAAATTAAGATCTATATACATGTATTTATTAATCAAAAAGTATAGCCATTGCTGCCATGATTTTGAATTTTGACTGTTAGTTTCCTTCAAACTCTTTCAAATTCTAAGTCGCCCATGCGTCTGCCCACTTTTCGGTATAAAAATTGCTGTGGCTCGCAGGGTCTGTAGCAGCACTGATAAGACTAGGCAGACCCACAATCAATAGATAAAGCGGCCCAAGTACCCGGCTCTGCCAGGTATGCCCAAATTCGTGCGGATAATCTGAGAAGCCATGACCGCCTATAACCACCGGGCCAAAGGAGATGCCTCCGGGATTACCCATATAAGCAGGCATTTCAACTTTAGTGCCCAATCCCCCACGAAAGCTAACATCTGCGCCAAGTAGTACGAAAATGGCTCCTATCCCCAACCCCAATGAAGTTTGAAGTGCACCCCAACTAAAATCCCAAAAGCTAAGCGGCTGCAGTACCGTAGCCAACACTAATACGATCAGGTTGACAATTATATGTGCTAAGTAAGCAAGTATGAACAGGAACCCATACCCAACTTTGCCTGCCGTTGACGCACCATTGTACCCATCCCACCAGGCTTGTATAATAGGCACATTGCCTGTTGGGTCCTGGTAAATAATGGGGTTTAGTGAACCGTAAGCATAAAGGTTTAAGTTTTTCAGATTGGATAACCCCTCCTGGTTCGGCAAGGCCTGCTCCCGGGAGGCTATAGGATTTTTTTGTTGTTGGGGTTCGAGCGATTGTCCGTCTGTTTTCCCTAACTGACAGTTTTCCCTTTGGTACTGATATGGTAGCTTATTGCCATCAGGGTTTTCCTTCCCGTCGCATTTATTACCGTATGTAAAGGAATTAAGCATCGTCTCAGTATATCGATTTTTTCCATCCTCTTTGTCAGCAGTCTTTGAGTTCTGATTGGTAACCTGATTTTCCTTAAACAATGGATCACATGAAAGCCATCTTCCCAGCCACGGGAGATAATACCTTGCGCTGTGGTATTCCAACCCGTTCTCCTCATCCCTCTCCATGCTTGTATAACGATAGCGTTTCGCGGCGGATTTTATGGCTGCGTTTTTGGCCTGGTAGGCGGTGGTGCCATAGGGGTGGTATTCTTCGTAGCTGATTACCTTTGCGTTACCTGTGCCGTCCAACTCTAAGCTGGCAGAACCAAGATGATTATGCAGTTGATAGCGCACCAGATGTTTCTCAGTTCCGTCATCTATATCATTGCGCGTTTCTATCATCACAAAGCGGTGACCTTCGTCCATTAGACTTAAACTGATACGTTCTAACCCTGCATCTTCGCCGCTGTGTTTTTTGTAGAGTTCGTAACCGGCAATATAAATCCGTTCTTCTTTTTTGGTTGGCGTATTGCCGCCATCGGCCTGATTTTCTGTTATTTTTCTTATCCGCTGCCCTTGTTCATCGTACTGGTAATAAGTAGTTTCCGGTGTGCCGCCGTCAATGCGTTTCTGGCGTATGGTTTTTATGAGTTCTTCTTTGAAGTTCCATCCCATGTCTTCCAAGTGCGGCATGGCAGTCATATAGCCGTGTTGGGGATGGTGCGGATAGGTGTATGTATTTTCTCCAACCTTTGTGCTGATTAACCTGTTATTCGCAGCCTGGTCGTTGACGTCCCTTGTCCAGTTGTTACCGGTTGCCTGATGCTTCATTTGCAGGATATTTCCAACATTATCGTATTGGTAGCTTTGCGTATAATTCCGCATCGCCATCGGATCGCCTGGATTCAACTGGTGCATAAAGGGCGCATAATTGCAGTTGTCTTTGCTGTCAAAAGTCAATGCAGCATCGTTTTCCCTGCCTGTGGCTTCTCTCAGGCGATAGAGGGCATCATAGGTATAGTTTGAAACCCCGGTGATCTTTTGGTTGTCAAAAAACACAACCGGTATGTTTTTATCTTCTATATGGGTGATATTTCCAACAGGGTCAAAGGTATAATGCCAATCCTGCAAGGGATCGTTGTTCTGCCTTTTGGTTTCTAATCTTTTGAGACGGAAGGTCTCTTTGTCATAATAAAATTTGGTGACAACATCATTGCCGTAGACGATTTTTTCATGCTGGCCTTTTTCGTTGTAGTCAATGTCTTTGATATAGACAGTGGTAATGGCAGGGTCGGCATGGGCTACGGTTTCGCTATTGATCAATCCTGCTTCGTTGTATGATGGCGTTATGACGCTTCCGTCAGGGGTGGTTTGTTTTGAAATCCTTCCAAGGGCGTCTGTTTCGGCGGTAAAGGTAAAATCATCATTTTCCAAATCGATTGCTAAGTTGGCATCTATCCAGTTGGTAACGCCTTTGTAATTCTTGAATAATTTTCTGGTGGTTGATTTAGGCTGACCTTTGAAATCGTATTCAGGTGTCTTAATGAGTCCGGCAGTGTCGTAATGTTTTACAATTTGTCCTCTGAAGTTTTTCAGTTCTGGATTAGCCTCTGCTTCTCCGTAAAATATCCTTTCGAAAACATTATCAAGCGGAACGGTGCCATCTCCGCCTAATACCTTGCTTTGTGTGAGACGGTGCAGGGGATCATCGTAAAAATATCGGAACTCATGATTGCGTTCGTCCCAGGTGCGTAAGGGATTGCCGAGGATATTGATTAACAGCCATCTCTGCCCGGCGTCCATGCTGTTTTGATATACCTTGTTGCCCAGCATGTCGTATTTGTATTGCATCACCACATTGTCTCTGGCATCGGTTGCGCTGCGCAGATTTCCTTCAATGTCTAATTTCACTTTAATATGATAAAATTCATCTGCCTCTGTGCTTATGCTTTTATTATGTTCAATGGTCAAAACCGGTCTGCCCATAGTGTCAAAGCACTGAACATTGGGCGTATTGGCATGTTTGGCTGCTTTATCCGCGGCTGTTTTTTCTTTAACAGGGTCTTTGCCTTCGGCAATCAGTTCGGCATCTATCAGGCGGTTGGTGCGTTTGTGATACCAGGGAGATTCCAAGATAGTATCATTGGGGTCATAGAAGCTCTGCTTCCAAGAGTTAAATTCGGTTTTTGAAAAAGTGCCGTCGGGCATCTCGGTTTTAATGAGCCTCCCCAGAGCATCATAATACATCAGGGGCGTGACCCCTGTTTCCACCAATTCCTTCAGATCTTCATATTTGTGCGTTACTGAAAAGTAAGGCTCGTATTGTTTTACTGTATTGCCTTTGTTGTTGAGCACTGTTCTGCCGTTGCCTATCCAGCGAAGTTGTTTGGGATTAAGTGCGGCAGTATTAATGTCTGCAACGGTGTAAGTGTTGTCATAGTTTACAATAACTTGTTTTGCCGTTCCCGGCTCTGCCTGCACCTTTTTCATCAATATTTGACCAAGCCCGTTGGAATATTCGAAACTGAGCTGGACAGGAGAATCGTTGTTCTTTTGAAAATGTTCTTCCCGGACAATAGAGGCGACTACCGCAGGTTTGCCGGAAATTAGATACACGTCAAAGTCATAGACAAATCTTGCTGTAGCGTGTTGCAGTAAGTTTTTCCCAAGGTTGGTTAATTGAACGGAATCCGGTGCATTGAAAAAATTGGTAATCTGTGTTTTTTCAGTAGCGGTAGTAAATTCAGTTAAACCTGTTAAATCATCCGCCTCGTTGCCTTTGCCAAATACAGCGATGGCTTTCACTAAACCAAGCTCATCCACCAGCGCCTCGGATAAATTGGCGTTGGCGTCTTTCATCCTTTTTGGCGAAAGTGTGCGGAAATTAAAAAGGTCAACGCTTTTTTTATTGCCTAATGCATCTTCTGTTTCTTCTATGAAAAAGAAGTAGTTGCTGTAATACTTTACTTTTGTTTTAGCGCTATAGGGATCGGTATATGAAATGGGTGTATAAAAACGGTTTTGTGCGTCAACAACAGTTTCAGCATTCCCAATAAACTGCCTTGTGCCCGAGCGAATCCACCAGTTGTCATCACCCTCGCTGTGAGTGAATTTGCCTTCCAGCATCAGGTCTTCATTGACCCTTGCTCCAAAAATATCAAGAAGGAGGGTAGGGGTGTAGGCCAACTGATAGCTTTCAAAAGGCACCGCCAGTGAATCCAACTGATGTAAAGGCAATGCGCCTGTAAGATCATTTTTATAAAAGATGTTTCGTATATGCTCTATTAATCTTCTTTGAGCCTTTCCGCCGGCAGTGGGTTTCTCTATTTCAGGGTATTCTGCTTTTGATGATTTAACATCAGACAGTATGTCTTCAAAATCGCCGACTGTATAAAAAATGCCGGTTTTAGTGACGCCCTTTAATTCAAAGGTTTTCACTTCAGAAGGCAATCGTAAACGGTATTTATCATCATTCATCGCATCGTTGGTAAAACGATTCTGTGTGTAAATAATGGTTGTTTTGTCTTGCGACTGTTGTGTCTGAGCCGGTAAAAAGGCATCTGCCTGCATCCTGGGGTATACAACAGCCGCAGATTCCAGAACATTCCCGTATTCATCCAATTTAATATTCAGGTTGTGGGCAATTCTCGGGTCTTCTGTATCACGCTCGTAGTTATAGGTAATGGCTTCGCTTTCTTTTACCACAAAGACGGCATGCTTGTTCATCCCCTTGGGCTGTAGTAGTTCTATGATATAGTTACGGGCGGCAACAGAATAGGGAGTGAGTTGCTTTTTGATTTGTTCAGGGGGTGCGCCTGCTGATGTTGCGTCGTGAGCAAACACTTCCGAACGCAGGCCCGTGCCTTTGCAGGCCCGCAATGCCTCCCGCCATTCTTCTGCGCTTAAATGATCAATGATGGAAACATTCAAACCAGGGGCAGCAATGAAACGGGCATCGGACAAAGACGCTTCATTATTGACCACCTTGAAACCATGCCGTGCCATTTCTTCATACCAATATTCGTGGGCAAACTGATTGAGTATTTTCCCTTTGCTTAAAAATGCCCCGGTATGAAACCACTGTTTGGTAGCAACGGGTGATTGGTGCAAAGTTTTTTCTACGATATTGCTGGCGTTACCCTTTACCCAGTGATCAAAATCTTCGGTATCTATTTGCTCCACCATGCCGAATCCCCTGAATTCTCTTTCGGCATGGTCATAATAGCCGTGATGATATTTGTAAGAGCTGACGAAACGATAACCCGAAATTCTATCTCTTGTTTCGGTTTTTGAGATGCAGTGAACCGGAAAATGCAGTTTCGTGACCCATGGTCTGCCGGCAAGCTTGTCTTCAATGTAAAACTTGGTGGAAGGGGTGTATTCCAGCGAAACCTCCTTGCCGAGGTTATTTTTGTAAGAAATTAAGATGTGCGGTTTCTTGCTGTTCATCAAGTCTATGTACTTTAATGGGGCATTAGTATCCTTAGCGAGACTGCTTGACCACACAATACATGCTACGCCATTGCCGAGCAGATCGGTTACCGTTATTTTTGATTGATTGTGTATCTCAGGGAAGACATCTATTTCAAAGGCTGTAGCACTGAAGCGATTGCCGCTTATGTTTTTCCAGCAGTTGAATTTGTTTTTGCCCAGATAAATGATGTCGGTAGTGCCGGAGCCGTCTATATCGGCCAGTCGTAAATAGGCAGGGTTGAACGCATCAGGGTGGTCAAAGACAGGCGCATTGTCCATACTGATTTTAGACCCGAATTTTCCATAACCCAGATTAGGCCAGTAACATACCGCTCCGTTTCTTATCCTGACTATATCCGTTAAACCATCACCCGACATATCTGCAAGGAAAATCGTTTGCGTAATGTCGGCAAATACAAGGTGCGGGCCTTTCTCTTCATCAAATGATTTAGCCGTTTTATAAGCCTGCGTGAACCCTTTCCTGCCGGTGGACTCGTACCAGGTAAATATATTATCTTCTGTAATTAGGACCTCTGGTTTGCCGTCCCCGTTCAGGTCGATCATCCGGGCATTGGAATCTCCCATGTTTATATTGGGTAGATTTTCAAAACTCCGGAATGCCTGCCACTCTTCCTCGTCATTTAATTCAAAGTATCCTTTTGGCTCGTTGTTAAGATTTACCAACTGTTTGCTTCCATCGGCATCCAGATCCATTAATTGCAAGCGTGAGCCAATGCCGGCAAAGGAGGGCTTGGGTGAAACCGGTTTTGCCTCTTCAAACCTGCCATCGCCCAGATTGTGTTTGTAAAACCAACCTTCGCCTTGTTTGGTGAGTATTCCAGATAGGCCTTCATTGAATAAATCAGTGAATTCATATTGCAGTTCATCCAATTCTGGAGATGTATGAACTAAATAATTTTGTGAAATGAATTTAATATCTTTGTTCCAATCGTGTTTCTGATATTCAAACTCAGCAGGCGGCAGATTTTTATTAGTGTATGTCCCATCCGGTTTCTTGATGTATCCATACGTGGTAATGGATTTCAACAAGGTAAAATCCGCTTCGCTTGAAGTGTCATATAAAAAATTGAGGGATTTTACTAAAGCCGAGCCGCCAGGAAGTTCGGCAAAATAATGAAACAGCAGGACCCGTTTGCAGAGTCTTGTTGTTCTTATCTCAAAACCTGCCTTGTATTCTGAAAATGCATCTTTTCTGAAATCCCAATCCTTAATTTTGGCGTATGGGGCGTTAGCGTCATACTCTCCGTAATCAAATACAGTTTGGAAAAGGTAATCTATTTCAGGTGGATATGCGTCACCAAAATTTTTATACGGCGTTTTGTTGCCGTATAACACCTTTTCTAAATACAGATTGGTGTAAGTAATATCTCCATTTTCAGTGCGGTTTCTATTGTGCAGCAGCGAAGTGTCAAAGCTTTTATCGTCTTCTTTTTTATAAATGTAATGGGAACAATTACCTTTGTCATCAAAGACAAATTCAGGCAGCCATTCAAATATTCTGTTTTCGTTTTTTGGGTCGGAAATTCTTGATGCAGCGCTCCAGCCAAAAAGTGTTGTTATATTCTCCTTCGTAATTACCCGCCATTTGATTGCACCTGTAGTTTTATGAGTCCACCTTTCAATTCGGGCAAATAAACCTTCAATGCGAGGTCTGTAAAATCTGATGGTGAATAAGCCATCTGAAGAGTCATTTTCTTTGATTATGTAGTTTCCATCTTCATCTAAACTAAAACTGCCGTCCACCTCTTTTTTAAATTCAGGGACAAGGTCTTCTGCTTCTGAAAAAAGGTAGGTGTCCGAATCTATGTATTTTGGAAGTTCTTTATCGGTTTTGCATTTTATGGACGGCAAGCTCAACGTCCACCCCAGGCCGAAAACACCGTTTCCAGCGCCGGA
>Ga0153916_10001442_pt1 | contig 17058 bp, 15 predicted proteins | sample Opewatmetagenome_FD_109642 | JGI IMG/M metagenome (GOLD analysis project Ga0153916, IMG submission 109642) | Freshwater wetland microbial communities from Ohio, USA - Open water 3 Core 3 Depth 4 metaG | ecosystem: Environmental > Aquatic > Freshwater > Wetlands | place: USA: Ohio, Lake Erie... | reverse complement strand
CTGGACGCCGCGGCCGTGCTGATCGCCGAGGTGGACGGCCCGGCCGTCGGCCTGGCCGACCAGGCCCAGCAGATCGGCCAGATCTGCACCGCCAACCGCTGCCGCCAGGTCCGCCAGGCGAAGGACGCGGCGGAACGGGACCTGCTTTGGGCCGGCCGGCGGGGGGCCTTCGGCGCGATCGCCCGGCTCGCCCCCAGCTTCCTCGTGGCCGACTGCACCGTCCCCCGGACGCACTTGCCGGAGGCGCTCGCCCGCGTGGCCACGATCGCCGCTAAGCACGAGCTTGCCCACGGAAACGTCTTCCACGCCGGAGACGGAAACCTTCACCCCCTGCTCTTGTTCGACTCCCGCAACGCGGACCAGGTGCGGCGGGTGCACGAGGCGGGGCGCGAGATCATGGCGGCCTGCGCGGCGCTGGGCGGCACGATCACCGGCGAGCACGGCGTGGGCATGGAAAAGTCGGATGCGATGCGGTTGGTCTTCTCGGAGGACGACCTGGAGCTGCAGCGCCGGCTCCGCGCGGCGCTGGACCCCTACGAATTGCTCAATCCGGCCAAGGTCCTGCCGCCTGTGATCGGCGGGACGGACAGTGCCCAGCCCACGAGTCGTCAACTGCCGCCAGAAAGAGAGCTGTCGCAGCAGCGGGAGCCACCGCGCGACGGGGAATTGCCGGGCGAGCGGGAGCTCGTGCCGGCCGACGTCGGCGAGGCGTGTGAGATCGTGCGACGTGCCTGCGTCGAGCGGCGGGCGCTTGCGCCGTGCGGCCACGGCACGCAGTGGGAGTTCGGAAACTGCCTCGACCGGGCGGCGACTCCCCTGCGGAGCCTGAGGCTCGCGGCCGTCGCCGAGCACGACCCGGCCAACCAGGTGGTGGCGATCGGGGCGGGGATGCCGCTGGAGTCGCTTCAAGACCTGCTGGGCGGGCACGGCCAGTGGCTCCCCTTGCGCCCGCCGCTTGGCAAGAGACATACCGCCGGCGGCGTGGCGGCCCTCGGCGCCTGCGGACCCGAGCGGCTCCGCTACGGCGCCCCGCGGGACCTGCTCCTGGGCCTGAAGTTCGTCTCCGGCACGGGACGGCTGATCGGGGCGGGAGGCCGGGTGGTGAAGAACGTGGCGGGCTACGACCTCACCCGCTTGCTGGCCGGCTCCGCGGGAACGCTCGGGTTCCTGACCGAGCTCACCTTCCGCGTCCTGCCGCTCCCCCAGAGCTGCACCGCCGTGGTCGCCTCGGGGTCTTGGGCCCAGTGCGGGTCGGCCGCGGCCGCCCTGTTGCGCTCCAAGCTCGAGCCGAACTTCCTCGTCGCCGTCCCCGAGGAAAGCTCGCTTCGGACCGACGGGAATCCCTCGTGGCAACTGGTGGCCGGCTTCGAAGGCTTCCGGCAGACCGTGGACTTCCAGGCGGAAAGCTGCCGGGCGGTGATGGAGAAGGCCGGGCTGGGCCGTGCCGCGGCCCGCGACTACTCGCCGCGCGAGGGGATGTGTCAAGAATTCTTCGAGACCCTCTACCAAGCGCCGGTCGTGCTCCGCGCGGACCTGCCGCCGGACCGCGTGGCACCGCTCTTGTCGGCTCACGGAGAGCTTCTGCGGGATGCGTCCGTGCTGGTCGATTTCGGCTGCGGCAGGATCACCGCCGCGGCGCCGAGTCTGCCGGACCGTGCCTGGGACGAGTGGTGCAGCGTCGCCCGGGAGGCCGGCGGACACTGCATCCTGGAGAAGGCCCCGGAGCCGCTCCGCCGGGCCCACGACGTTTTTGGACCCGCCCGGGAAGACTGGCCGCTCATGCACCGTCTCAAGGCGGCCCTGGATCCGCACCGGGTTTTCGCACCGGGCCGCATGCCAGGCAGGTTCTAGATGGAAATCGCCAAGCACTACGACGAGATCGCCCGCTGCAATCGCTGCGGGTTCTGCCAGGTGGCTTGCCCGATTTTTCGCGCCACCGGGCACGAAGCCGGCGTGGCCCGGGGACGGATCGCTCTGCTTCGCGGCCTGATCGAGAAGCGGGTCCCGTGGGACGAAGGGCTCCAGGAGCCGCTGTTCAACTGCCTTTTGTGCGGGGCCTGCACGGCAAACTGCTTCCCCGCCGTGGCCACCGCCGACCTAGTCGTCGAGGCCCGCCGCGAGTATCTCGACCAGAGCGGCCACAGCCGACTGCTCAGGCTCCTGTTTCACCATCTTCTCCCCTACCCCGGGCGGTTGCGGCTGGCCGCGCGGGCGGCGGCCGCGGCCAAGAAAACCGGGGCGTCGCGGGTCGCCCGCGCGCTGGGCCTCTTGAAGATCTTCGGCCGCGACTTCCCCCGCGCCCACCAGATCGTCAGCCGCTTTCCCGACCGGGCATTCCGCGAGAAGGTCCCGCCCGGCGTCGTCGAAGGCCAAGGGGAGCTGTGCATCGGCTACTTCGTCGGCTGCGGGACGGACCTCCTCTCGCCCGAGGCGGCCGAGGCGACGCTCGGCGTGCTCCGCCGTCTCGGCCGGAGGATCCACGTGCTCGCCAACGGCTGCTGCGGCCTGCCGGCGATGACCTATGGCGACCGGGCGGCGGCACAAGCCCTGGCCGCCAGGAACCTGCGGCTTTTTGAGGCTGCCCCGTTCGACCTCCTCGTGACCGACTGCTCCAGTTGTGCGGCGTTTCTGAAGAAGTATCCGTCGCTGTTTGCCGACGAGGACCCCCGGCGTGCGGCGGCCGAGGGCCACGCCGGTCGGGTCCGCGACCTGGTCGAGGTGCTCGGCCGCGGCCAGTTTGTCGCTCCATCCATCGGGCCGCAAGAAAAAATCATCGCCACCTACCACGATCCCTGCCACGCCTCGCGCGGCCAGGGGCTGGTGCGCGAGCCCCGGGCGGTCCTCCGCGCGCTCGCCGGGGTGGAGTTCCGCGAGATGGCCGAGGCCGACTGGTGCTGCGGCGGGGCCGGCTCCTTCGCCCTGTCGCACTACGACCTGGCGCAGCAGGTGCTCGATCGGAAGATCGACAACCTCCAGCGGAGCGGGGCCAACCTCCTGGTGACCTCCTGCCCGGCCTGCATCCTCCACCTTCGCCACGGCATCCGCCGGCGCGGGTTGCCGGTCCGCGTGTGCCACATCGCGGAGCTTGCGTCGCCGCCGGAACCCCGGCCGTAGGGGCACATCGGAAATGGGGCGTCCCGACCACTTCCGGCCTGCCCGGTAGTGGGTCAGTTTGATTTCTTTTCCCTGTTCGGGTGGGTGGGCTCTGGCAGCAGGTCCACCATTTCCTCGATGCTCCACTTGTGATTGGCGACTCCAGCCTTCATGGCGGGGGTCATGCGGAGCGTTTGGTGGATTCTCACGAAGTTGTGGCAGAAGAACGTGATCCCCAGGCTGTACTGGACCCGCTCGCATTTCAGGTTCCGCAGTACGTTATCCTGGTACTGCATAACCGCTTCACCCAGTTCGCGGGTGAGCTTTTGGATGGCGTTCTTGGCAACCCCCGTCATTCGGGTGGTGGCCCCGATGGAACAGCCGTCAACTAGGCACCGGATGACGGCACACCGTTTTTCGTGGGGTAGAGTATTCGTGTCCTCATTATACTTGAGCTGTCAAGCATGGTCGATGGGCATATCACAAAATTTTCTGCGTTCCACAAGTGTAGACCGGTAAAGGACATAGACAGCCCGATTGGCCGCCGGTTCGATTCCGTATGTGATAATCCGCTTGACGTGTGGCCGATTTTGTGATAATTCTTAAGAGCGCGGCCGATTCAACCGGGAGGACGGCCGCAGGGAGGCACCTGGAATGGCCGCTCTTTTCGGAAGGTACTACGTCAAGCCGACTGCCTCGGCGATACGCGATGCACAAGACCTATTTCCGAGGTACCGACATTACCAAGAAGCTCGCCGACACGCCTTGAAGCTGGCGTTTTGGCCTGGGTTTGATGGAGGGGGCGGCATCGTCGAAGACCTTCACTGGTCATGGATTGACGGAATGGGGGAACCACGTGCTGGCGAGCTTCGTATTCATGAGACGATCGGCGGCCACAACAATCTCAGAATCATTTTCTATGTGTCAACCATCGTGCTGCCACAGGACACGATGCCTCGGATTTGGACATTGGCTGTTATGCAAAAAAAGAGGACGCGATTTGATTCCCATGACCTGAGCACGTTCCGTGGGAGATTAACGATCCTGCTTCAAAGGCACTATTCGTAAACACGATCTACAGTTTGGGGAAAAAGGACCATGCCCGCCACCGCTACCACCACCCACACTGACCGTGAAGCCCGCCTCCTTGAAGGCAATGTCAGGATGTACCTGGAGATCAAAAGCGCATACGATGAATGCGCGCCCGAGATCCAGAAAGTCATCGATGATATGTGTGCAATCTGCGCCAGTGACGACGCTGACGAAGACCAAAAGCGAAGGGCTATGCACACTATCATTGAAGCGCTCTTTCCTACTCTTGCGGTTGACCTTCTGGAATGTGTGGAGCGCGTACGTTCCCTTCCGGAATCGCAAGCGTATGAGAAAGAATTGGATGCACAAGAAGCAACCTTCGCAGAACGACTTAAAGGTGCGATGGACGCGAAAGGGTGGACTCAAGAGAAACTTGCTGAAAGAACCGGCGTCGGTCAGCCTGCGATTTCCAACATGCTAAACCGGCAATGCCGTCCACAGACGAGAACAGTTTTGCGGCTTGCTGAAGCGATGGGCATACCACCTGAAAATCTGTGGCCAGACATGGCTAGGCCGGAATGAAAAGGACCTAGTCGGAGCCTTTTTGCTTCGCCCATCTGGTCTGTGCTGCCTTTCGGGCTATTTCTACGCGCCGGGTATCTGATAGCTTTTTGGCTCTGGCGACCCCGCCCTTCTTGCCTCCCAATCGGCCCAGGGCGACGGCAGCCGGATTCTTCGCCTTCTCGATTTTCGGTGGCACGACCGGCTCGGCATCCGGCACAACTGCGTCAAGAACGTGCCGCGCGAGTTGTTGGGCGTCTTTTTGCTTGCTTGAGCGTTTAGGCATGCCTGAAGTATACCCCGCCCCAGGGACTCAAGCAACACCGGCTCGAGAAGTCCAGAATTCAAACTGACCCACTTCCGGCCTACCCCATCCACTAGTCGAATCCCGCGAGGCAGGGTAGAATAGGGCGGTTGGGCACCCCTCTGGACAGGAGGTATCACAATGGACTGGCGGGAACGGATCACAGTTGAGGCGGCCGTCTGCCACGGGCAAGCGTGCATCAAAGGGACACGCATCATGGTGGCGGTGGTGTTGGATAACCTTGCCGCCGGCGTGCCCACGGACGAAATCCTGCGGAGCTATCCGTCGCTGACGGCGGAGGATCTCCAAGCGGCAATAGCCTACGCTGCCGATCTTGCCCGTGAACGCATGGTCCCCCTGCCCACGGCCGCAGTCTGATGCTGCCTGCTTCGCAAAGGAGCTCCTATGAGCGCAATCCCATCGACTCGTCGCGGTTTTCTCAGCTCTGTCGGTGGCGTCGTGGGCGCGGCGGTCGCCGCCGGATGGCTGCACGCGCGTGCCGGTTCCGCGGCCGCCGCGGAGTCCGGGCGGGCGAAGCCGAAGGCGATCCGGCTGGGCGGCCCGGTCTTCAACGCCCCCCAGGACCCGGAGGAACTCGCCCTGGCGCACCGGAAGCTGGGCTATCGGGCGGCGTATTGCCCGGCGTGGGCCTGAACGACAGGGAGCGGATCCGCGAGATCATCGCCGGCTTTGCCAAGCACGACGTGGCGATCGCCGAAGTGGGCCGCTGGTGCAACCTGCTCGATCCGGACGCCGCCAAGCGGGCCGCGAACCTGAAGACGGTCACCGAGGGGCTGGCCTTGGCCGAGGCGATCGGGGCCCGCTGCTGCGTCGACATCGCGGGGTCCTACAATCCCAAGGTCTGGTTCGGCCCCCACCCGGACAACTTCTCGAAGAAGTTCTTCGACGCGACCGTGGAGAACGCCCGCAAGATCATCGACGCGGTCCGGCCGAAGCGGACGAAGTTCTGCTTCGAGATGATGGGCTGGGCAATTCCCCACAGTCCCGGCGCTTACCTGGAGCTGATCAAGGCGGTCGACCGCCCGGCCTTCGGCGTGCATCTGGACCCCTGCAACCTGGTCAACTCGCCGGAGCGGTTCTACCGCAACACGGACCTCCTGAACGAGTGTTTCGACAAGCTGGGGCCGTGGATCGCCAGTTGCCACGCCAAGGACGTGGCCTGGGAGGTGGAGATGAACGTCCACTTCCGCGAGGTCACGCTGGGGACCGGGTCGCTGGACTACGCGACCTACCTGAAGCGTCTGGCCGCGCTGCCCGGCGACGTGCCCTTGATGATCGAGCACATGGCCGGCGCTGAGGAGTATGACAAGTCGCGACGCTACCTGCTGGAGCTGGGGCCGCAGGTCGGCGTGAGTTTCGGCTAACGCGCACCACCGCTGCGACGCGCCGTAAGCGGCGCGTTGGCGGTGTGGGGCAAAGCTCAGCGGTACCCGCATACGCATCACGTTTGCGCTCGAGGTGCGCAGCAAGCTGTCGTCGCGAGGCTGGATTGCCGTAAAGCCCCGGGAATCGAGATAGGCCTTCGTCGTTACGCCCAAACCTCTTTCCCACCAACTGAACGTCGTACTGAAGCACGACCTCCTCTCTCTCAGCCCTCATCCTTCAGCCTTCATCCTTCTCCCTTCTCCCTCATCTTTCCCTCCGGCGTGGCCTGCCAGATCTGCCCGGTGGTCGCCTCCAGGGCGGTCAGCCATTTGCCGCAGTAGCAGCAGGTGTCGATGCACTTGAGGTAGCCGAGGTCGAGGATCAGGCCGTCCTTGTCGGCGGTGTGGCCGCAGATGGCGGTCTTGCCCGAGCAGTGCGGGCCCGGCTGCGTGTAGTGCAGCGAGTGCCAGCGGAGCACGTCGAGCGGCTGCTGATCGAGCGGCAGATCGGCGACGTAGCTGGCGTGGACGAACAGATGCCGCTCCGTCTCGTAGTAGGGGACGCAGCTCTCGAGGAAGGCGACGTGCTCGGCGGGAATCACCTCAGGAGTCAGGCAGCCGTAGGCGGCCAGCGTCTCCCGGCCGCCGAAGGAAAGCCAGTCCTCGATCCCCGGAGCGCCGTGGTAGATCTCCAGCAGCATCTCGTCGTGGTTTCCCAGGATCGGAACCAGCCGGCAGCGGTCGCGCAGGCGGATCAGCTCCTCGATCACCTGCGGGCTGTTCGGGCCGCGGTCGACGTAGTCGCCCAGGGGAATGAGAAGGTCCGACGGCCGTGGATCGATGGCCTCCAGAAGGGCCACCAGGGGCGCCCAGTACCCGTGGATGTCGCCGATGGCAATGATGCGACCGGGCATAGGCGATCCGGCGGGGTCAGGGTCTCTTCTTCTCCACTCGGGCAGTGATTCTACAACAACGTGCGCCCGGGGAGCAACTTGTCTGGGCCAAGTCGAATTGCTACAGTGGCGGCGCAAGCCGGTCCGCTCGATCAACGCGACCGGAAAGGAGGGTGCACGATGGGAGGACTACCTTTACGGTCTGGCCCGATGTGGCTCCTCGCGGCGGTGGCGGCACTCGCGGGGGCCGGCGCCGCGGCCACGGTACCTGCGGAGCCCCGGGCGGGGATCCGGACCGCGGCCCTGGTGGTTCGCCACGACGAGCGCGCGGGCCTGGTGCTCGATCCGCGGCAAGAGCCGGCGGTGCGGGTCGAGCCGCCCGACCCGGAGGCCCTCGCCCGGCTCCGCCGCTTGCGCTGGCCCGCCGAAAAGGCTTGGAAGTGGTACGCTGGCATCGGGCCGATCTGCGGCTGCAACTACCTCCCGCGGACCGCCGTCAACTCGACCGAGATGTGGCAGGCCGACTCCTTCGACCCGACAACGATCGACCAGGAGCTCGGCTGGGCACACAAGTACGGGTTGAACAGCATCCGGGTGTTCGTCCAGGCGATCGTTTACGAGGCGGACCCGGCGGGCCTGCTCCGCCGCATGGAGCGGCTGCTGGAGATCGCCGACAAGCACCAGATCACCGTGACCTTCATCCTCCTGGACGATTGTTTCCTGCCGGAGCCGAAGCTGGGCACTCAGCCCGAGCCCGTCCCCGGGGTGCACAACAGCCAGTGGACCTCCAGCCCCGGCGAGAAGCGGAAGCGACGCGAGAACCGGCCGCTCCTGGAGAAGTACGTCCAAGGCGTGGTGGGCCGTTTTGCGAAGGACAAGCGGGTGCTGTTCTGGGACCTCTACAACGAGCCGAAGCCCGAGAGCCGGCCGCTGGTGGAGGCGGCGTTCGCCTGGGCCCGTGCGGCCCAACCGACCCAGCCGCTAACCACCTGCTGGCACGCCGAGGACCTCTCCGACATCATCACGTTCCACGACTACGGTCCCCCGCAGCCCGATCGCCTGACCCGCTGGGTCGCCGAGCGCCCGGCCGTTTGCACGGAGTGCATCGCCCGGACCCTCGGCTCGCGGTTCGACTCGGTCCTTCCCGCCTTTGCCGAGAAGGGGATCGGCTGGTACATGTGGGGCCTGGTGCAGGGCCGGACCCAAACCTACTACCCCTGGGGCTCGCCCAGAAACGCCCCTGAGCCGCGGCCCTGGTTCCACGACCTCTTGCGTCCCGAGGGCACCCCCTACCGCCCCGACGAAATCACCCTCATCCGCCGCTTCCCCGAGCAATTCCGACGGAGAAAGGCTCCCTCTTGCGGACTCAATCGACCTGCGGAGTAACGCTCCGAGTGTAGGTGGATGTACGTCCCCAGAGGTAGCTAGGGGGTAATTGTGACGGGCTTTGACGCGGCGGACCTCCTGGCGGGCCTGCCTGTACGCCGACTGGCTTCTCCGTTCCCACGTTGCTGGCCGACTTGGCTGGGAGCCGCCCGACCCGCCCAGGAAGACCGCGATTCGGTTGCTGGAGCGGGCGGCGCAGATACCCCAATGGCTGGGCATCCCCCAGCCGGTTGAGGGATTCTTCGCCCTCAAGGTAGCCCTGGGGTAGCCCCGAATCCAATCCCCCCTACGGAGGCAACGAAGAATCCTTGCGTAACTCTCTGTAACCCAAGGCTTTTCTCAGTGCCCCCTGTAGGACTCGAACCTACAACCCTCTGATTAAGAGTCAGATGCTCTAACCGATTGAGCTAAGGGGGCGTGACATCATAAGTTATTGTCTCCTCCTGACTTCTGCTCACACATGGGATAGATAGGCGGGGCCTCTGACCTATCCTTGTGAGGCAGCACTGAGGGAGACAACCTACGATGTCCATGAAGGGCCATTCTATCAAAGCTGACCCACCTGCCAAGCCCTTTCCTAGCTATCCTCTCTATGCCCATCGCAGCGGACAGTGGGCGAAGAAGATTCGCGGACCTGCTCGCTACTTCGGCCCGTGGTCCGATCCCCAAAGGGCGCTGGAGAAGCGGGGGCTGGGGTCAGAGCGCACTTAGTCACTAGTGAGTTTCCGGTAGATGGCGTCCACCGTGCTGCAAAGGCGTCCCTCACCGGCCTCGATCCGGGCCAAGGCGTTGCGCACGCTGCCGTGGCTCCGGTAGCCCAGCGCCTCGGCGACTTCGCTGGCGCTGTAGCCGAATCGGCGGCGCGCCAAAAAGGCCGCCACGGCCCGGCTGGCGTCGTCGCTCCGCGTGCCCGGCTGCCACTGGGCTGCGTCGTGGCCAAAATGTGCCGCGACCGCGGCGGCAATCTCCTTCAGCGCCGGGCGTCGCCGGAGCTTCTCCAGTTGCGGCAAGGACTTGTCGACCGGGCGGCCCTCCAACAGGCGCTGAATCCGTTCCACAAACACCTCTGATCCCACCAGCAGCCCGCCCACCGCGTCTGCGAAAGGTGACCGCGGAGGGTCGGCAACGCCGGCGCGGAGGAATCGGAGGTAGGCCCGCCGGGCCTCGGACTGGCCACCGCCGAATTCCCTCAGCAGCCGGCCGTAACTCACCCACTGGAGCCCGCGTCCCGCCCAGCGGTAGCCCGGGCAACTGCCCCAGGTCCAGTCCTCCGGCCGGCGGACCAGGCGGGCACGGACCGGATTGAGGTGGATGTAGCGGCTGACCTCCCGGTAATGCCCTTCTTCCTCGATGAGGTGGCCGCGGTATCGGCCCTCAAAAAGGTGTCCGGCCCGCCCGTGCCGGCGGTTGAAGTAGCTGGTGTAGCTGCCGTTGAGGAACTGCATCCCGGCGGCGAGATTGGGCTCGGGCGTCTGGAGGAACAGGTGCTCGTGGTTGCCCATCAGCACGAAGGCGTAAAGATGCCAGCCGTAGGTCTCGACGGTGCGGTGGAGCCAGTCGAGCCGCCTCCGGCGATCCGCGTCGTCGCGGACGATAGGCCGGCGGTCGTTGCCGCGGGAGATCACGTGGTACAGCGCGCCGGGGAACTGGATTCGCAAGGGGCGAGCCATGCCGGGAAGTCTACCACCGCGCCGGTCCCGACGCAAGCCCTAATGACTAAGTGCGCTCTGACCCCATCCGACCCATCCGACGCGGGGGAGGAGAACTGGCCGGCGCCCGAAGGGGCGTGGTATACTGAGGGCGGTTCGCGGGGGGCGCCCCCGGGGGTTGGTCGGCCCGGGGGTCTGGTCATCCGCGCTTCACCCATCGAACCGAGGAGGAGAGAGGCCATGAGAGTCCCGTTGCGGTGTGCGTATCTTGCAGCGTTGGCGGCAGGCCTGCTGGTCCCGGGAGTGGGCTGGAGCCAGCCGGCCAGCAAGCCGAGTTCCAAGCCGGCTGTCCAGCCGGCAAAGAAGCCCGGGGCGACTGCACCTGCCCCGCCGACGAAGAAGCCGGGGGTGAAAGGCCCGGGGCTGCTGGTGCCGGGGAGCGTGATCGTGGAGCGGGACGTGGAGTACGGCCGGGCGGGGGATCGGCCCTTGCGGCTGGATATTCTTCGCCCCCGCCGGGAGAGCGACCAGCCGCTCCCGGCGATCGTGTTCATCCACGGCGGGGCTTGGGCCGGGGGGAACAAGTCGGCCGGGCACAGGCTGCTGGTGCCGTTTGCGGCCAGCGGGAAGTACTTCTGTGCGTCGGTCGGATACCGCCTCACCGGGGAGGCGATCTGGCCCGCCCAGATCCACGACTGCAAGGCGGCCATCCGCTGGCTGCGGGCCAATGCCAAGAAGTACAACCTGGACCCGGAGCGGATCGGCGTCTGGGGGATTTCGGCCGGCGGGCACCTGGTAAGCCTGTTGGGCACGTCGGGGGGCGTGAAGGAGCTGGAGGGAGCCAGCGGCTCGCCGGACCAGTCGAGCCGGGTCACGTGCGTGGTCGATTTCTGCGGCCCGTCCGACTTCCTGGCCTTTGCCCGCTTCCGGCGGAAGGCCCTCCCCCCGCCCGCAGAAGCCAATTCCCCGGAGTCGAAGCTGTTGGGCGGGCCGGTCAATGAGAAGAAGGACCTCGCCATCGCGGCCTCGCCCGTCACCTACGCCTCGGCCGACGACCCGCCGTTCCTGATCGTCCACGGCACCAACGACGAGCTGGTGCCGTTCGACCAGGCGGAGCTGCTCCAGGCCGCGCTGAAGAAAGCGGGGGCCGAAGCGATCCTGGTGGAGATCGAAGGGGGCGGGCACGGGATTGGGGGCCCGGAGGTGGGCAAGCGGGTCAGCGCTTTCTGGGCCAAGTATCTCCGCGGCGAAGACGTGACCGTTTCGGCCGAGCCGATCAAGGTCACTCCCGTCCGGCCCAAGCCTGCTCCGAATGCCCCCAAGGGGAAGCCGCGGCCGAAGTGATCCGGGCGACCGCGGCCAACAGGGTCGAGCGATCGATCGGCTTGGTGGTGTAGTCGCTGCAGCCGGCGTCGAGGCACTTCTGGCGGTCCTCGGCCATGGCGTGGGCCGTCAGGGCGATGATCGGGCCCTGGTAGCCTGCCTGGCGCAAGCGGCGGGTGGCCTCGAAGCCGTCCATCACCGGCATCTGGATGTCCATCAGCACCAGATCGAACGGTTGAGGAGGACCGCCGGCTTTCCCTTCCTGCCCGGACTGGGCGGCCAGGACCGTTTCCAGGGCCTCCTGGCCGTTGCCGGCGATCACCACCTCGGCCCCTGCCTTTTTCAGCACGTACGAGATCAGCCGTTGGTTGTCCGGCCCGTCCTCGGCCAGGAGAATCCGGCAGTCGAGGCGGAGCGAGGGCTCGCGGGCGGGTGGAGCGGGTTTTTGCCAACCGGTGAGGGACTCGGCCGGGTGGTCTACCATGCGGACCCCGACCAGCGGGCCGGTCGGGATCGTCAAGCGGAACGTGCTCCCTTTGCCCAGCTCGCTGGTCACGCTGAGCTCTCCGCCGAGCAGCTTCGCCAGCCGACGGCTGATCGCCAGCCCCAGGCCGGTTCCCCCGAACTTCCGCAGCGTCGCAGCGTCGGCCTGGGCGAAGGGCCGGAAGAGCCGCTCCGCCTGCCCGGGCGTCATGCCGATGCCGGTGTCGGCGACGTCGATCTGGAGCCGAGGGTGCTCCTGGTCGTGTTCCAGCAGGCGGGAGGCGATCCGCACCTCGCCGGTCTCCGTGAACTTGACGGCATTGCCGACGAGGTTGATGAGGATCTGCCGCAGGCGGGTACGATCGGTGCAGATTGTTTCCGGGATCGGGCCTTCATAATCGACGCTCAGCGCGAGCCCCTTGGCCTCCGCCCGGACCCGCATCAACGAAACCACGTCCGAGAGAATCTGGCAGCACGAGCAGGCCGACGGTTCCAGCTCGGACTTGCCCGCCTCGATCTTCGACAGGTCGAGGACGCCGTTGATGATCTCCAGGAGGTATTCGCCGTTGCGCTTGATCGTTCTGGCGGCCTCGAGGCAGTCCGGACCGCCGGCCGTTTCCAGAAGGATCTCGGAATAGCCCAGAATGGCCGTCATCGGCGTGCGGATCTCGTGGCTCACGTTGGCCAGGAACTCGCTCTTGGCGCAACTGGCGCGCTCGGCGGCGGCGTAAGCCTCCTCGAGGGCCCTGTGGGCGGATTCCATCGCGGCGAGGTAGTGTTTGTGCAAATCCTCGTTCTGCCTTCGCTGGGTGATGTCCACGTCCACGCAGAAGACTTCGGCCACCGCGCCCCGCTCGAACACGGGAAAGATGCTGGAGTAGACCCATCGCTCGAGGCCGCCGCGGGTACGGACCTGCCACTCCTGGGGCGCCGCCGCGCGCCCCGTCTCCCAGACCTCGCCCAGCGTTTCCTCGAAGGCCCGCACGGTCCCTCCGGCCAGGAGCACGTCCTGAATCCGCCGCCCGAGCACTTCGCCGGCCGAATAGCCGTAGAGGTGCTCGCAGGCGTCGTTCCAGTGGAGGATCACGCCGCGGCGGTCGAACCCCTGGATGGCGACGCTCGGGGCCCGCCCGACAACCTGCTCGAATCGCTCCAGGGCCTCCCGGAGGGGGATCCGTTTCGACTCCTGCTCCTCGGCGGCGCGAAGCGCGCCGCGGCGGAGCCAGAACACGCCCACGCCCGCCAGTGCGCTCAGCAGGATCGCGGTCGACTGCGCCGCGTACGCGCGATCGAGCAAGGCGATGCACAGGCCGGCGGTGGCGAGGATCGCAGCGCCGACCAGGACGCCGTCCCGGGCCGGACGAATCCGGACCCCCGGGGCGGCGCCCGCGGACATCGTCGCCTTCGTGGGAGTCTCGCGCATAGAGGGACCTCGATAGGTTGCCCCGACCCATCAGTAAAGTATTGCTTATCGGAGGGCCCCGAGGCTGGCCGCTGCTGAGGGGCAAATGGAACCTAATTGGGGGGTAGCGCTTGACTCTCTAGCCCACCGAACGGTGGAAATGGGCGTGCCGCCAGCCTCGCTCGCCGCGGTGCCAGACCCGGGTCTCCTCGAAGCGCCTCGTCACGGGCTTCCCGTCCGACCCGAGCTGCTGCACCAGGCGGACGTAGCTGACGATCCCCACGTTGCCCAACAGCCGGACGTGCGGCGAGCAGATCGTCGCGTTGGACGGACCCTCGGCCTTGCCCAGGCGGAAATAGAAGTGGTGAAAATCCATCCCTTCGACCAGGGCCCCGCAAGATTCCGGCTCGAAGGCGGTCAGCGTCGGGTCGCACAGGGCCGAGTAGGCATCCCAATCGGCCCGGGCGATACTCTCCAGCAACCGCCGGGTCAGGTCCAGGAGTTCCCGGGTGTCCGATGTCTCGTCCGTCATGGGGTCTTCCGCTCCAGCAGCTCCTTGACCAGATTGGCCAGCAGACTGGGGTTATCGCTTTGGAGCAAACGGTCGATCCGCTGCGGGGGGACGCCGAGATGCTGGAGCGAGCCGGCGGCCCGCTCCCACAGCCGCGTCCGGGCCTTCCCTTCCGCAAGGTACAGCTCGCCGACCAGCTCGCCCAGCCGCTGGAGCATGATGGCCTCGCGGTTCCGGTAGTAATTCTTGATCGCGCGCTCTTGGTAGTCCGATCGCTTGGCCATGGCGGCGGGAATTCCTCGGGTCAGCCGCGGGTGGACCGGACGCCGTTCAGCCGGCGGACGGTGTTCCCGTACAAGTGGCCGGGCCGGCTCGGCCGCTCCAGGATCGGCGTCTGGCGGACCGCTTGGCGGTAGGCGGCGTTGGGATTGTTCTCGGCACGGCCGCTGGCGTCCGCCCGGGACCCGGAAATCGCCCAGAATCCAAGGCCGAGGGTAATCATCAGTAGCGCGGCGTACAACGAGCGGGGCAACATGAGTTTTGTCTCCTTGGGCAAACAGCCTGTCGGCTCAGATTTGGTATCGCGGGTTGGGGAGGCACGGGGTTAGCAATCCATGGGCCCGCTTGACGAACGGCAGTCTGCGAAAATCCCGTACTTCCGGCAGAGTCGGTGCGATCTCACGCCTGGCGCCGACGAATCAGGATAGCATACCGCGGGGCGCCGGGGAAAACCGTTTCTCGCCGGTCGTACGGCCTCGCAAACGAGGGAGCTAGCCGTCGCCGTGCGGACGGGTGTTCACCGGCTCCCCAAGAGTCGAGCCAGCCGGCGGCCCTGGCGCCGACTCGCGAATCTTTCGCACGAGGAAGGCGGCCAGATTCTCGCGGTCATCGGTCCCGATGCGGATCGTTCGCTTGCCCAGGCGCACCACGACGCAGTTAAAGCCCCAGAGGTTGTACGTCCAGCCCCGCCCGAGCACCCAATGGATCCCCCATCCATCGAGAATCGTCGTCCGGCCGGGTTCCGCGCGCGTCATGAGGCGGTATGGAAACGACTTGCGGAAAAGGGGCAGAGGGCCGTAGTGGAGGTACAACCCATCCCCTCGGTCCTCGATGGTCAGGTATTCCATCGTCCAGGCGCACGCCAGCAGCAGCGCGGCTACGCCGAAAATCGACCACATCCCACCGGGCTCACCCCTGGTGGCCCATAAGAGGGGAACCATCGCGATCAGAACAGCATACAGCACATAATGCATGTAACCACGTTGGGTATGATAGTACTCTCCCATCAGTTCAATATCCTTTCGCTAGGGTCGCGATTCTGCCGGCGGGCTCGGATGGGATCTCTATTCGCTATTCGTGTCGCCCCCGGTACGATTGGCCCATGAGGAAAACCAGCCCACATCCCCTGATTGCCGGGGCGGGGATCACGAGCCTCGGCACGCTGGCCTCCCGGGTGCTGGGCCTGCTCCGCGACATGTCGACCGCCCCGCTCCTGGGCATGTCCGGCGGGGGGGTGATGGATGCCTTCGTGGTCGCCTTCCGCATCCCGAATCTCTTTCGCCGGCTCTTTGGCGAAGGGGCCCTCACCGCCAGCTACGTCCCGGTCCTGGCCGCCCGGCTCGAGGAAGACCGGCGGCGGGCGTGGCAAGTGGCCAGCGTCCTGCTCGCCTGGCTCGCGGTGGTGCTCACCGCGATCGTGCTGGTGGCCGAGCTGGTCTGCGTCCTGGCGTGGAGTGCGGCGGGCGACCAACCCCGCGTGCGGCTCCTGGCGGGGCTCACCGCGGTGATGATGCCCTACATGCTCTTCATCTGCCTGGCCGCGCAAGTGGCGGCCACGCTCCAGTGCCTCGGCCACTTCAGCATCCCCGCGCTGGCTCCCACCTTGCTCAACCTCTGCTGGCTCGCCGCGGCCTGGTGGATCGCGCCCTGGTTCGCGCCGGACAAGCCGTCGCAGGCCTACGTGCTGGCCGGCTCGATCCTCGTGGCCGGGGTCCTCCAACTGGCCGTCCAGTGGCCCAAGCTCCGCCAGCTCGGGTTTCGTTTCGACTACCACTGGGCCGCGGCGCGGGCCTCGCTGGGCGAGGTCCTCCGCTCGATGGGGCCGATGGTGTTCGGGCTGGCCGTGACCCAGCTCAATACCCTCCTGGATAGCGTGATCGCACTGGGGCTTTCGGCCGCGCCGCAAAGCTCCCAGCAGGTCGCCTGGCTGGGCGGGGAGGTCCGCTATCCGATGCAGCACGGCGCGGCCGCCGCCGTCTACTACGGCGAGCGACTCTACGAATTCCCCCTCGGCATCCTCGGGATTGCCGTGGCCACGGCCATCTTCCCCCTCCTCAGCCGCCACGCGGCCCGCGGAGACCGCCAGATGCTGGCGGCCGATCTCACCCTCGGGCTCCGCCTGGTCCTGCTGCTGGGCGTGCCGGCCTCGATGGGGCTCGTCGTGCTCGCCGGACCGCTCGTGCGGCTCTTGTTCGAGCGCGGTCAATTCACCGCCAACGACGCGATCCGCGCCGCGCGGATGGTTGTCTGCTACGGGTCGGGGGTTTGGGCTTACTGCGCGTTGCCGGTGGTGATCCGGGGGTATTATGCCCTGGGCGACCGCCTCACCCCGCTCCGGATCGGCATGGCGGCGGTCGGCTTGAACCTCTCGTTGAACCTCACCCTGATCTGGCCGATGGCCGAAACGGGGCTCGCGCTGGCCACGGCGATTGCCGCCGTCTTCCAACTGGGGGCGCTGCTGGCAATCCTCTCCCGGCGCGGACTCCCGGTGGCGTGGAGAACGCTGGCCGCGACCGCGCTGCGGACCCTTTTGGCCACGGGCGTGATGGCATTGGCGGGCTGGGGAACGCTCGGGGCGATCTCCCTCGGCCCGGGAGCGCTGGCCGATTTGATCCGAGTGCTGGCGGTGCTCGTCGTCAGTCTGGCCGTGTACGCGGCGGCACACGCGGCCCTCGGCAGGCACGATTTCCGCATCCTGCTGGAAAGGCGGGAACACGAACCGGACTAGGTAACGATCGTGCCGAAGGTGACGATCTT
>Ga0153916_10001441_pt1 | contig 17059 bp, 24 predicted proteins | sample Opewatmetagenome_FD_109642 | JGI IMG/M metagenome (GOLD analysis project Ga0153916, IMG submission 109642) | Freshwater wetland microbial communities from Ohio, USA - Open water 3 Core 3 Depth 4 metaG | ecosystem: Environmental > Aquatic > Freshwater > Wetlands | place: USA: Ohio, Lake Erie... | reverse complement strand
CCATGCAACAAAGGATCGTAAAACTCAGCGATGCACTATCTCGGAAGAAGTGGCAGGAATCTATTGATTTGGCCATGGGAATAGTAGGTGATTTAATCAAGGTTATGATGTTTGCAAGCAATAAGTTGTGATACAATAACCCAGTGCTGAAACGCATCTCCGAGAACCTCTCCCCTCGGATGTTGTGCCGGATTGAGCGTACAGTTCTCCGGCATTTTTTTATGCGCTACCGAACAGAAACTACATTGACGCTACAGTAAATTACCTACTCCAACTACACAGGAGCGTACAACATGAACTGTATCCAGCTTAAGCAAAACGAAGTAACTGGTTTTCTTGAAATCGTATTAGCCAAAATCCCACGCGATCAGATGCGTAATGAGTTGATGGAAGCGCACAGAGATTCATGCGCATCAGAGCCATTCGAGCAATGGTTATTCAATCTGGCTGCATCAAATTCAATATACAGCGCACCGGCTAGATATTATCTGGTTCACTAAATGCAAAATATGTCTAGCGTGAATTGACAAACAATAACGCAATCATGGTATTATTGCAAAATGCAATAGCGCGGTCATGTTCGGGAGATTACGGAATTTTTCGTACCTGAGTCATGCAGAGGCAAGGGAGAAGGAACTGCACTATTGCATGACGTGTGCGAATAGGCAGATCATAACAACCTGATGCTGATAATCATAGCCGATACGCCAAGGCTACAATCGTTCTACGCGAGGCATAACTTTGTGACCATTCAGGATGAGCCGGTTATTCTGATGATGAGGACGCCATGGACAGGAAAATAAGGTACAGCAAGAAGTACGATGCATATTACTATGTGGATACAGGAGAATGGGTTGAGCCGCGATGTTGTGATCCGCGCTGCGGGTTTTGTGCGAACAGGCCGGAAGTATTCCCGTGCAACAATTAGCGAATGCTGAGATACTTAACCCGCGAGGTGGAGAAGGGTTATCTCGCCTGCCTCATAAGCAGGAGATCGCGGGTTAGACTCCCGCCCTCGCAACCCAAAAAACTAAAACCATGATGGCCTTTCAAGGGAGGGGAAATGTCTAAGCCGAATATGTCAGCACTGCAAGCGAGTCTTGTCACATCATCCGCGAACCTTAACAAAGCAATAGAGGCAGAGCTTCACGCGCAGAACATGCGCAAAGCAGCCGAAGCCGAGTACGAAAGCGCATTTAATTCTTACAGCCTCGGCAATGCGCAGGTAATGGCCGCATCCATTTTAATTACCCCTCGCTGATGATCTCATCAGATCACCTGATTGACCCGCTTGACATCGCCTGTCATAACGAAGATCAGGCGCGCACCCGAATGATTCTGTCCGCACAATCTCAAGCATCAAAGCCAATCCCAACCAGCAAGCATTGCCTGTATTGCAGCAAGCCCACAAAGAAGGGGGCGCGCTGGTGTGATGCCGAATGCCGGGATGGGTGGGAAATTGAAAATAAGCGAAAATAACCAATATGCGCCCACTTCCATGCGGTTCAATAATAGAATATCTCGGTCAGCAAGCAATTGTAATATCCGATGATGGCGGAGAAAAAATCACCGTAAATGCAGAAGGTGAGCGGCAAGAATGGTTTTGGGAATTTGAGGGTGAATCGTGCAAAATTATCAGCATTGCCGGAGAATAGCTAAATGAGCGCAAAAAACGACCATACGGGCGATAGCCTCATATCCCGCCCAAACTCTAAGACTTTCGGGGATAACTTTGACCGCATATTCCGGAAAAAGAGCGCAGAAGAAATTAACGAAGATGTAAGCAGGTTCAATCACCATACCCATTATGATGTGCTAAATGCTCAAATAGGAAGAGCCAAATCATTGCTTGAGCTTCATGGCTACCGCGTCGAAAAGATCGAAATCTATCAGGACTGATTTACTTTCCTGCAAAATAACAATAACATGCCCAAATGGGAAGAAAATCATCACTCACGCCAGAGCAGTGGCAGGAAGTTATTAGGCGGCATCTAGTAGGCGGCGAAAGCATCCGTTCGCTTGCCCGTGAGTATGGAATAGCCGAAAGCTCTATGCGCGAATATATCCGCGCACATAAGCAAAAAATAGAAAACGCATCGAATCAAATAATTAATGCAACAAGGGCAATAAACGCCCTGCCGATTTCCTCGCAAATAACCGCGCATTCCCTCGCACAGAAAAAAATGCTGCTTCAAGATGGCGCAGCGGACGTTGCCATTGACATGCAGGCAGTAGCATCAAGAATAGGAAAGGCTGCAAGGTCGAAGGTAAACAGCATCACTGACGACGAATTGCTTGATGGCGAAATGATGAAGGGGATTATGGCTACTGCCATAGTGGTAAACAACGCAATGCGCCCAACTTCTGAATTCTTGACTATTCAGGCGAAAGAGAAAGAAGACTCTCCGCCTCCCGATCCCGATAATTCGCCAGTGAAGTTCTACATACCGAACAATGGGCGCGATTGAAACCGTAGAAATTAGGCCGCAGCCGGGAAAGCAGGAAATCTTTCTCAGTAGCTCGGCGGATATCGCAATTTACGGCGGCAGCGCAGGAGGCGGTAAATCGTTTGGACTTCTGCTTGAGCCTTTGCGGCACGTAACAACCAATCCAGATTTTTATTCCGTTTTCTTTCGCAGATCAACAACTCAGATACGCAATCCGGGCGGACTGTGGGATGAGAGCATGAAGCTCTACCCATTCGCGCAGGGTACGCCAATTCAGACCATTCTTGAATGGAAGTGGAACGGTGGCGGGCGGGTGAAGTTCGCCCATCTGGAGCATGAAAAGACCGTACTCGATTGGCAAGGAAGTCAGATTGCGCTAGTTTGTTGCGAAGTAGGAACGCTTGTATTGATGGGAAATGGGACGTACAAAAAAATAGAGCTATTGAATGTAGGAGATAAAGTTCAGACGCTGCAAGGAATTAGACCGGTCAAAGCTGTAGGCAAGCCGGAAAAGAAAGAGTGCGTACAAATTACATTGCCGAATGGCGATTATCAAATTCAGTCATCGTCGCATTCTATTTTGACTTCTTTGGGGTGGACTTCTTACGATATTGCTTGTGAATCTCTCCCTTTCCACGATATGGGGATACCCAAGAAACCCCATTTCTTTGACAAATTCTTCCAATTGTTCGATAAGAAACCCCAGTCTCTTTTACGGTATCCAAAAGAGATTTGGAGGAATCTATGGCGTAAGAAAGGATCAATTCAATCACTTTCGGATCGTCAATTTTTGTCGGTGATTTCCTCTTGTAAGGACGCACTAAGTCCGGGTAGAGATTGCGAATTGTCTCGGTATGGCATTGCAAGACTCTTGTCGCATGTTTTAATCCTCCTTCTGACAATGCTTTTTTTACTGTCTCCATTGTTACAGGCGCGCGTTTTTGCGATAGCTTTTCTGCGGCGTGTATCGCCATATGCTGAGAGCGTGTGCAAACATGTAAATTTGATATTAAATTATTTGTCTTGCACCCATCGAGATGATGAACCATCTCTTTCGCATTCAAGTAACGCCCGATATGACGCTCTACAATTAGACGGTGTTGTGGTACGAATCCAAAATGATTCGCTTTATGATGACCGGGGCATAATTCATAAACATAATCGTTATAAATTACGGTATGCCCACCCATATACGGGAGAAGAACGGATTTCGGAAGATCGCTATTATTTAAGTTCTGCATGTGTTGCTCCTGTGGGCGCTAGAGATGTTGTTCATATAATGGTGGAAGGTGAAAACCATTACATAACAAAAAGTGGCTTAGTTAATAAGAATTGCTTTGACGAGTTGTGCCACTTTACGCAAGGGCAATTCTTTTACATGCTTTCCCGTAACCGCTCTACGTGCGGAGTAAAGCCCTACGTGAGGGCTACTTGCAACCCTGATGCTGATAGCTGGGTAGCTGGATTTATCTCATGGTGGATAGATCAAAACGGATTCGCTATCGAAGAAAGAGCTGGTGTATTGCGCTGGTTCATCAGGGTGAAGGGTGAAATCATGTGGGCGGATTCGCGGGAAGAATGTATAGAGCTTTATGGCATAAAAGGGCTGGATGCAGATGATCCGAAACAATCCCAGCCTAAGAGCGTGACATTCATCCCGGCAAAGTTGCAGGACAATCCGAAGCTGATGGATGCCGACCCCGGCTATATGTCCAACCTTCTAGCGCTGGATGTGGTCAGCCAAGCGCGGCTGCTTGATGGCAACTGGAAAATCAAGTGGGACACCGGGATGGAGATATTCCGTGAAATCTCACTGCTGGATGAGAATGGTGCTGCGATTGACCCGCAGATGCACCCTGATTATGTGTACGCCACGATAGACACCGCCATGAAGGACGGAAGCAAGAATGACGGTACTTCTGTCGTTTATTGGGCGCGGTATAAGCATTTCGGCATCCCTCTGGTGTTGCTGGATTGGGACTTGAAGCAAATGGAAGGCAGTCTGTTGGAGTTCTGGCTGCCCGACGTATTCCGCAGGCTTGAAGAGTTGTCGGTGATGTTGAAAGCGCGTGGCGGCAGCATAGGCGCTTGGATTGAGGATAAGTCGAGCGGCACTATATTGTTGCAACAGTCTAAGCGCCGTGAGTGGCCTGCGCATGAAATTGACAGCAAGCTAACGGCATTGGGCAAGTCTGAGCGGGCAATATCTGTTTCTGGCTATGTTCATCGCGGGAATGTTAAAATATCCAAATTCGCGTATGATAAGGTGGTTACGTATAAGTCTGTTTCAAAGAACCATTTGCTTTCGCAGGTTGTTGGGTTCCGTATTGGCGTGGACAACAAAACGGATGATTGCACGGACGGATTTAGCTATGGTGTGGCGATAGGATTGGGGGATAGCGATGGATGGTGATGCGTTTATGATGTGGTTGTGCATTGTGACGTGGCCTATTGGTGTACTTCTCTTTTATTTGTCTGAGCGGGAAAAGATATTGTTTGAGCGCGAATTGGAGAGAATTTTACGTGATTGAACACGACGCCAAGTTATGCCCATACTGCCAAGGAACGGGCACTGACGCATCCGGCGAGGATGCTTGCCCGGAATGTGATGGAACCGGCTACATCGAGCTAGTCCGCCATAATCCAGAGAAGGCGAAGAAGAAAGAATAGAAATCAAATAATGTCCCGGCGTGATGCTGGCACGAGGTAAACAATATGTCAGACATAGTGATCGGCAACGGCAGTATTGGGCTGGGCAGCAATCTTGACAAGCTTATGGCATACGACGCGCCCGGTGGAGAGCTGTCGTATGATATGTGCAAGATTATTTTCACAGATCATGTGTTGGGCGAGAAAATAGCCTGCCAGCCCATCAAGCTAGCAATGTCGCAGCGGCGAGAAATCAGCATACCGGACAGCCCGGAATCGTTCGTCAAGGACGCTTTTGAACGCGAATGGGATGCGCTCAAAATTGACGATTCGATATTCCAGACTTGCACGCTCAAGCGGGTCTATGGCGTGGCTTCGGTTGCGGTTGGTGCGGTTGATGTTCCAACTACCGAGCCGCTGGACATGAGCAAGCTGGCAGATTACCAGCTTTATTTCAACTCATTCGACCCGCTCAATACTGCTGGTTCGATGGTTTTGAACCAGAATCCAAACTCTCCAGACTTCCTGAAATGCACGATAGTTTCAGCCGCTGGGCAGGAATACCATTTCAGCCGCACATGCGTGGTGCAGAACGAGATACCCGTATATCTGAGCTTCACATCCTCCACCTTCGGTTATAACGGACGCTCAAGCTATCAGCGCGCCCTGTTCAGCCTCAAGAGCTACATCACTTGTCAACTTTCGGCAAACTTTATCGCGGAAAAATCTGGCGTACTGGTGGTGAAGCGGAAAGCGCCGGGTAGCATTACGGATGCAATCGCCGGGAAGGCAAATAACCTGTTCCGCAATATTTTCAAGTTTTCAAAGACGAATAGTGTTATCTCCGTAACCCCAGACGATAGCGCGGAATCGCTCAATCTGACTAATGCGGACACCGCAATCAAGGCGGCGAGGGACATCATCCTAGAGGACATCGCAAACGCCGTGAGCATGCCTGTAAAGCTGTTCAGCGATATTTATGCGGCTGGGCTGGCGAACGGGACAGAAGATTTCAAGGCCACGATGCAATACATCAACGGCATTCGGCAGGACATGAAACCGTTGTATGACTTCTTCGATAGGATCGTGATGCATCGCGCATGGTCTCCGGCGTTCTACGCGAGAGTTCAGCGCGAGTTCCCGGAAGAGTATGGCGGGATGAGCTACGAGGCGGCATTCTCAAGCTGGCGCAATAGCTTTACGGCTACATGGCCCAGCATGATGATGGAGACGGATGAGGAAAAGTCGAAGCTGGAGAAAGTGCGCCTTGATTCGATCATAACGCTGTTGGAAAAGCTCCTGCCATCGCTAGACCCTGATAATTCCGCCACTCTGATAGAATGGGTGCAAGACAACCTTAACGGTCTTAAAACGATGTTCAGCGACCCTCTGGAGATTGATCCTGATTTGCTGGTAGCGCATCTGGTTGACAAGTTGGAGCGCGAAAAGACCACAGCACAGAACCCGATGGGCGCAATAGGGATAGGAGAGTAGACATGTCGATAATGCAAGAGGCGCTAGAGATTGCGCGCAGACTGGCTGGTGATACTGTTCGCGCAGATGCGGACAAGTGGATCACAGTTCACCCGAATGGTGAAGGAAGCACTGGCACGCCCGCGCTAATTGGCGAAGATGGCACAGTCAAGGCTGGGATGGGCGGCAAGTTCGATGGGAAGAATATCAAGGATGCGCACGGCACGAAGAATTTCACCAGCGGCGAGACTAACGCAGAAACGGAATCTAGGAATAAGCCGCAAAGCTCTGCAAAGCGCGAATACACTCCAGAGCATAGAGCCGCACAAAAAGCCGCGCAAGAGTCGGTGAAAGCATTGCCATCGCACGCTATTGAACATTATGCAAAAGAGCAAGGGATAAGCCCCGATGAGGCAAAGAAAGCATTGTTGTTGGAAGCAAATCAGAATAGCGCGAAGAGCGCCGAGACTGTGGCCAAACTGTCGCAAGTACAAAAGCCAGTGCCACAAGAAACGCCAAAGCCTGAATACAAGCAAGCCCGCCATATAAGCGAAGGAATACCGGAAGGCCAGTCCAAGGTCTCCGACCCGAAATATGGCGATTCGCACGATATGTCTATTGTGTGGGAGAATGAAAACTCCTACGGCATCCCTGATCCTAATTACATGGGAAGCGGGTATTACGCTCAACACCGTTGGGCGAAAGGCGAAAATGTAAGCAAATCAAAATACATTTTCTTGCCGAAGTCGCAAGTAACCATTGAAGGTGAAGGCGCTAACCGCAAGATCGTCGCAATGAGTGACTGGCTTGCCGAACAAAAAGGAATCAGCACGGAAGGAACCAATAAGAAGCAATCGGAGCGAGACGAAACTGAAGCCGCTATTCAGGCATCAGCAAACAAGCGATATGATGATTTGATTGCTCATGCGAAAGCTAATGGTATCAAGGGTGCTCGTTCAGGTATGCGTACAAGCACAATACTGGACAAGTACAAGGAAGCCGGAATAGAGCCTCCAGATTCGCACAAAGAAGGCGCGACACCCAAAGCGCCGGAATCGTCTGAGGTAAAATATCATGCCATACCGGGGCGCGGTAAGGGCGCAATTCTGAATGTTCCTTTTGCCAATAAGGACGAAGCCAAAGAAGCAGGGGCGCGTTGGTCACCTGACCTGAAAAAGTGGTACTTCCCGGAAGGCTCCGAATTTCCGAAAGCTCTTGAACAGTGGCGCATGGATAGCGAAGTAAGGGCGGATGCCGAAACCGAGCCGGATTATTCAGAGGAAGAAATTGCGCACATGAACCGCGATAACCCATCCCGCCGCATCACCGGAACCGTAACGCCGATATAGGAGAGCAGAAATGACCGATCAGCAGCAAAAAGAATTTGAAGCAATCACTCGCCCCGTAATCGAATGGCTGAACGCGAATTGCCACCCGCACGTTACAGTGATTATTGATCCGACGAGTGCGGTACTCAGCGAGGGGTCTATCGCGTACACAACGAACGACTATTTGCGCGACTGATGAAGCCTCGGACGTTCAATCAGGTAGTGCTTTCCGCGATAGCCGATCTATCAGAGTATGGCTTCGATAGCCTTCACCGTTTGGAGCGGTGGCAGCGGGAATTGACCTATGCGGCAGAGCGACAAGCCAAGAGCGATATGGCGGTAGATGAGCGTCTGAAAGAGCATCTAGGCAGAATATACGCCCAGCAGATCACCAAGGGCGGCATCCTCAAAAGGCACAAAATTGAGGCGTGGACTCTGGAGAAGGTCAAGCCATCGCTACGCAAGGAACTGGATCGCCGGATTATGGCATCCGCCCAGCTAATCAAACTAAACCGCCAGCAGGCCATACTCAAGACATTGCAAAGATTTAGCGGTTGGAGCACATCTTTGCCAATGGGGGGCAGCGAAGCCGTGGACAAGCGCGGCGAGGCTGAAAATATCAAGAAGAGCATCAAGCAGCTACCGTACATCGAGAGGCGCTGTATTCTGGATCAGAGCGCCAAGTTAAAGGCATCCCTAGATAGCATCATAGCGACCGATAACGGGGCTATAGCCGCTATCTGGCATAGTCGGCATAGTGCAAATTATGATAACCGTCCAGAACATTTAAAGCGCGATGGTAAGTTGTACTTTGTCCGTGACAACTGGGCCATTTCAAAAGGCCTAGCTAAATTGGCTGGACACGAATACACGGATCAGATAACGCAGCCCGGAGAGGAAGTCTATTGTTCGTGCAGCTATGTCTACCTGTATAATTTGCGCTCTTTACCCGACGAATGTATTACAATCGCTGGCCGTGAAATTTTAGCCAAGTGAGAGGATGATATGACCACATGCACCAACGAAGAAGCATCGAAGATGGTTTGCCCGATGGCGATAAGAGTGTGCGCAGGTGCGCGATGCATGGCTTGGCAGGCTTCGTCCATTTCCGATGGCGGGAGCTGCGGAATGGTTCCGTCAACGATGGGTGTCGGGATGCCATTTGTATCGGGCGAACTTGACGGAGAATACAAAAAAGCCAATCCGCAAATATTAGCGGAGCGCGCACACGCCAAGCGCGGCATGCCAGCTAAAGAATAACTCAGGGGGAGCACTCTCTATGTCGGGGTTGCTACCCGATTAACGCCATTACTCCCTAACCGTTGCCTCCCTAATGATTGTGCATAAGGTGGCGGCATGGGCAAACCAAGCTCCTTAATTCGTAAAGGTAAGTTTTGGAATAGCTAACTCGCTCGGGGAATTTGTTTTGAACAAAATAGAACTGCCATCCATTCACGATGAGGACAACGCGAAATACATAGCGTGGCTCCATCGTGAGGTAGGTGGAAGATCGGCGCGTAAGATGTACGAAAAGCACTCAATCCCGCTTCGGATGTTCGCTGATGCGATGTGCGATAAAGCCGGGATTGTGCGGCATTGGTACGAGAGAACCTATTGCGGGATTAGCTGTTCATGAAGTCCGGCAATCTTCCAGCGATATAATTCTTCCTTGTTGCCTTTCTTCCGCGCCTTGCCGATGCACTGTTACGCTCCATCTCCTTTGCGCACTTGGCGTGATCGGTTCCTTTGCCTAAAGGATTATTGCAGATAATGCATGTGCGCAGCCTTGTTATTTTGCCGAGACGCATGGTTCTTCCCTTATTTCATCTTTTGGCACAAACGCACCGCACGAATCGCCAATGCGCAGCCATGCCATATCAAGAGTGCCATTGCTCCAGTCTCGCTCAGATGCTCGATGGCACTCTGCGCGGCGGTTGCAAGTAATGTCTTTGCAGCCGGTCATAATCCACCCACTGACAAATAAGCCAGAATAAAGCAGAAAAAGAAAGTGACCGGATAAGCCCACCATGGAAACTCCGCCGACTTCCATTCATCGGCTATCTGGTGGCGGGTATAGCTTCCGGTTGCCTCTCCGATGTTACGGAAGCAGCGGTCATGCCCTGCGTTGATGGATTGCTTGAAAGCCTTATTGCGCATTTTTCTCTCCCATTGTGAATGATGATACTGCCCGCCTGAGTCCTTCGGATACGTTCCCGTTTCCTATTTTGCGGGCCTTGGCGCGAGTTTCTTTGTCGAGAGAGACATTCACCCGCGAAGTTTCTTTTGCGCCGTCTAGCGATGGCCTGCCGCGACTTTGTTGCCCCTCAATCTCTTTAAAAAATGACTTAATGTGAGCGAAGAAAAACCCGGTCTTATTATTCGATTCGCACATTCTCGACCATACTTCGGACGGGATTCGATAATGCTTAATGCCACTTTTGGGGCATGTGGCAATTAGCAAGTGATTGTTGTGGTCAAATTGAAATTTCATGATTCGCGCTTTCCGAAAATAGCTTTCTTTGGGTTGATGAATGTTCCGGTTCTAGGTCGAAACGACACAGGAATGCTTATATATCTACGTAAGGAAATAGCATCCTGAAATGAATATTTAGCATGCACCAATACGCTAGAATCGTACATATTGTCATAAACTTTCATTACTCGATACCTCGCTTGCCCTGTAAGAGGATTATCTGATGAGCGATATACCAATGCGCGAAATGGATATTCTTTCATTTTATTTCCTCCCCTTGCTTATTGTTGATCCGTTGTAATGCTTTGCGATTATCAGGTTGATCTTTTCCAGCAAATCCGCACGCTTGAACCACAAGTGAAGATTGCCGTTCTTGAATGCCCTGGCCTTGATATAATCGCACTCGTAAACATCGCCATTCTGGAACGAAGTATTCATGGCGCATGATAGCTCTCGCGGATTGTGCTTCTTTCCGTCCAGCACCTTTAGCGCTCTGTCAATGTCGTTTAGTTCGTCTTCGCTTCGTCCATAGCGAAGTTGCTTGCCGCGCGACCATCCAGATTCGATGGCGCATTCAATAATGATTTTTTCTCCCACCTTGAATATGTCGTTTGTTTTGTAATGCCCGGACAAGCGACGAAACACATTGACGATCCCATCGTTGAACATCTGCTCGGCATTGTTCGTCAGGTCGATAAAGGTCGATCGGATATTCTGCATGTTGAACTCTGGCGGATTTTCGGCTATGTCCTTGTCGAATCGTTTGCGTGATTCGGCATCCATAAGCTGCATGAACCCGGTGCGCTCGAATGCTTCGCGCCAGAACGAGCGATCAATGTCTTTTATCGTTTCATTGATGCCGTTTCGAGGCATGGATTCGCGATGGAGGCCGTAGCGCGTATAGCGCTTCAATTCATCGTTTGTGCGCTCCCCTTGCTTGTAATAATCGGCCAGCATCATGATTATTTTTTCTCGCGCATCGCAATAGTCCCGCATAGACTTCTGCACCGCTACGTCAGTTTCGAATATGCTCATTTCTCATCCTCATCAGCCTGAATCTGCATAAGCACGTTATGGCGATCATCCTCAATGCCGGTAGCGCAGCCGATATAGTTTGAAACTGGCTCGATAATCGCGTCAAAAATTTGCAGCAGGTCGCTAGGTTGCGCTTTCGTGCGGATATAGGCTAGAACTTCGTCGCGGCTCATTTCTTTTTCCTTGGTGCTCATGCTTTAATCGCTACATCGCAAGACCCGCAGCAGTTGTAAACATGAAAGCCGATAAAACCATCTTCGTTTATTGCTGTAATGTAGTCTCGTGATTGCTTTACAAGCCACAAACCTTGAAAGCCCAGAGTGTGTTCTTTGCAGCTTTCATCCCATTCAGTCTTGTGCTCTGATGCCGGTGTAAACTTTGGGCTTTGCAAGAATTCGGTTCCGTCAGTCATTCCGTCGAACTTGCTCTTTACACGAATAAACAGATTTGCTTCATTCTTGCGGATAAAGGCTTTCAGTGTTGCGAGTGTTGGATTTTTCATTTTCGCTGCTCCCGTTGCGTTGTCGATTGGTGCATTATATACACACCAATTTATAACGCAAGCATTATTTTCAATCCCCGTGCATATAATGAAACGCTAATATAACTGCGCATCGCTTGCATTAGGAAATATGATGATGTAATATTTGCAGAATCAATCGCGGTGGTGTGCTAACGGCAAGCAGTCTGGCTCATAACCAGAAAACATGGTTCGATTCCATCGTCCGCAACCAAACAGGAAATATTGCACTATGAAATTTATATCGCTCCCCACATATTCATTATCCAGTTATTCACTGGAGGATAAAACACGCGGGGATTGATGTTGTAGCAAGCTGAATTTAGCGCCCTGTGTGATGAAAGTCCGCAGGGCGTTTTGTTTTGGAAGTGAGGCGAATATCAGTTAGGTCGCCACGGTCTGTAAAACCGTAGTCCGCTAGACGGGGTGCTGGTGCAACTCCAGCCGCTTCCACCAGATTACTCCGAGTCGCCTAGATGATTATGGCACCTGATTTGGGATCAGGAATAACGTAGGTTTGAATCCTGCCTCGGAGACCAATTGCAATGCCCCGGTGGCTAATGGAAACGGCACACCTACGATGCTTAGAACGTCGGCTTTTCAGGGTTCGACTCCCTGCTGGGGCACCAGTTATGGCGGGTACTGAGGTTGGCTCCTCACACAGTCTTGAAAACTGTAGTAACCAGTGATGGTTAATCGTTCGATGCGTATTACCCGCCGCCAGTATTGGAGAATTAAGCCGTGAGGTCACGGCAGGCGTTTGCTAAACGTACTGTTCCGGTAACGGGATGGCTTTCGAGTAGTCAATTCTCCGCCAGAATGTGCATGTGGCCTAAATATTAGACTTTCCTAACATTCTAATATTGTGTATAGTTGCGCTAATTAAATCTTGTCATGCCGTGAGGCAACGCAAACATGATTAAAGCCGCAGGAATCCTTTTTTGCACTCCAGATCGTAAGATTCTCTTGCTCAAGAGGTCTGGCGAAGGCGACCACGCAAGAGAGTGGGCATTAGCTGGCGGAGGTATCGAAGAAGGCGAAACACCAGAGCAAGCCGCGCTTCGTGAGTTATCCGAAGAATGCGGCATGAAGTACGAAGGCGAACTCTCGCCGATATTCCACACCGATGACGGCAATGTTGATTACACGACATTCGTCGCGCACGTAGAAGAATTCACACCAAAGTTGAATGATGAACACACTGCATTTATGTGGTGTGATGCTGATGATATTCCGAATAAGACGCATCCGGGCGTTAAGGCGTTACTTGATAGCGAGGAAGTAAAATCAGCATTGGGCGATGGCGAAATATACGCCGATGCCACGTTCAAAGAATCAGATCACCCACGCGCAGAAGATGGAAAGTTCGGTAGCGGTGGAGCTGGCGCGCCTAGCAATGACTTAAAAAATAAAGTAGACAAGCTTGTCAATAAAGAGATCGGCGGGATTACATATTTCCGCCCACCAGAAACAAAAAGACAAAAAAAGGAATTCATCAATTCGTTGGGGCTAGATACGGAAGAAGAAAAAGAGCAGGCAAGGTCGTATCTACAAGGCATAATCCATAAAAAATCATCTGAGGACGAGATAAAGCGTCAAGAGCGGATAAGGCAAGGAGAGGAAATAGAAAGAAAAAAAGCCGAATACGCGAATTCAGCAGAAGGTCGCGCAGAAAAAGCTATTTCAGAAAAGAAACAATATGGCGCAGCATCTGATTTTCTTAGCGATGAGCAAAAAAAAGAAATCCAGTTTTATGAAGGGGATCGGTTTTCTGTAAACGCAGAAGGAAAGAATCAGGTTGTTAATTCCATACAAAAAGAAGCAGAAAAGCGCGGTCTAAAAATTGAAAAAGTAAGTGAGTCACAAGAAGGGAAAAGCAAAAGCTTATACATACGCTCTGGCGATAAATTGATCCGTGTTTCAGATCACGAACTTCCATTAACCGCAGCGCGTGAACATAATCGCGCTCAAGGATTGACCGGAGTATGGGATAAGGAAGTCATTATTTCCGATTGGAAAAATACCCCGATTGAAGATTATTTTAAAGAAATAGAATCCACGCACAAAAACGATTCAGAAGTCCGCGCCGACTCTGCCGAAGTCGTCACCGAAATGGACATAGCCAAGCGCATCCGCGATAAAGAATTGACAAGTCCGCAAGAATATAAGAATATTATGATATTCGCATTGAGAATATCAGGGACTGGCGTAGCGTACCGCTCAAAACTGAACGAATACGTTGATCGCCCGAAGGAAGAATATCTCTGTGATGAGTTTCTGGAGCGATGCAACGGGCTTCCGGTAATCTGGGTACATCCGCCAAAGGATAAACTCGATACCGAGAGTTTCGCGGAAAAGGTAATCGGCACAATATGCCTGCCGTACATTGAAGGCGATGAAGTTTGGGGAATCGCCAAGATTTACGATATGGATGCCGCCGCAGAAATGGCGAAGACTCAATTGAGCACAAGCCCATCAGTAATATTTGACGATGGCACGAACACAAAGATCATGCTTGCCAACGGTGAGCATATCTTGCAAGAAGGCAAGCCGAGTTTGATTGACCATTTAGCCGTAGTACCCAATGGCGTATGGGACAAAGGCGGCGAACCATCAGGAGTTTTGTTAGAAACCGCTCATGCTGAGATAGCAGAAGCAAGTCGCGCAGATTCAGCCGGTCAGTGCGATTATTTAGTTAAGGAGGAAACCATGGCCGAAGAAACTACCGCAGCAGCACCAGCCGCCGCACCATCCGCAGAATCCGAAATGCTAACCTTGCTCAAGGGCGTGGCCTCCAAGCTGGAAGGCATGGAAGGTCGTCTGGCGAAACTCGAAGGCATGGAAGTGAAAGAAGCCGCCGAGATCGCCAAGCCTGACGCCGTTGCCACTATGATGAAGCCCGTTCCCGAAACCGCCGCCGACAATATGGCCGCTGGCGCTACTGCCGCCACTGAACCTGATCCTGCCGTTGTTGCTGATCGTGCCCGTCTGGATGCGGTGGAAAAGGAACTCGAACAGTTCCGCGCTGATGCTGCCCGTGCCGACAATCAGGAAGAGCGCGGCAAGCTGCTGGAAGCCCAAGCTAAGGCCGATAGTGTCGAGCAGTGCTACGGCGACAGCGCCCGCGCCCCTCTGCGTGGCGAAACGGTCAATGAATACGAGCTGGCTACAGTCAAGAAGCATCAGGCGCGCTCTAAGCGTTGGTCTGGCGTCGATCTGGCTTCCATCAAGGATGAATCGGCATTCGCCATTATCCGTGATGAAGTGTATGCCGATTCGATCAAGGCCGCGCATAGCTGCACAGGACTTGCTGATGACGTTATTGTACCGATTAAGACGGTTGACGGCGGATGCACTACGACCGTTTTCCGTGGCAAGCAAAGCTTCATAAAGAGCATGAGTCAAAAACCGATGTAGATTTGAATTAATGCCCCGCTGAGAAGCGCGGCAAATTTAAAGGTTAAGTGACTTTTAAAATCCGGCACAAGGAGAATCACCATGGCTACACCAGCACTTCCGTTTAACCCGTATTCCACTACCAACGTAGTTGGTTCGTTTCAAGCTCAATCTGGCGGCTTCATTCAGGGTATCGCACGTCCCGATCCTGCCGTACAGAATGAACTCGCTGCCGGTATTCTGGCATCTACCGAAACCATCCCGATGTGGGGCGGTGTAGGTATTCAGGAATTCATCCCTTCGTCAACTGCGCAGACTGGCGGCAATATTGTTCGTGCTGCCAGCAATACGGTGATTACCGGCTTCTCGGTAAGCAACCAGAATACTGCCGCACTTAAAACGCCACAAAGCGAAGTTGGCGTAACTCTGTCAGGCGGGCAAGTAAATTTCTATCGTTTCGGCTCCGGCGCTCGTATTGCTGTTGCTTGCGATCCGACTCTTGCGGCGGCATTGCTGGCCGGGACTGTGGCGGTGAATGGTCAGGTATCGTGGGATTTCACCAATCAAAAGCTAATTACTTACGATGGCGGTGTCGGCGCTTTGAACTGCGAAGTTCTGCAAGTCAACTCCGGCAATAGCATGATTGCTGTATATACCGCGTTGACTAATACCTGCAATTGGAACTATAGCGGTTCCGTCGCCATCATCAAAATCTAAGGAAGGGGTAATACACCATGGCAATTAACGTACAAAGTTGGGTTAAAACAAATCCATCGGTCGATATTCCCGGCCTTATCATGCCGTTCAGCCAGCCATCCGGCGCATTCAATGCGCTGAGTGGTTCGGCTCCGGAAGTTCGTGTGGGCGATGAGGACTTGGCTGTTTATGTCCGCAATCTGAATATCCGCACCGCAACACTGAGCGGTCAAACCGGCTCGAACCAGATGCCCGGCGTGGATATTGACGCAACATACAAATCCACGCCGACTTACCTTTTGCGCAATCGGGTCGAATTTGACCACCACGAAAGCGCACAAGCTGGCAACTGGGGTTTCCCAATTGACGCCGCTTACACACACGGAATGAATCAAGGATTCTTCCAGCAAATGCGCGTTGCGAACCTGTACGGAATGACTCCCAGCAACGGCGAGGGCTTGCTGAACACTGCTGGCGCAAGCACGACTACATTGCCTGCTGACCCGTTCAACAATACCACGTTCAGCACTTACGACAACGGAGCGACGTATCAATTCCTGCTCCAGCAAATCCGCCAACTGATGGCGCAAACTTATCAGTTCGGTGTTGAGCAGCGTTGTGTTGTGCTTGGCCCGATGCGCGAGGTTACGCTGTGGCAAACTGCCGTGGTGCAATTGACCAGCTATCAGCGCGAAGGCGCAGGTTCCGATACCATCGCATCCGCAGTTAAGGACGTGATGAAGAAGAGCGGCGTTGATGTGCAATTCTGCTATGACGATACGCTGATCGGTAAAGGTGCTGGTGGCAAGGATGCAATCGTTATTACCTTGCCTGACATCGAAGTGCCGAAGGTTATCAGCCAAGTGAATACCAACGAATTCGCCAAGCTGCAACCTTCCATCACCGGCTGCAATGTGATGTATCAAAATGTAGCTATGCCGACACAGAAGCGCGTGAATCTGTCGATGGGCTTCGTGGAAATTATGAGCGAAATCCGCATTACCTCTGGTTGGGGGCTTCGTGCGGAAGCAATCCTGATCCT
>Ga0153916_10001440_pt1 | contig 17080 bp, 16 predicted proteins | sample Opewatmetagenome_FD_109642 | JGI IMG/M metagenome (GOLD analysis project Ga0153916, IMG submission 109642) | Freshwater wetland microbial communities from Ohio, USA - Open water 3 Core 3 Depth 4 metaG | ecosystem: Environmental > Aquatic > Freshwater > Wetlands | place: USA: Ohio, Lake Erie... | reverse complement strand
GTCGCCCACGCGATCAAGCGTGACGCCTTCCTCGACGTGGGGGAGCGCCTGATCCGGACGCAGGGCTACGAGCAGATGACGGTCCAGGATGTCCTGGACGGCCTCGGCACATCGAAGGGCGCCTTCTACCACTACTTCGATTCGAAGGCCGCGCTCCTGGCGGCCGTCATCGAGCGCATGGTGGAGACCGCCACCGGGACGGTCGAGCCGCTCGCGGCCGACCCGCAGATGTCCGCCGTCAAGAAGCTCGAAGGCGTCTTCTCCGGCATCGCGCAGTGGAAGGGCGAACGGCCGGAGCTCCAGCCCGAAGTCCTGCCCGACCTCTTGCGGACCTGGTTTTCCGACGAGAACACGATCGTGCGCGAACAACTTCGACGCAGCACGGCCGTCCGCCTGACGCCGCTGCTGGTCGGGATCGTGCGGCAGGGCCAGGCGGAGGGGACGTTCTCGGCGAGCTCGGCCGAGGGAGCGGCGGGGGTCCTCCTTGTGCTCATCCTCGGGCTCAACGAGACGGGGACAGAGCTGTTCCTGGCCCGCCAGGCGAACACCATCTCGTTCGAGGAGGTCGAGAGCCGCCTCGGGGCCTATGTGGAGGCGCTCGAGCGGGTCCTCGGGCTTCCGGCCGCGTCGCTCGCGATCGGCGACCAGGCGGCCCTGCGCCAGTGGTTCGACTGAGAAGGAGTCCCCATGACCGCCGTCATCGCGCTCGAGCAGCTCACGAAGTCCTACGGGAGCAACCGCGGGATCATCGAGGTGGACCTCGCGGTCGAGGAGGGCGAGATCTTCGGGTTCCTCGGGCCGAACGGGGCCGGGAAGACGACGACGATCCGGACGATGCTCGACCTGATCCGACCGACGAGCGGCAGGGCGCTCGTCTTCGGCATCGAGTCGTCCGCCGACCCGGTCGCGATCCATCGACGGGTCGGCTACATCCCGGGCGAGTTCACCCTCTACGACCGGCTGACCGGGAAGCAGACCCTCGAGTACTTCGCGAACCTGCGCGGCGGTGTGGATCCGGCCTACCAGGCGTCACTGATCGAGCGCTTCGAGCTCGACCCGAGCCGCCGGTTCCGCGAATACAGCAAGGGCAACAAGCAGAAGGTCGGCGTCGTCATCGCGCTCCAGCACCGGCCCGAGCTGCTCGTCCTCGACGAGCCCACGGCCGGGCTCGACCCGCTCGTCCAGCAGACGTTCTTCTCGACCCTGCGCGAGACCGTCGCCGACGGAGCGACCGTCTTCCTCTCGAGCCACATCCTCAGCGAGGTCGAGAAGAGCTGCGACCGCGTGGCGATCATCCGCGAGGGACGCCTCGCCAAGGTCGACACCGTGGAGGCGCTCCGCGACCTCGCTCATCACCAGGTCGAGCTGCGCTTCAGCGGCCCGGTCCCGGCGGCCGAGTTCGAGGCGCTGCCCGGCGTGAGCGAGGTCACCGTCGACGACCACGTCCTGCGGATGCGCGTCAGCGGGGCGATCACCCCGGTGGTGCAGGCGGCGGCGCGCTATGAGCTGCTCGACTTCGTCTCCCGCGAGCCATCCCTGGAGGAGACGTTCCTCGCCCAGTACGGTCGCGAGGCCGTCGAGGTGAACGACCATGGCCGTTAGCGCCGGAGCACCGCGCACCAGAGCCGCGGCGTCCTTCCCCCCGATCCCGCTCCATCGCCGCCTCTACGGCTTCGGGAGCATCTACGGCAAGACGATCCGCGACTCGCGGCTCGCCTTCATCATCGCCGCCGGCCTCCTCGGCGGGCTGGCCCTCGTCATGGGCACGGCCCTCGGGACCGTCTTCCCGACGCCCGAGGCCCGCCGGGAGGTGAACAACCTCGTCGGGAGCATGCCGGCGTCGATGGTCAACCTCTTCGGCAACGCCACACTGATGGGCCCGAAGCTCGGCACGCTCGGCGGCTACATGACCTGGAAGTACGGCGCGATCTTCGGCCTCGGCACCGCGCTCTGGTCGATCCTCGCCCTCTCCTCGACCCTCGCCGGCGAGGCGGCCCACGGGAGCCTCGACTTCGTCGCCTCGGCGCCCTTCGGCAAGCGCCGGATCGCGCTCGAGAAGCTCGTCGCCCACCTGACGGTGCTCTGGCTCGCGATGGCCTTCCTTGTGGTCATGATCGTCGCCAGCTCGAACGCATTCGGCAACGCGCAGCTCGGCGACCCGATCCCGCTCACGTATTCGATCGGCTTCGCCCTCTGGGTCGGGTTCATCGCCATGTGCTTCGGTGGCCTCGCGTTCGCCCTCGCGCCGGTCCTCGGGCGCGCCGGCTCGGCCGGTGTCGCCGGGCTCGTCATGGTCGGCCTGTGGGTCGCCAGCGGCCTCGACGTCGGTGGTCCGCTCGTGGCCCTGAGCCCGTTCCACTGGACCGTCGGCCACATCCCGCTCGTCGGCCTGTACGACTGGCCGGGCCTCGCGCTCGTGGGGGTCGTCGCAGTGCTCTTCCTCGCCCTCGGGGTCGAGCTGTTCACGCGCCGCGACCTCGGGGTGACGGCGGGCCTATCGCTCCCAGCGCTGCCCGCGGCGGTCCTCGGCGTCCGGGGCCCGACGAGTCGCGCCTTCGGCGACGAGCTGCCGCGAGCCTTCGCGTGGGGGATCGGCTTCGGCCTGATGGGCGCGCTCCTGGCGTCGCTCGTCGGCTCGTTCGCCGACCAGATCGGGATGGACCCCATCCTGTCGAAGACCTTCGCTCAGATCTTCCCCGGCCTCGACTTCGCGACCGCCGGCGGCTGGCTCCAGCTGTACGTCGCGCTCTTCTACATCGCCGCCGGCTTCGCCGGGGCGACGTTCGTCGCGAAGTGGGCGTCAGACGAGACCGACGGTCGTCTCGAGATGGTTCTCGCGACGCCGATGGCGCGCGCCCGCTGGGTGATGGCCGGCGGCGTCGGTGCGATTCTGGCGATCGTCGTGATGACCGTCCTGTTCGCTGCCGGCATCGGCATCGGTGCCGCGGCTGGCGGTGTGGCTGCCGGCCAGGCGATGCTCGGCTCCGCGGCGCTTGGGATCTACGCCGCGGCAATCGTCGGGATCGGCGTGGCGGTCGGCGGGCTGTGGCGGACGTCGCTGGCCGCCGAGATCGTCGCGCTCGTCGTCGTCGCGACGTACCTCATCGACCTGCTCGCGCCGGCACTCAAGCTGCCGGACTGGTTCCACCAGCTTGCCCTCACGGCCCATCTCGGCCAGCCGATGGTCGGGCAGTGGGATGTCGCCGGCGTCGTGGCCTGCGTGGTCATCGCAGTCGGCGGGATCCTGCTCGGGGCCTGGGGGATCACCCGGCGGGACGTGGCGCGCTGAGGAGAGACGCGCTCTGGGACGCTGCGCCCGCCGGACTGTCGTGGCTGCGCAGCACTGCTGCGAGCAGCTGTCCAGCGGTAGCTCGCGGGGAGCGACAGGGCGAAGTCTGTTAGCACGCAGGCTGGTCTGGGGGGTGGGCCTGGTCGGCTCCGGCGGTAGGACTCGAAGGTCCGCGTTGTCTCCTCATCGCCAGAGCTCGAACCGACGAGTCGCTCAGCGGTCGCGATTCCAGCCCGAATGCCGCTTAGGTCGTCGAATGCTGGAATGGCGCTTGGGCGATCGGAAGCCCGGAAGCGAGCTTGCTCCGACACTTGGAGTGCCGATTCGTGATGGAATGTTGGTCGGGGCGGCCGGATTTGAACCGACGACCACCAGTCCCCCAGACTGGTGCGCTACCAGACTGCGCCACGCCCCGACGCGGCCCCGAGTCTAGCACCGCCGTGTCTCAGTCCCCTGCCGGGCGCCCGATCCGCTCGACCCAGCGCTCGTAGTCGGCGAGCTCGTCCTTCAACTCCCGGGCGAGCAGGTCGATCAGGCAGCGCTGCACGCTCTTCCCCTCGAACAGCGCGTTGTGGACTTCCCGGGCGATCGGCATCTCGACGCCGAGCCGGTCGGCCAACGCAAGCGCGGCATCCACCGTGTAGGCACCCTCGGCAGTCCCGGGCATCGTCCCCTCGATGTCCGGCCACGAGCGACCGCGGGCGAGCTCGACCCCGAGCTGGTGGTTGCGCGACAGGGCCGATCCGCACGTGGCGATCAGGTCCCCGACGCCCGCCAGCCCGGCGAACGTGAGCGGATTGGCGCCGGACGCGATGCCGACCCGGGTCATCTCGGCCAGGCCGCGCGTCAGCAGGCCGGCCTTGCCGTTGTCGCCGAAACCCAGCGCGTCGGCCGCGCCGGCCGCGACGGCGACGATGTTCTTGAGCGCGCCGCACAGCTCGACGCCCAGGATGTCCCGGTTGACGTAGAGCCGGAACTCCCGCCGACCGAGACGGGCCACGATCCGGTCGGCCAGGGCAGGGTCCTCGGCCGCGACGACCGCGGACGCCGGCAGGCCCCGGGCGATCTCCCCGGCAAGGTTGGGGCCTGACAGCGCGGCGATGCGACCGGCCGGGACGCCCGTCGCATCGGCGATCACCTGGCTCATGCGGAGCAGGCTGTCCGGCTCGAGGCCCTTCGCCACCGACAGCACGTCCACGCCGGGCGACAGGTGTGGCGCGAGCCTGGCGGCCGTTTCGCGCAGGTGGCGCGACGGGATGGCGAAGATCACCAGCTCGCTGGCATCGGCGAGGACCCCGGGGTCGGCCGTGGCGGCGACACGTTCCGGCAGGGCGATTCCGGGCAGCCGTCGCTCGTTGCGATGTGAGGTCGCGATCTCCTTCGCCAGCTCGGGCGAGCGGCAGACGAGGCTGACCGGCTCGACCCCGGCGATGATCGCCGCCAGCGTCGTGCCCCACGCCCCGGCGCCGATGACGGCGGTCCGCGGTCCGGGCATCAGCGGGGCTTGCGGACCCGCCCGGCCCCGGCGCGCGTGCCACGGATGGCGACCGCCGCAGCGCGGTTCTTGCGGCGCCGCGGCAGCTTGACCGACGAGCGATCCCGGAAGACCAGCCGGATCGGCGTGCCGTCGAAGCCGAACGTCTCGCGCAGGCGATTCTCGAGGTAGCGCCTGTAGCTGAAGTGGACGGCCGACGCGTCGGAGGCGAAGAAGACGAAGGTCGGTGGCGCCACGCCGGCCTGGGTCGCGTAGAACAGCCTTGGTCGGTGGCCTCGAACCGGCGGCGGCGGCGTCCGGTCCGTGGCGGCGTTCAGCATTCGGTTGAGCTCGCCGGTGGCGATGCGCTTGCGCCGCTCGCCCCAGATGTCAATGGCCGTCTCGAGGACGCGACCGACCCGCTGGCCGGTCTTCGCGCTGATCGAGACGATCGGGGCGAAGTCGAGGAACGGGGCTTCGTTGCGGATCCACTCGGTGTACTGGTCGAACGTGCGGTCCGTCTTGTCGGCCACCAGGTCCCACTTGTTGACCGCGATGACCAGGCCCTTCCCCTCCTCGACCACGTAGCCGGCGACGTGGGAATCCTGCGACGTCAGGCCCTCGACGGCGTCGATCACCAGGACCGCGACGTCCGCCCGCGACAGGGCGTGCAGCGCTCGAAGCGTGGAATAGCGTTCCGCCGACGGCCCGGAGGCGACCTTGCCGCGGCGCCGGATCCCGGCCGTGTCGATCAGGACGACCTCGCTGCGACCCCAGGCCAGCCGCGTGTCGATGGCGTCGCGGGTGGTTCCCGGGATGTCCGAGACGATCGCCCGGTCCTCGCCGAGGAGCGCGTTGAGCAGGCTCGACTTGCCCACGTTCGGGCGCCCGATGAAGGCGATCGCCGCGGGTTCGCCGTCGGCGTCGGCGGCCATCGCCGCATCCCAGCGCCTGGCCTCGGCATCGGTGGAGTCGGCCTCGTCCTCGAGGTCCTCGATGTCCGCGTCGGCTTCGCCCACGACGTAGGGTTCCAGCCGACCCGCCGCCACATCGGCGGCCCAGGCATTGGCCTCGACCTCGCGTGCCTTGCGCGCCAGCTCGGCCTCGGTCTCGGGCGGCAGCGCCCAGACGATGGCGTCGAGCAGGTCGCCGGTCCCTCGCCCGTGCGACGCGGAGACGGCGTACGTCTCCTCCCAGCCGAGCGAGTGGAACTCGGCCGCCTCCAGCTCGCGTTTCTCGTTGTCCGCCTTGTTGACGACGACGATCACCGGCGCCTTGGCCTTGCGCAGGATGGCCGCGGCCTCCAGGTCGGCCGGGGTCGGGCCGCTGACCGCATCGACCACGAACAGGATCACGTCGGCCTCGGCGATCGCCAGCCGGGCCTGCTCCTGGACGCGCGCCTCGATCTGGTCGCCGGGCTCCAGTTCGAGACCGCCGGTGTCGACGATGACGAAGCGGCGGCCGTTCCACTCGGTGTCGCCGTACAGCCGGTCGCGCGTCGTCCGGGCCCGGTCCTCGACGATCGCCGAGCGCTGGCCCAGGAACCGGTTGAAGAGGGTGCTCTTGCCGACGTTCGGCCGCCCGACGATGGCGACGACCGGGATGCCGCCCCGCCCGCTGACCACGGTCAGGCGGCGCCGGATGCGACGCCGGTCCTTGCAGGGGTTGGCAGTGACGTGGTCCGGCCGGCGGGCGTGGCCGCCCGTTCCAGCGCGACGTGAGCCAGCTCAGCGGCTCGGGCCTTCGCCTGGGCCGTCCCGGCGTTGGCCAGGATCCACTCGGCGACGTCGCGCAGGTCCTCGATCGGCGTCGAGGTCCCGCCGGTCACGCCGACGATGGCGGACCCGCCGAACACGCTCGCATCGGTGAGGTCGCGGACGCTCTCGATCTGGATCGCCTCCGTCCCGGCGATCTCGCACAACCGGGTCAGCTCCTTGGTGTTCGCGCTCGAGCGACCGCCGACGACGACCATCAGGTCCACCTCGCCGGCGGTGTCGAGGGTGTCCTGCTGGCGGCGGATGGTCACCGGGCAGACGGTGTTGACGATCTTGAGCTCGTGGGCCCGGGCGACCATGAACGCGGCCAGCTTCTCGAACTTCCAGGGCGGCTGGGTGGACTGCGAGATCAGGGCCATCCGCTTGCGGGGCGGGATGGCGTTCTCCCATTCCGACTCCTCGTCGACCACGATCGCGTCCGGCGCGAAGCCGAGAAGGCCGACCACCTCGGGATGCTTGGGCGTGCCCAGGAGGACGATCGTGTACCCGTCCTCGACCAGTCTGCGCAATTCCTTCTGCTCCTGGATCACCCAGGTGCACGTGCCGTCGATGATCTCGAGGCCGCGGTCCTCGGCCCGGGCCATCACGTCCGGCCGGACCCCGTGGGCGCGGATGACGACCGCGGCGCCGCGGTCCACGTCGTCGAGCGTCTCCACCGTCTGGATGCCCAGGTCCTGGAGGTCGCGCACGACACCCTCGTTGTGGACGACCTGGCCCAGGGTATGGGTCAGCTTGCCGGCGCTCGACGCTTCCTTCGCCTTGTCGATCGCCTCACGGACGCCGTAGCAGAACCCGGTGCGCTTTGCGATTCGGACGTCCTGGACCGTTCCCACGATCCGATTATGGCATGGGGTCCGTTTCCGCCCCCCTCGAGGCACCGTAGACGCCGCGCTGCCGAACCGGCAGGAGCGCCGCGATCCGCTCCATGATCATCCGCGTCACGAGGCCCTTGGCGGTCCGCCGGTCCGTTCCCGCCGGCAGCTCCTCGACCGGGCGGAACGGGCGCCCGATCCGCACCACGACGTGCCCGCCCGGGTGCGGAAGGCGCTGACCCTTTGGCCAGACCCGGTTCGAGCCGCCGATCCCGATCGGGACGATGGGTGCACCAGTCCGCAGAGCGAGCAAGGCAACCCCGTCGCGCGCCCCCTGGAGCGTCCCGTCGGGGCTGCGCGTTCCCTCGGGGAAGACGAACAGGACGTGGCCGCCCTCGAGGATCCGGCTGGCCAGCCGGAACGCCTCGACGTCCGCGCTGTCGCGATCGACCGGGTGCACGCCGCCGTTGGCCGCGACCCAGCCGACGATCGGCCAGGCGAACAGCTCGCGCTTGCCCAGCCAGTGAATCCGCCGGCCGAGCCTGGGGATCAGCCACGCTCCGACCACCGGGGCATCGAAGTTCGACGCGTGGTTGGCCGCGATGATCAGCGGCCCGCTACGCGGGATCTCGTCGATCGCGCCCTCGATCGAGATCCGGCTCATCGCCCGGGCGAAGATGCGCCCACCGAACGTCAAGATCGACAGGAGCGGCGTGATGGAGCTGTCGATCGGCTCAGGCTCGCTCACCGCAGTGACTCCCCGGTCGCGGGCTCGGCGCTCGCAGTCGGCTCCACGGCGCGCCGCGCCTCAGCATCGAGGATCGCGCTGACCACCGCGTCGATCGTGTCCTCCACGCGGTTTCCGTCGGTCGCGATGATCCGGGCGTCTGGCGCGGGCCGGAGTGGTGCAATCGCTCGGGTCGCATCGAGCTCGTCGCGCCGGCGCAACGCCGCCAGAATCTCGCGACCCTCGGGCCCGGATTCGTCAACCCCCCGCTCCTCGGCGCGCCGGCGGGCTCGTTCCTCGACCGATGCGTCGAGGAACAGCTTGAGGTCTGCGTCGGGCAGCACCACGGTCCCGATGTCACGGCCGGCCATGATGATCCCGCTGGCGGAGGCGATCGTCCGCTGGCGATCGAGCAGGGCGGCCCGCAGCTCCGGGACGGCGGCGACGACCGAGACGGCAAGATCGACCTGCGGGCCTCGGACGTCCTCGGTGTGGTCCACACCGTCGACCATCACACGCGACAGGCGTCCGGCATCGTCGGCGGCCAGCTCGACCTCCGGCACGAGCGATCGCAATCCCGCCGGATCGCCGCTCGTGACGCCGCGTGCCAGGGCCAGCCAGGTGATCGCCCGGTACAGGAGGCCGGTGTCGCAGAACCGGTAGCCGAGGCGCAAGGCCGCGGCCGCCCCGACGCTGCTCTTTCCGGACGAACCGGGCCCATCGAGGGCGACCACGAGTCGCGGACGCGGTCGAGCCCGGCTCCCGTCGGTGGACATCATTCCCTGCAGGATAGCCGAGGAGGAATCGGCGTCGGTGGTGGCACCGTCGGCCCCGACGATCAGGACCGTCCCTCCACCCGACCGCGGCCAGACGCCCGTCGAGCTCCTGCCCGGCTCGTCCCAGCACCGGCACCCAGGCCGCGGATCTCGGGCGCGCGCAGCCGCCGGGCCCGGCCGCTCGGCAGGTCGTCGAGACGGACCGGACCGATGCGGACACGGACCAGCCGCTCGATCGGGGCGCCAACCGCGCCGAACATCCGGCGCAACTGCCGCTTCCAGCCCTGGGCAAGGATCGCCCGGTACCAGTGCAGGTCAGGTGGCCGTGGCGAGAGCAGCTCGGCCAGGCGGCGCGTCTCGGTCTCGGTCGTGGCGCGCAGGCCGGTCAGCGTGGCCAGACCCTCGTCCAGCGGAATACCGCCCTGGAGGGCCCCGACCTGGTCCGACGACAGCGGCATGCGCAGCCCGATCGCGTATTCACGCTCGATCCCGTGGCGCGGATGGAGGACGCGATCGGCCCATGCCCCGTCGTTGGTCAGGATCAGCAGCCCTTCCGAATCCTGGTCGAGCCGACCCACCGGATAGAGCCGGGCACCCTCGGGGACGAGCGCCGTCGGCAGCATGTCGATGACGGTGCGGGAGGCGTGCCGGTCACGAACGGTGGCGGTCACACCGGCCGGTTTGTGCAGGAGCAGGTACGCGATCGGGGCGGCGCCACCGATCACCCGGCCGTCGACGGCGATGATCGAGCGTTCCGGGTCCACCTTGGCACCGATCCCGGCGACCTTGCCGTCCACCGTGACGCGGCCGGTCGCGATCAGGACCTCGCTCGCCCGCCGCGAGGCCACGCCCGAGGCAGCGAGGACCTTCTGGAGTCGCTCGACCGTCACGTCTCGCTCTCCGCCGCGTCGCCCGCTCCGGCCATGTCCGTCGGGAAGAGCGGCACGGTCATCGCCTCGCCGCCTTCCTCGGCGAGCCGCGAGGCCAGATCGACGTCGAGCGGCGGGAGCTCGTCCAGGCTGGTCAGGCCGAATCGCTCCAGGAACTCGAAGCCGGTCCCGTACAGGAACGGCCGTCCGGGCGCATCCGACCGACCGAGCTCGACCACCAGCCGGCGATGGACCAGCGTCCGGATCGTGTAGTCGGAGTCCACGCCGCGGATCCGTTCGATCGCGGCCTTCGTCACCGGCTGCCGGTAGGCGACGATCGACAGGGTTTCGAGCGACGCCGGCGAGAGGCGGACCGCGTCGGCACCCACGTAGCGCGCGACCAGGGCACCGCCCTCGGCGGCCGTGGCCAGCTCGACCCGGTCACCGTCGATCAGCAGGCGAATGCCGCGGCTGCGCAGGGACACCTCGAGGTCGCCGAGGCGCGCGTCCACCGTCGCCCGGTCAACCCCGGCGAGGCTGGCGATCTCGCGCCGAGCGAGCGGGCGCTCGGCGACGAACAGGAGCGCCTCCAGGGCGGCTTCCGTCAGCTCGATCGGTGCCGGATCGGCCATCGCGGTCCCGTCGTCTGCGGCCGCAAGTCCTTGGTTGGCAGCCGCGGTGACGTCCTCCGTCATGCGAAGGACTCCAGCGACTCGTCGAGCGGGCCGTCTGTGAGCTCAGCCGCCCGCCCCGCCGCGATTCGCTCCTCGGCCGTCGTGGCGCGGGCGACGATCGGGCCCCACGGCTCGAGCTGCTCGACCACGATCTCCCGACGCTTCATCAGCTCCAGCATGGCCAGGAAGGTGATGGCGATCACCACCCGGTCGCGAACGCCGCGCAGGAGCTCCTGGAGCACGACCACCGGCGCGGCCCGCAGGGCCGCACGAATGATGGCCGCGCGCTCCGTGATCGTGATCAGCCGCGCCATGATCTCGGGCGGTGGCTCGGGCGGTGGGGCGACCGCGGCAAGCCGCGCCAGCGACGCGACGAGGAGGGCAGGATCCAGGGCCGGCGCGTCGGCCGGCCGCGCCCCGGCGAGGCCGGCCGCGCGGGCGATGCCCGGCTCCCTCCGGAACAGGCCGATCCGCCGGACCGCCTCGTCGGCCAGGCGCAGCCCGGCGTCACGATGGGCGCGATAGACGATCAGTCGTGCCCGCAGCTCGGCCTCCGGGTCGGCGCCCTCGTCGAGGGGGACCATCGGCCCGTTCGGATCGGCCTGGCGGGGCAGCATCGCCCGGCTCTTGATGAGGATCAGCTGGCTGGCCACCGCGACGAACGAGCTGATGTGGCCGAGGCGGTCCGCCTCGAGCGTGGCCAGCGCATCGAGGTACGCATCGGCCAGGGCGCCGAGCGGCACGGTCAGGACGTCGAGCTGGCGTGCCTCGATGAGCGACAGCAGGAGCCCGAGCGGCCCGTCGAACTCGGCGACCTGGACCTGGGTCATCGCCTCCGGGCGACGGCCCTCGCCGAATCGGACGGCCGGCACGGCGCCGAGAGTCATCAGTTGGCCTCGTCGGCGGCGCGCAGCAGCTCGCCGAACTCGGGGTCGAGCGGGGCGTTCTGGTTCCGGATCAGCTCGACGGTGCGGGAGGGACAGCCGGCCGTGGCGGCGAGCTCCGCCGAGGTCTCGGCGTGGGTCCGCAGCCGTTGCAGGGCCGGCGCGAACCCCGGGACGATGCCCGCAACGCGCCAGATCCAGCGCCCGTAGTGATCGCCCAGAGCGTACGCCACCCGCGGCCAGACACCGGTCCGACCCTTGCCGGCATCGTGCAGCAGTCCCGCCAGCAGGACGTCACCCGAGTCGACGCCCGCGGCACGCAGTGACACGACGACACCCAGGCCATGCCGCCGGTCGGCGACGTGCATGGACTCGAACAGCGCGAGCTGCGACGGGCTGATCCAGGTCGCGAGCTCGGAGCGCTCGGTGGGTGACACGGCGGCTCGCATATGTGCCCGGAACCGGCGGACCTTAGGCGCCCACCAGGAAATCGGCGATCTGTTGGATGGCCAGGGCGACGTAGCGACCTCCGGTGAAGATGAACAGGATCAGCACGAATAGGCCGTACTGGCTCAGGAGTGGACGAAGCTGCCACGCGTAGCGCAACGGCAGGAAACGGAACAGGATGCTCGACCCATCGAGCGGCGGGATCGGGATGAGGTTGAAGACCGCCAACACGACGTTGTAGAAGACGAAGCCGTACAGGACCTCCTGAGCAAGGAGCGGCACATCGACCTGGAAAGCGACCAGCCCGCGGATCACCAGGGCCATGATCGACGCCATGATCAGGTTCGAGGCCGGGCCCGCCAGCGCCACCGCCAGCTCTCCATTGCGCCGATCCCGGAGGTTGCTCGGGTTGACCGGCGTCGGCTTGGCCCAGCCGAAGACGAACCCGCCACCGAGCACGGAGACCACCAGCAGCAGGCCACCAATGGGATCGAAATGGGCGACCGGGTTGAGCGTCAAGCGGCCGAACAGCTTGGCGGTTGCGTCACCCAACCGGTACGCCACGAACGCGTGGGCGAACTCGTGGACCGGGAAGCCCACGAGCAGGAAGATGGCGATCAGGATGATCTTGTCGGGTGAGAACAGGTCGCCGAACACGATTACCTCAGTCAGCGGGTCCCGCGTATGGTAGCCGCGCTCAGCCTCCCGGGCCGGCCGCCGGCCACATCGCTACAACCGGCCGAGCAGGTCCGCCTTCTTCGACTCGTAGTCCTCCGCCGAGATCGCGCCCCGATCGCGCAGGTCGGCCAGGTTGGCCAGGGTCCGGGTGATCTCGTCGGGATCGGCTCGCGGCGCCGGGGCGGGAGCACGCGGTTCCGGTACGGGCGCAACGGGCGGAGGCGTGACCTCCGGCGGAGGCGACACCTCCTCGGCGCGAGCCTCGGTGGCAACCACGTCCTCGTGAGTCACGACGGGCTGCGGCGGCGCTGACCGGACGTCCCGAATGGGCGGAGCGGGCGCCCGGTACGAGCCGGACATGTCCTGCTCGTACTCGTGCTTGGCGTCCATCATCGCCTTCTTGAAGCCGATCGGGTTGACGATCATGAGGAACTGCTCGATGCCGGCTTCCGAGGCCGTCAGGACCTCGAGATCGCCGAAGCCAAACATCCGCCCAAAGATCGATTGGGTCAGGATCGCGTCGTTGATCTTCTCGAGCGAGCTGTCGGTGGAGCGCTTGTTGACGACGCCCGCCACCTCGATGACCCGCCGATTGGTCAGCACGTATTCCTGGTTGAGGTAGCGCAGGGTCGCCCAGACCAGGAAGACGAGGCCGCCCAGGAAGAGGACCGCCCCGATCCAGAAGAGCCCCGTCTTGAACGGATCGCTTAACGCCGAGCTGACCATCAGCAGGACGATGCCGAGCACCATCGCCACGATCGGCAGTCGCGCTCCCCAGACCAGGACCAGCCAGTGTTGCCGTTCGCGATGGAGGATCCGTTCGCCGGTCGCAAGCAACGAGTCGGCATAACTCATGTGTCCAGGCCTCCCTCAGGCCCGCGGATGGGCCCGGCTGTAGACGTCCCGGATGCGCTCCCCGGTGAGATGCGTGTAGAGCTGCGTCGTGGAGATACTCGCATGGCCGAGCAACTCCTGGACGACCCGCAGGTCCGCCCCGCCCTCCAGCAGATGCGTCGCGAACGAGTGGCGCAGCGTGTGCGGGCTCACCCGATCCGCCAAACCGGCGCGCGCGGCCGCGCGCTTGACCGCTGCCCATGCCTGCTGGCGCGCGAGCCGGCCGCCGCGGTCACCGAGGAAGAGCGGTCCTCCACGATCCGGCGCGACATGGCCGATCGCGAGCAGCGCCGGTCGCGGGCCGTTGATCCACCTTGCCAGCCAGTCCAGGGCCACGTCACCCACCGGAACCAGTCGCTCCTTGTCGCCCTTGCCGATGACCCGGACGAAGGCGCCATCGGTCGAGAGGTCCTCGCGATCGAGCCCGATCGCCTCGCTGATCCGCAGGCCGGCTGCGTAGAGCAACTCCAGCAGCGCCCGGTCGCGCAGGCCGCCCGGCTGCGACGACGTCTCGTCGCCGGCGGCCTCCAACAGCCGCTCGGTCTCGGCGACCGTCAGTGTCTCGGGCAGGAGCCGTGACGGTCTCGGCAGATCCAGGTGGGCGGCCACGTCGCGCTTGATCAGCCCCTCCCCGTAGGCGAAGTGATAGAAGCCCTTGAGCGCAGCGGCCCGGCGCCGGAGGCTGCTCGGCGCCAGGCCGGGATCATGCGGCCGGCCTCGCCGGGTGCGAGCCGCGAGGTAGCCGATGGCCGCGTCGGCCGAGCCTTCCCATGTCTGCCCCACGCCGCGCGACGCGGCGTAATCCTCGAGGTCCGTCCGGTACGCCCGGATGGTCGCCCGCGACAGGCCGCGCTCGACCTCCAGGTAGGTCAGGTACTCGTCGATCGCCCGGTCGAGGTCGGCCACGGTGTCCCGGCCTCAACCGGCCTGGGCCACACCGGCGCGCCAGGCTTCGGCCCGGTCGAGGAGCTCCCGGGCGCTCGCCAGCGCCGTCGGGCCGCCGGCGTCGCCGCCGAGCATCTGGGCCAGCTCGACGATCCGCCCCTCGCGGTCGAGGTGCTCGATCTCGGTCACGGTGCGGCCGTCCCGCTCGTGCTTGGCGATCCGGTACTGCGAGTCGGCGTGCGCGGCGATCTGCGGCAGGTGCGTGACGCACAGCACCTGGTGACGCCGCGCCAGGGCCCACAGGCTCCTGCCGATCGGATCGGCGCTCCGTCCGCCGATGCCGGTGTCGACCTCGTCGAACACGAGGACGGGCGTCTCGTCCGCCTCCGCCAGGACCTGCTTGATGGCGAGGGCGACGCGCGACAGCTCACCCCCCGACACGATCCGGGCGAGCGCCCGGGCCGGCTCCCCGGCATTGGGCGCGAGGCGGTAGACGACCTGGTCGGTGCCGCTGGCGTCGAACGCGACGGCATCACCGTCCAGCTCGATGGCCGGTTCGTCCCGGGCCGCGACCCGGCGGCCCAGGCTGACCTCGAAGACGTCCGGCGGAAAGCCAAGATCCAGGAGCACGCCGTTCACGGCATCCACCAGCGCCGTCGCGGCGATGCGCCGCGCGCGTGACAGCTCGGCCGCTGCAGCGGCGACCTCGGCGAGCAGGGCGGCATCCTCACGCTCGCGCCTCGCGCGCTCGTCGTCGAGGCCGCGCAGGCGTTCCAGCTCCGCCAGCGCCCGCTCCCCGTGCGCCAGGATCGCCTCCTCGTTCGGTCCGTAGCGGCGCTCGAGGCTGAAGATGAGCCCGAGCCGTTCCTCGAGGGCGGCCACGGTGGCCGGATCGTGATCGACGCCCTCGGCGAGATCGCGCATCTCGGCCGCAACGTCCGCCAGCTCCGCCTCCAGGCCGGCGAGGCGCTCGGCCATCGGCTCGAAGCGCGGATCGAGGCGTGCCAGTCCCCGGACTTCGCGGAGGGCCACGGCGGCGGCTTCACGGGCCCCGACACCATCGGCCAGCAACGCGTCGTGGACGGCCGCCGCTCCCCGGGCGATCGCCTCGCCGTGCTGGGCGGCGGCCAGCCGGCCGCGGATCTCGTCGGCCTCGCCCGGATGGAGCCGCGCCGCGGCGATCTCGGCCGCCTCGTGGTCGAGCAGGTCGACCCGGCGGGCCAGCTCACGCGGATCGATCTCCAGCTCGGCCAGGGCGGCGCGGTTCGCGCGCCAGCGCTCCACCGTGTCGACCATCGCCGACCGACCCGCCCCGTGCCCGCCGAACGCGTCGAGCAGGTCGCGCTGCCAGCGCTCGTCGAGGAGCCGCTGCTGCTCGTGCTGCCCGTGGATCTCGACCAGGGGACCCACCTCCTCGGCAAGGCGCGACGCGGTCGTCGCCACGTCGTCCAGCCGCGCCGTCGAGCGGCCTCCGGTCGTCAGCTCGCGGACGGCGATCAGCGGTTCGGGCAGCCGGTCGAACAGGGCCTCCACCCGGGCGGCCTCCGAGCCATGGCGGATCATCCCCGGATCGGCGCGCGCTCCACACACCAGGCCGAGCGCATCGATCACCAGGCTCTTGCCGGCTCCCGTCTCGCCGGTGATGACGTTGAGGCCCGGCCCAAGGTTCATCCGCAACCGGTCGATCAGGGCAAGGTCGCTGACGGTCAGCTCGAGCAGGCGTCCCGCGCTCACGACGGCAGCAACGCCACCTTGCGCCGGAGGAGGTCCCAGAACGGCTCGGCCCCGGTCGGCTCGATGAGCCGGATCGGCCGATCCACCGCCCGGACCTCGATGACGTCGCCGACGTCGATCGGAAGATCCTCCCGACCGTCGATCGAGACGAGCGCCTCGTGCGCATCGATGACGGTGCAGCGCACCGTCTGGCGTGGGCTGACCACGACCGAGCGGATGGCCGACAGGTACGCGGCGATCGGCGTGACCACCATGTTGCGGCTGACCGGGTCCAGGATCGGCCCACCGGCCGAGAACGAGTAGCCGGTCGACCCGGTCGGGCTGGACACGATCAGGCCGTCCGCGATGAAGGTCGCCAGGTGCGAGTCGTCGATCTCGACGTCGAGTCGGCAGACCCTCGCCAGCGAGCCGCGGGCGATGACGATGTCGTTGAGCGCGAAATGGCGGGCGGCGGCCGCCGCTTCACCGGCTCGTCCGCCTGACAGGATCCGCCCTTCGATGGCGAGACGCTCGTCGATCCGGTAGTCGCCCTCGACGATCCGCCCGAGGACGTCCTCGAGATCGCCGGCCTCTGCCTTCGACAGGAATCCGATCTTGCCGAGGTTGATGCCGATCAGCGGGACGTCGACCTCCGAGACGGCGCGCGCGGCGCGCAGGAACGTTCCGTCGCCGCCGAGCACCACGAGCGCATCGGTCGAGGGCAGCTGGCGCACGAGCGCCTCGGTGTCGCCCGACGGCGCTTGCCACTCGTCGATGCCGCGCACGCGGCACCAGCCGGCTGCCCGGGCGCTGAGCTCGATCGCGGCCTCGAAGGTCGGGTTGTAGGCGAAGCCGATCCTCTTGATCGTCATGTGCCGGTCGCTTCGGCGATCCGGTCGCCGATCTCGGCACAGCCGGGCCCGGGCGCCAGATGGGCGAGGAACTCACGATTCCCCTCGGGTCCGGTGAGCGGTGAGGCGATGACCGCGCGGGTGCCGATCCGTCGCTCGCTGGCGGCGCGGACGATTCGCTCCAGGACCTCACGATGGACCGCCGGATTACGCACGACGCCGTGGTCCGTCCGGCCGCGGCCGGCCTCGAACTGCGGCTTGACGAGGGCGACGATCTGGCCGCCCGGTGCGAGCGTGGAGACGACCGGGCCAAGCACGAGCTCGAGCGAGAT
>Ga0153916_10001439_pt1 | contig 17082 bp, 18 predicted proteins | sample Opewatmetagenome_FD_109642 | JGI IMG/M metagenome (GOLD analysis project Ga0153916, IMG submission 109642) | Freshwater wetland microbial communities from Ohio, USA - Open water 3 Core 3 Depth 4 metaG | ecosystem: Environmental > Aquatic > Freshwater > Wetlands | place: USA: Ohio, Lake Erie... | reverse complement strand
TGCAGCCGCGCCGTGAGCCCCTCGGCAAAGCGCTCAACAAAATTGTTGGTCATACCCGGTTTCAACACATAGGTCCGCATTTCGAGAAACATAAGCTCCCCTCCTCGGCGATTTCTTCCTAACCTTTCCCACAAACCCGGTGACGATTGCAACCCACGATCCAACCCGACGAGCGTTCCCAAACACAGCTGAATCTGTTAAGGGCTCATTATTCCGCCAGTGGGGTCGTTTAGGCCGGCATTAAGATCAGGGGGAGCGTTATGAAATCACGGGCCGCAGTTGCGTGGGAAGCGGGCAAACCTTTGGTCATCGAACAGGTCGAGGTCGCCGGGCCGAAGAGCGGCGAGGTGCTGGTGCAGCTCAAAGCGAGCGGCGTCTGCCACACCGACGCTTACACTTTATCGGGCAAAGACCCGGAAGGAATTTTTCCCGCCATCATGGGTCACGAAGGCGGGGCGGTTGTCATAGAGGTGGGCGAGCAAGTAACTTCCGTCAAAGCGGACGACCAGGTCATTCCGCTTTACATCCCCGAATGCGGCCAGTGCAAATTTTGCCGATCGGGCCGTACCAATCTCTGCGGCGCGATCCGCGCCACCCAGGGCAAGGGAGTGATGCCCGACGGCTCATCCCGTTTTTCGCTCCGGGGCAAAACCCTTTACCACTATATGGGAACCTCGACCTTTTCCGAGTACACGATCCTCCCCGAGATCGCGGTCGCGAAAATCAACCCGGCCGCGCCGCTGGACAAAGTCTGCCTGCTCGGCTGCGGCATCACGACCGGCATCGGCGCCGTGCTCAACACGGCCAAGGTGCGGCCCGGTTCGAGCGCCGCCGTGTTCGGCTTGGGCGGCATCGGTCTCAGCGTAATCCAGGGGCTGGTGATGGCCCAAGCGGAGCGCATCATCGCCGTGGACGTCAATCATCAGAAATTCGAGATGGCCAAGGCGTTGGGCGCGACCGATTTTATCGTTCCGCAGGAAAGCGGCATACCCGTCCAGCAGGTCGTCATCGACATGACCGACGGCGGCGTGGACTATTCTTTCGAATGCATCGGCAACGTCAAGACGATGCGTGCGGCGCTGGAGTGCTGCCACAAAGGCTGGGGAGAATCGGTCATCATCGGCGTTGCCGCCGCCGGCGAAGAGATCAGCACCCGTCCCTTCCAGTTGGTTACGGGGAGGGTTTGGCGCGGCACGGCCTTCGGCGGCGTCAAAGGCCGTTCGGAATTGCCGGGCTTCGTCGAGCGCTACCTGCGGGGCGAAATCAAGCTCGATCCGATGATCACGCACACCCTCCCGTTGGAGCAAATCAACCAAGCCTTCGATCTCATGCACGAAGGAAAAAGCATCCGCTCGGTCATTCGCTTTTGATGTCGGTGCGGCTCCGAACCGCTGGGGAAGGTTTTTACCACAGGTCTATCGGCGTTTGGCCATCAAGCGCGTCATTTGCAGCTAAGGCGCCGTCAATTTTGAAAATTTTGCCGCGAAACCGGCTTGCAGTTTAGGAGATTTCTTTCTATAAGATAGCCCCAGTAGCTTTTTCCGGGCGGCGCCGGCAATGGCGCCAAGCGAGTCCAGCGGGAGGAAAAAAACAGCGATGAACAAGAAGATCAAAATGCGCGTCAACGGCAAGAAAGTTGAAGCGGAAGTCCCCACCCATCGCCTCTTGATCGATTTCTTGCGTTACGATGTCGGGCTCACCGGAACCAAAGAGGGTTGCAGCGTCGGCGTTTGCGGCGCCTGCACGGTGCTGATGGACGGCGATATGATAAGCTCCTGCTTAACCTTGGCGGTTATGGCCGACGGCCACGACATCACCACCGTCGAAGGGTTGGCTAAAAACGGCGAATTGAATCCGGTGCAGAAGAGCTTCATTCAGCATGGCGGGTTTCAATGCGGCATCTGCACGCCCGGCCAGGTGGTCGCGGCGACCGCCTTGCTCAAAGAAAATCCCAAACCCAACGAAGAAGAGATTAAGGATTGGATGATGGGCAATCTCTGCCGCTGCACGGGTTATTACAAGATCATCGAATCGATCCAAAAGGCGCACCAGTTCGCCAAATAAACAAGGACTGAGCCATGATACCCTTTGAATACCGCACCCCGAAAAATCTCAAAGAAGTCCACGCCAGCCTTAAAGAATTCGGCACGGACGCCAAACTCGTCGGCGGCGGCACCGCGCTGGTGATCATGATGAAGCAGCGCCTGGTGCGCCCCGCCTGTCTGGTCAGCTTGCGCTCGGTGCGCGGCCTGGACGGCATCGAAGTCAAAGACGGTGGGCTGCGCATCGGCGGCCTCGCCACCCATCGCGACGTCGAAAGCTCTGCGCTGGTGCGCCGCCGCTTGCCGCTGCTGGCTGAGACCTATCATCACGTCGCGACCTTGCGCGTGCGCAACATGGCGACGGTGGGCGGCGGGCTGGCCCATGCCGACCCCAATCAGGATCCGCCGCCGACCCTGATCGCCCTCGGCGCCACGGTCAAAGCGACTTCCGCCGGCGGCAGCCGGGTGATCCCGCTCGATGAGTTTTTCACCGATTACTATGAAACCGTGCTCAAGCCGGACGAGATCATCACCGAGGTTTTCGTTCCCAAACTCGCCGCCAACAGCGGCGGCGCCTATTTTAAGTTTTTGCCGCGCACGGCCGACGATTACGCCACCGTGTCCGCGGCCGCCGTGCTGACTCTCGACAAAAATAAAAAGACCGTCAGCGACGTGCGCATCGCGCTGGGCAGCGTCGGCGTCACGCCGATTCGCGCCACCGCCGCCGAGGCGGTGCTGCGCGGCCAGCCGCTCAAAGCGGAGGCCTTCGCGGAAGCCGGCGAAAAAGCCAAGGAAGCGGTCGATCCGGTCAGCGATTTTCGCGGCTCGGCGGCTTACAAAAAAGACATGGCGGCCGTGTTCGTGCGCCGCGCCTTGGAGAAGGCGCTGGCCAGCATCCGCCAACAGGCGAAAGCGAAAGCCGCGCCCAAGGCAGCTCGTAAGACAGCGAAGAAAGGCAAAAGACGGTGAAGTTTAGCCAGACTGCGCAGATTCCGGTTGCCCGCGAACCGCTGTGGAATTTTCTCATGGATGTGCCCAAGGTGGCGAAGTCGCTGCCGGGGGTCGAGTCCGTCAGCCGGATCGACGATACCACCTACGAGGGCGCGCTGGTGGTTCGCGTCGGCCCGATCAAGCTCAACCTGCAGGGGAAAATCATTCTCGAAGAGCAAAACAAAACCGCTTGGCGCGCGGCCCTGCGCGCCGAGGCGAAGGACCGCATGGCGGCCGGCGCCGTCAACGGCAAGACGATCCTGACGCTCAAAGAGATGGGCGCCAATCAAACGGAACTCGCGGTCGAAACCGACGTGAATATTCTGGGCAAAATCGGCGAGTTCGGTCAGCCGATCATCCGCAAGAAGGCGGATTCCATGCTCAAGGAATTCGTCGAGAATATTAAGCAGCAGCTAACCGGGAAATAACGTCGTCGGACTCTCGCCGTCGGTGTCTTCTTCGTCTTCCTGGGCGGAATCTTCAATCGCAACTTTTCCCAAGACCCGATTGTAGCAGTCTTCGGCCAATTTTTTGCGGCCGGCGGAGTTATCTTTATAACGGAAACATTCGATCTTGGACTGGATGGTGACCATCGCTTCGACGCCGCGCAGGCCGAGCAGCCGCCAAAAATGCGAGACGAAATCCATCTCGCCGTACCAATAGACGAGATCGCGATTCGCCGCCGAGACCGGCATCTCTTCGATGCTTTTGTAGGTCAGGGTTACCGGGACGATGATCGATCGATTGCGCAAGGGCGCCGCCAAGGGTACGGTTTGAAACGGCAGCATTTTTTCGCCGTTGGTCGAGGTGCCCTCGGGGAACAGCAGGAGATTGGCCTCCTGCTGTAGTTTTCTTTTCATCTCCTCGACCAACAGGCCGACCTGTTCCTTGTGTTGGCGATTAATAAAGATGGTGCCGCCCAGCGTATTCCATTGACCGACGATGGGCCATCGTTTCACCTCCCGCTTGGAGACGAACACGATGGGAAATACGCTGCCCAATACGATGCCGTCGACGTAGCTGACGTGATTGGCGATAATCACATAGCCGCCCCGTTCCAGTTGGCCTTCGTTTCCCTGCACGGTAATTTTGATATTGAGAATGAGCCTGAGTAAAAAAGTGAAACTGCGCGCCAACCGACTGATGACTTTCCAGCGATTGGGCAGGCCGAGGATCGAGATCCATAAATGCACGAACGCCACCAAGGCGAAAAAAAAGCCCCAAAGTGACAGCAGGGCCGTTAACTTAAGCCATCGCATCGCGCACCTTTGATTCCAGCAGGCCCAAGCGGCTGAGATAGTCGCTGGATAGTTTGCGCATATCCAACAACATCAGGAAGTCGACGGTGCCGAATTCGCGGTCCAAGGCCGGCGGGCCGCATACCACCGCGCCGAGCCGCAAATACCCCTTGATCAGACTGGGCAGCTTGACGAACAGCGCATGCTCATCGGCAAGCGGCAGACTATCATCGATGCCGTCGAAGCGGCACGCCGCGATCGGCACGACTCGCAAGCTTTCCTCGGCATAGTATTTTTTCTTGAACAGGGAAAAATATTCGCCGACCTCCCGCAGGTCGGTGGTGTAAAGACTGCCGCAGCCAAAGAGATAGCGCACGCGATGCTTGCCGACATATTGAGCGATGGCCTGCCACATGAGCGGAATCAACGCCCGGTCGCGGAAATCCTTGCGGGCGCAGGAGCGTCCAAGCTCCAAAAGCTCGCCGTCGAGCCGTTTGATTTTTTGCAGGTCGAACTCGCCTTCGGAATAAAAGCCGATATGTTTCGCAGCCTGGGCCCCGAGGAGCAAACGGTAGGTGCCGACGACCTCTTTGCTCGTCAAATCGCGGACGATCAAATGATCGCAGAACGGATCGAAATCATCGACGTCAAGACCGCTTTCGTAGGAAGCCTGCAGACCTTTTTTCATCTCCAGGTTGAAAACTTGAAATCTCAACCGCTGCGCTTCGCTAATCTCACTCTGATCGGTGGTGATTTTAATTTCAAGCTCGGGCATCTTTTCGGGGAGCCTAACACAAGACCACTGATTGTCAAACTAAGCGGCGCTGCCCGAACGGAAGCATTTCAGCGAGAGGAGCGCGCTTGACGGTTCGCCTATCGATGAGACCAGCGGGGCTTGCGTTTGGCGAGAAAAGCTTGCACCCCTTCTTCGACATCTTCGGTCGGCAACAGTTCGCGTCGGTAAATTTCCTCCGAACGCTGCAGCGCCTGGGAGAAACCGATCAGCGACAGCTCGCGCAGTCCCTTGAGGGTCAGGCGCAAAACCGCGCCGCTTTGGCCCCGCAGCTCTTCGAGCAAGGTTTCCAGGCCGCCCTCCAGTTCGGCGGCGGGCAGCGCGCGGTTGATCAAACCGATGCGCGCCGCTTCTTCCGCTGAAAAAGTCCGCCCGGTGAGAATCATCTCCGCCGCGCGGTGATAACCGATGAGAGCGGAAAAACGGGCCAACGCGAGCGGCGGATAGCAACCGACATGGATTTCCGGGGTGGCGAATACACTCTCTTCGGATGCCAGGATCAGGTCGCAGCAACTGGCAAGCTCGCAACCGCCGCCGAGACAGGCGCCGCGCACCAACGCCACCGTGACCTGCGGCAGAGCGAGCAGCTTGCGCATCGCGCCATGGACAATGTCGAGCATCTCGGGAACCTTTTCCCTGGTGTGATCCTTGATATCGACGCCCGCGGAAAAGGCGCGCACGCCGGCGCCGCGCAGCACCACGATATCGGTTGCCGGAGCTTGCGCACAGGAGGTCAGGATCTCATCGAGTTCCCGGAGCAAGGCGAAATCGAGAACATTGAGCGGCGGACGGTCTAGGGTAATCGAGGCCACCCGATCCCTTTGTTCCACGAATACAGCCATTTAAAGCCTTATCCTTCCGGTTGATTTAACCATGAGCAGCGAACGCGCACAGTTGGTTTTCGAAGTTCCTTTTCATAAACCACGCCCTCTCCTTTTACAAGGGGACTCCGGGCCTCCAACCGATGAGTTTGACAAAGGGGGGCGGCAACCTTTAAACTTTGTCTTTAGACTCCAACCAAGGAGGGTTTATATGAAGACTTCGCGACTGGCGGTTTTAGTTCTTTCCCTATGGTTCAGCTTTGGCGTGAAGCCGATTTTCGCGGCGCCGGATGAATACGACGACAGTCAATCCCATCCCTTGAGGGTCCTGGCCTATCTCGCATACCCGGCCGCCTTTCTCACGGAATGGATCGTCTTCAGGCCTCTTCATTTACTGGTGAGCGGCACCGAACCGCAGGAGGCTTTTTTCGGCCACCGGCCCCATCCGCCGGTGTTATCCGAACCCCAGCCGCCGCGCGACTATGGGGTGGCGCAAAAGGCCCCGGTGAGTCAGCTTCAAGCCCAACCAAGCTCGGTGAAGTCAGCGGCGTCCGCGGAGCCAATGGTTGAAAGAGTGACCCTCGTACAGGTGCCGGTCGAAAAAATCGTCGTCAAAGAAGTGCCGCAAATCATCGAAGTCGAGCGGATCGTATTTCCCGCCGTCGCCTTCCGCTTTGACTCGGCGGAGTTGACGGATCTCGGCAAGGGGCAGGTCCATATGGCGGCGCAGAGGCTCAAGGAAAAATCCGATTTGACCGTCGTCATCGAAGGGCACACGGACCGCATCGGCAGCGACGAATACAACCAGAAGCTCGGCCTGCGCCGCGCCCAGACGGTCATGAAGGAGCTTACGGCTCAAGGCGTGGCGTCCGAGCGCATGTCGGCCGCAAGCCTTGGCGAAAGCAAGCCTTTGCTCGGTCAAGAGACCGACTGGGCGCGCGCCGTCAATCGCCGCGTCGAGTTTCAAGTGAAAGCACGTTAAGGAAGACCGCTGCGAGTTTTGAAGGCCCGGCCTGAAGTTTAGGCCGGGCCTTTTTTTTCCATCGGCGCTTTCAGCGCGGCCCAATCCATGGCTTATAATCCGCAAGACCGTTATTTCAAGAAGGCCAAACAGGAAGGTTATCGCTCGCGCGCGGCCTATAAGCTGCTCGAACTGCAGCAACGTTTTCGCCTCATGAAGCCGGGCGACTGTGTCGTCGACCTCGGCGCCGCGCCGGGCGGCTGGCTGCAGGTCGCCGCCGAAATCGTCGGCCCCAACGGCAAAGTGGTCGGCATCGATCTTCAACCCATCGAAAACTTTCGCGCGCGCAACATCCATCTGCTTCAGGGCGACATCACGGCCGCGGCGACGCAGGAAAAGATCAAGGAGCTGCTCGGCGCGCCGGCCCATTGCGTCCTGTCCGACATGGCGCCGAAGCTCAGCGGCATCCGCGATGCCGACATCGCCCGCTGCCTCGATCTCAATCATGCCGCGCTGGCGGTGGCGGCGCGCTTGCTGCGCCCCGGCGGCTCTCTCCTGGTGAAAAGCTTCGTCAGCGGCGAACTGCAGACCTTCACCTTGGAACTGAAAAAATTTTTCGCTGCCGTGGATCGAACCCGGCCGGAGGCGACGCGCCAGGGCTCGTCTGAATTCTACTTTTGCGCCAAAAATTTTCGCGGGTCGACGACACCGGCTGCCGGATTCTCCTCCGCTTGACCTGTTGCCGCGCTCGAAATCAGCAATTGGCAGAGCGCTATTACTCCACCGTCACGCTTTTGGCCAGATTGCGCGGCTGGTCAACGTCCGTGCCGCGGTGCACGGCGATGTAATAGGCGAGCAGCTGCAGCGGAACCGTCATCACGACGGGCGTCAGATAGTGAGACGCCCGCGGTAAGGTCAGCACCCGATGAGCCGAGATTTCGCGGCCGGTTTTCTCGTCATCGGTGAGCACGATAACTTTGCCGCCGCGCGCGTCGACCTCCTTCAAATTGCCCAGGGTTTTCTGGAAATAGCGGTCCCGCGGCGCGAGCACGACCACGGGCATGGTTTCGTCGATCAACGCGATCGGGCCATGTTTCATTTCGCCGGCCGGATATCCTTCGGCGTGAATGTAGGATATCTCTTTGAGCTTGAGCGCGCCTTCCAGGGCGATGGGATAATTGATGCCGCGGCCGAGATAAAGAAAATCGCCGCAATGCATCAGCTCCCGCGCCAACTCCTTGACCTCGTTTTCAAGCTGCAGCGCCGCTTCGACCCAATGGGGCAGATGCATGAGATCGCGCAGCAATTGCCGCGCCTCGGCCGGTTTGAGCTTGCCGTTCAGCCGGCCGAGCGCCACCGCCAGGAGATAAAGCGCGGTCAGTTGAGTGGTAAAAGCTTTGGTGCTGGCGACGCTGATTTCGGGACCGGCATGGGTGTAGAGCACGCCGTCCGACTTGCGCGGAATCGACGCGTCGATGACGTTGCAGATCGACAGGATCTTCGCCTTCTTGGCGCGCGCGATTTCGATCGCCGCCAAGGTGTCGGCGGTTTCGCCGGATTGGCTGACCATGAGCAGAACGGATTTCGGGTCCATCAGCGGCGAGCGGTAACGGAACTCGGAGCCGTAGTCAACCTCGGCGGGAATGCCGGCGATCTCTTCGAGCATGAATTTGCCGACCAGACAGGCATGCCAGGCGGTGCCGCAGGCGACTAGATGGATGCGTTGGATTTGCTTCACTTCCCGCGCCTTCAACTGAATATCTTCCAACGATACCTGCCCGTCCCTCAGGACGATGCGGCCGCGAAAGGTGTCCGCCAGCGCGCGCGGCTGGTCATAGATTTCCTTCAGCATGAAGTGCGGGAATCCGCCCTTCTGCGCGGCGACCGCGTCCCAGGTAATCTCCTTGACCGGACGGTGAACCGTTTTTCCCTTCGCGTCGAACAGCCGATAGGAACCGATTGTGACTTCGCCCAACTCGCCGTCCTCGAGAAAGGTGACTTTGCGCGTATAATCCAGCAGCGCCGGAATATCCGAGGCGATAAAGGTTTCGCCTTCACCCCAACCAATGACGATGGGTGTGGCATTTTTCGCCACGATCAAACGCCGCGGTTCCCGGCGGTTGAGAAACAGCAGGGCGTAGGAACCGTGGATCTCGCGCAGCGTGCGCCGCACCGCTTCGAGGAAATCCACGCCGCGCTCGACCTTCTCGCTGACCAGATGAGCGACGATTTCGCTGTCGGTCTCGGAGTTGAATTGCGTGCCCCGCTTGCCCAGCCGCTCCTTGAGTTCGAGATAGTTTTCGATGATGCCGTTATGGACCACGACGATATCGCCGGCGCGGTGGGGATGCGCGTTGGTTTCGGAGGGGCGGCCATGGGTCGCCCAACGGGTATGGCCGATGCCGACCATGCCGCTGACGGGCTGGCGTTTAAGCATCGCTTCGAGATTGCCGAGCTTGCCCTCGCAGCGGCGAATCGTCACTTCGCCGTCGTCGAGGACCGCGATCCCGGCCGAATCGTAGCCGCGGTATTCGAGCTTGCGCAGGCTTTCAAAAATCAGCGGCGCCGCTTGGCGCTTGCCGATGTAGCCGACGATGCCGCACATTACTTGGTTTTCTCCTTCATCTGCTTGCGCTTGCGCTCCGTCCAGCCCTCCCGCAGCCGCTCTTCCCGTTGGTTGAACACCAACGCGCCGGTCGGAACATCATGGCGCACGGTGGACGCCGTGGCGACATAAACGTCGTCACCCAACGAAACGGGCGCGACCAACGTCGAGTCGCTGCCCACTTGCACGCGGTCGCCGATGGTGGTGCGGTATTTTTTAAAGCCGTCGTAGTTGCAGGTGATTGTGCCGGCGCCGATGTTGGTGTCGCGCCCGATGGTGCAGTCGCCCAGGTAGGTGAGATGGTTGGCTTTGGTGCCCTCGCCGATCGTGGCTGCCTTGGCCTCGACGAAGTTGCCGATGTGGACGTTGCGGCCCAGGGAATTTCCCGGCCTGAGATGGGCGAAGGGTCCGATGATCGCGCCGCCGGCGATGCGGCTGTCGGTCAGCACCACGGAAAATTTCAGGTGGACCTCGTCGCCGATTTCGACATCGGTCAAATAAGCGCTGCCGTCGATCCGGCAGCGTTCGCCGATCACGGTGCGCCCGAGAAGATGCGTGTTGGGACCGATGACCGTATCCTTGCCGATGGTCACTCCCTCGTCGATATAGGTGGTTTGAGGATCCTTCAGCGTCACCCCGGCGGCCATCCATTGATGATTGATCCGCTCCCGCAGCGTCTTTTCCATCAGCGCGAGCTCCTCTCTGGTATTGATGCCGCGCATTTCGCGCGGATCGTCGACCTGAACCGTCGCGACTTTCTTTCCTTGCCGCAGCGCAACGGCAACGATGTCCGGCAGATAGTATTCCTTTTGCCGGTTGTCGTTCCCAATCGCCGCCAGGGCGGGAAAAAGAAAACCGGCGGCGACGACGTAGACTCCCGCATTGACTTCGCGAATTTGCTTTTGCGCTGCCGTTGCGTCTTTTTCTTCGACGGTGCCGCTGATTTCGCCGCCCGCGCCGCGCAAAATCCTGCCGTACCCCGTGGGTGTCTCCAGGCAAGCGGTCATTAGAGTCAATACCGACCCGGACTGGCGATGCATCTCGAGCATCGCCGCCAGGCTCGGTTGCCGGATCAACGGCACATCGCCGCTGAGAATAAGAATGTCGCCGGAAAAATCGCCGAACGCCTCTTGCGCGCAAAGCACCGCGTGACCGGTGCCCAACCGCCGCTCCTGAGTGACCCAGACCACGTCATCGCCGTCATAGGCCTCCCGCACCACCCCGGCGCCATGACCAATGACCACCGCGCATCGGCTCGGCTTGAGCCGCTGCGCGGTCCCCAAAGCGTGGAGAAAGAGAGGCTTTCCCCCCAGCGGATGAAGCACCTTGGGCAGGCTCGATTTCATCCGCGTGCCTTGCCCCGCTGCCAAAAGTATCACGCCGATAGCGCTCATGTTCGGGTTTTCACCTATCTGAAGATGGAATTATAACGGAACTTCGCCGCCAATCAAAGAGAAGTTTTTTCTCCGGCCGCGCGCCGCGGCGGCAGCCAGGATACCAGGCCGCAGCTCACGGGGTAGAAAACTTCTTCTCGTTTTTGAGTTTCCCCGCGGCCCCGCCGTCTTCGGCTTTGACAGACTTGTCCGGCCCGGGGTCCGCAGCAGGCGGAGCGGGCGGCGCCGGCCGATCGCCGATGGGAGCGACGGTATGGGGCGGTGACAACTGCGGGAAGCGCTCGCGGCAGGTTTGCGCCAGAAACATCAACAGCCCGACCGAACCGACGAGCGACGCGAGTGTGATAAAAGGCGTCCAAAAGGCATTCCAGCGCGCAAGCCGCCGCTCGGCGCGGAGTTCCGCCAAGGATTTTTTAGGCGCCGGCTGTGTCATGACTGGCCGCGGGTCTGAGAATTTTCCATCATTGCGCCGGTAAATTTTCACCCGCGTTTTGCAGTCTCCCTATAATACGGTCTGGCCGCGATGTCCACTCCGCTCCTCGCCGCGGGCGCGTTATTTCTTGTCAACCCGGGGAATTTCGACTACAAGAGAATCATACTCAAGAAAAGTCCCGGACCGAAGCGCGCGCAACCTTGGCGGCCGGCGCCGGGCATGAGCGATCAGTGCAAAAGAGTTCCCGGATACGAATCATGAGCCGACCCGAAGCAGCCGCGGATAAAGAGCCGAAACAGGAACACTGGTGGGATTGTTGTCCCGTCTGCAGCGCTCGACTGGTGAACCATAAATGCCGCTTCGTTTGCTCCAACCCACAATGTCGATTCTTCATGAGCTGCAGCGAATTCGACTTGTGACGCACAGGCGGCCCGGCGCCGCTTGCGAGGCGTCGTTTCCTTGCGATAGAAGAGAACCAGCATGGCGAAAACCGCGGGCATCGTGATCATCGGCAATGAAGTCCTGTCGGGAAAAACCCAGGACAGCAATTCTTATTTTCTCTGCGCCGAATTGCGCCGGCTCGGCGTCGAGGTGCAAAAGATCGCCACCATTCCGGACGTCACCGAACTGATCGGCCGGGAGGTCGCGGCTTTCTCCGAACGTTTCGATTACGTCTTTACCACCGGCGGCGTCGGTCCGACCCACGACGACGTCACCATCGACGGCATCGCCCAGGGCTTCGGCGTCCCGGTCATCCGCCATCCCGACCTTGAACGGCGGCTGCGCCAACGGCTCGGCGCCGACGTCAACGAGGCGCGGTTGCGCATGGCGAATGTTCCCGAGGGCTCGAAGCTCCTCGCCACCGAAGCGCTGTTCGCGCCGGTGATCAACATCCGCAACGTCTACATCTTCCCCGGCATTCCGAAGATCCTCCAGGAACGTTTTCACGCGATCAAAGAAAGGTTTCGCGACGCGCCCTACTTTCTCAAAAACGTTTATGTTCGCTATGGCGAAGGAATCATTGCCGCCATGCTCAACGATCTGCTGATCAAATTTCCCCAACTGATGCTCGGCTCGTATCCGGTCCTCGACCTGCCGGAGTACAAAGTCAAAGTCACGTTGGAATCGAAAGATTCCGCTTACCTGGACCAGGCGCTGCAAAGTTTCATCGCCTCCCTGCCGCGAGACGGGATTCATCGCATCGAGTAGCCAGAGTCATGATCGACGGCTCATCCTGGGGAGTGTTACCGCCGTTCAAACGGGCGCCGCTGCCGCCGCTGCCGAGCCTGCTCGCCGCGTTGGGGCCGGGCGTGATCTTCATGGCTCTGGCGCAGGGCAGCGGCGAGTTGATCTGGTGGCCCTATATCATCGCCAAGTATGGGCTGAGTTTTCTGTTTCTCCTTTTGCCCGCCTGCCTGCTCCAGTTCCCCGTCACCTACGAGATCGGCCGCTACACGCTGCTCACCGGCGAAAGCATCTTTCAAGGATTCATCCGCTTGAACCGCGCCTTCGCCTTCTCGCTCTGGATTCTCATGACGCTTTCCTTCCTTTGGTTCGGCGCTTTCGCCGCCGCCGGTGGAACGTCGCTGGCGGCGCTCACGAATTTTCCCGCGGGCTGGACTCCCCGCGGGCAGACGCTCTTTTGGGGTTATCTCTCCATGTTCGTGTTTCTATCGGCGATCCTGTTGAGCAAAGTGATCTACCAACTGGTGGAAACGTTCATGTGGGGAGTGGCACTGCTAACTTTAGTCGGCCTCATCTGGGCCAGCGCCAACGCGGAAGCGCTGCATGCCCTGCCGGCTTTTGTCAAAGGCCTTTTCATTCCGCAATTGCCGATGCCGCGCCCCTGGGATCGGGCCGATGCCACGAAGCTCTTGACCGCGATCACCTTCGCCGGCCTGGGCGGCTTCTGGACGCTTTTCTATTCTTACTGGATTCGCGACAAGGGTTCCGGAATGGCCCACTACATGGGTAGGCTCACGGGACCGATCACCGGCAAAGCCGAATCGATCCCCGCGTCGGGCTTCACGCCGGGAAATGACGAAGGGCTGGCACATGTGCGGCGCTGGCACCGTTTTCTTTTTTGGGACATAAGCATCGGCATCGGCGGAAACTTGTTGACGACTCTGATGACCTGTCTGCTGGCGTACGCCCTGCTGTTTCCAAAAGGGTTGCTGCCGGCCGGCTACGATCTCGCTGTCGTGCAGAGCCGTTTCTTCGAAGTGAGCTGGGGCTGGCTCGGCAGAATTCTTTTTCTAATCGTCGCGGCGGCGTTTTTATCCGATACCTGGCTCGCCACCGTCGACGCCGTCAGCCGCATTCACACCGATTGCCTCTACGCATTTTTTCCCAAGACACAATCCGTTTCGGTCCGCAGTTGGTATCTGATCTTTTTGTTTTTGCTGACGGCGATCACTTCCGCCACAATGGGTTTTGCCGAGCCCGGTCCTTTAATCCTACTCTCCGCCGTCATCGGTTTCGTCGGCACCGTGATGTTTTCCGTGGCGCTGATTTTCCTCAACCACGTCTACTTGCCACGTCATCTGCCCGTCGCCGCCCGGCCGGGCCGGTTAAATTTAATCTGCTTGGTCGTTTCCTGTTTGGCCTACTTCGCCCTGGCGACGATGTATTTGCTGACCGTTTTGGAACTCATCTAATCTTTGCATCCGTATCGCCGGTTATTTTAATTGGCGGAGATAGGCATCATCGGATCGACCTAGCCGTCACCGAATCGTCCTCGTCAAACTGCTATATTTAGAAAAGCCCTTCGTTGAAACCAATGTCCCAACCCAGATGCAGACCGAACAACAGGCTCGCCACGCCGGCGGCCACCTGAATCCAGCGGTTCACGCGGCTGAAGCGCTGGGCCGTCAGGATGAAAGGTAAGCCGATCAGTCCGCTGAGCAGCAGCATGCCGCCAACCGAGCCGATGCCAAAAACCACAATGTAAGCTATTCCCGCCGCAACGGAAGGGATCGTCGTCAGCACCAACAGCATCAAGGCCGCGCTGCCGGCGAGGCCGTGGATCATACCGACGACGAACGGTTTGCGCATCGACCTGAAAGGATGGGAGTGGCTGTGGTCTTGACCGTGGCTGTCGTGAACGTGGAAGTGGCTGTGGGTTTCCGGATTATGTGCGTGGGTGTGAAGGTGAACTTTCTCGATGCCGAACGAACGCCACAAGATTCTCGATCCGAGTAGAACCAACATGAGCGCGACCAGAAACTCCAGCCCCAAGGCCAAGCGGGGTGGAATAGTTACGCGCAATCCGATCACGACCAAGCCGACCAGGAACAGAGTCGTTGTGTGGCCCAGCCCCCAAAAAGCTCCGATGAACGAGGCCCACTTGAAACTCTTATGCTCGCTGACGATGGTCGATACGGCTACCAGATGGTCGGCGTCGGTGGCATGCTGGACACCGTAGAGCAAACCCAAGCCGAATATCGCTAATAAAGATTGTTCCATTCTTCTCTTCTAAGGAAGCGGCAGATGGCCTTTTTCAACGGCCCGGCAGCGGCTGGCCTGTCTGAGTGCCGATCCAGACTTCGCCCCCCTCGTACAGCTCTTTTTTCCAGATCGGCACGGTCTTCTTGATCTCTTCGATGGCGAAGCGGCAAGCCGCGAACGCCGCGTCACGGTGCGCCGAGGAGACGGCGATAATAACGCTCGCCTCGGTGATCTGCACGGGGCCGAGCCGGTGCACGATCGCCATCTTGCATAGCGGCCACTTCTTGCACGCCTCCTCGCCGATGCGCGCCAGCTCCTTTTCCGCCATCTCGGGATAGGCTTCGTAATCGAGCCCGATAACCTTGCGCCCTTCGTTGTTGTTGCGCGTCGTACCGATGAAGGTCGCAATGGCGCCGGCCTCGGGGTCCGTGACATGATCGACTAATTCCTGGAGATCGATCGCTTTATGGGTGACGCGAAACATGATTCATGAACCCCCACTAACCGGTGGAATAAACACGATCTCGTCTTGCTCCTTGAGAGCGTGATCCAAGCTGACATAGTCTTGGTTGACCGCGTAGAGCAACCGAATACCAGGAACATTCAGCTTGGGATAATCCTGCTGCAGCGCTTTCCATAGCTCGGCGACCGTACTCCCGTTTTCAATCTCCTTGGTGATCTCGCCTGCTCCGACTCGCTCGCGCAGGATCGCGAAGAATTTGACTCGGACCTTCATTTTCCCTGGAGCTGGGAGACCATGTGGCGGATCTCCGGCAAAATCAGCTTCTCCATCGCCAGCGTGACCGCCCCTTTCGAGCCGGGCAGCGAGATGAGAACTTTGCCCCGCGCCGTTCCCGCCGCCGTGCGGCTCATGATCGCCGCCGAGCCGATATCCAAATAGCTGAGATAGCGAAAAATCTCGCCGAAACCGTCAAGCTTTTTCTCCAGGAAGCGGCTCACGACCTCGTAGGTCCCGTCGCGCGGCGCGATGCCGGTGCCGCCGTTGACGATCACCGCATCGGCGTCAGGCTGCGCCAGCGCTTCCTTGAGCAGCGCTTCAATCTGCGCCGGCTCGTCCCTGACGATGCGATAACCCGTTGTTTGATGCCCTTCGCCGGTCAACAAGGACTTGATCGTCTGCCCGCTCGTGTCGGTCGCCTCATCGCGCGTGTCGCTGACGGTAATGACGAAGCAGCGAATGCTCTTTTTACCCTTCTCTTTATGCTCGTGAACCGACATCCCAGGACTCCTATCGCAGCGGAAAGCAAAGCATAGCAACACCTATCGTGAAATCAAAGAGCGGTCAAATCTCTGGAATACGACGGATTTTTGCGCTTCGGCGGCCGGGCGGGCGGTTGCGGCAGCGCTTGCCGGCACATATGATATTAATGAATGCGGCGACCGTTTTCTCTCTACATCCATATCCCTTACTGCATCAGCAAGTGCCCTTACTGCGATTTCAACTCGCATGTCGTGGCTGAAATCCCGGCAGCGCAGTACACCGACGCCCTGCTGCGCGAATTGGACCGCTACGGCGCCTCGAACGAATGGCAAGGCCGGGCTTTGCAGAGCATCTTCTTTGGCGGTGGCACGCCCTCGACTTTTGATCCCCGGAGCATCGGCAAGATCCTCGCCCGAGTTGCCGCGACCTTTCCAATCGGAACCGGCTGCGAGATTACTCTTGAAGCTAATCCCGGCACCGTCGATCGTGAGAATTTCCACGGCTACCGCGCCGCTGGCGTGAACCGCATCAGCGTCGGCGCGCAGTCATTTCAGCCGCGCCTGCTCAAGTTCCTCGGCCGCGCGCACACCGCCGATGAGGCCCGCCAAGCGCTGGAAACCGTCAAGCAAGCGGGCTTCGACAATTTTAACTTCGATCTGATTTACGCCCTTCCCGGCCAGACTTTGCACGACCTCGAAGCGGACTTGAATGAAGCGCTGGCTTTTAACTCGCCCCATCTATCGGCCTACAATCTGACCTTCGAAGAAGGCACGCCGTTCGGCCATGAATACCGCTCGGGCAGAATGAAGCCGCTGAGCGAAGACGAAGAGATCGCCATGGCGGAGCTGGTCGAGCGGAAACTGAACGAAGCGGGACTGCACCGCTATGAGATATCTAACTACGCGAAGCCCGGCTTGCACTCGCGCCACAACGTCAACTATTGGCGCGGCGGCGATTACCTCGGCCTCGGCGCCGGCGCGCACAGTTACATAAATACGAACGACGCGGCGGTGCCGGGCAAAAGATGGAGCAACGAGAAGAGCCCGGCTCGCTACATGTCGCTGATCAACGAAACTGATAACGCAGTCGTTGAGCGAGAAGAGATCGGCCTCGACAAAGCCGCCGGAGAATTCATG
>Ga0153916_10001438_pt1 | contig 17085 bp, 10 predicted proteins | sample Opewatmetagenome_FD_109642 | JGI IMG/M metagenome (GOLD analysis project Ga0153916, IMG submission 109642) | Freshwater wetland microbial communities from Ohio, USA - Open water 3 Core 3 Depth 4 metaG | ecosystem: Environmental > Aquatic > Freshwater > Wetlands | place: USA: Ohio, Lake Erie... | reverse complement strand
GCCGTTCGGCGCGTTCCGCTCGCTGGCCGTGGAGCAGGAGGAGCGGACCTACGAGCTGCTCTCGATCACCGCGCTGGGGCCGCGGCAGATCGTCAGCGGCAAGCTGGGGAGCGCCGCCGTGCAGATGGTCATCTACCTCTCGGCGATCTCTCCCTGCCTCGCCTTCACCTACCTGCTCCGCGGGATCGATTTCCCCACGATCCTCTTTGTGCTGTTCTACCTCGTGCTGGCCTCGCTGGGCTTCTCGGCGATCGCCCTGTTGCTGGGGAGCCTGACCGAGCAGAAGGCCCTCCAGGTGATCCTCTCGGTGCTGACCATCGTCGGCCTGCTGGCGGCGTTCGGCATCGGATGGGCGATGGTTGCGGCGTTCCTGGAATACTCCCGGCCGGTGTTCTCGGAGGCGTGGTTCTGGACCACCAACGCCGCGATCCTGACGTTCTACGGAACGTGCTTCGCGCTGGTGTTCCTCGCCGCCGTGGCGAGGATCACCTTTGCCAGCGACAACCGCTCGACCCCGCTGCGGATCGTGATGGTCCTCCAGCACGTGGCGATAGTCGGCTGGCTGTGCGGGCTCGCCATGCCCGACGCGGTTCGCGACCCCGGATTCCTCATCTTCGCCCTCTGCCTGTTCGCGGTGCACTGGTCGGTGCTGGGCGGGCTGATGACCGGCGAGTCGCCCGAGCTCTCCTTGCGCGTGCGGCGGCGGCTCCCGCAGAGCTTTTTGGGCCGGGTGCTGCTCACCTGGTTCAACCCCGGTCCGGGCACGGGCTACGTGTTCGCCTTGGGCGGGATGCTGGGCGCGGCGGCGATGGCCGGCCTGACGCTCGGCCTGTGGGACGTGACCGGAGTCGCCCGCGGCGGCCGCCTCGGCCCGAACTGGCCGGACGCGATGCTCGTGTTCGTTGGGCTGTGCGTGTGCTACATGGCGATCTATCTCGGCGTCGGCCTGCTGGTGCTCCGCCTGCTCCGCCGCTATGCCCGCGTCGACGTCCTGTTTGCGGTGCTCTTGTACGGGCTGATGGTGCTGGCGGGCTGCGGGCTTCCGCCGCTGGTGCAGGAGCTTTCCGCCCAGTGGCGGAGGGAAGGCTACACGCTGTGGCAAATCACCAACTTTGTCTGGACGCTGGAGTACGTCACTGAGTCGGCGGCGTGGTCGAGCCGGACCATCGACCTCTTGCTGGTCCTGCTGCCGCTGGCGGCGATCGGGGTCCTGGCCTTGAATCTGCCCACGATCGTCCGCGAAGTGCTGTACGTCCGCGTCCCCAAGCCCGCCCGCGTTGCGGAGGAGGACGCCGCTCTGGGCCCGCCACCCCCTCCCCCGCCGAAAGCCAGCCCGTGGGATGAGTAGAGGAGGGATTGGGGATTAGGGATTGGGGATTAGGGACGAGGGATGAGGGACGAGGGATGAGGGATGAAGAGCCGCTTGCGGCTTAGCCGCCGCTGAATCGAAGGGACATCCATGCCGCAAGAGACAACCGACCGGTTTCCTGCTGTCGTGATCACTGGTGCATCCACCGGCATCGGCGAGGCCTGTGCGTTGGAGCTCGACCGGCTCGGCTTCCGCGTCTTCGCCGGCGTCCGGGCGGAGGCCGACGGCGAGCGACTCCGCCGGTGCTCCTCGCCGCGGCTCACTCCCCTGCGGCTCGACGTCACCGACGGCCAGCAGGTGGCCGACGCTGCCCGGGCGGTCGCCGAGGCGGTCGGGCCCGCCGGCCTGGCCGGCCTGGTCAACAACGCCGGCATCGCGGTCGCCGGTCCGCTGGAGCTGCTGCCCCTGGAGGCGTGGCGGAGGCAGTTCGAGGTGAACCTGGTCGGGCAGGTGGCCGTGACCCAGGCGCTGTTGCCGCTGGTCCGCACGGCCCGGGGGCGGATCGTCTTCATCGGCTCGCTCAACGGCCGGCTGGCCGCGCCGTACCTCGGCCCGTACGCCGCCTCGAAGCACGCCCTGGAGGCGGTCGCCGATTCGCTCCGAGTCGAGCTTCGCACCTGGGGCATCTCGGTCGCGCTGGTGGAGCCGGGGAGTGTGAAAACCCCGATCTGGGACAAGTCCCGGGCCGCGGCCGACCGCCTCGCCGAAGACCTCACGCCCGAGGGCAACGCGCTCTACGGCCCGGACATCGAGGCGATGCGGCGGGCCACGCAGCGGCTGGCCGCGCGGGGAATGCCCGTGGAGCGCGTGGTCCGGGCGGTGGTCCACGCCCTTTCCGCCCGCCGCCCCAAGACCCGATACCTCCTCGGCGCCGACAACCGCTTTGTCCTGGCCGCCTTCAAGTTCCTCCCCGACCGGGCCCGCGACTGGTTCGTCCGCCGGGCCCTGGGGCTGCGGTGAAGCGGGAGCTGGCAGGCCCAGCACTTTGTAGGGTGGGTCGAGCCCGAAGGGCGAAGCCCCACCTTCCACCTTTGCGAGAGCATTCCGGTGGGGCTTCGCTCCGGTCGACCCACCCTACGACTCGACTACGACTCGACCCACCGTACAGCTACTCACTGGATCTTCGGCCCGGCGATCCGCTCGCCCCGTTTCTGCCGGGCCTGGTCCTGCGGGTCGAACGTGCCGTAGAACAGGACGTTCGCGTCCATCCAGGTGATCAGCCGGTCGAGGTCCTCTGCGGCGAGCTTCACGTCGTAGTGCCCCTTCCAGAGCAGGGCCATCAGCTTGGAGCCGCGGGCGCCGAAGAAGCCGGGGGTGGTCGTCGGCTCGTTGTTCACCACGCGGAAATCGCCCGGCTTGCCGGCCCAATCCGAATAGGGAACAAGCCGGGCCAGGGCGTTGTAGCTCGCCGTGTAGTGACCCTGCGGCTCGCCGGTCAGCACCACGCCCCCATCGGCTTTGCCGGCGCGATGGCATGAGACGCAGTGCTTTTCGAGGACCGGCTGCACGAGGATCGGATAGCTCAGGGGGTTGGAGCCGTCGGGCCCGGGCTCGATCGACGAGGGCTCTCGCAAGAGCGCTTGGGCAAGGCCCCGCGGCGGGGGGGCCAAGCGCCGCGGCTCGTGGCAGCCCACGCACGAGACCTTCTCCCCCGGCTGCAAATAGGTGATGCTCCGCATGATTTGCACCGCCTGGCCCCGCTCGTCCAGGGCCTGGAAGGCCAAGGGAATCCCGGCCGGGGCACGAAACAGGGCCGACCCGTCCGGCTCGACCGGCACCGTCCCCAGGACCTGCTTGCCCGGCGAGATGCTGGGCAGTCCCAGCGGCGGGTCGTTGGCGTGCCAGGTCGATTTGGGCAACACCTGCACGATCCGCAGCCGCTTGACCGTCTCGCGGGGGAGCGGCGGCCAACTCCGGTAGACGTCTTGCAGGAAGAACGTCCCCTCCCCCCGATTCTCCGCGTCCACGACCGAGGGGAGCGCCGCGGGCCTGGACCGCGGCCCGAGCGGCGCCGGCCACAGGCTGCCGATGTGCAAGTCGCGGTACAGCAACTCCTTGTTGCCCAGTACATCGAGGAGGTAGAGGCCGAACATGTTGGCCTGGTTCGGATCGGGCTCGCCGATCAGCGGATCGTAGCTGTAGGCCGCCAGGAGGTACTTCTCCGAGAGCGGAAACGGCGTCCGGTAGCAGTGCCCCGGCCAGCGGACCTGCTCCTCGGGGACCGGCGGCGGCCTGAGCACTCCCACCGGCGCGTGCCATGCCCCGCCCCGGCGCTGCGCCACGGGCACTTCGCTTTCCGGGAACAGGGCGTCGGGCGTGAGCCGGGTGATCGGCCCCAGGCCGTCGATGCCCCGGGTGACGTCCAGGAGGATGATCGAGCCGGCGGTCATGGCGTGGTGGGCCGCCGCGGTGGCCATCACCCGCTGCGAACCCGGCACCGGCCGCGCCTCCCACACGCCGATCGGATTCCAGGTGTTGTTGCCGTAATAGATCCGCACGTCGCTCCCGTCCTGGCGGACCGTCCAAAGCTGCTGGTAGTGGACGGCGTTGCGGTCGACGTAGTCCCACCGGGTATAGAGGATCCGGCCGTCGTAGAGCACGGCCGGGTCCCATTCGTGTGTCTCGTGGTACGAGATGGGGTGGGGATCGGAGCCGTCGGCATTGCAGATCGCCAGGGTGTGGACCGGGCACGGCCCGCGGCCGCAGCGGTGGAACCCTTGCCGCCGCGTGGAAATGAAGACGATCCTCCCGTCGGGCAGATAGCGCGGGGCGAAGTCGTCGAACCGGCCGTCGGTGAGCTGGCGGAGCGTCGCGCCCTCGGCGCCGGCCTCGTAAAGGTGGTAACACCGGTCCAGGCACTTTTCCCGATCCACCGGAGTGGAGTCGGCGCGGCAATAGGCAAACAGCACGCGGGCGCCGTCGTAGGAGACCTCGGCGAACTGGTAGCTTCCCAGGGGGAGCTTGCCGGCGGCCAACTGGCGGCAGTGCATCGAGCGGCCGGGGCTCTCCAGGACGAACACGCCCCCGCCCGGCCGCGCACAATTGCCGGTGTATTCGGTCAACTGGTGGCTGAACATGCTGGGGGCTTGCTTGACGAAGACCAGCGGCCCGAGTTGGGCCAGGGGGTTGGCCAGGACGATCCGGCGGCGCAAGCGGTGGACGCTCCGCCAGAGGCCCTCCCAGGCGGCCTCGTCCGCGGTCGCTGCCGCGGCGAGGTCCTTCCACCGGCGGCGCAACTGCTCCCATTGAGCCGCCTCGTCCCCCGGCGACACGCCCGCGGCCGCCAGGTCGCGGATCAAGCGGTCGCCGCGGTCGAGGGTCCGCTGGACGGCGGCGGCGTAGGTGCTCGGGGCCCGCTCGGTGCCGATCCCGTCCTGCATCCGCCAGTCCCACTCGATCAGGGCCTCTTCGATGGGCGGCCGCAGCGGCGGGAGCTCGCGGGGGGGACAGGTCCAGGGATCGCCCGGCGGGACCGAGATCGGCACGTCCACGACTTGCCCGCCGTGCTTGAGCCGCACGGCGGACCACCGGACCGCCGCCTCGTCGCTGCCGCTTGTGCACCTGGCCTTGAGGTGGATGGCGAAGCCCTGGGCTGTGGCCGCCGCCGAGAGCGTCAGCTCTGCCGAAGCGTCCGGCGCCAGCGCCTGCCACGGCCCCCTTCCATCCGGCGACAGGCTCACTTCGGCCGGACCGCGGGCGACGTTGGTGGCCCGGGCCGTCATCACGACTTCACCGGCGATTCCCTTGACCGGGATCGCCAGCGCGGCTTCCTCTCCCGGCCGAACGCTGGCCAGGCAAGCCCCTCGGCGGGCCATCACGGCCACTTGCGGCCCTTGATCGCGGGCGACCAGCACGAAGCCGAAGGCCGAGGCGCTGGACGGCTGCCCCGGCTCTCCGTCGAGCGAGACTTCGGCCGGGGCGAACTGGACGGCGGCTTCGACCGCCGCACTCGACAGGAGAACTCCCACCAGCGCCGGCAGCAAGGGGCATGTCCAACGTGGGGGCTTCATGGCAACTCCTTCTCTAAAGCGCGGCGTGCGAGGAAGCACGGATCCGGACGCGGCGCGCGGCACAAGTGCCGCGGCTAAACGGTGAAGCACGATCATCGACTACTGACCAACCACTATCCACCAACCACTATCCACTAACCACTACCGCCCCGGCCGCTCGAACTGGGGCACCTTCAACTGCTCGCCGTCCTTGAACGACGACTGGTGGGCGACGATCCCGGGGACGGTCATTGCCAGGGACTCGTAGACGTCGATCTCCGGCTCGCGATCCTCCAGCAGGGCGTTGACGAACTCCGCGGAGATGAACACGGCCGAGCCGCCGTGGCCGGAGGCATGGCGCATCGGCTCGGGGAGCATGTCGGATTTCCAGTACTGGGGGATTTTGGCCGGGCCGGCGCCTTGGCCGCGGACGTTCTGGAAGTCGCCGTGGAGGCCGCCGTTGCCCATGTAGAGGGTGGCCTTGTCGCCGAACCACTGGGCCCGCTCCCCGCCCGCCACGCAGAGCCAGAACACGTTGGAGCGGCACATGTGGTTCTGGTCGGTGAGCATGATCGAGGCCTGGCTCCAAAAGGGGTTCTTGTAGACGTTGTCGGCGACGATGGGGTTCTGGCGGATGTCGGGCCGGTTTCCTCGCCAGCCCAGACAGGAGACCTTGAGGACCCGCTCCTTGGTCACGCCGGTCAGGTAGCCCAGGGAGTGCGTCGGGTAGAGCATCGGCGGCAAGCCCCATCGCCAGGAGCGCTTTCCGCCCGGGTCGTAGCAGAGCTGCCCCTTGTCGGTGAGCACGGTGGCCAGGTTGAACAATTGATGGTAGTACTCGTTTTCGGAGTAGAACAGCTCGCCGAATCCGCCGGCGCGGAACAGGTTCCGGGCGAAGATGCAGGCCTGGTTGTAGTAGCTCGATTCCGCCATCATGTAGCGGCGGCCGGTTTTCTCTTTGACTTCCTTGAGCGTTGCGGCCTCTTCCAGGGTCATGCAGGCCGGGACGGCGGAGACGGCGTCCCAGCCCCGCTCCATGCACCACTGGACGTGCTTGGCGTGGTCGGGGGCGCCGGAAAAGACGGCCACGGCGTCGATGTCCTTGGCTTCCTTGAGCATGATCTCCAGCGAGTCGTAGACCTTGTCGCAGCGGTAGTTGCGGCTGAGCGCCTTGCGGCGGCCGGGGTAGAGGTCGGTCACGCCGGTCACCACGCAGTGGGGATGCTCGTGCCAGTGGAAGCTGGCGCCGAACCCGCCGCCGACCACGCCCATGCGGATCTTCTTGCGGCTGTCGGCCGGATAGGCCCGGCCGACGCGGGTGAGGAGGTCGCCGGTGGCCAGCATCGCGGCGGCCGCCCCGGAGAGCCGCAGGAACGCCCGCCGCGGCAACCCGTTCTGTTCATCGCGCAACGCAACGTGGACTTCGTCAGTGCTCATGGTTCCGTCTCCTTGGCTGGAGTGCATGTCTGCTGGGCAGCCCTAGTGTACCTCGTCCCGGGCGGGGTTTCAAACGCCCGCGAAAGCTGCGCGCGCATGATCTTGGGTGGCACGCCCGGAGCACGAGCGACGGGCGTGGTCAGGTCTCGGGCTTGCTCACGCCCTTCGCTGCGCTCAGGGCATGCCACCCAAGGCCCCCCGATCCGGTCGCTTGACCAGCGCCCCGGCCGCCGATACGCTAAACTCCGCTGCTTTTTCCACTCCGTCACCAGACAAGAATCGACCGGAGGTGCTCGAATATGTTCTCCCCTTCAGGAAAGCGGGTATCGTGGCTGGTCTTGGGTGCGCTTTGTGTCGCCGGGGCCTTGTGGCTGATGCAAGCCAGCGACGCCGCGGACAAGCCGCCGCCGCTCATGAAATCGAAGGTGGTCGGCTGGGAGGAGGCCCGGAAAACCGAGGCCGATTGGGGCCAGATGCGGTTCTATTTCACCGGCGAGACCGGCGGCACCAAGAACGTGCTCACCGCCGTGGCGGTCGTCGAGCCGGGCAAGGCCGTCCACAAGTCGCACCGCCACGCCGAGGAGGAGTATCTTGCGGTGGTCGACGGGTCGGGCACGTGGAGCCTTGCCGGCAAGGAATCGCCCGCCCGGCGCGGCGACATCCTCTACGCCGAGCCCTGGGTCTATCACGGCCTGAAGAACACCGGCGACAAGCCGCTGGTGTTCCTCGTGGTTCGCTACACGAGCAAGGGCGTGCCGGCGCCGCCGCGGCCCGACAGCCGCCCGGACGAGCTGTGAGCCACCCGCCCGGCCCACGCCGCAAGTGCCTGCCGATATTCGCGGCGGACTAAGCAGGAGGCCCGCCGCCGGTCCAGGAGACGCCGGCGAAATCCGCTCCTCCGGCACGGACGACATCGCCTGCTGGCTCATCGACACCAGCTACAACGAATCGACGAGGCGGCATGGAGCGCGCTGTACTCCGCCGTCAGCCGCCCTTTCCACCCGCCCGAGACAAGCAAGATCGCAGTAAAGGTCATCAACCACGACGGCGACGAGGTGGTGCGGGTGTATGCGGGGCAATAGGCGGGTCGTGGCCGAAACGGAAGCAGCGAGGACCGCGCCGTGCAAGGGGTGACGTGAGGAGCGTGACACGACACGTCCCTCGCGGACGACTGGCCCCGACCAATCTGGCCCTTCGATCGAGCCCGATCGTGCAACGCTTGGAGACGATCTGGATACGTCTTCTGAGCGGGCTTGCCGGGGAGGCCTCGGTAAAGCGCACCCGGGCGGCAGAGTCCCACGGACACCCCAGAAAACGCACGGGGACGTGACTCGATCCGCTCTTGTACAAGTGTACAAACGGATGGGGAGGGATTCGAACCCCCGCTGGACTTGCGCCCAGAGCAGTTTTCAAGACTGCCGCCTTAGACCACTCGGCCACCCATCCTAAGTTGTTCCATGACGGACAGTTGCGTCTCCAACCATCCCTTGTTCTGTGTCGTTCCGTCACCCCGTTGACACCCTCATTGACGCCCGCCCAGCTTCTCCGGTAGAGAGACACCCGCCCGGTGCTAACGAGCGGGTGTCAATGACACCACCCAACCCTTTACGCTCGGGTGGCATCATGTTGAAGTCTACCAAATCAGCCGACGCCAGCAAACCGGCCAAGCCCCGCCCCGACTTCCCTCTTTTTCCTCATGAAACGGGCGATGGGCCAAGAAGGTCCGTGGGAAGCTCCACTACTTTGGCCGGGTGGCTAGCGACCCCTAGGGGCAGAAAGCCATCAGTCCTTGGCTGGACCAAGAAGACGACTGCGATGGCCCAAGATTGGCGGAGCCGATCGAGCCCGCTGGGCGGCGACTTGGCTGCTGCGGCTATAGCCTTGCCAATGGGTCCTGGCGGTCGGTGAGGGGGATTGGCACCGGCTTGCCCTGCCGCTGCGATTCGAAGACCGCGACGATCATCTCCAGGCCGGTGCGGGCTTCAGTGATGTCGGCCAGCGGCGTGCTGTCCTTCTCCACTGCGGCGATCAGGTCCTTGACCGCCGCGACGTTGCCCTGATCGTTGCCGGCGCCTCGGAGCGGCTCGGGCTTGTCCACGCCCGCCGACGTGATCTCGAGCCACTTCTTCTTTCCCCGGGGCATCGACCACGAGGCGTGCGGCAGCAGGTACGCCGGCGGTACGTAGCCGGTGCCCAGCTCGATCACCCCTTGGGAACCGCAGATCCAGAGAGCGAATCGCGGGCCGCCGCCTGCGCCGCGGACGGAATCGAAATAGGCCATGGCCCCGCCGGACATCCGGTACATGGCGTGGACCTCGTCGCCCGCCAGCAGTCCGATCCCCTCGTTGCCCGGCCGGACGTCTTCCTTGCGGATCGGGCGGCCTCGCTCGAGCACGCTCGCGGCGGACCATTGCGGCTCGCCGCCGAAGTGCAGGATCAGGTCCATCAGGTGCGGCCCCAGGACCCAGAGGTCCTCCGCGCCGCCGCGGGCGTCCTCCTTGCCGCGGGCACGGAACTCCAAGAGCTGCCCGAGCTTCCCCGCGCGGATGAACTCGCCAACGATCGGCAGCCTGGGGCTGTAGCGGGTCTGGAACCCGAGGGCCACCTTCAGCTTGTGCTTCCGGCAGGCGGCGATCATCTCGTCGGCCTCGGCCAGCGTTCGGCATAGGGGTTTTTCCATGTAGATACCCTTCACCCCATGCTCCGCCGCGGCCACGAGCATGTCGCGATGCTGGTCGACCCACCGCGGGCAGATGCCCAGCAGGTCCGGCTTCGCCTCGTCGAGCATCCGGCGGTAGTCGGCGTACTGCTTGGGGGCCTTCAGCCGCGCGGCCGCCCTGGCCCGCCCGGCCTCGTCGGCGTCGGCCACGGCCACGATCTCCACTTCCGGCAGCTCGAGCCAGGCCTTGTCCAAGGCGTGCCCGTAGTCCCCGCGCCCGGTGTGCCCGATGACCGCCACGCGGTACTTGCTCGCGCCGTCGGCGCTGCGGACCAGGGGCGGCACGGCCAGCGTGCCTGCCAGCGCGGCCGAGCCGGCAAGGAACCGGCGGCGGCTGAGCGATTGCGTCTGCTTGGGTCTCTGCGAACCACGTCGTGGCACCATCGCGTTCCTCCTTCGACCTCGTTGCCGTCAAGGTAGTCGCTGGGCGCTGGCCCCGCAAGCCCCGGCTACTTTCCGACGCAGAACCGGCTGAAGATGCGGTCCAGGACGTCCTCGGTGTAGACCGCGCCGACCGTCTTGCCCAGCTCTTCCAGGGCGGCGCGGACCTCGGCGGCCACCAGCTCCTCGCCGGCAGCGAGCCGGCAGGCCTCCCGGGCGCAGTCGAGCGATGCGGCCGCCAGCCGGAGCGACTCGCGGCAGCGGACCGCCGTCCCGACCACGACCTCGCCGGGCGGCGCGGCGGCGAGGACGGCCTCCGCGATCCGCTCCCGCAGTTGCGCAATCCCCTCGCCGGTCAAGCTGCTGGTGGCCACCGCGGGCGGGCCCGGCTCGATCCGCCGCGGCAGGTCGATCTTCGTGAGCACCACCAGCCCGTCGATGCCGCCGGCCAGTTGGGCCTCCTCCCACGCGTTCAGCGGCCGGGAAGCATCCAGGCAGAACAGCCGCACCCGGGCCTGCCGGCCCTGATCGGACGCCGCCGCCTGGGCGGCCCGGCGCACTGGGTCGTGCGGCCCTTGGGTCTCGGGCTCCAGGCCCGCCGTGTCGACCAGAAGGCATCTCACTCCGCCGAGGTCCAGCTCCGCGGTGAGATAATCTCGGGTGGTGCCGGGGCGGTCGGAGACCAGGGCAATCCCGGCGGCCAGGGCGTTGAAGAGGCTGCTCTTGCCCGTGTTCGGCCAGCCGAGCAGGACCACGCGGGTCTGGTCGGCGGCCTCGGCCCGGGAAGCCATCTGACGGAGCAGCCGCTCGACCTGTTGGGCGGCCGCGGCCAGGCGGTCGCTCAACGCTTCGGGCGTGATGAAGGGGAGGTCTTCGTCGGCGAAATCGAAGCCGGCCTCGAGATGGGCCAACAGGTCGAGGAGCCCGTCGCGGAGCCGGCCCAGCGGCGTGGCCAGGCCGCCGGCCAGTTGGGTCAGGGCGGCCTTCAATTGCCCCGAGCTGGCCGCGTCGATCACGCCGAGCACCGCCTCGGCTTGGGTCAGGTCGAGCCGTCCGCACAGGAACGCCCGCAGCGTGAACTCGCCGCGCTGGGCCAGCCGCGCCCCGGCGGCAGACAATGCCCTTAGCGCCGCATCGACAAGCGGCGGGGACCCAAGGGTGTGGACCTCGGCCACCGGCTGGCCGGTGTAACTACGGCCCTCGGGCCAGAGATACAGCTCGCAGGGGAGCCGCGCCGTGAGGCCCTCCAGCGCCATGGAGCCGGGGATAGCCGTGGGGACAGCCAGCGCCGAGAGGTCCCCCGGTTCGTCCGGCCGGAACACCCGCTCGATGCACGCCCGGATGTCCGGCCCGCTGAGCCGAAGGATCCCCCGGGCCGCGCCCCCGGCCGGGGAGGCGACGGCGGCGATCGTGTCGTCCAAGGGGTAGGACATTACTTCCGCGGGGACTTCTTTTTTCGCGGCGGGGCGCCGTCGCGGGCGGCGGGGCCGCGTTGCGGCACGACCCGCGGCGCCGGCTTGGCCGCCGAAGGAGCCGCCGCCCCCCCTGCCGCCTGGGCCTTCGGCAGGAACTGCCGCTCGGCGATGCTCCACAAGCTGGAGGCGATGAAGTAGAGGCACAAGCCGCTGGCGACCTTAAAGAACATGATCCCCATGAAGATCATCATGTACTGCATCATTTTCTGCTGCATGCGGGCGGTTTCATCGGCCGCGGGCGGCATGAACTTCTTCTGCTGGTAGAGGAACAGCCCCACCGCGAAGACCGGCAGCAGGTTGAAATACGGCCCCAGCCACCCGATCACGAAGTTGGGCATCCAGCCGCCCCAGTCGAAGAGCATGTCGGGGGCGGCGAGGTTCGACGCCCAGCGGATGCTCTCGGAGATCAGCGGGGCCTGGCGGAGCTCGACGTCGACCATCAGCGCGCGATACAGGCCGACGAAAATCGGCAACTGGAGGAACGCGATCAGGCATCCCCCCATCGGATTGTACTTGTGCTTGCGGAACAGCTCCTGCTGGGCCTTGCCGCGGGCCTCCAGATCGTTCTTGTACTTCTCCTGGATCTTCTTGATCTCCGGCTGGAGCTCCTGCATCTTCTGCGCGCCGAGCGCCTGTTTGCGGCTCAAGGGAAACATGCAGGTGCGGACCAGGACCGTGAGCAGGATAATGGCAATCCCGTAATTGCCCATCAGATAGTAGAGGCTGTGCAGGATTCCCAGCAGCGGGACCGCGGCCCACCAGAACCAACCGTAGTAGACAATCTCCCCCAGGCCGTACTGCGGCTGCGCCAAGAGCTTGGGCTTCTTCGGCCCGGCAAAGACGAGAAACTCCTCCTTCAGCGGCTTGTCGGGCTTCACCTCGTGAGTGACGCTGGTGACGCGGAACGAGGTGTTGGCCAGGTTCAAGTAGTCTTTGTCCACCTCCCCGTAGCACAGCCCCTGCCAGCGGGAGTTCCAGACCTTGGACGTGTCCTGTCGGATCAGCACCACGGAGAAGTACTGCGCGTCGACGCCCAGAAACCTAATCGGGTCCGAGGGCCGAAAGACGCCCGATTCCCCCTTGGCGATTCTGGTGGCCGAAAGGATCTCCGGAACGCCCTCGTTGTAGGCGACCACCACGTCGCGCAACCCGATGCCGCTCCAACTGCGGCTCACCTTGCTGCCATACCACCAGCCTTCGGTCGGCAGCCCGCTGGGCCCGTCGAGCTGGTAGGCGACCTTCCGCACTGCTTTGCCCGTGCAGTATATCTCCACGTCAAATGCCAGGTGGTAGCCCGGGTAGACGTCGCTCTGGTGTTCTTCCGGGGGGACCTCGGCGAGGCGGAACGTCTTGACGACGGCCAGTTCCCATTGCGGCAGCCGGCGGCCGAAGCGGACCTCGGTCCGCGGGCCCCGATCGGCGGCCGCCTGCCCGGCCGGGAGGCGCCAGGTGTTCGGGTCGGCGGGGTTCGCCTGGGGATTGTCGAGGATCTCCCAATTCACGTCGCGGAGTTTGGCGCCCTCCAACTCTTCGGGGAAATCGCCCGCCTTCTTGGCAGCCTTCTTCTCGCCCCCCGGATTTGCCCCGTCGATCGCCTTGTCCGGATCCACAATCCGGTCGTCGATCTGGCCGATCGCCATCAGGAACGAAGGGGGCGAGTCGCCCTCGCGGCGAAGGCCCTCCCGCGGACGATAGACTTCGTCGGGCCGAATCAACTCCAGGGGCCGCCGCTCGAGCTTCGCAGACAGAACCTTCCTCTCGCCCTTGCGCAGGATCGTGAGGCTGACCGTCTGCCCGGGCTTGGTCCCCCGGAGTATCGCGTGGAACGAGAGGCCGTTGTCCACGGGGCGGTCGTCGACGGACCGGATCACGTCGCCGGGGGCGAGGCCCGCCTCGGCAGCAGGCGTCCCCGGGCCTACCACCCGGACCACCGCACCCCCGGCGGCCAACGTCTCGTCTACTACGTGGCCAAGATACCCGCTGCGGTCTTCCAGATCGCGGAACCGCGGATTGCTCAACTCGATCCGCTCGACGGCAGCCCCGCGGTTGGTGAGCGTGACCAACATCCGGAAGGGGCTTTGCGGATCGCCGGAGCCCAGCGTAACCCGCTGCTCCGGGACGTCCGGCCCTACTGCGGCAGCGGGGCCCGGCGCGGCCGGTTTCGCGACTACCGCGTTTTCGGGGGGCTTCTCCGGTTTGGGCGGCTCCTCTTTTTGGGTCCCCTTGCCCTTGTCGGGCTGCTCCACCTGCTTGGCAACCGGCGCCGGAGGGGCCCCTCGTTTGGCGGCCTTCCGGGGGCTAAAGACCGACATCAGGTAGGCATTGAGCGCCAATACCCCCATCGTGAGGACCAGGAAGAGGGCGTAACGGACCCACATCCCTTGCGGAGGCTTCTGTTCCATTTCCAACGATACCTTTGGGTGACGCGGACACTCCGCACGGCCGCTCCTCGGCCGGCGGTTTCCGGGAGGAGCGGGCAGTCTACACCAGCAAGTGTAGCTGGAAATCTATTCTCGGGGTTTGCAGCGTTCTTGCAAAGGCGGCCCCAGCTTGGTGGCCATCCAACTCCACAGAGGGGCATAAACCGGGGGGTCACGCCGTGTAGACTGCGTCGTTCAACAGGCGGGAAGTGCAGGGCGAGACCCAACCCCAAACGACGAGCCACACCCTATCGGCCATCCCTCAGCCGATCGCCGAGGAAATTGTCTAAGTCGGGGATGTCGTAAATCTTGCGGATCGTCTCCTCGAACGGATATTCCACCCGGCGATAGCGGACAAGGTCGTCGTCGAGGATCACGTAGCAGGCGCGGGGATCGCCGTCGCGGGGCTGGCCGACCGAGCCCACGTTGACCATCAGCTTCTGGTCCCCCAGCCGGTACTCGTAGTCAATCTCTTCGGGGCTGAAGAACTGGCAGTCCTCGGTGAACACGCCGGGGACGTGGGTGTGGCCCTGGTAGCAGTGGCGCTCGATCAGGGCGAAAATCTTCTCCATCATCCGCCGGTTGTAGATGTGTTCCGGGAAGACGTATTCGTTGAGGGGATTTCGCGGGGAGCCGTGGACGAACAGGGATTGGCCCTCCTGATAGTTCCGCGGCAATTCCCCGAGGAAATCCCAGCGGCGCGACCCGGCCCCGGAGTTGGCGCCGGGATTCTCCAGTTGTTCGCGGGTCCAGAAGATCGCCCGCTCCGCGCCGGTGTTGAACCCCTCGGGATCGAACAGCGCGCCCTGGTCGTGGTTGCCCAGGAGGCAGACCTTGCAGTTCATCACCAGATCGATGCACTCCCGCGGATTCGGGCCGTAGCCGACAATGTCGCCCAGGCAAAAGACCTCGGTGACCCCTTGGGCCTTGATGTCGGCCAGCACCGCCTCCAAGGCCTCGAGGTTGCTGTGGATGTCGCTGATCAGCGCTCGTTTCACGTCGGACGACTCTCGGTTTCCCGGCCGTGGGGTCCTGTGGGTTGCCGGGCGGAGGAGGCAGGGGTTGCCGTGGCCGCCACTATTTCCCGCCCAGTGTATTGTTCCAGGCTGACTCGGTCAAGTCGAGGGGGCCCTTGCCCTGGCGCGGCCGAGAGGGGAACCTAGGGAAGGCATTGTGACGTGACCAATTTGGCCAGTTGAGGCCGGCGGAAATCCACGACCTCTTTCGCACCCCCCGTCGAGGCGAAGGCATGAGACTGCTCGCCATCGAGACCACGCAGTCGGCCGGCACGCTGGCGGCGCTGGCCGACGGTGACCTCCTGGCCCAACTCCCGCTTGGCCAAGGCCACCGCTCCGCGCAGTCGCTCGCACCTGGGCTGAAGGCGATCCTGGCCCAGGTGGGCTGGACGCCGAGGGACGTGGAGTTGGTGGCGGTTGCGATCGGGCCGGGCTCTTTTACCGGGCTCCGGGTGGGAGTGACCACGGCCAAGACCTTCGCCTACAGCGTCCAGGCCGAGGTGCTGGGAGTCGACACCTTGGAAGCCATCGCTGCCGGGGTCCCCCCCGAGGTCCTCAGCCTCTCCGCAGCCATCGATGCCCAGCGAGGGGAAGTCGTGGCCAGGTCCTTTGCGCGGGGTGAGGACGGGTGGTTTGGCCCGGCAGGACCGGCGAGGCTCGTCGAGGTGACCACGTGGCTGGACTCTCTGGCGGCCGGGACCCACGTGGCCAGCCCTCTGCTGCGGAAGTTCGCCGGCCGGCTTCCCCCGCACGTCGTCCCGGTGGATCCCTGCTACTGGTGTCCTACGGCGGCCTCGGTCGGCAGGGTTGCCGCCCGGCGCTACGCCGCCGGACAACGTGATGATTTTTGGACACTCGTTCCTCACTACTGCCGGCCAAGCGCGGCCGAGGAGCGATGGGCGGGCCGACAAGGCGAAGAGCGCAAAGATCGCTAAGCGCGTTTCGCGAAAGCCGTCAGCTACCAGCAGTCAGCTTTCAGCGATCAGCTATCAGCCATCAGCTTCTTGTGTGGGGGGACGTCCGCAGCAACTCGAGGCAGAATATGCTTCACTGCTCTCAAATCATCCCCGTGGCGTCGCCAGTCGAAGCTGAAAGCTGACTGCTGATAGCTGATTGCTGAAACGGCACGGGTCGTCTTGCGGCACAAGAGCTAGAAGCCCGCCAGCACCTCCCGGGCGGCTGCCACCGTGGCGTCGATGTCCGCCTCCGTGTGCGCTGTGGAGACGAACAGGGCCTCGAACTGGCTGCACGGCAGGTAGATGCCCCGCTCGATCATGCCCCAAAAATAGCGGGCATACCGCCCGGTGTCGCAGCGGCTGGCCACGTCCCAGTCGGTGACCGGGTCCGGGTTGAAAAAGAGGGTGATCATCGAGTTGAACCAGCCGATCGAGTGGGGCACCCGCGCAGACCGGGCCGCTTCTTCCAGCCCCTCGACAAGCCGTATGGATAGCTGCTCAAGGCGGGGATAAGGGTTGGTGTCGCGGAGGACTTTGAGGGTGGCGATGCCCGCGGCGGTGGCCAAGGGGTTGCCGCTGAGGGTGCCCGCCTGGAAGACCTTGCCGGCCGGAAGGACGTGGTCCATGATTTCCCCCCGGCCGCCGTAGGCCCCCACGGGGAGCCCGCCGCCGATGATCTTGCCGAAGGTGGTCAGGTCGGGCTGGATGCCAAACACGGATTGGGCCCCGCCGTAGGCAACGCGGAATCCGGTCATCACCTCGTCGAAGATCAAAAGGGCCCGGTGCTGCCTGGTCAGCTCCACCAGTGCGGCTTGGAAGGCGGCGGACGGCCTCACGCAGCCCATGTTCCCCACGATCGGCTCGACGATCACCCCCGCAATCCGCTCGCCGTGCTCTCGGAACGCCGCCTCCAGGGCGTTGGGGTCGTTGTACTTCAGCACGAGCGTATCCCGGGCGGTTCCCGCGGTCACGCCGGGGGAATTGGGCACCCCGAGCGTGGCCGCCGAGCTCCCCGCGGCCACCAGGAGGCTATCGGCGTGGCCGTGGTAGTTCCCGGCGAACTTGACGATCACGTCCCGGCCGGTGTAGCCGCGTGCCAGGCGGATCGCGCTCATCGCGGCCTCGGTGCCGGAGTTCACCAGCCGCACTTTCTCGACGGAGGGGACCGCCTCGACCACCAGTTGGGCCAGCTCGTTTTCCGCCCCGGCCGGGCCCCCGAACCTCTTGCCGCGGCCGATCGCCGCCTCCAGGGCCTCGCCCCCCGCGGGGTGCCCTGCCCCGAGGACCACCGGCCCCCAGGAGCCCACTCAGCCGACGTACCGG
>Ga0153916_10001437_pt1 | contig 17095 bp, 12 predicted proteins | sample Opewatmetagenome_FD_109642 | JGI IMG/M metagenome (GOLD analysis project Ga0153916, IMG submission 109642) | Freshwater wetland microbial communities from Ohio, USA - Open water 3 Core 3 Depth 4 metaG | ecosystem: Environmental > Aquatic > Freshwater > Wetlands | place: USA: Ohio, Lake Erie... | reverse complement strand
TCTAGCCAGCGATGGCAGACCGATGCTCGACATGACTGCACCACAGCTTGTGGAAGAAATAATGCAGATCAGCCCACAGAACGTTGTTATTCCTGCTCACGTTTGGACGCCTTGGTTCAGCCTGTTCGGTGCCTTCAGCGGCTTCAACCGAATAGAAGATTGCTACCAAGACGCCACAAAACACATTTTTGCCCTTGAAACAGGCTTGTCCGCTGACCCGCCTATGAATTGGCGCCTAAGCACCTTAGACAAGTACGCGCTGGTTTCCAATAGTGACAGTCACAGTCCCTGGCCTTGGCGAATAGGCAGAGAAGCCAACGTCTTCGAACTAGATGCCCCTTCGTACAATGGAGTCGTTGAAGCTATACGCAGAAAGGATTCTGCTCGATTCAAGTTCACTATTGAGACGGATCCGGCGTATGGGAAATATCATTGGACAGGACACCGCAACTGCAAGGTCTCAATGCCTCCTCAAGAAGCTGTCAAGTTCGGTAACCGTTGCCCAGTGTGCCGAAGAAGCCTAACAAAAGGTGTTGAACAACGCGTTGAAGAACTGGCGGACAGGCCAAGCGGGTTCAAGCTGCCGGGCGCCGTGGGGTTCAAACACCTGTTGCCTCTCGGAGAAATAATCTCAACCGTGCTAGGCGCGAGTTATCCAAGCGTTCAGAAAGTTTGGGACGTCTACAACTTGCTCATCGGAAAATTCGGCGACGAATACACAGTTCTTATGGATGCTCCCATGGAAGAAATGTCTCAGATAGTGGAGCCGAGAATTGCTGAAGCTATTGTCAGAGTGAGGGAAGAAAAGGTGCACGTTACCCCAGGCTACGATGGCGTGTACGGACAACTAGTCATTTTCAAAGAACCAGATGAAGCGCAACCCAAAAGAGAACCGATCAAGCAGCGCAGACTAGCTGACTACGTGTAGACTGCAGCGATTCGTGCCTGTGCAAAATAGTCTTAAGCATATGTGTCAACCTAACTGTTCTCTAAGTGCGCCTAGATGGGGCAGCGTTCACGGTTTGACAGACACAAGTAAGGGTGTGGTGAAAAATGGATTACATGGATTTGATCGGACTAGTAACTGTGTCAGCATGGCAACCTCTTTCGGACAAGCTTGTTGATCTCATTCTCACAACAAAAAACGATGAAAAGATGCCGGGCGGTCTCGCGCGTAGCATACTTCATCTTTGGCAACAAGACAGCTTAGCGAGCAAGCCCGGTCTAGCAGTTTTGTTGGAAGCAGCCATCAAACTGGAGCCTGAAAGAACGATGAACATTCTATCTGAACTCCAACTCCGAGCCCTTGAATCAAAAATTAAAGAGATATCACCGTAGCGAGGGATTCAGCCGTTGAAGTTTGGGATTGAGTTTGTTCCGCGTGAAGCCTATTGGAAAATCATGTACTACGTGATTCAGGCTGAAAAAGGCGGGTTCAGCAACCTGTGGATAACAGACCATTTCAACAACCGCAACGTCTACGCAACGCTGGCAGCCGCCTCCATCTACACAAACAGGATGACTTTAGGGCCTGGCGTTACTAACCCGTATATGGTAAATCCTGTCTTTACTGCGCAAGCAGTTGCCACGCTGGAAGAGATGGCGCCTGGTAGGGTTGTCTTGGGAATTGGCGCCGGAGACAAAACCACTTTAGATACAGTGGGTGTGGAAATGCGTGCACCATTGGTTGCGATTCAGGAGTCAATTGAGATAATACGAGGAATGCTCAACGGCGAGACAGTAAGCTACCAAGGCGAGGTCTTCAGAACCGCAGGCGCCAAATTCCTGTTCAAAACTGGCAAAATTCCGGTTTACGTTGGTGCGCAGGGTCCTAAAATGCTGGCATTGGCTGGAAGAATAGGCGACGGCGTGCTCATAAACGCGTGTCACCCTAGAGATGTCGAGTACGCTGTGAGTTGTGTTAAAGAGGGTGTTAAGCAGGCTGGCAGAAAGCTTGGAGAGGTTGATGTTGCTGTTTATACGGCTTTCAGTGTACATCAAGACTTGAAGAAGGCCAACAAGGCAGCTTTGCCGCCGGTATCCTTTATCGTGGCCGGTTGTCCGCCTCAACTCTTGGAAAGACATGGTATTAGTGTGGAAAAGGCTAGAGAAATCAAAGAAGCGCTAAAGGCTAACGATTGGGGACGAGCTTTCAGCGAGGTAACGCCTGAGATGATAGACGCATTTTCAGTATGCGGCACCCCAGAGATGTGCACCGAACGTATTGCGGAGCTATTAAAATCAGGCATTACCCAATTCGTTGTAGGCTCACCAATAGGTCACAATGTCAGAGAAGCCATTGACATCGTAAGTTACGAAATAATGCCACATTTTAAGAAGTGACAAGGCATTATTTGAAGCAATACTCTATTTCCTGAAATCCTCCGACAAACTTGGCAACTTCAGATTTGACCTTCGCTGGTTGCTCGCCTTCTTTGATGACCCGTGTGATGAATTCGGCGATTTTCCTCATTTCTTCTTGTTTCATGCCCCGTCGAGTCATTTCATTTGTTCCGAATCTTACTCCACAATCAGTGATGATATTGGCTTTTTCCAGTTTCTTGGCTACGGCTCTTCCATTTCCGAAGCTTCCATAGTCAAGATAGACTTGATGCGATTTGGTGAATCCTTGACTTGAGCAAGCGACTGGAAAACCGTATTCGGCAAGCGTTTCTGCCAATGTCTGCGCGTTCTTGATGACCTGCTTTGCGTATTCTTGGCCAAACTTCTTCATTTCGGCAAGAGCTAAAGCAAGAGCTGCGATTCGGTTCCAGTGGGCGTTGTCAACGAGTGCTGGGAAGATGCTCTTTTTGACGGCTTCGCCGTGTTCCTTATCAGCCAGGACAATGCCTCCTTGAGGTCCAAAGAAACTTTTGTGCGTTGAGCCGAACAATATTGAAGCTCCTTCGCGAATCGGATCTTGAAATTGTTTGCCGGCGATCAAGCCAAGCACATGAGACCCGTCGTATGCTATATGCGCATCTACCTCACGCGCAGTTTCTGACAGCTCTTGAACTGGGTGCGGAAACAGGAGTAGGCTTGCTCCGAAGATTACCATGCGAGGTTTTTTCTGTGCTATCAACTCCTCGGCCTTGTCTGAGTCTATGTTCATCTCGCTTTTCGAGAAGGGGAATCCTTCTACTTTTACATTCAAGAACCGCGGAAATCCATGTTCCCAGATTCCTGGGTATCCGCCGTCGTCCGCAGAAACACAAACTATTGAGTCGTTCGGCTGTATGAATGAAGTTAACACGATCATGTCTGCTGTGTGTCCTGATAGCGGGCGAAGGTCAGCAGTTTCGGCATTGAAGAGATTCTCTGCCAATCTTTCGCCATGCAGCTCTATTTCGTCCAGAAACCGTGTGCCCATATAGAATTTGTCTTTTGAAGTGTACCGCTGTCCAAGATCAGAAGATAACAAAGATCGAGCAGCGGGGCTCATGACGTTCTCTGAGGGAATGAGGTTCAGGGATTGTTGCCCACGCCATTTTTCGTGATTTTCAACAAGAGAAATTATTTTATCTATCACGGATGAGAGCTCCAAGCGATCAAGCTCTCTTTGCGGTTCCCGAAGTACTTATGTGTGAGTGTGAGAAACAATCTGAAGAATAAGTAACTGATGCAGCATCACTGTTTTATCGGTCTAGTCTCGTCGTGGGATATTCGAGTGTCACGTGAAAGTTAGCTTTTCTCTCGGTGTCTCCTTATGGCGTCTACAGTAGCAGCTCCCATCGTCAACAGCAACAGCATACCCCAGATAGCAGCGGTTCTTTCGATGGTGTTTGGGATTGCAAGAAATTGAGCGAATAGGAGCCAGAAAACAACTAGCGTTGATGAGCCGCCTACGATCAACCAAAATTCCCACCAGGTGTAGATCGCGATGAACTCTCTGAACCATTCGAAGATGGAGACTCCCCCAGAGCAATTATGTTATAGAATGTGGCGCGCTTATTTGTGTTTTTCTGTGTTCGGTAACGCTGTTTCGTCTAGGATACTAGAGTGCACTAATGAAAGCTCTCCTTCCGGTTCACACGATCTCAGAATCTTACCTGTATTCCACGCGTTCTTAGCCCACAATGCGCCTCAAGATGGAATTGTTTGCCCTCAGCTTGAACGGTTAGGGGGCAAACTCGCTTCTGCATTAACGTATATAAACCTCTTTCAGATTAGATTAGAGCCCGGGAGGGAGAAGGCGTTTGGCTGCGTGGCGGCACATCACGATTCAGCCCAATCTTTATAGTCGTCTTAAGGGTGAGCTTAAGTGCTCAAGATGCGGTCAGACGTTGACCGTTGGTGAGAGGGCGTGGGCGCACATGTGTCCAAGAAAGCAGGAATCATACACAGAGTATTTCTGTTTGCTTTGCTTCAGAAAACTTTGGATATAGAATTCGAGGTTGACGAGCGCCGCTATTGACTTCTTGACTCAGTCGCTTGGTCTGTATAGCATATCTGGTTCTTTGGCAAGTGCTTTTTATAGGTCTGTGAATGCTAGGCTTCGCTCTGATCGGCTGAGGCTTTGTCAACACGAGTGCGAAAACCCTGCACAGCTGATCACCTACTTGGGCAGTTGAGATAATGTGCTTCTTGATGCGCGCAAATTGGCATACGAATGGGACAACGAAGCTCTAGCTCACTTAATGTGGTTGTTGCGAGATGAAACGGCGAGAAGACTAGAGGGTTTTCTTTTTTTCCTTCTGCCACAGTATAATGGCTGCAGAGATCAATCCGACACACGCAAGTGAAAGCGCGCCGATCTTGGGCAGTTCGCGTTCCCATGTAGGTTTTACCGTGAAGGTTTTGATTGCTGTTCCTTCTGCGGTTAGGTATTCCTCCACGTAGGTTGCTTCTACGGTTAGCGTGTATGAACCTGTCATGGATCCTTTTCCAGCAATCTCATATCTAATTCTGTAGAGACCTGTTGCGATTTGTTGGAACTGGAGGGTTTGAGTAGCTCCATCTGGTAAGTAAAGCGTGGCTTTGAGCAAAGTCGCATTTGTGAGTGCTCCTTTTAGTGTGGTTTGTACGAAGAATTCGGCTGTTTCTTGTTTGAAGTATATTGAGCCTACATCAACGTCAACATCCAGCAGTGTAGCTTCGACTACAATGAACGTAGCTTCAGCAACTAGTTCGGTTGTGTAGTAAGCTATGGCAGTCGCTTTCAGAGTGTGCGGTCCAACTTCGGAAAGAAGCACGCTCAATGTGGCGTTGAATCTTCCGTCTTGGTCTGGAAATATGATGCCTAGTAGCTGGTCGTCAAACGTAAGATAAACGGAGGTCGCATAAGCGAAGTCGTGGCCCTTCACTGTCACCTTGGTTCCAACTAATCCAGACGTTGGGTCGATTTCTATCTTTGGCGAGGGCAAGGCCACGATCAATGCCATAGTAGTTTCAGCTTGCAGAGTAATATCGTCTCCTGCCCAGCTGGCATTTATTTCGATTGATCCAACTTCCTGAGGTGTCCAGACCAACTGGTATTCTCCGTTTTGATTGGTTGTTACAAATGCTAAGAACGTCCAATCGTGCCATGGATGAAGGCGCCATTGAATTGTTACAACCGCTCCTGTGCGTTCTGGTAGGATCAGCCCGCTTATGGTTGTGCTGCTTCCCATTATGACAGGGTTTGGATTCGCTGACACAGAGATTGTGCTTTTCACTTTGACTTTGATTGTTCTTTGAGTCTTGCCTGTTTGGCCCAGGTCATTGGTTACAGTCAAAGTGGCTATGAAAGTGCCAGGTTCGGTGTAGACGTAGGAAATGAAGGGATCTGTTTCCGATGCGCTCGTTCCGTCGCCGAAGTCCCAGGAATAGCTGACTTCGCCACTGTTCGGATCATAAGAGTCTGAGCCATCGAAACTAACAGGTTCACCTGCGATTGGGATGGAGGGCGAGTACTCAAACAGAGCTACTGGTGGCGGCGCTTTGTTTTCCACATAGAGATCTAATTCTTGTGAGTTTCCTACGGAGTTACTGGCGCGTACCTTAAGGCTGTGAGTTCCAGAAGTGGGAAATGATGCTGTGAAAGTGAATTCCTCTAATGCTTCGTCAAAAGCGCCGTCAAGAGGAGAAGCAGTCACCCATGAACCATCATCAACACTGTATTCCACTAGAATAACTTCATTTATTGATATGTTGTTGCGCTGTCCGAAAGGGTTGAGATTTTGATGAGGCATCTCGACAGCAGCGCCCGAGAATTGGTGTTCGGATCCAATGATGGGAAGTATGAAGTCATCAAGTTTGACTGCGGGACAAGTGTCCATGATGTCGAGAATGCCGTCTTCGTCATAGTCTCTCCATCCAATCTGCAGTTTCGTTGTGTCACTTGCAAAGAAATCGTTTTGGTTCATTATTCCGAAGCTTCCATCATTGTCTTGTGCATTCAGATATCCACTGTTGGACCGAATGTAGTCGTATTCGTCAGTTGCGTAGAAAATATGTCCCATCTCATGCGCAGGGACAACGATGTGATATGACTCTGCGTTCCAAGCATAGATTGAGAACCTTGACATTGTGATCCATGGGCCTCCCAAGAAAGCGTGAGCATAACCGCTGTCTGCAAAGTTGCCCATGTTTACGTTTTCGTCACTATCGCATACGAAAATCGTAAACGCCCAGTCCGTGTCAAGCCTGTTTCGTATGTCATTGTTATACTGCGCGACTTTGTCCCAGGCGCTGCCAAAGGTGTAGTTCAGGTGTGACATGACTTCATCTATCCAAATGAAATCTTCCCATTCAGGCATCTGGATTGGCTCATATGTCGTGGGTATTCGAATGTGTGTATCAAAAGCGAAACTTAGGTTTGCGTTTGGATTTTGGGACTTCCACCAATCCATGGCTCCTCTTATTCCTTCGATGGTCTGTAAGACTTCAAAATCACTCCAGCTGTACGCGGGCCCTGTGCTTTCAGGTAGGATTATCCCAACAGCAATGCTGCCCATCATATATTCGCTGGTGTCTTGGTAGCCTGCAACGGGCGGTTTTGTAAAGTCTGGGGTGCAATATTGAGGTGGAGGAAGCGGTGGGGGTGCCACGCCAATAAGAGTTGTTTTAGTTGAGTTGAAGCCATCATTGTCGACGGCTGTGAGCGAAACTAGGTAGTTGCCTGAGGTTGAAAACATATGCGAGGTAATTGGCGAGGTAACGTTGGCTGTGCTGCCGTCGCCGAAGTTCCAGGAGAAGTCCGCAATGAAGCCATCTGGGTCATAGCTTTCCGACGCGTTGAAGGTTACATCTTCCTCAGCAACTGGATTCGCTGGAGAATATGTAAATGTGGAATACGGAGCCTTGCCCATATAAGACCCATCAACTGTGCTGTGCGGTAGCTCAACTCCTGATGGATCCAGGAGCATAGTGTCATGAAGGTCAAGTGGGCTTTCGCCTCCTCCCACAACATCAAACACTATCGTAGTTAGGATTCCTGAACCGCTTACTCCCGGTACTTGACCGAGAATAACGCACGCTGCCTTAACTAGACTGTCAAACGCGTCTATATAGTAGGTGAAGTAGGTTTCGTCGCCTGCCATCATGAGGAAGTCTCCCTCAATGGCTTCGACAAAGGCGAGCACGTTCATGTACTTCGCGAATGAAAGTTCAATTTCCCACGCTTTAACTTCGGTAGCGCCCGTTACGATTATGTTAATCATGAATCTGTCGCCAGGCAAGAGGCCATCGACCAAAGCAGGGTCCACGAAAATCGTTGCCTGTTCTTGGAGGACTATGCTCGTCATTTGCGTGCTAGTTTCAGGCGTATTTGTGGTAGCTGGTTTGAAGTCAATCGATGCGGTGAGGAGCAGGAGCAGCAAACATGGTTGATACAGTGCTCTTGAATACGTTGATGACTTCAATGCCTACAGTTCTCCGAGATGTGTTGACTTGATGTGCGCTGGATCATATGACACATCAATTAGAACATGCGTTGAGCTAGCATATATCTTTTGAAGGAGACTTGGCTTTCACGCTTAGCAAATGCTTTGAATGTATCTTCTGCATTGACAATTGCCTTTATGATCGATTACTGAGCTCTCTGCTGATTTCATTTCATGGCCTCGGCTAAAAAGGCTCCGACGAGTGTTCCGAGGACTACGAATGATATCCCGATGATGAAAAGCCTTGAGAGCTCCGATAATCCTACTGACAGGTAGAGGTCGATTATCCCGGGTCCCTCAGCTAGTATTAGAGCAGGCATTATGATAGCGATCATCGCTATCGCAATCCCCATGATGACTGAGACCACTGTATATACTATCGTTTTCTTGATGTCAGCAATCAGTGTTCCGAACAATAAGCTGGCTACAAGTACAATGCCAATGTGAAGGGCAAGTTCTAGGCTGGGGGTCGGCACATCCCAGACGAATGTTACGACGTAAGCTGCTGCGTAGTTTATGGCTAACGTTATAGTAGCGACCAGTTCAAATGGTGTTCTTCCAAGCACCTAGGTCACTCTCTTTCTCCTGTAGACATAGAACAGTACTTCGGCGACGCTAAGTCCAGTCCCCACGCCAACTATTACTGCCAACCAAATGTATGGTGGCAAAACTGCTGCCAGAAGAAACGGGGAGGCTAGTATAACGATCATCGTGACAAACATCAGAATTAGCCATCTCCACTTGTGACTATTTTCTTCACTTTCTGATGAATCTGTTTTTAGTCTCTTCTGCAGATTTAGGGGGTGGGTCTTCAGCCTAAATACAATCATAATCACAGAAGCTGAGAAAACGATGTAGCCCAACAAAGTGAGTGGGTCATTACTAAGCAGCATTAGAGCAAGAAGGACTGATAGAACCGCTGTGAAAAGGTTCAAGTACACCTTGCGCATGCTGTGAGGGTACGTTGAACCGCTTTTCTTAACTATCGTTTTCATGAATCTCACTTCATAACTTAGTCAGTGGTGAAACTTGCATAATCACCTATCGAGAATCTTTCCACAATGGGTCCCTCACAAACGACGGTAATCGTGATAAGCCAGTGTTTCTGAGCGGTTGATTGGAGCAGTGGCATTTTCTGTTGTGGTACCTCTAATCTAAGGGTCATGTTCGCTTTTGATTGTGGCAGCAATCGCAAGGGATAGAGCGTTGTAGGATTTGGTGCGCGTGAGAAAGCGAAATACTCTTCATTCAGATCGAGTCTCTGTTCGACTATGAGGGAATGAAACTCGACCTCTGAGGGGTTGTCAAACGTCAGAAGGGTCTCTGTGTATGCGTATGTTGCGTTAAGGATTTCAATGTCGAAATCCTCGATTGTCATAGTCAACATGCGTGTGGCTCTATATACCCCAAAGTAGGATTGAGACGAATAGACTAACGCGCTTATCGACGCAATCGACAGCGCAGCAAACAGAATAGTGGGGATCGCTTTTCGTTTTCCTGACATTTCGCATCAGCTGAGGTTTTGAGGCTTGGAACGAAATGGTTCTTGACGGGCTTTCAAGCCTTGAACTTATGGCAGGCTACAAGTCTGTTTTCTTGTATTTCGATGAGCTTCGGCTCCTCTTTTTGGCAAAGATCCCAGGCGTAAGGGCATCTTGTATGGAATCTGCATCCTGATGGGGGATTAACGGCGCTTGGCACTTCGCCCCTAATTATTACTTCACCTCGTCTCGCCGTTGGATCAGGAACGGGCACAGCAGCAATCAATGCTTCAGTATAAGGGTGCAGCGGTTTCAGGATGACGTCTTCTGCTGGTCCCTGCTCGACCATTTTTCCAAGGTACATTACTCCAACGCGGTTACAAATATGTCTGGCTAGAGCTATGTCGTGAGTTATATAGAGAAATGATGAGTGATGCTTTTTGACAAGGCCAAGAAGTAACTGAAGAACTTCGCTTCTAATTGAAGCGTCCAGCATAGATACTGGCTCGTCTGCAACTAAGAATTGTGGGCGAAGAACAAACGCTCTCGCTATTGCAATCCTTTGTCTCTGTCCGCCACTCAATTCATGGGGGAATCTGTAAAGGTACTCTTCAGGCGGCGTCAACTCTAGGTCTTCTAAAATGTCTTCTACTCTCTTTCTTATCTCATCTGGGTTCTGCGTAATCTTCTGCAGGTTTAAAGGCTCGGACACAATATCGTAGACGCTCATCCTAGGGTTCAGCGACTCGTACGGATCCTGGAAAATTATCTGCATGTGTCGCCTAAGCTTTCTCAGTTCTTCCTCATTGGATATGGCGGTGACGTCTATGCTTCCGAAGCGTACATTCCCTTCTGTCGGTTCTAGAAGCCTTAGTATCAGTCTTCCAGTTGTTGTTTTCCCGCAGCCACTTTCTCCGACTAGACCAAAGATTTCCTCTTTCTCAATGTTGAAAGAAACGCCGTCTACTGCGTGGACGTAGGGGGATTCCTTCATCAATAGGGTTTTGAAGAAGCCCATTTTGAGCGGGAAGTACTTTCTCAGGTTCTGCACGTTGACAAGTGTGTTTTCGGGCGTTTTCATGCTTTCACCAAGTGACACGCTACTGAATGTCCTGAGTTATCTGTTTCAATTAGGCTAGGCTCTATTGACTTGCACAATGGCATTGCGTAGGGGCATCGTGGGTGAAATCGGCAGCCAGACGGCGGATGGAGAAGGTCAGGGGGAAATCCACGTATGGCAGCTAACTCCTTTTTCTCCCCTATTACGCTAGGAAAGGCACCTATTAACCTCTCAGTATACGGGTGTAAGGGTTCTTTGTAGATTGCCACCACGTCGCCAAGTTCCACTATCTTTCCAGCGTACATGATGGCAATTTTGTTGCATGTTTCGGCGAGCATTGATAAGTCATGTGATATGAAGACCATTGAAAGATTCAGTTTCTTCTGCAGTTCAGCCATAACTCTCATTACCTGGGCCGCCACAATGACATCCAACGCTGTTATAGGCTCGTCTGCGACTACTAACTCTGGATTACAGGCCAATGCCATCGCTGTCACTGTACGCTGTTTCATACCTCCGCTTAGTTCATGGGGAAATCGATCAATTCTGGACGCGCCGATACCAACAAGGTCCAAGAGCCTGGCAGCCCTGTTGTAGGCTTCTTCCTTGGTTACGCCTTCATGAGAGATGATCGGCTCAGATATCTGGGTGCCTATACGCATAGTGGGATGAAGGGCATTCATAGCGCCTTGGAATATTACAGAGATTCGCTTCCACCGAAACTCGTCTCGGAATTTCTCTGGGCTCATTTCAAGAATGTTAACACCATCAAAGAATACGCCTCCGCCGACGACGCTTCCGTTCCAGGGCAAGAGTCTTAGAATGGTGAGTGCTGCGCTGGTTTTTCCACAGCCTGATTCCCCAGCGAGTCCTAGAGCGTCTCCTTTGTTCATCTTGAAGCTGATGTCGTCCACGGCTTGAACGTGCCCTCTTAAAGTTTCGAAGTACATCTTTAGATTCTGAACGTCCAGAATAGCCACTTTAACGGCGTCTCCTTAGTCTTGGGTTTATCACTTCATCTATTGCAAATCCCATGAAAACGAACGCTAGACAAATCAGTGTTATGGCAACTCCAGGAGGAATCGCCCACCACCAAGCGAAGTTTTCGAAAGCGCCGTGTCCAAAGGCATAGTTGAGCATTTTTCCCCATGTTGGCACTCGAGGATCCCCGAATCCTAGGAAACTGAGGCTAGCCTCTGCGAGTATGCCGCCCGGGACGCTGAGCACCATTGACGCTATTGCAATAGGAGCAATGTTCGGAATAAGATGTTTGAACATGATATAAGATCTCTTTGCGCCGGAAGCTACTGCGCATTCGATATAAGTGGATTCTCTGATGGACAGGATTTGGGATCTAATCGTTCTTGATAAACCGAGCCAGCCAAACATGGCTATGAAGATAACAATGTAAAAGACGTTTTTTCCATATAGCTTGACCAGCGTCAAGAGCAATGGTAATCCTGGTAGACACAGTAGAATGTCAACTACGCGCATAAGCGCTTCGTCAGTTGTGCCACCCCAATATCCGGCAGTAACGCCCACAATAATGCCAAGGAAAGTCTCGATTGTAGCTGCTAATATCCCGATGGCGAGTGAAATCCTCGAACCATAGATCAGCTGTGAGAAGACATCTGCTCCTGAGAAATCTGTGCCGAGTATGCCGTGAACAAGACCCGGTATGAACACGCTTGTAGAGTATATGTTCACATCAGCCTCAGCCAGTCTTGTTCCTTCCTCAGGAACGAAGGATATGTTCAGGACCAGTTTGTACTCGCCTTCTGTCGGGTCTGCAAACATCATGCGCGCTAAGTTGATTGCTTTTGGGTCGGGGTAGCCGAGCGATTTCACCAGCCAGTAGTCTACTGACTCCACGATAACTGATAGGTTAAGTTGAGTAGAATTCCTGTATGGTTCGAACCAGACACGGAGGGCGGTTCCGTTAGGGTTAACGAGGAAAAGCTTGGCTGAATACCAGACGTTCTTAGCATTTTGAACTCCTAAATCAAATGTAATGACGAATGCGTTGGGTGGAACGCTATATGGGTAGTCAAAGCTTGAGGTTAGAGAAACCTCCGTTGATGTGCTTTCTGTTGTGCGTAGCTTGAGCTCCACGTCTTTTCCTGGAAAAATCTCGACAAAGTCGGATCCAGTTTCAATTTCCCAGTAAGGGTACGTTTCGATGGTATACGGGTATTCTGAATACTGAGGAAAGATTGTCATCCAACTGGGCGCCGCAAAACCGTCTGCCACTCGGGGGGCTACTACGGGGTCGTATGGTGTCAACCAAGGAGCAAATACTGCCATTACTACGAATATAAGAAGGAGCACTAAGCCAAGAAATCCGATTCTATTGTGGCTAAACTCTTCCCAAAATCCTTTGATTCGTCGCCTGTAGATTATCCTTCTATCTTTGGAAAACATTCTCTATCCTCCTATCTTCTGACGCCTACTCGAATTCGTGGATCCAGAACTCCATACAATAAATCTGCTACGAGATTGCATATTATCACCAATACAGCGTATATGAAGAGGACTGCTTGGACCACTGGAAAATCATCAGCTGTCAGAGCAGATAGATACCATGAACCTATTCCTGGCCATGTGAATATGTATTCTGTTATGACAGCTCCTGTGACTATTCCTGGGATAGACAGTGTTATAATTGTGCTTATCGGTGGAAGGATGCTCCTGAAGGCATGTCTGTACAGCACGCTTCTCTCCTTTACTCCCTTTGCTCGCGCAGTAGTAATGTAATCTTGAGTCAGGGCGTCAATCATCAGATTCCGTACGTAGAGAGCCCATCCTCCAAACGCAGCTACTATGAGCGAAAGAGCAGGCATCGCCAGATGCCATGCGACATCGGCCATATAGGCGACTGCATCCGTGGGCGGTGGTACAGAATGCATGTGCCTCGAAGGAAACAGTTGGAATCCAAACCACAAGTACATAAGATAGGAGAAGAAGAGCAGGAAAATCATCTGGATGAAAAATGTTGGCACTCCGTCCGCGAAGAGTCCCATGCCGAGGGCAAACACATCTGCCTTGCTGCCTCTTCTAGAACCCGCAAACACTCCAATAGAAATACCGACCATTATTGTGCCTATCGTTGCAACTCCGAGAAGTAGTATGGTATTAGTTAGTCGCCACGACAACTCCTCTGCTACTGGTCCCATTGACTTAAAGGAAAATCCGAAGTTCCACGTGAACACATTCTGGAGGTACTTAAAGTAGCGAATGTGAAGCGGCTCTGTGAGGCCGTATTGGACTTTCAACATGTCCTTCTGTTCTTTAGTGAACTCTGGGTCTAACATTGTCGCGGTTGGGTCTCCTGCCCAGATAACTTGGAATATTGTGAAGTTGAGGGTTGCTACGATGAATAAAACGGCGACGGCAACTACTACTCTCTTGGCAATATACTCTCTCATGTACAGTTCTCCACCTGCGCTCTCCACTAAACGATTCGCTTTTTTCTTATATTCAAACCATTTAAAGTTATCTAGCCACCTGTCCGTGGTGGTAAGATATAGAAAATTCTTCCGTAGAGCTTATATGGAGCGTGTCAATATGTAATAAATCGCTGAAACAAGAGAAAGGAGAAGGGAAAAAATCATGAACAATTTAGTGAAGAGAATAGGTTTAGCAGTGATTTGCATATCGATACTCGCAACGATGTTTGCAATTGCACCAGTTGCTTCGCAACCTCAAAGAGGACCGCGCGTTGACGTAATGCGTTGGAAGGTTACCAGATCTCCCGCTGCTCAACTTCTTGAGATGACTGTAGGTGCACCATCAGGCAGTGACTTTTGGATGGGTATGATCAGACCCACAGACGTTGAAGCGATGTCCGCCCAAGAAAAGACTGTTTCGTCTAGGGCGTTGATGCACTTCTGTGAGTTTGGCTTCAACATGAGAAACCCTCCGCTCGACAACTTCAACTTTAGGCATGCTCTCGCTCACCTAGTGCCGAAAGAGAAGATCATCGGAACTCTATTCAAGTACATTGATATCAAGATTGACACGCCAGTTCCTCCGTCTCAAGGATTGTGGTACAATCCTTACGTTGACCCACACCCATACAGTCCAGCTGAAGCAGAGAGCATCTTGGATCAAGCTGGGTTCACCAATGTAGGCGGCGTCTATGAGATGCCTGGAGGCGGTGCCATCCCCGGTATTAGGGTGTACTGTCCTCTGGAGATCACGGCGCCAACATCCTATACAATTGCTAGGATGTTTGTTGACGAAGCCAATGCTATTGGCTTAACCAGCCTTCACTTGGAACCTATGGACTTTGCAACCTACACGGATCTAGCCTTCAACCAGTGGAACTTTGACATATTCTGGGTTTGCTGGTCACTCGGCAGATTCCCAGAGCAATTGTACAGCAAGTTCCATTCTAGCCAGCTTTACCTTGGAAGCTACAACTGCTACGGAATAAACTGGCCTGCCCTCGATGAACAAATCGAGATATTCTACTTTGGCATGGACCATGCAGCAAAGGTTGTGGCTGTGAAAACAGCTCAAGAGATGCTGATGGGCGGTGCAAGCTACCCGCTTGGGTACGACATGGACCCAACCTATCAAGCATTGCCGTTGCTGTGTGTTTATTCCAGAAACGCCTACGACACTCAGGACAACCGATTGAGGGGAGCCGTCAACATGTTCGGCTACGGCGTCGAGAACAGCTGGACATGGATGAACGCATACTGGAACACAGCGAACGAATACCGACCAGGCACAAGCCAGAAAATAGTTGTGCCGATCATGGATGAGTTCGCTGAGAGGCTCAACCCGACCTACGCAAGCACAGTCTATGCTTGGAACGTAATGGGCGACTGCTATGATGGACTGTTGGCTACGAATCCATATACACTAAGAGATGAGCCATGGTTTGCAACCATATGGGACTATGGAGTTGAGGAGCAGACCAACGGAACGCACACGTGGGACGGTATGTGGGTAAAGTTCACGGTGAGAACAACTGACAACAGCGGAGCACCCATCAAATGGCAAGACGGAACGAACATAGATCTACAGGATATCGTGTTCTCGTTGGACTTCCTTCACGACAAGGCAATACCAAGATACTATGCATCTATGTCGCACTACTATAACAGCACATTTCCGACAGTCGCGTACCGACCATCGATAGTCGGTAACGAAATCACGATACACATGGACACTCCAAGCCAGTGGATGCTCTACGACCTTGCTGGAAATGCCTACTTGCTGCCAGAAGCAGTTTGGGGCGAATGGACGGATAACACAACCAATGAAATATTGAGTTGGGATCCATCCCAGGAAGCCGGACCCGGAGGTCTACCAACCAAAGTCTACGGCACAGGTCCATTCATACTGCAGCACGACACGATCGAAATCGGTCAGAACGGCTACAGTGACCACCTCGCCAACCGCAACTACTGGCTCACAACAGCGGAAACCCAGAATCTCATTACAGAAATGTTCCACGGCGCAGGCGATGTCAACCGTGACGGTGTAGACAACGTTGAAGACCTCTCGACTATAGGCACAGCCTACGATACAGAACCAGAAGATCCAACGTGGAATGAAGATGCAGACATCTGCGGTGAAGCTGGAGGACCTCCAGACAGTGTAGTCAACATCGACGACCTAGCAACAGCTGGCAAGTTCTACGGCGAAACTAAAACTGTTCCGTAAAATTGGGGGTGAATAGAGTGAGAGGAAAAAGTATATTGTGGTTGACCCTCGTTGCATTGCTGCTCGGTGTACCAATGGCAAGCGTGAGAGCACAGGATCCTGCGACAATCTGGGTTGATCCAGCCATGAATACAAACTATCTGCCTGGCGACGCCTTCGGCGTCAACGTCATCATTGACAATGCTTACTTCGACGACGGTGTGTACGCATGGGAGTTCACGTTGAGCTACTATCCATACATGCAGATCCTAGTGGTTACTGACGTCATTGAGGGAGACTTCCTCATGATGGCAGGCGACGATACCTTCATGACTAAGAACATAGACCACTTCCGAGGCACCGTTAAAATTGGAGGGACAATCCTTGGTGACGTTCCTGGAGTCGGCGGTGGAGGCATCCTTTGCACAATAATGTTTGTTGTTATTGAAGCAGGGGAATGTCCGCTTCATCTACAAGACGTATTACTGCTGGATCCATACGGCACCAGTTTGCCCTATGCACTGACTGACGGCTACTACCTCGGCCCAACAGCTGACTTCTATGACCTGCCCTATCCAAACGAAAGACCACACGGCGGCGGGAAGGAGCAAGCAGCTTGGGTACAAAGCATGAAGAAACACGCCGGTGACGCCTTCGAATTCAACAGTGACCTAATAAACACTGGCTACGCACCAGTCTATGCACGCCTCGTGTTCACAAGCACAAACCAGCAGACAGGTGAAACTGTCACACTCCGCAGCGGACAAAGCTACATGTCAGAGATTACGCAGAGACAAGTGTACCTGTACGTGAACGCATGGGTACCCGAGTTTGATGCTTGGACTAAGGTGGGTGTAGAGCCATACTTGGATGTTGCTGACGATACCAGCTATATTGAGGCAGACGCTCACTGCAAGCTAAGCGGCACCTTTGGATTCGAGGACATAGACATCTCTAGCCTCGGTCCGATGGATCAAATAGTTAGCGTGGAACTTGAAGGATACACAAGAGCTGACACCACAGATGTGGACTACGAT
>Ga0153916_10001436_pt1 | contig 17098 bp, 9 predicted proteins | sample Opewatmetagenome_FD_109642 | JGI IMG/M metagenome (GOLD analysis project Ga0153916, IMG submission 109642) | Freshwater wetland microbial communities from Ohio, USA - Open water 3 Core 3 Depth 4 metaG | ecosystem: Environmental > Aquatic > Freshwater > Wetlands | place: USA: Ohio, Lake Erie, Old... | reverse complement strand
AAGATGCTGTTTACATAGATTGACCCTTTATGTGCGGTCACGATCCGTTTTACTATTGCCAAGCCTAACCCCGTACCGTGTTGTTTTGTGGTAAAGAATGGCTCGAAGATTTTTTCGCGTAGTTCTAAAGGGATACCTGGTCCTGTATCTGAGATACTGACTTCAATATGATCCTGTTCTTCTTCAGTTGCATGTCTAATTTTTATTGACAAGATCCCACCAGCTGATTCCATGGCTTCAATCGCATTATTAATGAGGTTAGTAAAAACCTGTTCCAAAGCACGATAATCACCTTCGATCGTTGGAATTGATTTATCGGCTTGAACCTGGTATTTAATATTCAATTTCACCAACCTCGATCTCCACCGTTCCAGAAGATTAGAAATAAGCTGACTGAGCGTGATAGATTCAAGCTTATACTCCATCGGACGAACAAAAGTCAGGCTCGATTTTACCAGAGAAGTGAGTCGCTCACAATCTTCTTCAATTCTGGCAATGTTCTTCTGATTCGGGTCATCTGATGGTAAATTGATTGCCAATAATTGTAAACCAGTAAAAATATTGTTGATCGGATTTTTAACTTCATGAGCAAAACTGGCTGTTACTTCACCCAAGAGAGCTCGTTGCTCAAGCTGTTGGTTTTTTAGCCGATATTCCTCTTGCTCGCTTAAATCATGAAATAAGATGATTATGCTATTCAAAACGTTATCGTTAATAATGGGGATAATGCGTAAATTTGCCTGGAAGGATTCACCGTTCCGGCGGAATAACTTGAGGCTTCCAATGCTTCCTATGCGCTGCTCGTTCTGTACCACCTGGAAGGAGGCTTTTAAATCCTCACTGCCAATTAGAACATTTTCGATTTTTTGAGCAGATACTTCCTCAGCTGCATAACCCAAATATAATTCTGCTGATGGGTTCAATGATCTTATGGCCAGGTCTGGAGACAATATAATGACACCATCTTCCATGGAATTATAGATGGCATTATTGGTCAGGATCTTGGTCATGTATTCTTGAATATCCTGCCTGAGCTGAGAATTGAGCGCATGACCTTGAATAATCGTATTGATTTGTGTAGATAAAAATGTAAGCTGGGGTATAAGATTGGGGGATGGAACAGAATTCTCACCAGTAGCGACCAACAAACCAATGAAAGCATTTGTCTCACCGATTGGAGCTGAAGCAAAGTAAGAGATATTGGCCGAATGGGCTAGACGATGCAAGCTAATGATGGCTCGTTTTCCTTTAACCCATAAAATAGGTGATTGCAAATAAGAGAAATCCTGACCAGTAATTTCTTCAGGGAAAGCATGGTCAGTTCCTGCAGAAGCGATTCTCTGCAGGCTAGGGCTTTGACCACTGACTTGATATATACAAAGCAAGGATGACCCCGTCAGATCTAAGCCAACTTGTAGAATTAAAGAGAGTGATTTTTCCAAATCGGTAGAAAGTACAGCTTTAGATAATTGATTTAAATAATCCCATAATGAGTGATAGCGTTCTTCCTCTTGCCGATGCAACCGGAATTGCTCATCCAGCTCGAAGGTGATCAGGGAGTATTTGTTGTTTTCTCCGAGGGGGCTGAAAGTCACCTGAACTGCTGATTTGGAACCTCCCCGTTTTAACAGCTCAACCGGGGATGGATTTTTAACTTCATCGATTTGTTGGTTTCCTTCCGGGGTTTCGAGCTTAATTACCTGGAAAAGACTTCGATAATCCACTTCGGTGAGCTCACTACGGGTGTAGGCAGTCAATTCAGTGGCTTTCGTATTTGCCAGATATATTCGGTTATTCGAATTATTTACAATTACCGCAGCTTGTGGGAGGTTATTTAGAAGTGTCTCAATTTCCGCTGTTCCTAGGAGAGCGAATTGATGTTTAATTAAATTGCTAAACTGCGATACTCTGTTCATTATGTTGGGGAAGCATTAGATGTGGTTTATACATATGATTCCGAAGATGTGCTGGTAGAATGCCCTCAATGGAGCGGTATTTAGCAACTGTTCGCCGTGCAACTGGAAAGCCCATATCTGATAATAACACAGCAATTTGTGAATCGCTAAGAGAAAATGATTCCTGATCGATGATTTGTTTCAATGCTGTGCGGACATGCAAGGAACGATCAAAAAACATCGATAAGGGGACTATCCTTCGGTTGGGAAGCTGAACGGCTTTGTCTGATACCGCTCGAGACATGGTTGACTCATGCACCTCAAGTTCTTCGGCCATATCAGCCCGGGTGATGGGTTTAATATAGGCATCTCCATACAAGATGAAATCACGCTGTATGACAACCAATCTTTGCATTAATCGTACAATGGTATGGTTTCGCTGTTGCAAACATTTTACCAGTAATGTAGCTTGCTCAAGGTCTGCCTGCCATAGCTCGGCTTTTTCCGAGGGTGCTTGCTGGAGCGCCTCGCGGAACAAGGGGTTGACGCGCAGGGTCCCATAAAATGGCATGGCAATCTCAACGACCAACGCAGTGTTTTCATCCTCAGAAACCCTGCTAATGATAATATCGGGGAAATGAAAAGTATTTTCCTGACTGTCTGATGTTTCGGGGCTTGACTGATCGCCCCAATGAGCCCGGGCGGGAAATGGATTCAGGTTATCACTAATGAACCGGACTATTTCTTTGGCTTGATGTGCTGAAATGTTTAAATACTTAGCCAATTCTGGCAGGTGGTGTGGACTTAATAGCTCAATTCCGGCGCGAATCGCCTTTTCAGCCAGAGCAGGCACTGAGAGGTTTTCACCCAAGACCTCAAGCTGGATCAATAGAGCATCTTTGGGGGTAAGTGATCCAACACCGAGAGGATCAGCATGCTGGATCAAATTAATGACATTCTCGACCCTGGATAATGGCACATGATGATAAAGGGAAATTTCGATCGGCTTGATGGTGAGCAGCCCATCTTCATCAAGGCTCGTTAGAATATGAGTTGCGATTGGACGGTCATCCGCTGAAAGCTCGGGTCCTATCTGGCGGAGAATATAAGCAGGTAAAGCTTCTCGGTCTGGGGCTAAATTATCATCAGGTAAATCGTCCGGATATGATCCAGTGCTTGGTTTTGAAAAGAAATCTTCATGACAAGACAAATATACAATGGGTTGATCTGGGGAACCACCCAATGAATTTACGCATGTGGGGCAAGGTTTATTGTTATGCAGGATCTTATGGCAGGTTGGGCAACGAAATTCATCAATTAATTCCAAGGCAGGGTTGCGAGCAAGTTCAGCTTCTACCTTCTGGTGCAACTCGACTGCGGTCAGCTCAAGCAAGGCCATGGTCTGTGCCAGGTGAGCTGTGGTTTGCGGGCGAAGCATTGGTTTTTGACTTTGGAGTAACATAGTTAACCTCTAGTATATCTCGTTTTACCAATGTTGCAAGTTCTATGCCAGGGATTTATCAATAAATATGTGCTAAAATTTGCTTAGAATCCAAACCTATTCCACAACGAGGCAAAAACAATGTTCCGTTCATTCTTTAGCTACTTATCCAAAGCTGCTTGGGCGCGTAATATTGTCACTAAATGGTCAATTGGCTGGAAAATGGCTTCCCGCTTTATCGCAGGAGTAACACTTGCTGATGGGATTCAAGCGATAAAGCTATTGAATAGCAAAGGTATCAATGCGACACTTGACCATCTTGGAGAAGATACAGATTCACCTGAGAAAGCTCACCAATCGACCATGGATATCATCCAAGCTTTTGATGCGATTGAGGTGGCTGGCGTCCGTGCCAACGTGTCGGTTAAGCTAACCCAAATAGGTTTAGGAATCAGCAGAGATTTATGTATTGAAAATCTCAAACTTATTTTGGCAAAAGCTAAAAGCTATAACAGCTTTGTGCGTATTGATATGGAAGACTCGTCGGTTACACAACGGACGTTGGATGTTTTGCAGGAAGTTCGCCAACATGGATATGAAAATGTCGGGATTGTGATCCAAGCTTATTTATATCGTAGTGAAGCGGATCTACGCAAGCTGCTGGCTGAATGTATAAAAATCCGCCTCTGTAAAGGTGCCTACACAGAATCTCCCAAAGTCGCGTATCCTAAGATGCAGGATATTAACTCCAGTTATGATCGCTGTGCAGCCCAATTAATCAATGCTGCGCTATCGCAAGAATGCCCCAAAGTAAGCCCATGTGGCAAGATACCACCCATCCCAGGATTAGCAACACACGACCCCAAAAGGATTGATTTTGCTAAGGTTTATGCAGAAAAAGTTGGTTTGCCAAAGGATGCAATGGAATTCCAGATGCTGAATGGAATTCGACGGGACTTGCAGGAGGAATTGGCGAAGGAGGGATATTGTGTGCGCATATATGTTCCATATGGGACGGAATGGTATCCCTATTTTATGCGCCGAATTTCCGAACGACCAGCAGACTTGTTGTTTCTTCTTCCATCGATTAAATTAAGGTAATTTTATGCCGGATATCCCTCAAGCTTTAGCTAATCGTCTTCGTGAAGAAGGTGATAGGGTGATAGAATTTTTTAAGCACCTCACTCGTGATCAATGGGGGGTAATCGTTTATCCGCAGAAAAGCGATTGGAGCATGCATCACTTATTGGCGCATTTCGTATCATCTGAAATTGGACGAAAAGAATTGATCTTGAATGTTTATAATGATGGTAAAGGAGCTCCAACTGATTTTGAGATCGATCATTTCAACAAACAGGAGGTAGAAAAATTTTCAGCTGAGTCTAATGATGATCTATTAAACTGGTTCAGCCAAGAACGCGCTGAACTTATCGAGCAAGTTTCGGGCATGTCACCACAGGATTTAAACCGAATTGGGAACGACCCTTACCTCGGTGAGGTTGTTCTCCTGGAAATGATCAGACTTACTTATCGGCACCTGCAAATCCATCTGAGGGATGCGAGACAGTTTTTATAAAATGAAATCGCTTCGCTTATTCATCCAATTATCCCGCCCGATATTTATTTTGAGTGCGGTCCTGGTATATCTCCTGGGAATAGGAATAGCCCATTATTTAAGCGGGGTAATTAATTGGACATCTTTTTTCCTTGGACTTGTATGGATCGTTTTCTCCCTGCTTGGCACCCAGTACTTAAACGAGTATTTCGAACCAACGGTCATGCAGAACGATCCAACCTGGAAGCATACTCCATTTTCTGGAGGGAGTGGAGCGATCGGTGCTGGCAAATTACCCCGTCAGGTGGCATTATGGGCTGGGCTTACTTGTTTGACGATAACTGCTTCATTGACGGTATTACTCATCCAGAAATTAGGGATTAATGTCGTGGGTATTCTGATTTTGGGATTAATATTTCTAGGAGAATTTTTATATGCTATACCTCCTTTTCGTTTGGTCTCCTCCGGATATGGTGAACTGGTCTTGTCCATCATCGTAATTGGAATGATCCCTGCATTAGCTTTCCTTTTGCAGGGGCATGATTTTCACCGGTTATTAGTCATGGTAGCCTTCCCATTGACGACGCTACACATTGGTATGCTGTTGGCGCTCGAGTTTCCGGATTACGCTTCAGATATAAAACAAGGAAAACGACCAGCCATAATCAGGATCGGATGGCAAAGAGGTATGATAATCCACAATATCCTGATACTTGTTAGCTTTGTTATTTTGGGTATGGCGTTTGTATTTGGTTTACCGTTGAGTGTTGGCTGGCCGGTAATTTTTGTTCTTCCAATCGGGTTATTTCAAATATGGATGATGAATCGCATTGCGGATGGTGCAAAACCAAATTGGAATTTACTAGTACTAGTCGCGATCTCGACCTTTGGTTTGACAACCTATCTATTAACGTTTGCATTCTGGACACATTAAACCATGCCTGAATTTCTAAAATTAATTCCAACTCAGCAGGCTTTACAGATTCTGCTATCTGAAATGCAAGTAAAAGTATCCCGAGAGCGCGTAAAGGCAATCCATGCGTTAGGGAGAGTGACAGTAGAATCAATATATTCGCCGATACCGCTGCCAACATTCCCAAGAAGCACGGTTGATGGGTATGCCGTCAGGGCTGCTGACACTTTTGGGGCCTCAGAAAGCTTGCCAGCCTATTTACGAGTGATTGGTGAAATCCATATGGGGAATTCACCTGGTTTTGATATAAGTCCAGGCGAAACGGGACTAATCCATACAGGAGGGATGTTGCCAGATTCATCCGATGCCGTGGTGATGGTCGAATATACTCAGCAAGTGGGGGCAGATAATATTGAGATATTACGGTCTGTGGCAATTGGGGAAAATATCATCAAAATTGGTGAAGATGTCCAATCTGGTGAAGAGGTCATCCCATCTGGAGTGCGAATTCGCCCACAGGAAATTGGTGGGATGGCTGCTTTGGGCATCCTGGAGCTTGAGGTTGCTAAAAAACCCATTATTGGAATGATATCGAGTGGGGATGAAGTTATACCACCAGAGGGTAAACTTTCACCAGGGCAGGTCAGGGATATCAACTCATATTCATTATCTGCCTTGTTTGACCAGGCAGGTGCAATCCCTAAAAGATATGGAATTTTCCCAGACCAGGCAGATCAATTGGCAGCCATTGCTGTCCAAGCTATGAAGGAATGTGATGTGGTGGTCATCACCGCTGGTTCATCTGCCAGCGCCCGTGATTTGACTGCCAGGGTGATTAATAAGCTGGGCTCCCCTGGAGTTCTCGTGCATGGAGTGAATATTAAACCAGGCAAGCCAACCATACTGGCAATTTGCAACCAAAAAGTCGTGATTGGTCTTCCTGGTAATCCCGTCAGCGCTCTAGTAATTGCGGGTCTGTTCGTTGTTCCAGTGATAGAATCGCTTCTTGGATTGAAAAATGTAGGAGTCCATAACAGGTACCTAGCCAAGTTAAGCACCAATATTCCATCTCAGGCTGGACGTGAAGATTGGGTGGCCGCCAAGTTACATGGCAATGCGTCAGGATATCAGGTAGATCCAATTTTTAGCAAGAGTAATCTGATTTTTAGCCTGGTCAGGGCAAACAGCCTAATTCGAGTGCCTCCGGACGCAACAGGGCTTTCTGCGGGTGATTTGGTTGAAGTGCAATTATTATCGTAGACAGGATTGAATAAGGTATTTAATGTATCTAAAAAGTAGAAGTAGATGGGTAATATGGCTGACAGGTTTCTCGGTATTATTACTTGGATGTTCCACCACTGCCAATGCGAATATCCAAACAGCCAGTCCACAGTTATCTCCAACTGCTTCATACACAGCAACCACGTCAGCTACGCCATTTCGGGCAATGACAAATACTCCAATCGTTATCCCACCAAGCTACACTCCCACTTCAACGTTTACTCCGACACCTACAAATACCCCCATACCAACCGATACCCCCATTCCCACCGATACACCTGCTGTGAAATGGAATCCAGCTGGGCACGTGACTACCCCGATATTGCTCTACCACCATGTAACGGATGCAGGTAATGGTAACCGCTATTATGTAACTTTAGATGACTTTCGGGCTCAATTGCAAGCGCTGCATGATTGGGGTTATACCTCCATAACAGTTTCAGATTTGGTTGAGGTGCTCATCAATGGTGGAGAGCTGCCAGATCGACCTGTGGTAATCACCTTTGATGATGGGAACATCAATATATACCAGAATGCCTTTCCAATCATGCACGAGATGGGTTTCATTGGAACAGTCTATATCGTGGCAAATCGTCTAAATTCCAGGTTATTTATCAATTCTGAACAATTACAAGAGATGGCAAATGCGGGTTGGGAGATCGGCAGCCATGGAATGTCACATATTGATTTAACCCTGGATTCTTCCATCGTACGTTACGAGGTAAGCCAATCACGCCTGACCCTTGAGGAGGCAATTGGTGTACCGGTTAAAACTTTCGCATATCCGTATGGGAAAACTAATGAATTCGTTACGAATTTAGTTAGTGAGTATGGGTATCGTGCTGGTATGGGTTTGGGGTCAAGCTGGGAACATACCTTAGAAACATTATTTTATCTGAGCCGAATCGAGATCCAAGGGAACTATAGTCTCTCTACATTTGCACATTTATTACCGTGGTCTGGTAATTAAACTTATATCTACTACTCGAGCAATTTCATCAAATGACCATTTATTTACATGACATTCCCTTACCCGAGGCAAAATCGCGCCTGGATGAAGCCTTGAAAGCCACAAACCGGGCGGGCGTATTAGGAATTGAGGAGATTACCCTGGATGAGCACGCACTCGGTCGCGTACTAGCGAAACCAATTTGGGCGATACTTTCTTCTCCTCATTATCATGCTTCAGCCATGGATGGATATGCCGTGCGATCCGAAAGCACTGTGACAGCATCACCTTCACGCCCCGTAGAACTGAGAATCAGCACTGAAGCCAACTATGTAGACACCGGTGATCCTTTACCCAACTGGGCAGATGCAGTCATCCCCATCGAAAATGTCGAATCAGTTAGAGAAATGGCTTCATCTGGTGATGAGCTGGTAACGCCAAACATTATCCGCATTCGTGCTGCAGTGACGCCATGGAGCCACGTCCGCCCATTGGGTGAAGACATCGTTGCTACTCAACTTGTCATTCCCGCTGGTCACACCCTGCGCCCAGTGGATATAGGCGCTATTGCAGCAAGCGGTCATGCAAGCCTCCATGTAGCGAGGAAACCCCGCATAGCAATCATCCCGACCGGATCTGAATTAGTACCTGTTGGGCAATCCGTTAAAGCCGGTGACATCATTGAATATAATTCTATTTCCCTGGCTGCCCAGGTGATAGGTTGGGGAGCAGAAGCTACACGTTACCCGATCACAGTGGACGATTTTGATCAGATATGTGTGCGTGTACAAGAGGCTGCGCAGCACCATGATTTAATTTTACTCAATGCCGGGTCGTCTGCAGGGTCGGAGGATTTTTCAGCTCGCGTGGTGGAAAAATTGGGTGAATTGCTTGTCCATGGAGTGGCAGTACGACCTGGGCATCCAGTAATTCTTGGGATGATTGGTGAAAAACCGGAACAGATACCCATCATTGGTGTGCCTGGATATCCAGTCTCCGCAATACTCACTGGAGAGATATTTATCGAGCCATTGATTGCACGTTGGTTGGGACGATCAGCTTACGTTCCATTGACGATTAAAGCCAAGCTCACTCGCAAGGTGACCTCCCCCGCTGGTGATGATGATTACATGCGCCTGGCTGTAGGAAGGGTTGGGGAGCAAATCGTGGCAGCTCCGCTTTCACGCGGCGCAGGTGTGATTTCCTCCCTGGTTCGAGCGGATGGGATCACGATTCTGCCACGCGGTTCTCAAGGCTTACCAGCGGGAAGTGAAGTAGAGGTAAATCTTTATCGCCATCCTGATGAAATTGAGCACACAATCTTTGCGATTGGTTCACACGATATCACGATAGACATCCTGGCACAATACCTTGCGTTAAAAAATAGACGTTTAACGTCAGCCAATGTTGGAAGCATGGGCGGATTGGTCGCACTAAGCCGAGGGGAATGCCACCTGGCTGGCTCCCATCTACTGGATCCTGAAAGTGGTGAATATAATCTTAAATATGTCAATCAGATCCTGCCTGATATGCCGGTTAAAATCATCGTTTTAGTTGGGCGCCAACAAGGATTGATGGTCGCGAAGGGAAATCCTAAGAAGATTCTGTCATTAAGGGATCTATCCAGGAGTGAAGTATCTTACGTAAACCGCCAGAGTGGAGCAGGAACAAGGGTGCTATTGGATTATCACTTGCGCTTGTTAGCGATACCCACTGTTTCCATCAAAGGGTACCAGCAAGAGGAGTACACCCATCTGGCAGTGGCTGCCGCCATCGCCTCGGGGCGTGCAGATTGTGGGTTGGGTATAGCAGCTGCAGCACAAGCGCTTGACCTAGATTTCATCCCACTTTACCAGGAACGGTATGATTTGATAATCCCCCGACGATTTTATTATGACAAGCTCCTAGAACCATTGATTAGTATTTTAAGCGATCCAGATTTCAAAAAAACCGTCGCCAGTTTACCAGGCTATAATACAGACCAAATGGGGCTTGAAATCTTGTGACCAGATAGGATTGGATTACCCATAGGTTCACCCATGTCGAAAAATTTTATGCAATTGGCCTGGTCGCATAAACAGAGAATAATGATCGTAAAAAAATAATCCAAACAACCAGTTGTTGAATAGAAAGGTGAAAACGATGCCCATCTCAAGCGGAATCCCGGCACCGGAATTCTCTTTAGCGGACGAAACTGGAATCATCCGGTCACTATCTGAATTCCGTGGTCACCCTGTGATCTTATATTTTTATCCCAAAGACGATACTCCAGGCTGTACTACTGAAGCTTGCAATTTCCGCGATGACTACAGCCAGTATACTCAAGCTGGGATCACCATTCTAGGGGTCAGCCCTGATTCTTCCAAATCACACGCCAAGTTTAAAACAAAGTATGGACTTCCTTTTACTCTGCTAGCAGATGACGGACATAAGATTTGCGAGCTGTATAAGGTGTGGGGAACAAAGAAAAATTATGGCCGTGAATATCAAGGCGTGTTTCGTACGTCATTCTTGATCGACGAAGATGGCAAGATCATGCATGTCTTCGAGAATGTTAAACCTGCCGGTCATAGTGTTGAGGTGTTGGCGGAACTGAAAGCAAGGCGAAAGTAAAAAATAGAGCGCACATTTTTACTGTGCGCTCTGAGTGGAGATGGCGGGAATCGAACCCGCGTCCGAAAGAATAGATCCGCGGATTTCTACGAGCGTAGTCGGTTGTTGTATTCGCCAGCTGGCTTACAAGCGACAAAAAGCTCAGCCGGTTAACCGCTGGAACCCGAAAGCTCCTCTTTCACACAGGTAGCGGTGTCGTGTGTGGCACTCCGACCTTTTGACGTCCACTTTACCACCGGTCGGAGGGCGGGGTAGGCGGACGTGAGCCTGCAAGAGGCTCATGACTGATCTTCTATCGCTTATGCAGCGAGAGGAAGAGCAGCATAGGAAGTGTTATTGGCACTTGTGTTTTGCACTGATTTATCGAGGTCGGTGCCTCTCGGCTCGCAATCCGGGCTCAGCCTCTCCCGTCGAAGCCTGTCATCCCCGGAGAATTGATTATACCCGAATTTCCTAACAAAATTGTTGAGACTGATCCCTTGTTATGGCGTCATGGTTAAGATAAGATTAATACACAGGGGAGATAAGGGGGTTGGTATTTATATTGCATCGGAGGAATGAAGATCCATTAAAAACAAAGCCGATAACCTTGATATGTTCTAACGATCAATCGATTTTGCCATTGCCAAATAAAATATTATCATCGAGGAATCCTTATGAAATTAAAATGGGTAGTTAATTCTATAGTTATTATGCTTTTATGTATGGTAGCTATACTTGGTCTGGCGAGCCGAGACGCGGCAGTCGCGGCTGAGGCTGGAAGCGATAAAATCGAAGGAGCCTTACTGGACGAAGTTTCTACAAATGGCCCGGCGGATTTCATTATACGATTCTCCGAACAGGCTGACCTTTCACCAGCGTATTCCATGGATTGGGAGGCACGCGGTGATTTTGTATACAATACTTTGCGTGAAACAGCAGACCGCAGCCAGGCGAATGCCAAGGCAATCCTGGATATGCAAGGACTGACCTATCAGACATTTATTGCCGGAAATGATTTATACGTATGGGGGGGAAACCAGATAGCTACGAATGGGCTGACGGTATTGAATGAACTGGCAACATTACCAGAGGTAGGTACCATCAGGGCAACACGAACGTACTATATTGACCCCATCAATGAGGTGAAACCTTTTGCTAATATCTCTTGGGCAGGTGACCTCCTGGCGAATCAAGCGCTGTCGACGGTAGGCAACTCAACCAACGCAACAATGGACTGGGGGATCACAGACACCAAAGCTAACCAATTCTGGACAAAATTCAGTGTTCAGGGGGATGGAATTGTGGTAGCGAACATCGACACGGGAGTGCAGTGGAACCATCCAGCGTTGGACCAGGCGTTTAAGTGCGGAACCAATCCGGCTGATCCAGCATGCTGGTATGATCCAACTGGAGTCTGTGTGGCCGGTGCCTGCGATAATAATGGGCACGGCACGCATACCATGGGTACCATGGTTGCAGATGATGATCCGAGCTTGACATATATTGCTGGGATGGCACCCAATGCCAAGTGGATTGCATGCAAGGGATGCGCATCAAGTTCATGTGCAGATATATCTTTAAATGCCTGTGCAGATTGGATCCTGGCACCGGCAGGTAATCCAGCTAACCGACCAAATATCGTCAATAACTCCTGGGGTGGTGGGGGTGGTGCTACCTGGTACCTGGCAAAAGTCCAGGCATGGAAAGCGGCGGGTATTTTCCCGGCATTCTCCGCAGGGAATACCGGATCAGGATGCAGCACCCTCGGTTCACCAGGTGATTACCAGGAATCATTTGCCAGCGCGGCACACGACTCCAGCCGTGCTATCGCCAGCTTCTCCAGCCGCGGACCATCTGCATTTGGGGATACGCCTTACACCAAGCCGAACCTGTCTGCACCGGGTGTGTCCATTTGCTCGACAGTACCGACGAACGGCTGGAGCTGTGGTTATAGCGGCACATCGATGGCGAGTCCACACACAGCGGGGGCAGTCGCGTTACTCTGGTCCTGCAACCCATCATTGAAGGGGCAGATTGATGCGACCTTCCAGCTGCTGCAGAGTAATGCTGACACAGCCCCAGCTGGAAATTGTGGTATTCCAGCTGATGGGCAAGGGAACTTTACATACGGTTATGGTTACCTCGATGTCCTCACCGCAGGTGTGGTTTCATGTAGCGGGCCGAAAGGAACACTTAACGGGCATGTGTATAGTGAACATGCCAACCCGATCGAAGGCGCGACCGTGACTGTGGTCCCAACAATTGCTGGTAACCAGACCCAGGTTTATACTGATCCTAATGGATTTTATACCTTGGATCTCGCGGTAGGCAGCTATAATGTCACGGCATCGGTCACAGGTTACGCTTCACACACTGCCAGCAATGTAGTGATTACAGAGAACGCGACCACCGTACTGGACTTTAGCCTGATATTTCAGGGGAGTTGGGTACAAATTACTCTACCACCCGGATGCCCAGATTGGACGCGCTTTGATGGTGAGTATTACGATGGTTTGGTCTATTTCCTGGGCGGTCGTGGCGGACCAGCTGGCGATCAAACATTAGGTGACGTATTTTCCTATAATCCGGTGACGAATACCTGCCTCGATACTGGCATAAATATGCCGACCCCGGTCAGTAACTACACCATATCATTGGTTAACGATGGAGTTGCCGACCTCCTATGCACCTTTGGTGGTCGGCAGTCAGATGGGTCACAGACGCTTAACGTACAATGCTACAATCCGCACACCAATTCAGCCGGTGTAGTCACTACTCTGCCGGTTGCCTGGACTGGTTTCACACCAGGTGCTCAAGTTGTGGTTAATAACAAGGTCTATATCTTCGGTGGTTTCAATACAGCCGGTCCGACTTATGTAACAGCTAGAACAGATGTGTATGATCCGGTTGCCGAATCTTTCAATCCGTCAGGTAATTTAAACGTGGCTCGCTCGTACATCATGGCGGCTTCAGTGGATGGATTGATATATGCCTTCGGCGGGGATACATGGAACGGACTAAATCTTGTTGCATCCACCAAAGCCGAAGTGTTTAACCCAACCGGTGGCACCTGGAATGATGCAGCTGTGGCAGACCTCCCGGTAGCATCCGGTGAAGGTCGTGCTTATGGTTTTGATAGCAGCAGTACCTATGGATTGGCAGGTAAGATCGTGTTAGCGGGTGGCGGTCAGTGGCCTGCGGACACGAACGAAGCCCTTACATATGATGTGGCAGCAAATTCGTATGACACGAGCTTTCCTAATCTGAACATCTCACGTCGTGACCAGGCAGGATTCTTCATTCCAGATAAACAAGGCACAATGTGGGTTTTCGGCGGGCGCTCTGGTAATGATATTCCGCCTTTTGCCCCTCCCGAATACTTTAGAATTAACCCATGGGAAATCTTTCAACCAATCATCTATAAATAAGATTATAAGATTTATCAAAATAAATTCACCCCGGTGATGGAATCAGCGGGGTGTTTTATTAATTGTAGATAAGGTAAAAATGTGATATAAATTAAACCTATCTCATAAAGAGGCTTTCTGCCCTTTCTATCCCATTTTATGTTGGGGTAGGCGGAAGCGAGCTGACAATCGCTCATGACCGCACTTCGATTGGATTACCACTGAATTGAAACGCGATCTAGACACTTTAGGAGGAAAAGTTTTAGTTTGAAGGAATAATTGGGTAGCTTCCTGGATGGCATTTATCGATACGCTTCTAGCATTAAAGCTTTTCATCTGTAGTGAGCTTTGGCGTGCGATTCTGACTGGTCCATGGATGAGAATACTCAATTTACAGCTTCTATTCGTAAACTGTAATTCGCGGTGACCTCATCACCAAACTTCATTTGGGATGAAACAGTCTTTTGTTGTAGCTATCTACTATGAGGAATATGATAATGAGGAGAAAGGAGTCGGATTATCAGGTCGAATAATCACCTGTCGATTAAGTGTCACAAGATTCATACAAATTTGTAAATCCGATTAGGAGACAAATAATGAAGATTCGAAAGCTGATTAAGATCCTCGTCAATTTACTTGTATTGTCTGGCTTGGTGGTTGGAGTGTTTTCAGGCTCCATGAGCTCGGCTCAAGCACCAGTGACCTCTGATAGCCCAAAGACGCCAGCTACACCAGCTGTTGGAGGTTGGTACATCGTTGAGCTCGATAAACCTTCCCTGGCTATTCAAGCACAAACTGGAAATCAAATCAACTACCAAAAAGCGGGGGGAAGATTAGACGTCAACGCTCAAGCGAGCCAGGACTATATCAACGATTTGGTGAGCGAACAGGCAGCTTTTACTGCATCCCTGGTCGATGCAATCCCTGGAGCGGAAGTGACTCGCGGATATCAGGTGGTCCTGAATGCAGTGGCAGTGCGGCTCCCGAACAGTGATCTCGCTACGCTACAGGTTTTAGCATCGTTACAGGGAGTAAAACGCATCTCTCCACAGCAAATCTACACGGTCACACTGGATTACAGCTTGCCGCTGATCAATGCCCCTGCAATGTGGGAAGAGCTCGGTGGTCGAGCAGATGCCGGTCAAGGCATCAAAGTTGCCGATATCGATACAGGTATCGACCCAACCCATGACATGTTTAGCGGTACAGGTTGGTCATACCCATCTACAGGTACCTGGCCTAAAGGATACTGTGCAGAGGTTACTGGATTTTGTAACGGTAAGATCATTGCAGCACGCTTCTACCCTCCAACTTTTGATGTTAACGTCGGTGAGGAGTTAACACCACGTGATGTCACTGGTCATGGCAGCCATACGGCAGGTATCGCGGCAGGTAACATCGTCGATGCCGCTTACGGCACCAGCACACCGATCATCTCGGGTGTAGCCCCAGGTGCCTGGCTGTTAGTTTATAAAGGTTTATTTAAAACCCAAGATGGCACCACCGCTTCAGGATCAAACATCATGCTAGCGGGTGCTGTCGAAGATGCAATTCTGGATGGGGCGGATGTGATCAACAATAGCTGGGGTAGTACTCCACTATCCAAGGATTCCAATGATCCTTTGGTACGCGCATATGAAGCGGCGGTAGATGCGGGGGTGGTGGTGGTCTTTTCCGAAGGCAACAGTGGACCTGGATACAACACCTCCGGCTCTCCTGGCGGTGAATCCACGAAGTTCATTGCGGTTGGTGCCAGCACAACCGAACGAGCATACTACAATACCCTCAAAGTCACTGCACCTACGCCGGTCTCGCCTACACTTCAAAGTTTCCCGGGAAACCAGTTCGCTGATATTGACCCCTCAGCGATCCCTACCGGAAACATCGGTCCCTTGCCCTATGTACCAACAGACTTATTGGGTATCCCTATTGCTGACACGGAACCATACTCTACAACGGGATGGATCGCTTTGATCCCACGTGGGACGTACAACTTCTCAGACAAGCTGGATAATGCCATTGCTTATGGAGCTTCGGCGGTTGCCATGTACACCGATGCTGCCCGGACCTGGAAAGGTGGTTTTACTGCCACCGAAAGGGCGATCTACACGGTAATGATCTCGTATGACCTCGGCATAGAAGCCCGCAATTGGTGGACAGCCCACCCCGATACTGCCGAAATGGAAATCGGCTATCCGGCTTCGCCATGGCTGACAGAGACACCGGACGTCATTGCAGACTTCAGCTCGCGTGGTCCCAGCATCGAGCTTGGCATCAAGCCCGATGTGACTGCCCCAGGAGTGAGTATTCTCAGCGCCTACTGGGATGGCACTTATCAGGTGCTTGGTGGAACAAGCATGGCGGCACCCCACGTGACCGGTGCGGCTGCTCTCATGCTGGAGCTGCATCCTGATTGGACGCCAGCCCAGATTAAAAGCGCACTGATGAGCACTGCCAGCCAGACCATCCTCGATGTTGATGGAGAGACAACAGCGGACGTTATGACCCAAGGGGCAGGACGTATAGATCTGAGCATGGCGGGTGATCCTGGCTTGACCTTTGATAAACCAAGCCATAGTTTCGGTATGCTCCCGCAGGGTTCTACCGATAGTGTTGTAATCAACGCCAGTGACGTAGCCGGAATAGATGAGACTTACAGCGTGAATGTTGTTGAAACGGTGAGCGAATCCGGTCTGGTTACCTTCACTACCTCCACCGATTCACTCGACATGATGGCTGACGGTACCGGTGCATTCACGTTCACGGTGACCGTAGGAGATTCAGCGATCCCACAGGATCTCGAAGGTAACATCGTCATCAGCGGTACCGAGCACCTGGCTCACATCCCGTATTGGGTACGGGTGATCCCGGCTGGAGCAGGCGATGTTCTACTGGTAGATTTCGATGAATCGGAAGCCACCGGATATGGTTTCACGACTATTTACGGTGGACCATTCAACGATTACACCAATTACTATACCTCGACGCTGGTAGCCATGGGCTTGACCTATGATTACTGGAACGTGTGGAATGATGCACCCTACTCTCCACCTCTTGCCGTT
>Ga0153916_10001435_pt1 | contig 17102 bp, 15 predicted proteins | sample Opewatmetagenome_FD_109642 | JGI IMG/M metagenome (GOLD analysis project Ga0153916, IMG submission 109642) | Freshwater wetland microbial communities from Ohio, USA - Open water 3 Core 3 Depth 4 metaG | ecosystem: Environmental > Aquatic > Freshwater > Wetlands | place: USA: Ohio, Lake Erie... | reverse complement strand
GGAGAGATACTGGGGTTCGTGGAGACATCAGGGACGAGGTTGAGGAGACTCCCTGACACGACGACGATCAGGTGGATCGAACTCCTTGCTTTCGTCCTCGGGGCAGCGCTCCAGAAGAAGCGAGAGGGCTGACGCCGCGATCTGTATCTGGCAGAGCGTGTCGGCACCCCGTCCCTGCGATCATTGAAGAACTCCAATCTTCAGGCGAGCATCGCACGCAAGGGAGACCGGAAATTGCTTAACTTGAATGGATTATCCTGAAGGAGGTGAGAATATAGCATATTGCCCGAAGTGCAGTGCACAGAACGCCGAGGGAGCGAAGTACTGCAACAATTGCGCAGCCCCGCTCACTGCAGCTGCTCAAACGCAACAGGAGCCGAGTCAGCAGCCGGCGGAGTCTCAGTCCTCATTACCACCACGACTTCAGCCAGGTCAGAAAGCCTCATTGCTGGACTACCTATCACACTATCAAGGACTCCAAGTGCATTGGGCGAAGCGATTCGTCGGTCTTCTGCTCGATTCGATATTCGTGGTGGCACCAGTCTTTGTGGTCTTTGCTTTCATGGATTGGTGGAACGGATGGGGATGGTTCACCATAATTGGGGGCATTGTCCTGTTCCTCTATTCCGCCATTTTCGAGTACGCTTTCGGCGCGACCATCGGCAAGGCTATCGTTGGTCTGAAGGTCGTGTCGATTCAGAGAAGACTTGTGCTGCCCAGCACTCTAATCAGGAACATAACGAAGATATTCGCGCTTCTCCTGCTCCTGGAATTCATTGTGACACTAGTTGTCGAGACGACGGACGCACATCAGAGGTACGTGGACAAGCTCGCAAAGACGACAGTGATCGAGAAGAGGCCCTAGCACCGTGAAGGAAGGAGTATTGCTGCTCGGTGCCAAGCTCTCCCAATTGACAAGGAATCCCTCCCCTAACGGTGATCAACTCGAGTGTTTCTCATACTCGGCGACTATTCGATCGCCTTCTTCCAAGACTCTCTTGCCAATTGGTTCAACGGTGTGCTCTCTCAGGAGTCTCTTCACAGTCTCCTTTGCATCGGTCACCATTCTGTCGGACATTGTTGCACCATAGAGCTCGGATTTCTTGTTTCTGAGGAACATCTGGCTTCGGAAGTTCCTCACAGTGTGAGGGTGAGTGAGGAAAGTGTTTCCTTGGCCGACCTCCTTGACGACATCGAGAGCCACGGTTTCCCTAGTCACTCTGAAGTCCCTCATGAATGCTCGGAACTCTTCCCACTGATACGCATCTATGACAACCTGCTCGAGGGAGCAACCTCCGTCCAAGTCGAGCCCGCCAACCCCGGAACACAGATCAGTCCCCGACATGCTCGAAAGCATGAGGGCCGCCAACTCGCCGAACGGGACTTGGACCCCAGGCCTCTCCGCATCTACTCCGAGAACGCCCGTCATCTTGGGGAGGCCGTATCTACGAGCCATCTGGCCGGTTGCGGCAAAGATGATAGGAGCTTCGACACCCCTGTATCCTATGTATCCCGTGGTGATGTTTGCAAGGGTCGCCTCCGAGGAGTATATCTGAGGGGCGCCTGGCGCCGCAGTCTGAGTAATCACGAGACTGGCGAGATTCTCGGTATTTGCGATCACGACGGTCCCTGCAACGGTCACCGGGCCAGTAATTCCTCCCATGCACACTTACATCGAAATTACCGGTACACCCGCGCGCGCATACTCTACCTGAGCTTCCACAACGCCCTTCTCAAAAGACAGCGGCGCGATGCTACAGCTGAGCACGGAAAACGGAGGCCGCTTCTTCATGTCGTTCGCCCCGCCAGCCACTAGCCTTCCCAAAGCAATTTGAACCCTAGCGTCCGAAACCCCAAGGGTGCCGGATCCGGCAGAACCGAGTATGTGTTTTGTCGTGTTTTGGAACGAAGTCCACAGTTCCTGAACGAATTGGGCGTGAGGAGGAACGTCGGAGGTAGTCACTATCGGCCAGAACGCGTCAATCGGGTCGAGCGCATCTGCTAGTCTGGCAAAGTCAGCCAAGTCCTTCCTCGAAGCTTTGCGCCGCTCCCCTGATTCGAGATCCGTCATGAAAAGCGTCACGCCGCCTGTAGAGACGAACGGGTATCTCGCCACAGGAAGCTTCAGATCGCGTTTCTCATTCCTTGCGCCGAGGATAATGCTCTTCGGAGCTTTCCTGATTGCCTCGTTGACGACACTCTCCGGTATCTTGGCGATCTTCTTCTTGAAGTCAACGTCAACGCCTGCGTCCGCCAGCATTTTGAGCACGCTTTCGCTGCGAACCAGCACGCCAATCTTGTCGAGACATTCCAGACTCTGTGTGTGAACGAGATCCTCTTCCCCCTTGTCGAGGAACCTTAGCCCTAGAACCGCCATCTACATCGCCCCCAATTCGGCCCTGATTGTTGACTCTTGACTTATTGGTTGCCCAAGGGCGACTAGGAAGGAGGGGGAATTCACGAAGCAGGGTGATTTCGGCCTTGGGTTTATTACTCCCTGGTCCTCTGTCCTTGAAGGTGTCAGGTATGAGTGGAGGAGAGATACCGAGTGAGGCTAGAGAGGTCTTTGGAACGGCTGGCTTTGCATGGAGAGTGGGCCTGTCGATCTTCGTCGTGTTCGGATGGCTAGCGTTTCTTCTGATCTGGCTGTTCTTCTATGCTGGCGATTACGATGTGTTCCAGAATATTGCGATATTCCTGGTATCCGTTATCATAAGCATAGGAATACTCGCCGGCGCGTGGGCCACCTGGGGGATCAGATATGCCTCGAAGTTCGGAGACAAAGGAGCCGAATGGACTAGGCACCGCGGGACCTGGATACTGAGCACGGTGGCAGGCTTGGGGTGGCTCGTGTTCCTGATCGTGTGGCTGTTCTTCTACGCTGGAGATTACAACGGGTATCAGAATCTCGCCATATTCATCACTTCGCTCCTGGTCCTGGGCGCAGTCGCAAGCAGCACATGGATCGTCAGATGGCTCAGGGTCATGAAGGGAAAGGCCTGATAGCGTTCAATCTGAGTTATTCGGATTTGCTCCTGACTTGCTCAGGAGGGCTTCGAGGTTCCTAGGGAAGGTGCTGATGTCCAGGTCTGCTCGCTCGAGCTTCCTCCGGAGAGCGGTTGCCTTGTTACCTGAGTACTTGCCCTTGAGGAGATACTCGGTTTCCTCCTCGCTGAACGATTCCCCGGTCTCGATCTTGTTCATGAATCTCCGATCATAAGGACACGCTCGTTGACATGTCATGCACCCTACGATTGCATTGTGCCATTCGGGCTTGATCCAAGCTGGGAACGCGTGCTTGCTGGTCCTCTCGTTCATGAAAGAGAGACACCGCTCCGCCCTCAGAAGGAACCTGTCCTTGGGGATCGCTCCCGTCGGGCAAGCTGAAACGCAAGCCTTGCACTTGTCGCACTTCGGAAGCACTCTCTTTTCGCCCCAGCCCACATCAGGAGCTTCAAGGTCAGAATAGAACGCCGTAAGCTTGTGGAAGCTTCCGAATTCCGGCACGTAGGTTACGTTGTTCCTGCCGTACATTGCCAGCCCGCTTCTGACCGCCAACAGCTTCAGAGGCGGAAAAGCGGCCGCCAGCCTAAAAGGGGTGCTCTTCCTCCCGTCTTTCAATATGTTTCTCAGCCGACGTATGACCTGTGCAGCGCTGCCGTAGGTTGGAGGCACCACGAATTCATGCGCCTTCCCCTTGAAGTGAAAGGTTACAGTGCGCAGTGGTGCCGGGGTCGCTATCAATAGGATTGACTTCGGAGAGGGCATCGATCTTGGTAGCTTGGCATCCAAGCGCGTCCGCATCCACTCGTCATAGAAACCCTTGTCTAGCTTGCCATCCCGGAAGAGGCCCCGTATCTACTCCTTGACCTCCTCGACGCGATAGAAGGGAATGAACACTCCGCGACTACCGTTCTTCCGCAAAAGTTCAATGACCTCACAGGGTTCCATTCAACTCACTTGATATGGCGTAGGGAACAACGCGATAATAATAGAAGGGCCGTCCTAGGGCGGTTTATGAGACTAGAGAATTGCCCTCTGCCGCGAGGCAAAGGGGTTTATCGTTGACCCGAGATTGCCGACAAGAGGAGGGATACCAACGCCAGTGGTAATAGTCAACATGTGGGCAGGAAGGGACAACAACGCAAAGCAAAGAATCGCTGATGGGATAACGAAGGTGTTCGAGAAGGAGAACGTCCCACGCGACGCGGTGACAGTGATTATGTACGATGTCCCGAAGAACAACTGGGCGGAAGCTGGGAAGCTGTGCTCTGATTGAAGGTTTTGCATTGGATCCGAAAAGCCAAGAGCATCTCCGGACGGGCTCCACCATGATGACTTCATCCATTCTGCAAGTGTCTCCGCCTGATCCGCGGGGAAACGACGAAGAACAACAAGGCCAAGACAGGCACAGCCGACACCGGGAACTCGGGTATGACGACAGTCGTTGGCAGGATCGCCACGACTGAGGTGATCGGCGACTGACCAGTACATGTGAAATTGTTGTAGGTCGTGGTGTCAGTAGATCTAAATGTATAACCCGTGTCGGTCACGACCCACATGTAGCCCGCTGGGTCTAATCCCAATCCGACGTATCGAGTTGTGTTGGCCCCGGTCGGCGTCGGGAGGTCGCCAAGAGCGCTCCAGGCTACGCCGCCATTAGAAGAGTATCTGATACTGCCGTTCTCGCACAGCACGAAGAGCTTATCATCCGATGAGCCCGCCGCACCCGGGAGGAACATGAGTTGAGTCTGAGTCGATGTCGATCCTGTCGGGCTCGTCACGGATGAGAAGATGTTGCCGTTGTTGGAGAAGTTCAGGGGGGTGTTCTGCCCCGACCGAAGCGCGTACATGGTTCCGCCATTGTACTCGAGGTCTATGTAGTCCGTCGACCCGATAAGCGGAGGGTTCTGAACGGTCCATTCCTTCAGGGATTTATGCGCGTCCATCAGGTAGAAGTAAGTGCCATTTTGCGTAAGCAGCCACGCCCCTGTCTTGCTGTAGAATGACATTGACACAGCCTCGGAATACGTGGCTGTGTCTATCATGTTGGTCTGGCCAGTCGTCCAGTTTGTGCTCGTCGCGATGATCCAGTAGTAGGTCCTACCAGTCTTCGTAACGAGGAACACATCCTCTCCGTCCGTGGTCAGCGCTATATCAACGATCTCGTCACCGGGCTCGAGCGTCGGCGTACCGAGATAACTCCAGGTGGAGCCATCGCTTGACATGTAGGTTTTGCCTGAGGCATCGATGACCCAAGGATCCAGAAGGTCCCCTGTCCACGCCCAGTCGCTCCTCGTCCTCCAATCGGTCGTCTCAACGATCGCGACGAAGGATGTCGTCCCACCCAATGAGGCGGAGGGAACGCTCACCTCAATCTGTTGGGAGTCAGACGCGGCAAGTATTGCCGCAGTAGCTGGCGTCCAAGCTCCCCCGCTGTAGAGCATCATAGTCTTAGAGACTACGAGCCCGTTGACGCCGTCAATCTCCAGCAAGTAGTCTGCCCCAATGACCTTAGCGGATCTTTGGATCAGCTCGCCAGTGGCGTTTGAGATGTCAGTATCGATGAAGATTCTCAGCATGTCTTCGCCAGTCTTCCGATGCGGAACGACAGGGCCACCGCCTCCGCCCTGGGATGTCGGCTTGCCCCTAGTAGCCGGAACATATGAACCCTGGAAGGCCTGTCCCTGTACGCTTACGTAGAAAGCAGCATACGCCGTTGCGTTTACTGAGCCGACAGCGGCCACGTCGATGTTGGGATTTGAAACTGGCTCGCTGTCTGCATCAGGCGAGACTTCTCCCGCCCAGTCACCAAACGCCCCGTCGATATGGATCGATGTTGGAGGAGAAGACACGTATGCCCTGACGGGCTCCCCTATTACAACGATGTCTTTGAATGTCGAGATGACACCGTCATCGACCACGTAGGCTGACACGATGCTCTGAGACGGAGACGCGGAGGAGTCGATGAGAATCTCGACAGACCTGCTCTCTCCCGGAGACAATGAAATGTCAGCGATATGTGACGCTAGACCAGCGCCGACAACAACCGGCGAAATGCTCTCCACTCTTCCCGAGGTACCCTCGCACTTCAGGACCAGTCTTGCGATGGAGACGCTAGGGGCTGAAGGAATCAGACCCGTCAGGGTACTTACTTCTGCTCCAGTTTCCTGCACAACTATGAGCGCGCCGCCCCTCTCCGGGACAGGATAGCTCACTGATGATGCCTGGTTCAGCAGGTTGTCTTGCGCGAGCAGCACGAATCTAGAATCACTGGTCAGGGAAACTGGCAGGTTCGCCACCGCCTCCATCTTCTCTGCCTTCGTGGCAACTGCCAGGGAATCGATGCTCGTCCAGCTCGTCCAGTTGAATCTGTCAGTCGTCGAGTCGAATCGCATCAAGGAGGCGGACTCTACCTTCTGATCCCAACCGTGAAGCTCGAGCATGTAGTCAGCGCCGATAGTGGACACAGTGTATCCTGAAGCAAGCTTACCATCGGAATCGACGAAGAGGAAGAAACTATCGACATTTGATGTGCCCACGACATTGCTAGCCGTCTTGAGGTACATGTAGAGCATGTTCGCGTCGCTCTTGACTGCCCATTCGTCGACGGACACCTCAGGAAGGGCAGCCGGGGCCTGCATTCCGAACATCGCCACGTGAGCCCATTCCCCGAAATCGCCATCGACACCAAACTCGGATTGCCGAGCGTATGAGAGATAGATGAATGTCGGGAGAACTATGACGATAGCGATCAAGATAGCCAAGAACTGCCATTTCTTGAGGAAGGTCTTCTTCCCGGCATATGCTGAGGCTGACCGGTCGCCTGGCCTCGTTCCGTTGATCATCCCAGTGCCATTGACCAGACCTGTTCCGTTGACCATGCCTCTGCCGTTGACGAGGCCGGTCCCATTGGTAGCTCCGCGACCGTTCACCAGACCTCCGCCGCTGATCTTCGCCTCTGTTGGAGCTGTCGTCACCATCCCTGTAGACGGTTCGACACGCTTCGGCGGCTCGGGAGGCGTTGGCGGAGACTCAATCTTGTCAGGAGGAGGCGAGACGACCCGATCTTCCGAGACAATCATCGGAGGCGGAGGTGCTTCGATAGGAGGCACAGGGTGAGGCATTTCGGCAGGAGGCTTCGCAGCTTCTACCTCACCCTTCAGTGGTACTCCGCATCGTGGGCATTTTGTCATACCTGTCTTGATCTCATTTGCGCACAAAGGACACGTGTTCCTTATCTCAGGCAAATCGGTACTGGGAATGACACTCTCGAGCAGAGTCCGTCTCGATTCTCTGGCGTCGACTTCGACTGCGGGTTTCGCGGACTCCGTGTCCTTCAGCTTCGTCCCGCACATCGGGCACTGCGTTTCTCCAGGAGGGACCAGTGTTCCACACAACAGGCATCGTACTTCTTTTGCGTCCGTCAGGTTTCAACACCTCAGGTGATCTTGCCCACCGTTAATCGCTCGAATACTATGTCTTGATTTCGGCTGAGAGTACACCCACTGGTAATTACTATCGACTTGAGGTATATATATCGTCTGGCACAGAAAGCGACAAATCTAGCCGAGACGGCCGGTTAGCCAGACGCACTGCCCCTCAGAGCCGCAGAATGGCCAGCATGCGGGCGGTTGGAGAGGGTTATTATAGCTGTGGCTTCAAAAGGCAGATCCTAGCCTGTCGAGACACATATTAACCTATGACGGTGGGCTGCCGATGATTTCGTCTCCTCAAGATTGGTCAAGTGCGCACACCCACGCAGATGAGCGTAGAATGGAGTCTGGAAACGCGGAATCGCGCTCCGCTCTCGGAAGGCGTGATTCTCTCAGCAATTTCAGTCTAACGCATTTTCGCTACTGTTAAACCCAACGCGCTTGTATCTGAATAATCCATAGAGCGACATAGTGCAACTCAAGATGGCCTCAAGGCGAAAGTGGACGCTTCTAGCGATTTCAGTGGCGGCGATGGTGGTCACAGCAGCGCTATTTGTGGTGTGGAGTCCCGGCCAGGAGGAGGATATCAGCATCAGCATCACCGTAGATGGGCTGGTCGACAATCCGATAAACGTTAGTCTGGCCGATCTCAAGTCGCGGCAAAGCGCGACTATTACTGCCGAGCTGATATGCGTTTCCGGAATCTCATCAGGAACCCACAATTGGACTGGCGCGAGGTTGAAGGATATCCTTGACGATGCCGGAGTTCATGCAGATGTGATCAAAGTCGCCTTCACAGCGTCCGATTACTATACCACGGACCTCGCACTTGGGGACGCGATTAGAGATGATGTGATTATCGCGTACTTGCAGGACGGCTCTCCAATGACGGAGAAGACGCGGCTTGTTGTGCCTGGCAAGTGGGGATACAAATGGATATCGGATCTGATGAAGATCGAACTCGTCGATTATGACTATCTGGGAAAGTGGGAACAACGAGGCTACTCGGACGATGCTAGGATTGGCCAATGAATGTGCCCCGATAGGCTTCGTCAGGATCCTCATAATATCCAAATAACCGGGAGGCTATTTCCCCGATGCAGAAAGGGGGGAGACCATATATGATTCAGAGAACTCTTTTGACAGCCGTTGTTATGACCGTAATCGTGGTTCTCGCTGGTCCGGTGTTCGGCGGGAACCTGGCTTCTGCTAAAGACTCCGACAGACCAGCCATCTACAATCTGTACTTCGGCGACCTTCACACCCATACGGGGTACTCCGACGCCTACGAAGCTAGCACTCCATGGGACGCCTACAAAGCGGCCATCAATGCAGGAGCGGACTTCATGGCCGTGACAGACCATGTGGCAATCTGGAACGCCTATAACAAATGGGTAGCCACGCCGGAAGAATGGGATGACATCCTGGATGCGGCGGACTTCTACACCTCCAGAAAGTTCGTGGCTATGGCGGGCTATGAGGCATGGCTGCTCGGAGATCTAGGAGAGATCAACGTTTACAACACGCGTGAGATTCCACCTGGACCGCTTGGATATCGACAAGATCGGCTCCCGAGTTTCTTCGACTGGCTCGCACAACAGCCAGGTGCGATCGGGCAATTCAACCATCCGCTCTATGTTAGCGACAACTTCCAGGACTTCGGATACTACACACCGACCAGGGACATCGGCATGAACATCATCGAGGTGTACAATGATGAGTTCACCGAGAACAGCTATGTCATGGCGTTGGATGCGGGCTGGCACTTGATGCCCTCCGCCAATTCAGACACGCACTATGCCGACTGGATCGCGAGCCACGAAATGAGGACCGTGCTTCTTGCGGAGACCCTCACATCGGAGAACCTGTACGCCGCCATGAGTGCCTGCCGAGGCTACGCGACACTCGACAAGAACTTGCGCATATCGTACACATTGAACGGCGAGGCCATGGGCTCTACGCTCGCCACACTGACATCCACCTACAGAGCCTGGATCCACATAGAAGACCCTGACATGGTGGCGACCGACGATGTCACCCTGGTAGAGATCGTCTCCGATGGCGGTGCCGTTGTGGCAAGCGTTCCCACCCAGGGCACCTCCGTGGACCTGACGGTTTCGCTCTCATCAGAAACAGCCAACTACTACTACCTTCGAGTGACAACCGCCTCGAGCTTGGAGGGTGGTCCAGGAGTCACGGCTTGGACTGCGCCGGTGTGGACTGGTCATTGATTGCGACTGGCCCCGTCGAGCAGCGCAACTAGCGCATTGAATCAGAAGAAGGAAGGAAAGGGTTTCTTCTAGATGGCTCGCTAGCTTCCCATCTCCATGAGCGCCTCCGCATCATTGAGCATGTCGGTCGTGGCGACGAGAGTCTCCACCATTTTGTCGACGGCGTGTGTGATGAAGTCCTCAAGGGCAACTCTTCTCTCTGAAATCCATCGAGTGTTCCGGGAGCTTCCCGAAATGCCTGAAGCCGACCTTCTCGTACATATCGACGCCCTCGACCGTCGACAGGACTACTGAGTACCTAAACCCCATCGCTCGGGCATCTCTCATAGCCGCCTTCACTATGGTTCCTCCCACGCCTTTTCCCCTGCTAGAGTGAACTGTGCCGACGTCCTGCAGTCCCGGGACATCGGAGTCCCAGAACAACATGGCTGCGCCAACGGGCTTTCCGTCAAGAAGCCCAAGATACAGCTTCCTCGGCAGTGACAACCGTCGGTCATGTTCGATGGAGGTGTTGAAACAGGCATTGCGAAGCATCCAAGGGGCGACCTCAGGCGGGGACTCCCAAGACCTGGTCAAGCATTCCACCCATTGGCCGCAGTCTTCACTGTTCGAGACGATTCTGACGGCAACACTGCTGGGGAGGTCGATGTCTTCTTCGTCATCATCCAAGTCGATCGCCATCGCCGCCAAATCATAGTCGTGCGGATATCCTCGCGCCTCGAGACAGCTCCCTAGATCTCTCGGTTCTGTGAGCTCGCCTACGTGCCAAATGAGATTGAGCCGCCGGGATCGAAAATGATCGATCATGGTGTCGATTCTCTCGTCGAGATCGTCCTGCGATAGCCTGCAGCTCATGACGACATTGAAGATTTCCTGCGGAAGCCCTGTGATGCATCGAGTTATCCCACCCGCCTCAGAGAATTCTGCGTTGGGCGATTTCCCAACACACCTCCAGTAATCGACGTAGTTCTGCTCACAGGCCCTGACAATCTCGCCTGATGATAGCTCTTCCAGCGATCTGCGGTTATTCGGCCTCACGAATCCCAGCCTATGAAACAAGGAACTTGCCGTGCGGAACGAGTATCTCGAACCTCGTCTCCTTGCCAGGTGCCCCGGTCTCTTGCACGGTCATACCTGCGGATTTGAGTATTTCGCTAGCCAAGAACAAGCCATACCCGTCTGATCGTCCGTAACGATATCCGCACTCGAAAATCCTGCTCTTTAGGCCCGCGGGGATTCCCGTTCCCTCGCGTTCGATGGAAATGAGCATGCCGCTTCTCAGCTCAGAGGACTTGACAATCAACCTGTCGCTCCCGCCCCTAGTGCCGGGAACGCTCTCCGACAGGGATTGCACCGCCTTCTCGAACAGGCCATCTGCCCAGACACGGACATTCCCTAGCTTGAGATCCATCTCGATGCTGTTCTCGCCCGATCTCTCTGCGACATGCCCGAATAGGTCCTTCAGGTCCCACCAGCGGAACTCGGTCCGCTCCACCAGCTGGTACGACCTCATGAAATCAAGCCGCTTCTGAATGGCCTCACAGTTCCCGGCTATCTTCTCGAGGTATCCTCTCGCAGGTTGATCCTTCACGGAATCCATGGCGAGTTCCGCGTAGAAATCGACAATCGAAACCTGACTCTGGATATCATCCAGAGCGGTCCCGCCGATCACGGCCATCTTCTTCATTACCTTCCTAGAATCACGCAGTTCAAGACCGTGTATGGTCGCCAGCCTCGCCCTCTTGAGGATGTCCGTTGAAGTCCTCTCGAAGACTCCCTTCGGGACCACTCCACGCATGCACGATAGTAACTCATTGGTTGGCATGAAGTACGGGTTCACGCACAGCTCCCCGCGAACCACCAGCTTTGGGTGCGCCCGGATGATATCGAGCAGATATCCGGAGTCGAAGATCTCCTCGTTGTACAGGCATAGTATGTTTGACGTGCTCTCGGGGTATATCTCGTTGAGCCTCGCCTCGTACTCCCTCAACTGCTCCACGCCAGGCGCCTTTGTGGAATACCAGGCGGTCTCTCCTGTCGCCCTCATGGCGCTGTATCCCTCGGACAGGGCGCGTTGCTCCAAAGCCTTCCATGCCGCAAGCATGCGGTCGATCTCGAACGTCCCACCTTTCAGGTAAGTGTCCCTAGATGACAGAAAAGTGATCTGATGAGCGTCGAGTTGACTCTGAACGTCCCTGATCCTCATGAGAGAGTCCACGACCTGCTCCTCAGTACTTCTGTCGAGTATGCAAAAGACCTTCTCATTACGGTCAAAGGCGCCCAAAACGAAAGGGACGACAGACTTGAACTGGTCCGCGTCCCGCTTGAAGAAGCTCGCTATGTGTGCGCTCCTAAGCCCTGTCATCAGTTGTCCAAAGTTGTCCATTCAAACACTGCTCTCAGAGACTATTGCGGACTCATACCCAAGACAGTCACTTTCAGGCGCGACCCCGCGGCTCTCAGCGCTGTTTTTGCTGCCAGAAGAAGAGATACCATTCCAAGATATATAATTCTGGACGTATTCCTCCCAGCCACTGGCATTCCAGAGCGCCGCGCAAGCGGTTCGACCCAAAGGTGTCGAAAGCCTCGGAAAGCCCATCCGCTTAGGCAATCGACGTGAGAACGATTCCGACCATGACGGCAACGAGCAGGAGGAGATCGCTCCCGGCCAGACGCTCCTTGAGTGCAAACCTCGCTCCTATAATGGTCACTATCGGGTAGGCGGAAATCAGAGGGAAAACGATAGAGGCAGAGCCCTGAGACACCGCCCCGGTCTCAGCGACATACGCTAGCTGCCAGAGTTCAGCAACGACAATAGCGCCGACCACGGGAACGGTCCAGTTGGGGAAGATTATGGCTTTGGTCGCCCTTTTGTGTCGGAGGTATGCGAAGGCGATTGGGGGCAGTATGAAGGGATATAGTCCCAGATAGGCCACCTGAGGGAGGCCGTCGAGAGCCAGCTTGATGAAGACACCCCCAATGCCCCATATTAGGAATGTCGTAACGCTCAACAGGAGCGACGGCTTCGAGAAGCCGCCTTCGCCCTCACTCTTCCCGTGCGAAAACGATAGGGCGACCATGCTCGTGATGATGATGGTTATTCCCACCGCATTCAGCAGTCTCATGTCTTCTCCAAGAAGCGTGACTGCAAGGACGGCTGTGACCGCGGGAAACGCGGCCGTGATGCTCCCGACCATGCTGACGGAGCCCCTCTCCAGAGCCTCTAGATATATGTAGTATCCACCTCTCGCGGTAGAGGCACCGATGAGGCCATAGAGGACGTACTCGAGATGGTCGACGTACTCGCCCCAAAAGATCAGAGAGCACCCTAGGAGCAATACGTAGATCGGGAGTGAGATCAGAAAGTTGAGCGCGACCATAGAGGTCGCGTCCAGGTTTCTGACGACGGCTTTGGCTATCACCTGGGTGAGGCCGTATATCGATAGTGATACCAGGGCGAGCGCTATTGAGATGTCCGTAATCTTGTCTAGCCTCCCTGGGCCCGCGATTTCGTCAAATGATAAGTATGTTGCCCTCAAACGGAGCTGGCATGAAAAGAGGCTATTCCGGCCGATTCTGCTGGCATTCCATGGAAAGGACCCTGCGGAGCTGCGGTAAACACGGGCGCCCTTGTGAGAGTCCTAGAAGCTTCTTTGAAATGCTGAACGCCAAGTAGGAAGAATCAAAAGGAAGCAAAACCCATCCGTGTCTTGCCAATAGGAACAATTCACCCCCGAGTATTTGCAGAGCAGTGTGAGCTATGGGAAGCGAAGTTATCAAGCCCGACGTGATAAAAAGGCGCATGTGGCTGGAGTACCAGTACGCCTGCACCAACCCGGCCGGTGAGCGCATGGACAGCGTACATCACCTGATCAACGATCTCGCTGATCCAAAGTTGGACATGCACGGGTTCCTTCAGGATGCCGCAGACACGATAAGAAACAAAATCGGGGTCAAGGAAATCACGATTGGTTTGAAAAGCGCCTCAGATGGCAAGTTCAGGTACGAGGTCATGTCCGGCCTGCACGACGATAATTGGGAGGCGCACAAACAACTAGCCTACACTTACGAAGAGTTCTTCAGCCAGGACGTCTACAAGTTCATGCAAATCAGCAAGTACACGAGGCTCTACCTCGCTGAAGACAACCCCTACGATGTGGACGAAGAGGGCACATTCCACAGAGACGTGATGCTGCAGTCCGCAAGGAAGTCCTTGGACGACACGATCGAAGGAGACTACATCGACATACTCATACTTGGAAAGGGCGAGGAGCTCCTCGGCTGGATAGAGATTTCGGGCATGCAGAACGGGAAGTTCCCGGATGGTCAGATGATAAAGAGCTTGGAGCTGCTGGCATCTGTTACCGCAGTCGCTCTGAGCCTCTTGAAACCGTGTTGAGAGAGGTCCAAGAGGAGTTCGGGTAAGACACTACGCGCTGCCCGAACTAGGAGCACTTGTTCCCCTTTCAAGTATCGATAATGATACGCTGATAACCACGTCGCCCTGCTCTTTATCTTCGGAAAACAGACCTGGAAGACGTGGCGCCACTAACCTCGAGCTGTGGCTTCACAGCTGATGTCCACTCGTGCAAGACCACCGTGAGGGCCGAGCGTAAGGGCCGGCGCACATTGATTCTGTCGGCTCTCGGCACCTCATTCGTGCTCGTCCTCGCCTTGCTTCCATCGCTCGGAAAGACTGACACGGTGGACACCAGCAACTCCGCGAGCACTTCTCAGATCTTGAGCTATGATTTCAAGATCTACGGGCTGAATTGTACCTCCCAGAAACACGCCCAGAACGGAACGCTCTTCAAGTTTGCCACGACGGATCTCCCCTTCGATTTCTCAGCGTTGAGCTTCGGCGATTACAGGTCTGACACGACCTTCTCGCACAAGTACTACGGCGGTTCGGGGATACTTGTCAATGCTACGGGCGCGAATGCGACGATGGTCCTGAGGGAGAGTAGTGGACGGTTCGTGAGCAGGATCGACTACCATGGGCAGGCACAAGTCGTGTTCAACGGGAAGGTTGAGTCAGTGACCTATCCCGCGAACGTGACCACATACGAGGGTACGGAGCAGATCATCCAAGACTGGAGGAACACCACATGGACTCCGAACGATGGCGTCATCGTGGAACACCCTTCGAATGTCACTCTGACCAGCGCGAAGTTCTACGTGATGACTCTCGAGCCAAGCGCAATCACTGAAATCCCTGAGTTCGAGCTGCTGCCAATAGTTGGCGGAATTGTGGCGCTGTTCGTGATCGCACGAAGGGCCGTGACAAGGCCATAGCGGGCCCGCGAATCTGTACGGTAAAACAATAATGCCCTCTATCGCTCTCTCATTCTCCCGCAAGTGAGAAACGCATGACTGAGAACGCCACCTTCGCAGCTGGCTGTTTCTGGGGGGTCGAGGCGACCTTCAGGAAAGTCAATGGAGTAGTTAACGCGACCGTCGGATACTCGGGAGGCCGGACGCCAAATCCCACATATGAGCAAGTGTGTACTGGCAGGACTGGCCATGCCGAATCCGTCTTAGTCGAATACGATCCTGTCGTGGTTTCTTACGAACAGCTGCTCGACGTGTTTTGGAGCATCCACGATCCGACCACGAGGAACAGGCAGGGTCCGGATGTCGGGACACAATACCGATCTGTCGTATTCTATCACACCCCTGAGCAAAGGGAGAAGGCCCTTGAGTCGAAAGAGAGACTGGAGAGAAGCGGCAAACTGATGGGAAGAACCGTCGCGACTGAGATTGTCCAAGCATCGACCTTCTACCCCGCCGAAGAGTATCATCAACGCTACCACGAGAAGCACGGGATTAGGAGCTGCAGGATCTGATAGAGCGCCACATTCGAGCGGAACGCACGCTTAACGGTTCTTGACCGTTATGGTTAGAAAATCTTATTATCTCTCAATTGATTAGAATGCGCAGCTTACGGGTGGTAAGAATGAGTGATCAGAGGTCATACGTTGGTCCAGGGATTCTGAGGTCATCCGTCAAGGGGACAAGCCGCAGACGGATCCTGTCGCCGCGGAGAGGGCGGATCTTGGCGGCTCTTGCGATTGCCGGTGTCTTGTTCTCATCGCTGATCTACGTAGGGAGCATTCAGGAATCTGACAAGACTACCAAATCCCTTTCCATCACAATCCTGGCACTGGTTCTCACATATCAATACTACGACACGGTGATGCCTTGTATAGCCGCTCCGCCACATCTGCCTGGGCCTCATTTATGGAACGACGCGGCCGGGGTTGACAGAACCTACGGGAATGCTGATGACTGTCCCCACTGTTCAGCGTATTGTGCTCCAGCTAGCATTTCTATAATCGCGACCTACAGAGCCGTCGGCATGCCGGGCATTCTGCAGGATTTCATATATGACAATGGCAAATCAGTGCCTGAAATCACTGGCGACGGCACAATACAGACACATGGTGTGGGGATGTTCCACGGAGCGGGCGGAAAACCCGCCGAAGTTCAGACCGCCATGACATGGGCGTTGGGTCCGATCACGCAGCATGACTGGGTCGGCGGCAACCCGAAAGGGCCGATGACCTACCCACTGCTCCTTGGATACATGAGCATGGGAACCCCCATCCTGTGGCTCGACAACGGTGGGTGGCCGGTCAATCAGTCCGTTTCATATCCTCCATTGTCGAATAGACTAGATCAGGGGCACGCGAAGGTAATTGGCGGCCACGACGACAACAACACGCCAGTTGACCCCACGGACGACCTCTGTCTCATCTACGACCCATGGCCGGAATACACTGACATGGGAATTCTCCCGATCAACTGCACTCAGGGTCCAGGGGGAACATGGGATCCGTACTGGCAGCCGCTCAACGATGTCAACTTCTCTGACAAGGGCGACGTCTATCTCGTGGATACTTTCCCCGCAATACCCGAGTTCTCCATCATCCTTGTGCCGGTCATAGGCATGATGGCAGTTGTGGCCGTCGCGATTGGGCTGAGACGCAACCGGAATCGATGAACCCTAGACGTGACCTTGCGCTCTATGTCCATTATTGAGCATTGTGAATCCTGGGTTTCCACCAGCCGCGCTTCGTCCCGCGAATGTGTACTCTGAATCGGCGGTTTGAAAGGTCTAAACATTCTAATATTGGGTCGTGCGTAGCTTAAGTAGTCAGTACACAAGAATTCGGACGGGGGAAGACTCCTTGCAGAAGCGGCTGAGAAAGAAAAAGGTCAGTGCCTCAGATGTCGATGATGAGGCCAAGGAAGCACAGACCTACCGCGAATCTCCCGCCGAGGCATTGATCAACAGCCGGAGACCCCTTCGCGACCCATCTTCTGATAGCTCCCCGGCCTCCCCCAATATCGACACCGACAAGGTTCTCGAATCTCTTCACACGAGCCTGAGGCAGCAGTTCACTATTGCACCGCATCTTACGTCAAGTGTTGG
>Ga0153916_10001434_pt1 | contig 17104 bp, 14 predicted proteins | sample Opewatmetagenome_FD_109642 | JGI IMG/M metagenome (GOLD analysis project Ga0153916, IMG submission 109642) | Freshwater wetland microbial communities from Ohio, USA - Open water 3 Core 3 Depth 4 metaG | ecosystem: Environmental > Aquatic > Freshwater > Wetlands | place: USA: Ohio, Lake Erie... | reverse complement strand
GTCCATGAACGCAATGAACCGGCAGATGGTGCGGGAGCTTATCGAGGCCTGCCGGCAGATCGAGGAAGACGGCAACAGCCGCATCGCGATTTTCACCGGCGCCGGCGAAAAGGCGTTTTCCGCCGGCATGGATCTCAAAGAGCGAGCCGGGAGCGATTTTTCTTTCCTTGAGCGACGCCAGCAAAAAGTTGCGGCTGCCATCCATTCGCAAACACGCGCCGTCGCAGCCGTGACTAAGCCGACGATTGCGGCGATTCGCGGCTATTGCGTTGGCGGCGGCCTTGAGTTTTCGCTCGCCTGCGACCTGAGGGTGGCGGCCGAAGATGCCAAGCTGGGCTTGACGGAGGTTAAGCGCGGCATTATTCCCGGCTCCGGTGGCACGCAGAGGCTCACGCGAGCCGTGGGTGTGACTAAAGCCCTCGAGATGTGTATGACCGGTGACACTGTGAGCGGAAGCGAGGCATATCGCCTCGGCCTCGTGAATGCCGCAGTTCCGGCAGGCGATGTGCTCAAGACGGCGGAGGATCTCGCCGCGAGAATTCTCAAGGCGGCGCCTTTGGCCGTAACTTTTGTCAAGGAAGCCATCACCAAAGGCGTCGAGTTACCGCTGGAACAAGGTCTTAGGCTCGAATCCGACCTTTCCGCGCTGATCGCGACTACCGAGGACAGCAAGGAAGGGCCGCGCGCCTTCGCCGAAAAGCGCGCGCCGGTGTGGAAAGGAAAATAGTTTCGAGTTCCTGGTTTCGGGTTTCAAGTTTAAATCGATCATTCCTTAAGAGAAAAAGAATGGCGGACGAAAAAGTATTGTACGAAGTCAAAGACCAGATCGCATGGATCACCTTGAACCGGCCGGAGTCGTTGAACGCGGTTAACCGGGAAATGGTGGCGGCGATCGTCGGTTTCTGCAAACAGGCGAATGACGATCGCGATGTTCAGATCGTGATCTTCAAAGCCAACGGCGAGCGGGCATTCTCCGTCGGCGGCGATGTCAAAGACCGGGCGCGCGCCAATGCCGCCGCCTCCGGGACGGAAACCGAATCGCCACTGGTGCTTCGCCAGGCGAGATATTCCGGCACTCCGGGCACACCGGCGCCAGCGATTGCCGCAATCAACAAAATCACCATCGCCCTGGTTCACGGTTACGTCGTCGGCACGGGGCTGCTGATGAGTCTCGCCTGCGATATTCGCATCGCCGCCGAAAGCGCTCGTCTGGGGTTGAGCGAAGTGCGTCTGGGGTTCATGCCGGCTTCGGGCGGCACCCAGCGCATGGCGCGGCTGGTGGGCATCCCCAAGGCGCTGGAGATCTGCCTTTCGGGCGAACTCTACGACGCTCAAGAGGCCTATCGTATCGGCCTAGTGAATCAGCTCGTGCCTTACGACCAGTTGATAGCGGCGGGCGAAAAAATGGCTCGATCCTTTCTTAAAGGCGCGCCCTTGGCGCTGCGCTATATAAAGGAAGCGATCTACAAGGGCAGCGAGCTGCCGCTCGATCAAGGTCTGAGGTTGGAGGGCGACCTGGCGAGCATGGTGCTCAATACCGAAGACGCCAAAGAGGGGCCGCGGGCTTTCGTCGAAAAACGTCCGGCGGCGTGGAAAGGAAGATAGGAATCGGTTTCGGGTTTCGAGTTCCAAGTTTCGAGTTCAAATCCGGGACTTGAGACCCGCAACGCGAAACCCGCAACTCGAAACTCTTATGAACTCCCATAAGCTGTTAATGGGCGACGGCCTGCGCCGCAACGCCACGAATTTCCCAGCTAAGCTGGCGGCCAAGGATAGGTTCCGCGAAAGCACCTATGGTGAATTGAACGAGCGGGTCAATCGGCTCGCCAACGGTTTGCTATCCCTCGGCATCCGCAAAGGCGACGGCGTCGCTTTGATGGTCGGTAATAGGATCGAGCATCTGGAGGTTATTTTTGCCGCTGCGAAGATCGGCGCGCTGGCGATTCCGCTGGATATCAAATGGAAGGCCCTGGAGCTGGGTTCGGTGCTTGATTTTTTCAAGCCGAGCGTGCTGATTTATCAACCGGAATGCGCTGATGAGTTCGCCAGGGCGAAGGCCGATCATGACCTCAAGTTTCTCAAGCCGATCGCGATCTCGAACTTGAGCTACGGCGGACTGCTCGACGGTCAAAGCGCGGTGGAGCCGGCGGTCGAGGTGCGGGAAGACGATCCCTTCGCCGTGCTTCTCACCTCGGGGACAACGGGATTTCCTAAGGGCTGCCTGGCGACGCACCGGACTTTTGTTTTTCACTGCATCAACAACGCTATCGAAAAAGGGCTTGGTGCCCATGACAAGGCGCTGCTTTCCTCACCGATCTATTTCAACGCCGGGCGTTCTTTTACCCTCGGCATCATCTATTTCGGCGGCACGATGATCCTGCACGAGCGCTTCGATGCCGAGGCGGTGATGAAAGCGATAGAAAGGGAAAGAATCACCTATGTCGGCGCTGTGCCGACCATGTGCGAGCGCATGCTCCATGCGCTCGAAACAAAAAAATACGACACCAGCTCGCTGCGCTGTCTGGCGATCACCGGCGGCAAGGTTCACCCCGCGGTTTTGGAGGGACTGAAAACCAAGGTTACGCCAAACATCTACCGCACCTACGCTTCTACCGATTCCGGCCAAATGGCGATTTCGAAACCAGCCGATCTGGCGACCAAGCCCAACGCCGCGGGCAAACCGGTCTGGTGCGTGGAGCTGCGCATCCTCGACGACGCCGGCAACCCGGTGAACATCGGCGAGGTGGGGGAAATCGTCTGTCGGAGTCCGCTGGCGACCCATGGATATTACAAAAATCCCGAGGCGACCAGCGCGTCGTTTCGCGACGGCTGGTTCTACACCGGCGATCTCGGCAGCTTCGACGCGGAAGGATATCTTTTCATTGTCGGGCGCAAAAAAGACATGGTCAAAAGCGGCGGCATCAGCATCTACCCCTTGGAGATCGAAAGCGTGCTCTACGGCCATAGCGATGTTCTCGAAGCGGCGGTGGTCGGCGTGCCGGACCTGCAATGGGGCGAAGCGGTGAAGGCGGTGATTGTCCTCAAGCCGGGCGCCGCGGCCCGCGGCGAAGAGTTGCTGGCGTTTTGCAAGCAGCGGCTCTCATCCTACAAGGTGCCGAAGTCCGTCGAAATCCGTTCTTCGCTGCCGCACACGGAGGTCGGCAAGGTCAACAAGGTAAAGTTGCGGGAGATGATTCTAGCTGAAACCGGGAGCGCCGTCCCGGCATGATTGAATGTCCATAACAAAAGGCAATGTTGCAGCCGTTGCTTCGGCCATGAAAGGGGGAACGCATCAATGAATCGGCGGTTAGGCTTTGTTGCCATTTTCTTACTGCTTACCGTCTTGCCGGTATCGGGCCAGGAGAAGATCCGGCTTCCGATCAGCGCGTCGTCCAAGACGCTCGGCTACAGCCCCGTCTGGGTGGCCTGGCGCCAGGGGCTTTTCGATAGACAAGGGCTCGATGTGCAGGTCGTGTTCGTCGAGGGGGCGGACAAATCGGTGATGGCGCTGGTCGGCGGCTCGACCTTCGTCGCCGCCGGGGCGGCGGACGCCATGATGACCGCGGTGGACCAGGGGGCGCTCGATCTCACCGCCGTGGGCGGCGTCATCAATGGTTTGACCCATTTGATTCTGGGCGGGAAGAAGTTTCGCACCTACGAAGATCTCCGCGGCGCGACGCTCGGTTCTTCGGGCTTGACCTCGGGGACGGCCTTCGTGCTGCGCCGCGTGTTGAAAGCCAAGGGGCTGGAATTTCCCCGCGACTACAAGATGCTCAACGTCGGCGGTTCGGGTCCGGCGCTCGCCGCGCTGGTATCAGGCCGGGTCGATGCGGGCATCGTCGCCATCCCGCTGGGCTATGAAGGCGCCGATCTGGGACTCAACGTCATCGGCAAAGTGAATGAGGTCATCCCGGATTATCAATTGACCGTGTTGACCGTGAAGCGTTCCTGGGCGGAGAAAAACCGCTGGGTGATGGTTCGCTTCATGAAGGCGATGGTGCAAGCGATGCGCTGGCTCTACGACCATAAGGAGCCGGCGATCGATTTCCTGACCAAGGAGATGAAGCTCAAGCCCCAGCAGGCGCGCCGCGGCTGGGAGTACTCCACCGAGAACCGGATTTGGAATCCGAACGCCGAGGTCAACGTCGAGGGAATGAAGACCGTCATCCAGATCAACGCTGAGCGCATGCAGAGCAAAGGTCCGCTGCCGGTTCCGGCAAAGTACCTCGATCCGAGTTATGTCCAGGAAGCCTTGAAGGAGTTGGGACGGCGCTGATGCGCGAAGTCGAACCCCGTCGGAGGTGCAGCGAGGAGGGAAGTCGATGAACCGGCTTTTAGTTTTTGCGATCGTTTCACTGCTTCTGGTTGCGTCGCCGTCGGCGGCGCAGGAGAAATTCAAGTTTCCGGTGAGCGCTTCATCGAAGACGCTCGGCTACAGCCCGCTCTGGGTCGCGAGCAAGCAGGGCTTTTTCGAGCGCCAGGGGCTGGATGTCCAGGTGGTGCTGGTATCCAGCGCGGATAAATCGACCATGGCTTTGGTCGGCGGTTCGGTTCTCGTCGGCAGCGGTTCCATCGACGCGAGCATTGGCGCCACCGAGCAGGGCGCCGACCTGGTCGCTACCGGCGGCGTCATCAACGGCTTGACCCATATGCTGATGGGCGCGAAGAAGTTTAAGACCTACGAAGAGCTGCGCGGCGCCAACATCGGTTCCTCGGGTCTGACCTCGGGCACGGCTTTCGTGCTTCGACGCATGATGGCGGCGAAAGGCTTGCAGTACCCGAAGGACTATAACCTGATCAACGTCGGCCCCTCGGCGCAGTCGTTTCTGGCGCTGACAGCGAATCGGGTGGATGCGGCGCTGATCGCCGTGCCGCTCAGCTCCGACGCCGCCGAAATGGGCTACAACATCATCGGGCGGGCGGCGGAGATCATTCCCCACTACCAACTGACGGAAATTTCGACGCGGCGCTCCTGGGCGGAGAAAAATCGACCCTTGATGGTACGCTTCATGAAAGCGATGGTTTTGGCGATGCGCTGGCTCTACGACAACAAAGAGCCGGCGATCGATTTCCTGGCCAAGGAGATGCGCCTCAAGCCCGAGCACGCGCGCAAGGGCTGGGAATATTACACCGAGCAGAAAATTTGGAACCCTAACGCGGAAGCGAACGTCGAAGGCGTACGCACGGTGATCCAAATCATGGGGGAGCGCAATCTATTGAAGCCGCCGCTGCCGGCGCCGGCGAAATATCTCGATCACAGCTACGTCGAAGAAGCGCTCAAGGAGTTGGGGAGAAGATGAAAAAAATCGGTCAGCGGCGGCGCGTCAAAGCGAAGAACGCGGCCCGACGGGCGGGCGCGCCGCGCGGGCAAGAGGCAACGCCGGCGATGAGCCTCGAACCGAAAAGGCGCTACTTCGTCCACGACGGCTTGCGGCTGCACTATTGGGAGTGGGGCGATCCGCAAGAAGAGACCTATGTGTTTGTCCACGGCGTGCGCGACCAGGGGAGAAGCTGGGAACCTTTGCTCGGCGCGCTGATCGAGCGCGGCTTGCCGGTCAAGCACGCGGTGGCTATTGATCTGCGCGGCCACGGCGACAGCGAATGGCCGAGCACGGGCCGCGGCTATCAGCACGAAGACTTTCTCTCCGACCTGGCGGGCTTGTTGAAGCATCTGGACAAGGAACGTCTCACCCTTATCGGCCATTCGCTCGGCGGCAGCATGTGTTTGCTCTACGCCGGGGCGTTCCCCGACAGGGTCAAACGGATGGTTCTACTCGAGTCGCTAGGCCCCTTCGCCCGCGCCGACGACGAGGTGCCGAACATTATGGCAGAGCGATTGAAGGGGAGGGACTACGTCGAAATACCGTTTCCCTATGACTCGTTGGATGCAGCGGCCAAAGCTTTGCAGAAGGCATTTCCCCTGATTCCTGACGACGCGGCTCTGCACATGGCGCGGCATGGCACGAACTATAAAGGGGGCAAGTACCGTTGGAGGCATGATCCGATCCTGCGCTATCGAACGATGACGGCGATGTCGGAGGGGCAGATCGAAGCGTTTATCCGGCGCCTCCAGTGTCCGATCTTGTTCGTCTACGGTACCGAAAGCGGTTTTATGAAATCCGCGCGCGGGCCGCGCGTGAACCTATTCACCAACGCGCAGATCGTGCCGGTCGAAGGCGCGGGCCATCACATCCCGCACGAAAAGCCGGGGGAGCTGGCGGACATCGTCGCGCCGTTTCTGCTGCAAGGTTAAAGCGTCGAGGTTGCAATTGAATTTTGTGATATGAGGGTTGACTGATTCTCTTTGGGGAGGCGGAAGATGACTGAACTATCGACCGTGCTGCGCAAGATCGACGAAGAAGCCGGCGTCGCCTGGCTGACCTTTAACCGGCCGGAGAAAAAGAATGCCTTGAGCCAGCGGCTCTTGGCGGAGCTGATCGCCGCGCTTAAGGAAGTGGCGGACAACGAGAAGATCAAGTGCATCGTCACCACCGGCTCGGGGGATTCCTATTCGTCCGGCCTCGATCTCTATGATCTGCGCGAAAGCTGGAAGCGGAAAAGAACCTGGGATCAACGCGGCACCACATACGAGATCGTGCGTCTCTTGCGCAACATCCCCCAGGTGACGGTGGCGGCTGTCAGAGGCTGGTGTCTCGGCGGCGGGCTCGCGCTCATCAACGGCCATGATCTCTGCATCGCCGCCGAGTCGTCGAAGTTCGGTATGCCCGAAGTGATCCGCGGCAGTTACGGCGCCGTGGCGACTTCGACACTGTTCCATAGCGGCATTCCCTTCAAGAAGGCTTTCTACGTTCAGCTCACCGGCAGAAATCTCACCGCCGCGGAAGCGGAACGGGTCGGTTTGATCTCTCAAGTTGTGCCGGACGAGCAACTGACGGCCAGCGTCGAGCAATTGGCCAGAGAGCTCGGCAGCCGCAACGCGGTCACGCTCGAGAGCGCGAAAATCGCCGCCTATATGCAAAAGGATTTGGATTTCATGACGGCGCTTAAAACCGACGACCTGGTTTCGCACCGGATGAGATACTACACCAACCCGCTGAGCGACGTGGAGGGTTATCTCCATTCGCAAAAGGGCGGCGGCACGACCGGTTACGCGAAGCCGGAGGATCGCAAGAAGTAATGAGTAACGAGGACTGAGGACTGAGTGCTGAATCGGGAGCTTTTACTCAGCCCTCGGACCTCAGTCTTCAGTCCTTTTTTCAGGAGGAATTGAAAATGTTGCGCACTCCACTATGCGATCTGTTGGGAATCCAGGTGCCGATCATCCAGGCCGGCATGGGCTGGGACAAGGAAGGCATGACCACGCCGCCGGAACTGGTGGCGGCGGTGTCCAACGCCGGCGGGCTCGGCTGCATCGGCGGCAGCTCGATCCGGCCGGAGTTGATTCGCGAACGCATCCGCGCGGTGCGAAAGCTCACGGACCGGCCGTTCGGCGTCGATATCACGCTGCCGAAGATGGAGGACGTGAGAATCCCCGACCCGGACGAAGTGCACAAGGAGATTGAAGAAAAATATCCGAAGCACGCCAAGTTTACCGAGGAGTTGATCCCAAAACTTGGGCTGACGCCGCAGCCGCCGGACCGCAAGAGCTGGGTCAAAACACCGGCGGCGACGCGCGAGCAACTCAAGGTGATCTTGGAAGAAAAAGTTCCGATCCTGATCATCGGCCTGGGCGACACGGCGGAAGTGGTGCCGCTGGCGCACGAACGTGGCATGAAGGTCATGGCTCTGGCGGGCGCGGTGAAGCATGCGCTCAGCCATGCGCGCAAGGGCGCCGACGTGATCATCGCGCAAGGATACGAGGCGGGGGGACATACCGGGACGATCGGTAATTTCCCTTTGGTGCCGCAAATCGTCGATGCGGTGAAACCGAAACCGGTCGTCGTGGCCGGGGGAATCTGTGACGGACGCGGCGTCGCCGCGGCGCTGGCGCTGGGCGCCGTCGGCGTCTGGTGCGGCACGGCATTCTTGGTGAGCCAAGAGTGCGGCATCAATCCCGTCTTCAAAAGCCAGATTCTCAAAGGCCGCTCGGAAGATTTCGTCCGCACGGCCTACACCAGCGGCCATTTCGCCCGCCATTTTCGCAGCGAGGTGATCAAAGCGTGGATGAATTCCGGGCTCGAGCCGATGCCGACCCCCTATCAAGGGAACGCCATGGATGAGATCCGCCGCGCCGCCGAATCGGCCGACCGCGTCGAGCTGCTGCATGTGCCGGGCGGGCAGGTCGCCGGCATGTTGAGCGAGGAAAAAAGCGCCCGGCCGGCGCAAGAAATCGTCGCCCGCATGGTCAGCGAAGCGGCGCAAATTTTAAATGAAATGCGCAGCCGTTATGTAGGAGCATGAACCCAGAAATGGTAGTTGAGGTATTTTAGCGAACTATCGCGAGATCATCGTCGGTCGAAATTTGAACAGCAGGCTATGCTGATTCTATCGGTCCAAGAGAGATTTCACGCGGAGGCGCGGAGGACGCGGAGTAAAGAGTTCTTGATTAGGAAATACTCCGAACTCTGCGAACTTTGTGCCTCTGTGGTGAAATAAGAATTCCTGCTTTGGTTGCGGCTCGGCCGCGCTGGGAACTTCGTGGTGAAGAGAGAAATTTCGGGCTCTAGGATTAACGCAAGAACATGAATACACCCACCGCATTTCTCAAAGGTTACCGAGCGTTGGACCTCACCGGTGTGAGCGGTCAGCTGTGCGGCCGGATGCTCGCCGACCTCGGCATGGAGGTGATTAAGATCGAGCCGCCGGGCGGCGATCCGGCGCGGAACCTGGCGCCGCTCATTCGATCATCGGACGGAAAAACTTTAAGCGCGACCTTCGCCCACCTCAACGCCGGCAAGGCGAGCAAGGTCTTAGATCTCGATCAAGAGACGGACCGCGCGGCGTTTCGCCAGCTCGTCGAAACGGCGGACGTAGTGCTGGAAAGCTCTCTGCCCGGCGAGTTGGATGCCAAGGGCCTCGGTTACAAAAGTCTCGCGGCGATCAATCCCGGCATTGTCATGGCGTCGATCACCGGCTTCGGCCAGACCGGTCCGAAGAAAAGTCTGGCCTGCAACGATCTCGTGGCGTTGGCGGAGAGCGGCTTCCTGTACATCTCAGGCGATGCTTCCTTGCCGCCGTGCAGGCCGCCGGAAACTCAAGCCTATTATTTTGCCAGTCTGTTCGCCGCGGTGGGCGTGCTGGCGGCGCTTTACCGGCGCCGGCAGGGCGGTCAGGGCGATCATATCGACATGTCGATGCAGGAGGGGCTGGCGACGCAAGAACATATCATCCGGCTCTGGGCCAATGAACAACAGATTGCCAAGCGCGCGGGCAGTCAGCATGGTTCGGTGGCGCCGGCGCGGATTTTTCCTTGCCGCGACGGCTACGTTTATCTTTATGTGACGCGGCAGCATTGGAAGCTGTTCCTGAGCGTCTGGAAGGATCATGCGGCGGTCTTCGATGCGCCCGATTGGCTCAATAATCTTTACCGTCGCGCCCATGCCGATGAGCTCAATCCGGCCGTCGAGGCGTTTCTCGGCAAATTTACCATGGCCGAAATCACCGAGCTGCTGCAAGCGAAAGGCATCCCCTGCGTGCCGGTGAACACGCCGATGGGGTTCGCCGACGATGAGCATGTGCGGGGGCGCGGCTTCATGGCGCCGGTTGAGCATATCGGCTTCGGCATCGTTAAACAGCCGGCGATGCCGTTCGTGATCGACGGCGACCGTCCGTCGGTAGGCAGTGTGCCGGCATTGAACAGCTGGCGCGACAGCGGCGCGCAGCGCAGCGCGCCGTCGAAGCTAAGCGCTGCGCCAACCAACGGTCATGCCCCGCTCGAAGGCATGCGCATCGTCAGCTTCGATCACGTGCTGGCGGGGCCTTATGGGACCACGATCCTGGCCGAACTCGGCGCCGACGTTATCAAAGTCGAATCGAGCAAGGGCGGCATGGACCCGTTCCGCTTTTTCGGCACCGGCGAAGATCCCAATCTTTCGCCGCGGTTTCTCGAATTCAATCGCAACAAGCGTTCTTTCACGGTCAATCTCAAACACCCGAAGGGGCGGTCGGTGCTGCACGACCTGGTCGCCAAGGCGGATGCCGTGCTCGACAATTACAGCGTCGATGTGGTGGAGCGCATCGGCCTGGCGTACGATCAACTACGCGCGGTCAAGCCCGACATCGTCAACTTGCGCATGCCCGGGCTCGGCACCACCGGTTCGAAGCGCCACTTCTCGACGGTGGGCGTGAATATCACCTCGTTCACCGGCCTAACTTATATGTGGAATCATCCGGGCAACACCAATCCGCCCATCGGTTCGCAGACGGTGTTTCCGGATTACGTTTCCGGCGTGCTCTGCGCGATCATCATCATTGCCGGCGTGCTCCATCGCGACCGCGAAAAAAAGGGCGCCTTCATCGACCTGGCGCAATCCGAAGCGACGGCGTTCATGATCGGCGCAAACCTTATCGAGGCGGCGTCGAGCGGCAAAGATCCCGCGCCCATCGGCAATGCCTCCGCTGCCGTGGCGCCGCACGACTGCTATCCGTGCCGGGGCGAAGACCGCTGGTGCGTGATCGCCGCGGAGAATGAGCGGCAGTGGATGGCGTTGGCGAAGATATTGGGCGGCGGCGTCGAGCAGGATCGGCGTTTCGCCAGCAACGCGGATAGGTTGAAAAACCGGGATGCGTTAAACACCGTGATCGCGCAATGGACTAAGGACCAAGACGCTTTCGCAATCCGCGATCGGTTGCAGCAGGCCGGCGTGCCCAGCGGCGTGGTGCAAACCGGCGCCGATCTCAATGCCGATCCTCATCTCAAGGAACGCGAATTTATCGTCGCCGTGGAGAACGAACGGCTCGGGCGCGTGGTGCTGCCGAATTTTCCGCTGCGCTTTGCCAACGCCCGGCTCACCCGCAGGTGGCTGTTTCCCGTGCTCGGGCGCGACACCGAAGCGGTGCTGCGCGACGTCGTCGGCTACGACGCCGAGACCATCGCGGCGCACAAGCGGGACGGAGTGTTGGAGTAACGAGTGCCAAGGACTGAGGACTGAGTAACGAGGACTGAGGTTTAAGGCTCAGTCCTCAGCACTCGTACCTCAGTCCTATCTTCAGAGGAGGCGATGATGCGATTGATAACGCTGACGATATTTTTTTTCTTAAACTTGATTTCCTTCGCTTCCTCCCAGACGAGATCGGTGGCCGATCTTGCCAACTACCGGGGCGCGGACCGGGAGGAGGTCCTTAAGGCGGGCGCCAAAAAAGAAGCGAAGCTGGTTTGGTACACGAGCCTTACCGCCCATCGCGATATCGCCAATGTTTTCGAAGCGAAATATCCCGGCGTCAAAATCGAGACCTATCGCTCCGGCTCCACGGACTTGACGAGAAGATTGCTGATGGAAGCGCAATCGCGCCACAACATCGCCGACCTGGTTGAAACGACGCCGCCGACGTTGATGATGCTGCGGGAGAACAAGCTGCTAATGCCTTACTTTTCCCCGCAGTTGGCCGCCTACCCGGCGGATTCGAAAGAAGAGGCTGACAAGGATCGGGTTTTATGGACCACGGATCGCGAGTCGGTCATCGGTCTTGGCTACAATAGAAATATGCTGCGGGCCGCCGAGGTGCCGAAGAGTTTTGCCGATCTGGCAAAGCCGGAATACAAGGGCAAAATCGGCGTCAGCGGCGATTCCACCGGCGTCCGATTCATCGGCGCCATGCTCCAAGCCAAAGGCGAAGAGTTCGTCAGGCAGCTCCGGTTGGTGGAAATGAAAATGCACATGATTTCCGGCGGCGCGATCCACGAACTCATGGCGGCCGGCGAGATGCCGATGTCGATTTCGATTTTTCGCAATCACGTGTTGGCGGCAAAACCCAAGGGAGCGCCGACGGAGTGGACGCCGATGGATTTAAATCCGACCAACGCCGGCGGCGTGGCGCTGCCGGCCGCCACCCATAGCCCCCATGCGGCGCTGTTGTTCGCGGATTTCCTGCTCGGCCCGGAGGGGCAAAAGATCATGGAGGAAAAATTCCGCTTCGCCACGCCGACCAAGAACTACGGCTTCAAGCGCTGGTATCCCGAGAAGGGGATGACCATCGAGCAATACCAGAAGGCCGAGGATCGCTGGAAGAAGCTGCTTAGAGAGATCGTCCTGAAGTGAATTTATTCGTGTGGCTGTGATACAGATTAGCGATCGATTAACTGAAGAAAAAGGGAGGATGGATTATGGCACAGTATCAAACGTTATTGGTCGACAAGAACGAGGGGGTGACGACGATTACGTTCAATCGCCCGGAAAAGCGCAATGCGATGAGCCCGCAGCTCCACCGCGAGATGTATGATTTGCTCAACGACCTGCGCTACGACAAAGAGACGCGGGTGATCGTCATCACCGGCGCGGGCGAAAGCTTCTGCGCCGGACAGGATTTGAAGCAGTATTTTATCGAGATGGACTCCCAGCCCGACCGCGTGCGCGACGAGGTGCGGGAGAAGTCCCGCCAGTGGCGCAACGAAATACTGCGCAAGATGCCGCAGCCGGTGATAGCCAAGATCAACGGCTGGGTGTTCGGCGGCGGTTTCACGGTCGTCACCGGCTGCGATATCGCCATCGCCGCGGATGATGTGCGCTTCGGCCTCTCCGAGGTAAACTTCGGCCATTTTCCCGGCGGCGAGGTTACCATCGTGCTGACGGAGCATCTGCAACCCAAGCATGGCCTCTATTATGCGCTGACCGGTAAGACGATGACCGCCAAAGAAGCCGAGCGCATCGGTCTCATCACCAAGGCCGTGCCGCGCTCTGACTTGGACAAAGAGGTTATGGAGCTTGCCAATAACCTAAAAGAAAAAGCACCCTCGGCGCTGAACGCCGTCAAAGAAGCCTGGTATTACACCTTCTACTCGACTCCGGACGTCGCCTACGAAATCTCCGGATTGATCTCCGATAAAGCCAAGCAAGCCATCGGTGGCCGGCCCGGACTGCAACAGTTCGCGCGCAAAGAGTATCGGCCGGGTCTCGGTTCGTATAAAGTTGAGGAGAAAAAGTAGATCGTTCAAAGTTCAAGGGTTCAATGTTCAAGGAAATTCCAAGAAGCCGGACTGGTTCCATTTCAAATCGTTGAACGTTGAACCTTGAACGGAGCGAAGCGGTTGAACGTTCAAAGGGCCGCCGCGGAGGGAAAGCATGGATTTCAATTTGCCCGAAGAACTGCAGATGCTCAAAGACACGGTGCGGAAATTCGTCGACAAGGAATTGATTCCGATCGAGATGCATACGATCGAGAACATGGAGCTGAAGCCGGACATTCGCGAGCGCCTGGAGAAAAAAACCAAAGAGATGGGGCTCTGGATGTTCGACGTGCCGGAAGAGTATGGCGGCGGCGGTCTCGGCAGCCTGGCGCAGGTGTTGGTCTGGGAGGAGCTGTCGCGTTCGGTCGCGCTTCCTTCGCGCGGGCAGGGAATCTTTGGGCCGGAAATTAGGCCGATTCTTTACGCGCTGAGTCCCGAACAAAAGCAGCGCTTCATGGAGCCGATCCTCCGCGGCGAGAAAAAGCTCTGCTTCATGCAGACCGAGCCGGATGCGGGATCGGATCCCGCTTCGATGAAAACCCGCGCCGTGCGCCAGGGCGATTATTACGTCATCAACGGCACCAAGCGCTTTATTACCGGCGCCGGCGAAGCCGACTTCGGCCAGCTCATGGTTGTTACCGATCCCGCAAAAGGAGCGCGCGGCGGGATTTCTTGTTTAATGGTCGATATGAAATCGCCCGGGCTCACGCTCGTGACCAAATTCAAGACCATGATGGGCGAGGAGCCGTGGCAGATCGCTTTCGACGACATGAAGGTCCCCGTGGAAAATCTTGTCGGCAAGGAAGGCGAGGGTTTCAAGTTGGCGCAAAGGTGGCTTGGCATCGGCCGGCTAAAGCACGGCGCGCGCGCCCTGGGCGTGGCCGAGCGTTGTATCGAAATGGGCGCAACCTACTCAAAGCAACGGGTAACCTTCGGCAAGCCGCTCTCGGAAAGGCAGGGAATCACTTTCAAACTGGCCGATTCCTACGTCGAACTACACGCGGCGCGCTTGATGGTTTATCAAGCCGCGTGGAAAAATGACCAGAAACAAGACATTCGCAACGAAGCTTACATGGCGAAATTGTTTGCCGACGAGATGTCGTTTCGCGTGGTCGACCGCGTGCTGCAAATCCACGGCGGGATCGGCCTCACTCTCGATTTGCCCCTGGCGAAATGGTTCGTCGATCAGCGCAGCCGAATGATCACCGAAGGCGCTTCCGAAGTGATGCGCATGGTGATCGCGCGGGAAGTGCTGAAAAAGTACAACTAGGCGGAATTCGGGTGAAGGAAAGCAACGAAGGTAAGGGCGGGTTTCAAATCCGCCCTTGCCTTGCGTCCCTCGACTTTCGCGTTCAGTTCTCCTTCGCGAAAGACAGCTCCCAGCGGTTGCCGTCCGGATCAAAGACGTTGATGGAGTAACCCACGCCGTCTCTATGCGAGCGGATCTTCTCGATAGGGGCGCCGCTGTCTTGCAGGACCTTGATCGCCTGCTCTTTTTCCTGCCACGGAATGTTCAGCGTATGGTGCGGGTCGGCGGCGCGCGGACCTTTGGACGCGTCGAACAGATGAACCTCGAAATTGCCGAGCCGGATATCGACTTCCTTCACTTGGCCGGCCTTGAGCTGTTCTTCGGTCGGTTCGACCCGCTTCACGATCTTGCCGCCGATGACGCTGGTGTAAAATTCAACGGCTTTATCTAAATCCCTGGCGCCGGTGGCCAAGGTCCTGATGCCTTTGATCTCGAACATGGAAGCCTCCTTGTCCTATGATGCCGTCGCGCTTTTGCCGTGACGATATTGCCGCGCGGCGTAGGTTGTCAAGAATGGGGCGGCGGTGGAAGCCAATGAAAAAATGAAAAATCGAAAACAGCTCGAGCGCAGCTAACTGGACTTGGGTCTAGCGCTTAGTTCCCGAACCGACGCTCAGCCCCAGACCGCTTGCCGTTCTTTCAAAAGCGGCAAATTTATAATAAGACAAAATAGTCATTATATTCTCAAGTGCGTCGGCGAGGACAACTTGATGATCGGCTCGGACTACACCACCGCGATCCCTCAATGGAGCTTGAGTTTCGAAAAATTCTCCAACCGCGGGCGGATAAGGGCGACATCTCCCAGTCCGTCGTACAGAAAATACTTTACGATAACCCGAAGAGATTTTATGGGCTGTGACTTTGGTTCGCCCGTGAGAAGCTGAGACAGGCGAACGCATGACTAACCGCCCCAACGGAGTGACGTCGGTCGATCGGAACGACTTGTCGCCGGAACGGAGACCCTTGCCATCTACGGTAAAACCCGTAAGCAAAAGCCGGCTGGCGCGTTACGGAATCGATCTTTTCCTCCATGAGATTTCGGCTACGGTGAAACCCCAAGCGCGCCTGCTCGACGGCGGCGCGGGAAACTGCAAGTATCCCCATTTCTTCCCGCAAGCTCGCACGACGGCGATGGATATGAAGCCGCAAAGAAAGCGGCGCTACGGCGAGCTCGACGTCGCCGGGAACCTCTACATGATGCCGTTCAAAACGGACGTCTTCGATGCGGTTATCAATGTCGAGGTGTTGGAGCACCTGCGCGAACCGCTGGACGCCTTGAAGGAAATGTTTCGGGTGCTGCGCCCGGGCGGGCGGCTGATTCTAATCGCGCCCCAGGGTTGGGAAGAGCACGGCGCGCCGAACGATTATTTTCGCTTTACAAAATTCGGCTTGCGCTACCTCTTCGAGAAAGTCGGCTTCCGGGTCGTCTCCATCGAGCCGTTGGGCGGTTATTTTTGGTACCTGGGCCATCGGGTCGCGGTAGCTTACCGGTATTTGTTTCCATCCGACCGAAGCAAGCTTAGGAAGTTCTTGGAAGCGCCGGTACGCCATCCGATGCGATTTTTTCTGCGCAAGTTTATCCCTTATCTCTGTTATCTTTTGGATCCCTTGGATAAACAACGCACCTACACGCTCAACTATGGCTGCGTTTGCGAGAAGCCCGCGAACGCCGAATAAGGGGCGGCTGACAGCCGGTAACAAGAAACTGTTCTCACGCCGCCAACCGCTTCGCGCGCAACTGGCGGGCGATGTAGGCCTTGATCCTTTCGTAGGCGCGGTCGGTCTGCGGCCCGGGCTTGGCCACCCAGCGGTGCTCGCAGTCCTTGAAGATTTCCAATTCGCATTCTCCGCCCGCGGCGCGATAGGCAGCGGCGAATTTTTCCTGCACGGCTGGGCGCACGTTATCGTCCAGCTCGCCTTGCAGCACGTAAAGCGGCGGCAGGGTCACCGGCTCGCCGCGCTCGAGAATCTGCTGCGGGTTGCCTTCAAAGATCGATTCCCAGGGGGTGAAGTAGATTTTGCTGTACTGGATCATTTCTTGCCATTGCCTATTTTCCGCGTTTTGATAGCGCGCGTAAGGATCGCTCACCGGCGAGCGGGCGACGACGTAATTCAACGTCGCGTCGAGGTTAGGCGCTTCGGGAAAAGGAAGGGCGCTGTAACGCGGGTCGCGCGGGCGCATGGCGCAAAGTTCGATTTCATGCCCGCCGCTGGAACTTCCCAGCGCGCCGACCGTGGCCGGATCGCCGTTCCATTCCCGCGCCTTTGCTTTGAGCCAGCGAACCCCGTAGTTCGCGTCCTGCACTGAGGCGGGGTAGGGCGCCTCGGGCGCGCGGCGCAGATCGATGGCGACGACTAAGAGGCCGCTCGTCGCCAAGCTTTCGTCCATCGGCGCATTAGCGGTGCGGTCCTGGTTGTTCCAGGCGCCGCCGTGCAGATCGAGCAACGCCGGAAAAGGCCCCTCGCCTTGCGGCTGGTAAATCCGCGCCATCAAGGTGCGCGCGGGATCACGGCGAAACTCGACATCCCAGACTTTGATCTCGTAACGGTTCGAGGGATCATATGTGGTTGCCATTTCACTTCCTCCTGCCGGCCTTGCTCATATCAGTGTCGAAGCATTTTGCCAACAACCGCTGCCCGGCTATTTTCGCTCTGGGCAAACCGACCGCTCTATGGTAGTACCGGGCCAAGAAATTCAGCAGGAGGTCGAGGATGAACGAAGGAGTCGAGGC
>Ga0153916_10001432_pt1 | contig 17111 bp, 10 predicted proteins | sample Opewatmetagenome_FD_109642 | JGI IMG/M metagenome (GOLD analysis project Ga0153916, IMG submission 109642) | Freshwater wetland microbial communities from Ohio, USA - Open water 3 Core 3 Depth 4 metaG | ecosystem: Environmental > Aquatic > Freshwater > Wetlands | place: USA: Ohio, Lake Erie... | reverse complement strand
GCCTTCTTCGAGCTGGCGATTCTGCCGGACGTCTGCCACCTGGCAAAAGGCCGTGCCACCACCTTCTTTGATCTGCGATGCAATTTGAGCAACGCGCTCCATTGAATAGTCGATCAGCCCGATCTTCGCACCGGCCTTTGAAAATGCGATGCCGATCGTTTTCCCGATGCCCGAGCCGCCTCCCGTGACCAGGACCGCCTTCCCCTGGAAACGCATGGCTCCGTCCCCGTGCGGGGTAGTCGCCGTAAGGAGAAGAACCCTTGCGGAAAGTACGCAAAGGATATGCCCCCCGGCGGTGTCACGAACCCCAAGGGAGGGCACTCCATTATGGCGGTCCACCGATCGAAGAAGACGAAGGCTCGCAAGCCCCGTCCGGGGCTCGTGAAGGTCGTGAACCCGACCACGGGGAAGGTGTTCGAGACGTTCCCCATCACGACGAAGGAGCAGGTCGACGCGAAGGTGGAGAAGGCCCGCGAGGCGTTCAAGTCGTGGTCGCGGATCGATGTCGACGAGCGTGCGGCCTACCTCCAGCGGTTCGCAGAGATCCTCCGGACGCACAAGGAGGCGTACGGGCGGACGATGACGATGGAGATGGGCAAGATCGTCCGCGAGTCCATCGCCGAGGTGGAGAAGTGCGCCACCGCCGCGGACTACTTCGCGCAGAACTCGAAGGCGTTCCTCACCCCCGAGGAGGCGAAGACGGACGCGCAGCGGTCCTACATCGCGTTCCACCCCCGCGGCGTCCTCGGCTCGATCATGCCGTGGAACTTCCCCATGTGGCAGATCATCCGGTTCGCGATCCCGGCGCTCGCCGCGGGAAACACCGCGGTGATCAAGCCCGCGAGCGCGTCCCCGCGGACCGGGCTTTTCGTCGAGGAGGCGTTCCAGGAGGCGGGCCTCCCGGACGGCGTCCTGCAGGTCGTCGTCGGCGACTACACGACGGGCACCGCGCTCATCCGGAGCAAGGTGGACTTCGTGAGCCTCACGGGGAGCGTGACCACGGGCGTCAAGATCGCCCGCGAGGCCGCGAAGGACCTCAAGAAGACCGTCCTCGAACTCGGCGGCTCCGATCCCTTCGTCGTCTGCGAGGACGCGGACCTGGACCAGGCCGCGAGGGGCGCGATCGTCGGCCGCTTCATCAACAACGGGCAGTCGTGCATCGCCGCGAAGCGCTTCATCGTGGTGGACGCGGTCGCGGACGAGTTCCTCGCCAAGGTCGAGGAGAACGTCCGGAAGCTCAAGGTGGGCGATCCCCTGGACCCGCAGACGGACATCGGGCCGCTCTACGCGAAGAGCCAGAGGGACGAGATCGAGGTCCAGGTGAAGGACGCCCTCGCGAAGGGAGCGAGGCTGCACGTCGGCGGGAAGCGCGTGAAGGGCCCCGGCTGGTTCTTCGAGCCCACCCTTCTGAGCGCGGTGACGACGAGGATGAAGGTCATGAGCCAGGAGACCTTCGGGCCCGTCCTCCCGGTGTTCCGCGTGCCGAACCTGGACGCGGCCATCGAGCAGGCGAACGACACGGAGTTCGGCCTCGGGGCGAGCGTCTGGACGCGGAGCCTGAGCCTCGCGGACGACATCGCGAAACGCATCAACTCCGGCCTCGTGTTCGTGAACAACGCGGTCAAGTCGGATCCGCGCATGCCCTTCGGCGGCGTGAAGCATTCCGGAGTCGGGCGGGAGCTGAGCCGCTACGGCCTCCTCGAGATGGTGAACATCAAGACCGTCCAGATCTACCCGCCCGGGAGTCCGGCGCCGCAGGCGCAGCACGTCGAGTGAGGGAGGGGACGCTGAGGGGGATGAGCAGACTACCCGACCACCGAATCATTACCAGTCCAAATTCACCCAGAACTCCGCTCCGAGGCGGACCCCCGGCGGGACCTTAGAAGGCCTTTGGCGCTGTTCTCACCATGGCCAGGATGACGAGCAGTCCCAGCATTCCGATGGCCGCGATGTTGTGGGCTTGAAGCGCGGGCGTAAACAAGAATAGCGCGGGCGCACTATGAAAGCGCAGCCAGAAAGCTCATGGCGTCCCGGCGAAGGCATTAACAGTGTCATGGCCGATTACTGGCCCGCGGATGGAGGGATTGCATCATGCTCTCCGAACAGATGCGTTCGCGCGCCAAGTCGTGGAAATCCTGCTTCGGACACAGAATGGCGTGCGTCTTGGCCGCTCTACTGTTCACACTCCTCGCCCTTGGGCCGCTATTCCCATTGGCCGCTGCCGAATCGCCCACCTCAGCGTCGCCGCCTCAGGCGGGAGAATACGATCCGACCCCGCCCCCCTTGCCGTCAGTGCCGCCTCCTCCGCCTCCATCACCCCCGCAGCCGATTCCGGCGGGCACCGTGATTCAGTCGTGGCAGCCCGAAATACCTGTCGATCTCGACGAAAAGTTCCCCGTGGAAATGCTCGAGACGAAGGGCGGCGTCAACTACCATACAGCGTACGGCGATTTCGCGTTCCTCAGGGATTCGCCGACCTTTCTCCGGATGAACAGTTCAGGGAGCTTGGCGGCAACCACAGAATTCACGATTCGGTACAACGGAACTCTGCTCCCCCCTCGGAACGGGACGATCGACCGGGTCACAGCGGACGCAATCACTACGCACTCCTCCCTCCATCTTGGTGGAACATTTCTCGGAAACCTAAGCGTGACCTATGCTTTCGACCCCGAGTTCGACAAAGTTACAATCTACTTCGACCCCCGATCTGGTGTATGTCCGGGACTCGTGCAGATTGCCTGGTTGAGCTTCACACCGTACCAGTACATCGAACAATTGAGTGCCGATAAAACAGAGACAAACTTCAGCAGTCTGGGCCCGTTGAAACAGATTCCAGTTGAGAACCACACAATCGACATCAAAGCCGGTCGGGGCGCTTCTCCGGAGATCCGGTTCGATTTCAGCGACGCCGCAGGGGACTGGCATTCTGCACACGCGGGTACATTCAGTTTCGACGGACACACGGGGAACGCGGTCCTCATCCTCTTCTCGGCTGGGCGATTGATTATCGACCCCAAGCAGGTCGTCTCCTCCGTATCCGCAGCCTCAATCGCGTATGGGACGCAAAGGCAACTGCTCTTCGACGGGGAGCGCTACTGGGCGTTCCTTTACGACACGCACGGCCAGACCATCAAGTACGGCACGAGCGTCGACGGTCAATCCTGGCCAGCCGCGTTCTCGAACAACGTTCCGGGGATGCCAGCATCTCTCCCCTTCTCGTTCACAGTCGCCGCATTCGGCAAGACCGTGGCCGTACTGTGGGTCGCCTACGATGCCTACGGAAGGCCCTCCGTCCCTGTGATGGCGACGGGCACCGTCGCCCAGGACGGAATCATCTGGGTCCCGGGAGCGCCCCGGCGGAACGTGTGGACGCTCGCCGGCAGCGGGCGTCAGTTCCAGGCACCGCTGTCGGCCACGTTCGCCACCGACGGACAGATGGCCGTCGCATACGTGAGCAACGAGTTCAACGGAGGAGATGTCGTCCTCGTCCGGTATGTCTGCACGGCGACGAACGGCTTTCCATGCTCAACGGGGCCCGCTACGAAGACGTTCGTCGCCTCGACGATGAACCTCAACACCCGCGCCCTTGTCACGCGGTTGAACGTCGAGACCGGCTACGTTTCCGTCGTGTACTTCTCGCCCCAGGATCCGCCTACGGTCTTCATCGACTACGGATTCTCCGGGGATGCGCATTGCCTGATCACCCTTGACACGCTCGGTGGACCCATTTCCGGACCCGGGGAAGAGCCCGCCGACTTCCTCACTGCGTCCCCCGTAGGCTCGGAACTCATCGTACTCTTCAGAACGACGGCGGGCGTACCGAATGCGATCCTCCAGTACGATGTGGACGTGAACTGCAACGCAGTGCGGGAAACCGTCAATCCCTATTCAGGCCCCTACGAGCCGATGTACCTGAGATCCAGCATGGAGTACGACGGGGCGGCGTTGCACCTCTTCTGGGCCCTCCCTGAGTACGGCGGGGGGCCGAGGTACATCTACCACGAGCGAATCGTCCCCCATGATCCCGCGTCCGCGGGCAATTACGAGACTCCGCAGTGGCTCGCTGCGTATTCCTCAGTGGTCCAGCTCGCGACGGCGGAATCGTCGAGCCGGTTCATCCCCTTGCTCTTCGTACGAGGCACAAATCTGTGGTACGTCAACTGGCCCCTGCCCTTGGACGCGTTCGGGTCGCCGCAGGCTCCGTGGTCCCAGTCCGTGGGCGCGCCGCAGTATGGCGACGTGGGCGGATTCGTCAACCCTGCCACGGGCTTGCTCCTCTATGGAATGGACCTAGTCTCGATTCCAGGCCGGGCGACGCCCATGACCCTCGCGATCCGGTACGAGGAACCGAATCTCTTCTACGCGGATGGCGCCGGGGCGGACAAGGTCTATAGATCCTTCAACCCCCCCACAGCGTACGGAAAGATTGCCCCCGGCATCTACCTTGACCTCCCGTGGATTGACATATCGATGAACATGGTTCATCTCGTCGCCGGCCAGAACTGTCTTATCTCATGGAATGGCCCCGGGAGTCCTCGCTGGTTCAACAACACCCAGGGCGCCGTCTTCCAGCTCAAGTACGATTCCTCGTCCGCGGAGTACACCCTCACGATGCCTTCAGGCGCCTACTACGTGTTCGGCGCAAACGGACGAATCACTCAGTTCTCGCCGACGGTTCCGACTTCCCCGTACTGGATGAAGAACAAGATCCAGTACTACTACACGGGCGCCGGCGACACCTTGGATCGCATCGACGACACGGTGGGTCACACGATCTACACCTCGTTCGACGCCCAGAAACGGTTGACCCGCCTTGATTTCGGGGACCGCTTCGTGACCCTGGACCGCTCGGGCATCCCCCCAACGGGCTGTGCGAGTTCGACCGATTCGACCGTGCTAACGATTACCGACGTGCTCGGCCGTCGAACGCTCTTCTCGGTGTGTAATTCCCTCCTCAGCCAGGTGGAGTTTCCGACGGGCGGAAAGGTCGCGTACACGTACGGATCCTTTCTCAGTGGGAGTCCGCTTTGGAGAGGAACAGAGGTCTACGGCCTCCCCGTCTTGCAGGAGGACGTGTACGAGGATGCGGGGGCCGGTGCCAAGGCCCGGACCACGACGTTCACGTATCACTCCCAGAACGGCGAGCCAACCCTAACCCAGGCCCGGTTCTACGACGCGTACGGCATCCTCCAAGGCACGAGGGAGTACCGATACCGACCCGCGCTTGGCATGGCCAGCATCCGAATCTTGGACGCGTCGGGAGCGCAGATGGGCATGACCAACGATTGGTACTCGATCGATGGCCAGCCCCATTATGAAGAGAAGTACGTCGGCGCCGAGACCGCTCCCTCCGTCACGTCTCAGGACTTTGTGGACGATTGGGGCAATACGGTCTACGCGCAAGACGCGTCCGGCAATGAGACCTACGCGTCCTACGCGAACACGAACCACCAGTATCAGTTCTACGCTCCCGGTTCGCTAAAGCGAACCGTGATCGGGAAGGTCTACGCGACGGGCTTCGACGACTATTCGCTTTCGGGTTGGTCACCCGAAGCGACCGTCGGGTTCGACGAGACTCAGTTTGCGACGTACATGCCATCCTTGAAGGTCTCCTACGGCATCGTGACCAAGACACTGCCTGAACCGGCAGGCACCGTGGAGCTCCAAGTGAGATCCAGCAGCATGATGAATCCCCTCGAGATTCGTCTGGAGGAGGATTCCTTTCTGCAGGCGCGCATCGTTTTCGTGGTGAATGGTTACATTAGTGTGGGGGGCAGGATGGGCTTGCAGTACTGCGGATCCCTGTCCTACGTCGCGGGCAGGTGGTACCGGCTAAACGTCGTCATCGGCTCGAGCGACTACTCGGTGTACTTGGATGGTGCATACGGATGCACTCGGCCCCTGGATGAGGGAGCCGGGAGCAGTGTCACTTCCGTGGTCCTCGACGCCTCCGCCACAACGGCGTGGTTCGACGATGTCAAGGTCGCGAAAGGCACGGGCGCCATCACGTTCACGGGACTCGGCGATCGACAGTCTGTGGCCCTCGTCTCGCTCGACGGGACTATGATTCAGGTCGCGCAGAGCGGAAGCACCGGAACCACGGCGGTGGCCTACGTCGACCCGGAGACGGCAGTCCGCTATCCGATCGGAGCAGCTACCACCAGGATCTACTCCGCAGACTCACTCCTTGAATACCAGTCGCCCTTCAAGGAATTCTACCCTGGCGATACCTACGCATACACCCCGCCCAAGGTCCTGGACGACGAGCTCCTGCGGGTGCGGAATGGATTCGGTTACTGGGATGAGTTGTCGGTGGATGACGATCTTCCTTGTCTCTTCACGAATCCGCAGTGCCAAACATGGGGAACATGGGACTGGGTATACCACGACGCGGTAAGCTGGAGCAAGGTCCATGCGACTTGGCTTGACGCGGGGATCCGGGAACATGGCTACAGCGGAGACACATCGGCTTCTGTCTACTCCGTCGGTCCGCAGGATTTCCACATACAGTACCTGTACATCCCAAGCGGGAAAGCGCCCTCTCAGGTCGCCATCATGCGCGGGAGAACGTCGTCCCCCGATAAGTGGGCGTCGTGGGGGAGCTACATCGATGACGGAAGCCATCCGATTAACATGGGACCCCTCCCACCGGTACGGGATTCGTGGATCAAACTCATCGTCTCAGGCTCGGATCTCGGCGCCACGGGCGCTACGGTCATCGACAAAGCGGCGTACAGGCTGGCAGGGGGCATGGCCTACTGGGATGCCTCCGGCCGGGCCCCTTCCGACGCGGGGACCCTCCGGGTGAGCGGGCTGTCCGGCTTCACGGACCCGGCGACCCGGGTCATCGTTCGATGGGCGAACAACCAGACGCTCATCCGGTCCGCCTATACCTCGGGCGCGGCGTACGTGGACGTCAACCTGTACTCATCCTCGCCGGGAGGCTATCGTCTTACGGCATTCCCCGTCCTCGTTACAATCGAGATAGGCAAGGGCGACTCGCTCGTGTACTACAAGAGCGCCCCTCGCTACCTGTGGGGCGGCGACATCCTTGACTACGTTGGCGCGAGGCACTTCTACGACCAGGACGCGTCAATTTCGCCCTTCCTGTCGACGGACATCCATTCCTTTACCCTGGGGTCGAGGGCCTACGCCGGAGATTGTCGGGACTCGGTACTCTGCTACGACATGGAGACTCTGTTCACTGCGCATTCCATTACCCTTGGTACCGGCATCGTCTCAACGATGATGTCGGATCTGTCCGGCAGCGGAAATGATGGGGCAATCATTGACGCGAACCTGGGAGCGTCGACTCTGACGGGTGTCCAGAGCGCGGTCTCCGGACTTGCCATGAGATTCGATAACGGGGCGAACTATGTGGAGGCCGCCGACTCTGCCTCACTTGACGTAAGTGGGAATGCGATCACGATCTCATCGTGGGTTTACCCCACTGCGAGCACGTCTTCGGCCACCATTCTCAACAAGGAGTACAGTTACGAACTGGCGTTGAACAACGGCGTGTTCCAGGCAGCCGTGGAAACCACGGCTTCGGGAGGCTGGGCGTGGGGCGGTTCCCAGCCAATCAGCAATAACCGATGGACCCACGTAGCTTTCGTGTATGAGGGTGGTGCCCCGACTCCGGTGTGGAGATTCTACGTCGATGGCGCGCTGAGGGAGACTGTGTCGCCTCAAGGCGGCCAGACCGGAAACATCGTCCCGTCCGGCTCGACGTTGCGTGTCGGCCAAAGGTCCGCAGTCAACGCTCCGTTTCCCGGATCGATTGACCAGACCGTCGTGTACAACCGCGCTCTGACCGCAGCCGAAATCGAAGGCTTGTATCTGTCCAAGCTCCCTTCGTCAAAGGCCTCCTTCATCCGGTCGACCGCGGAAGGCCTCATTAATGAAACGAGGACCGTGTACGAGGGTCGGTATCTCGTTGCAGGCTATCGGTACAACGCGGACGGGAATCTCTACACCGCGACGGACCTCGGATCGAACGGACCCGGAAGGAACGTGACCAAATATCACTACTCGGACTTCTACAACGGAGCCTACCTCACCGCGCTCGTCCACCCTGATTCGACGCAGCAGCTCCTGTCGTACGATGCGGCATTGGGCATGAGCCTCGCGACACTTACCCCGGACTGCCGACGAATTCGACAGGAATACGATGTGTCCGGGCGACCCGTGCGAACCCTTTACTACGACACCGGCGACCCGAGCCTGTGGCTGAGCCTCTACTATGACATGGAAACGCCGAACGCCACTTTCTCGCCATCCCGGCTCATGGACCTTTCATGTCACGGGAATTCCGGGTCCATCGTGACGGGAGGGAACGGATTCTGGGAGGGCCCCGGAATCCAAGGCAAAGCCCGCTACTTCGACGGAACGGACTCCGTGGACGCCGGGAGGAAGCTCGTGGCCTCGGGCGCGTTCTCGGTGGCCGCCTGGCTCAAGGTGGACGGATCGGGCACATGGCGGACTGCAGTAAGCCAGACTACCTCTACGTACGCTGCGGGAGACTTTGTCCTCGGTGTCGACACCCAGAACAGAGTAGTCTTCGAGCGAACCAAGAAGAAAGGGTCTTCGGGAACCGACGTCCTCTACTCGGCAACGCAGATGCAAATCGGGAGATGGTACCATATTGCCGCGACGTATGACGGCACGAACTACGCTCTCTACGTCGACGGCAGGTCCGAAGCGACCGTTCCCCAATCGGGGAGCTGGACCGGCGCGACAACGAACACGATTATCGGCGGCCCAGGGTTCCACGGGTGGATTGACGAGGTGTACGTGTTCAGTCGCGCGGTGTACAGCGGCGAGGTTGCGAGTCTCTCGAGACTGTCCTTTGCCCTTGCAGGGTCCACGTACAAGGCCTACGACGATGCGGTTCCGACGGACGGCTCCGACTGGAGCGGGTCTCAGTTCCACAGCGTCACGTTCTACGACGAGACCTCTACCCCGCGGCGACTCTACTTGGACATGGACGCGGTGAAGCTGGTCACGAGCGACGGCACCACGGTTCTAGAAGACCTCTCCGGCAACGGAAACCACGCGACGGTCGTGGGAGCATCTGCCTACAGGGGAGGGAAGGTCGTTGGAGCTCGGTCCTTTGACGGAACTACGGATTACCTGCTGGTGTCGGCCGACGAGAACAAGCTCGACTTCTCCGACCAGTTCACGATTGCAGGATGGTTCTGGCTGGGGGATGCCAATCCCGATCGATGGGGCGTTTCCAAGTGGGTCTGTTCGACCACATGTAGCGACAGCGGCAAGTCGTACCTCCTCGCAGTGGCCAATGCGAACGGGTATCCGGCATTCTCCATCTACGGGGACGGAGCCTCCGATTCCATCGCCGGAACGACCAAGCTGCAGTGGGGCGCGGCTGGCCCCTGGCGGTTCCTGGCCGTCACCTTCGACCGCGGTGGGATGGCCCTCTATGTCGATGGTGGGACGTCCCTCTCCGCCTTCACCAAAGTGTCGAACGTCAAGCGGATCCAGGACACGGACTCCCGGGTCGTCGTCGGTGCCGACTCCGCGGGCGCTGGCCGGTTCATGAAGGGCGGAATCGACGAGGTCCAGATCTTCGACCGAGCGCTCTCGGCCGGGGATATCCAGAATCTGTACGCTTCCTACCTCATCAATAGCCAGCCCCCCTCGTACAAGTCCCCGTCCCTCGTCCTGGACAAGAGCCACATGACGCGGCAGTACTTCGATGGACTCGGGCGGGAAACGAAGGACGTGACCGCTGACTTCTTCGGCTGGTACACTCTCGTGGGCCGCGACATCTTCTGGAACGATCTGACCCAGAGGAGCTACCTCCCGAGCGGGCAGTATTCCACGTATTTGTACGACTTTCTGGGACGCACGCGCACGGTCACGACCCCGCAGGTCTCCGGGGTGTCGGCGGTCTACACCACGAACTACGACGACGCGGCCAGGAAGGTGGAAACGATTGACCCGGCCGGGCGCAAGGCCTACATCAAGGTGGACCCCCTCGGGCGGACGATTGAAGCGGGCCAGTGGAACCCCGCGACGTCCGCCTACGGGAACCTGACAAAGGTCGCGTACAACGCGGTGGACCTCCCGATCGTCCAACAGGACGGCGCGCAGCAGAGCACGACGACCTACTACGACGCCCTCGGAAACCCGAGGTTGGCCGTCTATCCGAACGGACGGTTCGCTTCGCTCGCCTACGACGAGAATCTCCGGGCCTTCCAGCGGACGGATGAAATGGGACGGATGCAGACGTTGTCGTACGACGTCTTGGGGCGGGTGATCCGTTCAAGCCTCAAGGACACGGCGTCCTCAAGCACGACGTACGACACGGTCTTCCAATACGATACGGGCGGAAACCTGTACTATATCGACAACGGGACGACCCAGATCTCGAGGGTCTTCGATTCCAGGCACCGGATGACCCAGGAGACGTTCCAGACGGTCGTCGGTTCCACGACGATCCTCATCATGACCTACGCGTACGACGCCGCCGGCCGGGTCACCCAGGTGTGGTATCCCAACAGGTTTTCGGCGATTTACCGGTACGATTCCATGGGCCGACCCATGGAGGTCAACGGCACGGCCAACGCGAAGTACGCAGCGCTCTCTTACGACGGAGCCGGCCGACTGTTCTCGATCGGATACTACAGCGCGGGTGCCTTCACGGGCATCACCGAACGGTACGGGTTCGATACGAGGGACCGGGTCACGCAGGTCAACGTCTCCACGATGTCGATCGGGTTCCTGCAGCTCGACTACACGTACAACCACGCGTCCGACGTGATCCGCGTCAGCGACAATGCCGGCACGGGGCGCGGGGCGAAGACGACGGAGTTCAGCTACGACGGCCAGGACAGGTTGTTCAAGGCGACCGGTCCGTGGAGCGCGAGCGAATCCCAGGTCACCGTGAGCTACACCTACGACCCCGTGGGGAACATCTTGAGCAAGACCGACGCCGGAACGCAGACGGCGTACACATATCTCCCCGGGACGTGGAACCAGCTCGACCGGATGTCGTCGGGAAGCAACTCGGTGTCCTTCGAATACAACGGCGCGGGGTCGCCGACGAAGAGGACCGCAGGGTCCTCCGTCACGACCTACACATACGATTTCGCACAACGGCTCGGACAGATGGTCTCGGGTTCGAGCACGTACAAGTACTGGTATGACGGGCTCGGTCGGAGGGTGCGCTCCGAGGAGCCCTCCGGCACGAAGACCGCGACGTCGTGTCTCGTGTACACGGGTACGAAGCTCATGTACACGAGCGTCAAAGTGGGGACAGCGGCCACCAACACAGCGTACGTGTACGTGGGCGAAAAGATCCTGCTCCGCTCGCGCAGCTCCGATTCACAGGTGCGGTACTACCACCAGGATCTGTCGAACAACGTCCGACTGGTCACGTACTACACCACGCAGGCCTTGGCCGAGGCGAAGTACCGATACAAGCCCTTCGGGGACCGCGTCACCCTCCTCGCCCCGCCCAGCGAGACCCGGTTCCTGTTCGCGGGGCAGGAGCTCGACGCCACGGGCCTCTACCACATGGGCGCGAGGTACTACGATGCATCCGTCGGACGGTTTGCGAGTCGCGACCCGATCGGTCCCGGGTACGCGTACGCCGGGGACAACCCCATCGCCTTCTACGATCCGACCGGGCTGGCATACTACTGGACTCCCTGGCGAGGCACGCTAGGTTGCTTCTACGACGAGGCGAAGCCTTTCATCGATTGGTGGCAGTCCCTCCCTCCGTGGGAGAAGAGCCTGCTCCTGCTGGGCGCCAGCCTGCTCTTCATCGCCCTCGCGCCGGAAGTCGCGGTCCCCGCCCTTATCTGCGGGGTCGCTGTGGGCGCCGCCCTGGCAACGATCGCCGTGGTCGCGGGGAAGGCGACGACCCCGGAAGCCGTGTTCGACCAGTTCGTGGAGGGCTTCGCCATCGGTTCGGCTCTCGCGGCGTCCGCAACCCTGGCGGTCCGCGGCATCCGTGGGCTCGTGACCGTCGGCGAGGAGCTGACGGAGGCGGAGACGCGGGCGATTGCGGGCGCCGACGGCGGCACGGTCGAGCGCGCGGGCGTGCCCACAAATGGCCGAATCGCGGGCGTGCCCACAAAAGGGCCCCGAGGTCTGGGATGGATCCAGAAGCTGGCGGGCCGCTCAGGAGAGGGTCCAGTCTTCCGACTCCGCACCGCTGGCCAAGAAGGGGGGTACTTCTGGTCGCGTGTTCAGATGTCATCGAAAGAGATGGCGGAAGGGTTCTTTGGTCGCCTAAGCCCGAAGAATCTCGCAAATGAGGCGGTGACCGCGTATGTCAAGCCCGGAGCGGTGTTCTGGGAGCGGACCGCTCGAGGCGGCCTCACGGAGATATTCGTGAATCCAGAAGATGTGTTCACCGTCGCAACAGAGCTGGTGATCTGAGATGCCTCAGAACGAGATCCTTGGGAGGGAGGTCGTGATTGTTCCTCTCAAAGGGGAATCCGACATCGGCGAATCCCTGCGCGGAGTCATCGAGCGCCGCTTCCTGAGGGGCGCCAGGGAGACATACCTGGTTCGCCTCTCCTCAAGTGTCGAGTATCGCCACCCGGATTTCGAGGTCCCTCTTAGATTCGAACAAGTGCTTGTGATGCCAGACGACACGAAACTTGAGTGGGCGTTCTTCGGCGGTGGTCCCCCGGGGCTGCCCGTCCTCGTCAAGGTCTTCGGCCTACTCCCCGCCAAAGGCGTGCGTGAGATGGACTACGCCCATGCGGAGACGTTCCTGCTTGCCCGGGGAGTGGCCGAGTCTCCGCGGTGACTCCTTTGAGGTCGGCAACCATGCAAATGGGGATCCACACGGTATGGATCAGACCCACACTTCGTCAGCAGCCGTACGTTATGCACGATCTCCCGCGCCAGCACCTCGTTCCGTCGGCTCGTCGGCCGTCGGCACCGCAGGCGGTCTCCGAACAACCCCTTCTCCGTCGCGAACCTCGACTCCGCCGCACTGCGGCGATGGTACCTCGCCGCCCAACGGTTCGGAAATTGAAGGGCGAAGCGCGTCATGCGGTTAAAGGCGTCTACCGGATGGGTCGGCCAGCGAGCGTTCTCCCTCGGGGACAAATACGGCTGCAGACCTGCCGCGTGGGCAGCCTCGCAGGCGGAGCGCGTCCAATAGGCCCCGTCCCCCGCGAGTGCTTCCGCGACGGCAACCTCGGGGACGTTCTCCACTATGGGCCCGAGCTGCGTGGGGTCGTGCCACGTGCCGCGCGTCACCCGGACCGCGAGAGTCCCGCGAGTGGCGGTACCGGAGAGGACTTGGAGCTTGGCGAAGTCCCGGACCGCCTCGGGGTCGTGGTTCGACCGCCACGCCCCGGAGCCGAAGAGGACGAGGCCCGTGGCATCGATGGCGAGCACCCGCTCGACGGCCCAGAAGGGCCGTGCGGTCTCGTTGAAGAGATTCTCCAGCGTCCGCGTGAGTCCGTCGCCCCGGTTGTACTTCTGCAGCGTGTTGAAGTGCGGCACGTGGGCGAGTCCGAGGTTGTCCTTGAGGAGCTTCAGCAGCCCAACCGTGCGCCGAAAGCTCAGGTGGAAGTACGCCCGTACCAGGAGGCAGAGGACGAGCTCGCGACGCGATACCCTCGGTCGTCCTCTCCGTCGCTCCCAGTGGTGCACCGTGGGGGACTCGACGAGGGTCTTCAAGAAACGGCAGGCGAGGACGACCTCCTCGCTCTGCCAGCGGTTGTACTGCCTCCAGTCTCGCCGGTCGATACGGCTGCGTACCTTGCGCGTGCTCTTCGCCAATGGGGGATCCCATCCCAGGTCCGGTGGGCGGACCTGACCATGGAACTCGGGGGCCTGAGCTTGAACGCGTTGCCCCCGCCGAATGCGTCAGACATCACCGTTCAAGCGGAATTTGTGTGCACGCCCAGAGGAGGTAAGCTCTCCGGGCCTGGCCCGGGCGGCGGCGAGTCTCCCGCGGCAGCCTACGGGCGAGCAGTGCACAGGACATGGGACTACGGTCCAGGCTTCCGAAGGGAATTCCGACTCCCCAGCGGGGCTCGGGTAGACGCCATCAATTGGCAGACGCATCAGATCGTCGAACTGAAGCCCAACAATCTGAGAGCCATCCGGCTAGGCGAGCACCAGATTGAACGCTACCTCGCGGAGCTGAGGCAGGAGTTTGGGGCTTCTGGACCGGATACGTGGAGACCTATCTATGAGCGCCCAGAACGCCCTCGCGAGGACCCTCGACAGCGTGGCCACGTATGCTGGCTTTTCGAAAAAGTCAGGAGCCTGGTATCTCCGTCAGGCGCAGACGATAGGAATCATTGAACTGCAGAAGTCCCAGTATGGCCCGGAGTACTACGTGAACGTCGCGCTTTGGCTCCTTGCGTTGGGCGATTCGCAGTTCCCAAGGGAACACAAGTGTCACATTCGGACTCGCCTCGATCAACTTTTCCCTGAACAGGAAGCACGCCTGAAGCAGATTCTGGATCTGGACTGTCCTATGGACGAAGCAGCGCGAGAAGCCCAGTTCCGCGCTATCTTGGAAAACCACCTGCTTCCGGTCTTGGCCGCCTGCTCGACCCTTGGTGGGCTGAAGAGCGGAGAGGGCGCCCGGCTGGTCCGATCGTCGCTGGTCACCATCGCCGCTCAAAAGCTGCTCGGTCTTGAAGTCAAGGGCCCGCAGCGCGATGACCCTGGCCGGGGATTCTGACAACGCCATCCTGGGCCAGCTCACCGGCCACCAACCGGCCGTCCTGGGCAGTGGGAACACCATTAGTGCAGAGGTGGCGCGCAGGAGCCATGGGGAAAGGCTTTCGGTCGTCTACAGCAGGAGTGAATCTGACTTCGGGCGCGCCCACTCGGCAGGTGCGATGTTGGCAGTCTTCAGGCTCAGAGCCTTGACTGACGCTCTAGAGGAACGTCGCCAATCCAGGGACGGTCTACACGCCCCTCAGAGCCTTGGCGGTAGTAGACTCCCCCGTTCGCTCCTGTATAGCTCTATGTATCCGCAATTCATGCAGACCAATGCGGCGATGAAATGCGTCCCCTTCCGAGGTGAAATGCCTTCGTTAAACACCAGATAAGACCCCGATGTGGTCACCTGCGGATACCGCTGAGAGATCGCCCGCCCCCGCATTTTGGACACTTTCCAGTGGATTTCAGGTTCTGACCTCCTGTGACCACGCCATTTCCGATCCCCGGACGCCGTCATCGGACTGCACTGAGTTAAAACCGATGGTGTTTCTCTTCCTCTTGGGGGGACCCGCAATCGGGTTCCCGAGGTGCAGGCGAGCCATTGGTAACGCGTCCATGTACTCCTCCAATACGACAAGCCTCCTCGTTGATTGAGGCCCTCCATGTCAAGATTGCCCGATGGTGGTGGATTAACTGGCACGCCATCGGAGGTGCACCGGGGGATGAGCAGACCTGCCGAGGCGCGAACTGGGCGCGAATTCTACCTACGGCAGGGCCTACGGCGGCTCGTAAGGGCCGCTCCCTTCTCGTCTTATGGCTAGGCCGCCTCGAACCGTGGGTCTCTGTGGGGTTTCACCAGTCGCCGAAGGTCCCCGGCGACCATCCTCGGCAGGACCGCTAGGGCGGCCACGAAGATCAACACACCGACGGCCGAGGTCGCGAAGGCGGCCGCAAGTCCTACGGCGACCAGGGCTACAAGGCGGTCGTTCACGGCACCAGCAACCCGAAGACGCGTCTGGCGACCTCCTCGCCCTCCATGAGCCGGCCGAGAGAGTCGTGGACGATGAACCCCTCGTCCCGCTCGGGGTACCAACGGAAGCCGAACTTCCGCAGGTCGGGCCACCCCTTTAGGACGGCCATGACCTCGGGACCGGGGTAGCGCATCAGCCCATTCTCGTCCCGCTTACCGAACCTCTTGACGACGTCCCACCTACGGCGCCGCTCGGCCTCGGTGGGGGCGTTCCGCAGCCGGTCATCGAAGGTCTTCCAGGCCACGACGCTAGATTCAGTGCGACGCCCTTAAGGCGCACGGTCGCCGCTATTCCTAGCGTAGGTCCCCAGGACGCGTCCGGACGTGCTACAGCGGGTTCTAGGCCGCAAGGACGGCCGGATGTGGGCCTGGAACCTCGGCGCGAGCGGAAGAGGTACTTTCGCCCCTCCCCGGGTAACCGCTTATGCCGGCTACTGCGCTTGCGGGAGGCCATGGCGCGCAGCAGGATCGTCAAGACGGTGAAACTGAAGGACATCGACGTGAACTGCGGCTGGCCCAGTTGCAGCAAGCACTTCCACGAGAAGGAGATGCCTCCGGGCTGGCGGATGCTGATGGTTGCGAGCCGGACCGAGGGTGCCAGTGATGAGTGTGGCCATCTGCGACCGTGGCCACGACGGAGCGAGTGCGACAACAAGGGCCAATCCACCGAGTGCGAGATCGTCGACCGACTCGACATCGTGCTCAATCGTCGCCACCATCTTTATGAGCCCTGACCAGACGATTGCCCTACCATGTCCGAGGCAGGAAATCGCGCTCTGAAGATCCTCGCTGTCGCGGCAATTGGCTGGACCCTCCTCCCGTTGCTCGTCGTTCCGACCGCTACCGCAGGGGAAGACCTCTATGCGTGGAAGGATTGGGGCGCCCTCGAGGACGGCGGGGTGGGCCCGGACGGCCACTATGACATCAACATTGTGGCGTCCGGCGGAGGGAAGACGTGCCAAATCCGCTCGGCGATCAAGGACAACGTGTTCACGGTCACTGCAGAATCTGGTTCTTATGTACTGGTTCGGGTCAATTGGTATATCAACGCTCCCGGGTGGTATGATCAAGGCGTCGCCCGAATTACATGGTCGGGCGGCGATAGTGCCCAGGTACCCATCGGCGGCGCCTCATCGGGATTCTTACGCGCGGAGCGTCAGTCACCGAGTGCTGGTAGCTCTGTTACCTACACTATTGAGGCAATTGGCCAGGATTATGGTTCCGAGACGTGTCATGCCACCTACCAGGCCACTTTCAAGTTCGTGTGAGGATGCGCCAGTCCGGCTGTCTAGTTTCAGCCACACCGTAGGTGGCTTGGCTGGCTCGGAGGCGGACGGCAGGCATCCCCCAAGTCTCAACGGAATCCGAGCTATAGAAGCCTCCTCAATCGTCCTCCAGTAGCTTAGCACGT
>Ga0153916_10001431_pt1 | contig 17111 bp, 15 predicted proteins | sample Opewatmetagenome_FD_109642 | JGI IMG/M metagenome (GOLD analysis project Ga0153916, IMG submission 109642) | Freshwater wetland microbial communities from Ohio, USA - Open water 3 Core 3 Depth 4 metaG | ecosystem: Environmental > Aquatic > Freshwater > Wetlands | place: USA: Ohio, Lake Erie... | reverse complement strand
GTTTATCTGATTTTGAGGTTATGCTAGAGAGAAACCCGTTACGAATGCGAGCGTCATCAAAAATAACAGCGCGGGCAGGATGCGCATGATCGTCTCCTTCGAAACGATCGGCCTGCCGGTCCTCAGAAAATAAAGCAGCAATCCACCCAGGCCGATCAGTGCCCCTCCCAGGCCAACCAACGCGAACCCAGGGTTGGCGCTGCCCTGGGCAGTTAGCAGGCTGGGCAGCAGGAAAACGACCAATCCAGCCACGCCATGCACGATCGCCAAAATGAAGGTCGACAATTTTACCGGGATGGTGATGGAGCGGGTGATGATGACCGTCAGGTACGCTCCAATAGCAAAAATCAGGTACGGAATGCGTAAAAGAGCGAGATGTTCCCAGATCAATCCCAGGGACAGGCTGAGTGGGATGATTGTAGCGACCATCACCAGGATCCGGCTGTTCAGCACTTCAAAGCCCAGGATGATGATCAAGAGCCCAGCCACGAGCAAAACGCCGAAGGCGATCGTATAGGCGATGGTGGGCACATTTTCCAGTCCATCGATGCCAACCATCACCTGGTAAGCCGCCAGCAGGCAGGTGAGCAGCAGCAGGATGCGATCGAGGGGGGTTACCTTCATTAACTCGGTGTTACAAGGATAACAAAATCATCGAGGCCAGCATATAAATGGAGGCATACTTGAACAGGCTGAAATTCACCTGCTCTGAGGGACGAAACACCGTTGCGAATGAGAGCAGCAGTAAGCCGGAGGATAGCACAGCCATCAGCCGTAATGCACCCGCCTGCACACCGATCATCACCCCCGCGACACCGATGGAGGCTGCGGCGATAATTGCCGATAGGGCGATGATGGCTCGAGTGGCTTCGAAACCATAAGCAGAAGGAAAGGTCGGGACTCGGGCAGCTTGATAATCAGTGAAATAACGCATGTTGAACGTCAGGATGTGGGTGGGGATCCAAAATAATACCGCCATCATCAGCAACAGGCCAACCAGGTCAATCTGGCTCATTGCTAAAACACGCCCTGCCAGGATCGGCATGCCACCCGATATGCCGCCCCATACGATACTCCAGCTGGTGCGCCGTTTAAGCCAGATCGTGTACACGATCACATCGAAGAACAGCCCGGCAAAAACCACCAGCCCATATAAAGTATTTATGGCAAACGCCCAGCTTACCCCTGCCACCGACAGAATCACTCCCAGCCATAGTGCTTCCTGTTTCGTGACCGAGCCCTTGGCTAGCGGCCGGTTGTGGGTCCGGTTCATGACGGTATCGATATCACAGTCGTACCACATGTTCAGGATCGTTGATCCACTGATGGCCAGGAACAGGCTGCCAGCCAGCCCCACAAGCAGATTCAATTCTAAATGCTTATGGGCGCTCATGAAGCCAGCCAGCCCCGTAGAAAGCAGCAAGCTGGTTTGCATGCTTTTTATCAGCGGTATATACGAGCTGACTTTGGTTCTGACCAGTTTAAATATTCGCATTTTTACAACTTATGCACTATGAACAGGTGATAGTTATTATAACCGCAGTACTTACAAGCTCCAAACCATCAGGCGATGTCATGGTTGATTTTCCTGACCGGTCATGGTTTCGCCAGCAGCTCCTGCAACACCGCTCTCGAGTGTGCCTCAACGCTTACGTGGAGACTGCCCCCATGCGAGTCCATCGTAACCACCACCGGGAATTGCTCAACTTCGATCACCCACATGGCTTCGGGAACCCCGAAGTCGAGTTTATACACTCCCAAGACGCGCGTGACGGTTTGGGCGATGAGGGAGGCTGCGCCTCCAATGGCGTGCAGATAGACGCCCGGCACATCCTGACAGGCAGCCAGGGTTTTCGGCCCCATTCCGCCTTTGCCGATCACACCCTTCACGTTGAAATGCTTCATCACCAACCCTTGATAGGGTTCTTCGCGAATGCTTGTGGTTGGGCCGGCAGCCACAAATTTATATTGTCTGGTATCCAGGCCGGAAACTACGGGACCACAATGGTAAATCACCCCTCCAGCTAATAAAGGCTTGATCGCTTCATAGACTTCAAGATCATCACCTTGGGGGGGGCGGGACTGCTTGATGAAGGTGTCTACCATCCATTTGTGGGCCGCATCCCGACCGGTGATCATGATCCCGTTGAGTAAAACAGGGTCTCCAACTTTAAGGCTGCGGACGGTCTCATCACTGAGGGGCATATTGAGTGAGCGCATATGATTCTCCTTTTACTCGTACTTTACCAGGTCTTCAATGATGGTCATCTTGCGCCGGCGATACGCCCAACACATATAAGACACACTGACGAAGAAGCTGGCTGGCAGGCGATTAAGATGGGTGATTTTGGTACCCAATAAGGTCGTCTTGCCACCGAAACCCATGGGTCCAATTCCAAGCTGATTGCCTTCTTCCACCAGGCGCTTTTCAAGGGCGTCAAGCTGTGGGTCGGGATTGGTGTCACCCAGCTTGCGATACAAGGTTTCTTTGGATGCATAGTAGCTCGAGCCTCTATCACCACCAATCGCCACGCCCAGGATTCCTGGAGCACAACCCTGACCCTGTGCCTGGTAGACCGCATCCAACACAACCTTACGCACTCCAGCCAGATCGCGTCCGGCGTTCAGGGCACCATTGGGTAGTGAATATTGTGCTCCGACGTTCTCGCATCCACCCCCTTTGAGCATCAGCTCGATGGTCAAGCTCTCTCCTTCCACTTCTTCAAAGTGGATGCTGGGGAAATGCTTGCCACCCAGGTTGTTACCGCTGTTCTTGCCCGTGATCGAATCGACCGAGTTGGGGCGCAAATACGCCTTTTTTGTCGCTTGTACCACCGCGGCCTCGATCTGCTGGCGTAACAAGCGCGTGCTCCAGCCTGCCGGGTAATACACGTAAAAAATGGGCGTGCCCGTATCCTGGCAGATAGGCGTCGAATTCTTGCGTGAAAGCTCCACGTTCTTCAGGATGGTCTCAAGCGCACCCCTTGCTGCCGAGCCGGGTTCTTCATTCTCAACAGCCTGATGGATCGAGGCTTCCACATCAGGTGGTAAATCGGTCGAGGTCATACGGACCAATTCAAGGATATTCTCTGTAATATCACGCATCATTACCTCCCGGGGTTCTTGATGGATGGACGAATTTTTGAAGACCATTAACGTCAGGAAAGCTTGCCAATCATTTTACACTGCTTATTTAGCGCTGGATACTGACAACTGATAAGGATTCAGCATGACAATCCGCCTCTTTATAATGATTACCAAGGGCTATCAGGCGATTTTCTCCGCTGGCTTGTGCCTCGGAACGAATAAGACCAGGCTGATCGGACCAGCGATCAATATCCACATGGCGGCGGGTAAACCCGCTTGGGCTGCCACCCAACCAATAAAGAAGGAAATTCCTCCACCCAGCAAGCCAATGACAGAGTTAATCGCCATCACTGTACCTGAACGACCTGGAACTGTGGCGAAGGCTTCTCCTTGCAGGACCTCATACCAGCCCAGTGTAACCAGCTTGATCAGGATGATCAAACCGATCTTCGCCCACAACCAGGGAGCGAGCAGCCAAACCGTGTACAGTATTCCTGTCACCCCGGCTGAGAGGCGCACCAATTTTCTTCCCGGAAATCTTTCAAGGATAGGGATGAGCGCGATATTGGAGATTAAACCCGCCAGCATCAGCACACTCACCAACAAGCTGGCTTGGGCTACGGAGAAGCCAGTCACATCGGTAAAATATAAGGGTAGGTAACCGGTGAGCACATCCAGGAGCAAATCTGACAATTGCAGCAGGACCATCCAACGCATCAGGTGCGGGTTGCGCAACGCCTGCCACAACCCACCCAAAAGGGTGTGGATTAGTGGCTCAAACTGGTGAGGCAGCTCCAACCTGGGGTGTGGTGGGATTTTCCTCAGCCAGGTCACCACAACCAATGCCAAACACATTACGGCCATGCCAAAATAAGCCCAACGCCAGCCAAAACCGAGCGCAAATCCACCTGCCAGAAGCAATGGGCCGATTAGGTTTGCCACCGAGCCAGCGACGGTCCATCTGGCCATCATCTGCGGCTCACGGCCTGGGTTAAGGTCCATCAGGGTTGCCTGAGAAAGTGAAACGAAAGAACCACTGGCTGGGAAGCCGATTACCATCCCCATCATTACCAAAGGGAAAGACCTGGTGCCAGCGATGGCGACCAACGATAGGACGATCGCCAACCCCCCTCCCACCATGATGTGCTTACGGAAGCGGGTGTCACCAAGCAGCATCAGCAGCGGCTCGATGAATATATTCAGGATCCCAGGCAATCCTAGCAGCAAACCCACTTGTATATAGGAAATTCCAAGGTCACTGCGGATGGCGGGCAAAGCAACATTCCCAACCCCGTAATTGAGCTCATCGAAGAACTCGATCACTATAAATAGAAAGGTCAGAGAGCTTAGCCCCCGCAGGAGGCTGGATATGAAGATAGATTTATTAGAAAACGCATGGTGGAACATTTCGACCTCTTTCTCTCCATCAGATTTTTGTGGTTGTTGGGAGGGAAAGAGGTGGTGGGCGTGCATAATTACAGGAATGTAGATCTCAACAGGGAGGGTGGTAACGATGGTACATAGGATAATTATACTTTTGATTTATTGGGTGGGTAACTAAGCTCGTCATCCCATTTGGATACTTCATCGAGGAATATTGGGATGCTCATCAAGCCCGCAGCCCACAGGTACGCCCGGTCACGTTCAGGGATTTCTGCCAGGGTCAGCCAACGAACATCCACCAGGATTTGATCATCCTGAGCAAACTCAGGATCGGATCCCATGTGGGGCTCCTGGCTGCCAATCTCAACTAGAAATGTAATCGTTTCTATTCCAAAGCCTTCCGTCAGATGCCTGACTTGGTTTACGATTTGACCCCTGACACAGCATTCTTCCTCCAGCTCACGCAGAACCGTTTCAGCCGGGGACTCTTGTGGCTCTACACCCCCGCCTGGTAAGCACCACCATTCCTCATCGTTCAGGTGATGCTTTACCATCAGTATTTGGCTGCTGCGATGAATAATACATTGGGCGCGGGTCATCTTTCCATCAAATCCATGTACGCGGTATCGATCAAATCCCCCTCCTGGATACCCAATCGATGCATCAAGTTTTCGGCGATTGCCTGTCCTTCTGCATCACTCTGGTCAGGCCGCAAGACGACCTCCAGCTCCATGAATTTACCCAATCCTTTGACGTCATCCAGGTGAATTCGGGTTTGCCCAGTCATATAAAGATACCTGACTTTGGTTACTACACCGCGCACACCATATGCCTCTGCCAGGATCATTTTTAGTCCTGCCGGGTCATTCGTTTCGAAGATCTTATACTCTGAGTGTTTTGGACCCGTGACATCCTGTCGTAAGTAATAAACGACCTGCCCGCGGTCGGGAGCCAATTCCCTGAGCTTTATCCGTCCTTGTGAGCAATTGAAAAACGTATCCTCCTGAGGGATCACCTGGCAGGGAGTATCACTCAGCTGTTCAGTCTTATGTTGCAGGCTATTAAAATCATCCACACGGGCTTTTATCTCAATATTAGCTGGCATCCAATTCTCCTAAGACATCATTAACTGTCAGCCATCCTTGGCCTGGAAAAACTTTCGCCACCTGGGGTGCGAAGGTTGTGGAGTTCGCTAACACGTCCTCCGGTAATCCATCTGCAGTGACCAGGCCGCTCTCGAGGAGAATGATCCGGTCGGCTGCCTGGACAGCCAGCTCGACGTCGTGAGTGACCATAAGGATCGCCATGCCTTCATCACGCCAGGTACTCAGCAGCTTGAGCAAGGTTTGCTTGGCCCAATAATCCAACCCTCGAGTGGGCTCATCCAACAAAAGTGCACCTGGATGGGTAACCAGGACCGCCCCCAAAGCCACTCTCTGGCGCTCACCTGTGCTTAGGTCGCGTGGATAACAATCCGATTTATCCCCCAAGCCCAGTGTATCGAGAAGGAGGCTGGCTTGGAGATTGGTCTCTGAACTATCAAGATGGTGATTGCGCAAAGTGATGAGCAGCTCATCCTTTACTTTATCCGCAAATAATAAAGCATTAGGGTCTTGTGGCAGGTAACCCACCTGCTGACAAATATCAGCTACCGCTCTACCTGCAATATCTTTCCCACCAACCTGAATGGCTCCGTTCTGGATGGGTGTCAGACCGATCAATGTACGCAGTAATGTTGATTTTCCGGCACCGTTGGGTCCCATCATCACTGCAATTTCACCCGGATACAAGCTAAGGCTTACTCCACGCAGAGCGTGAATGCTGCCAAACTTGACTTCAACATTTTGCGCTTGAATGAATGCAGGCTTCAGTTTGCTGGTATGAGTCATGCGCTGCGACGATGACTTCTTGCTCACCCCTGCTAATTTCACCCGTGATCCTTGGGCGCACTCCAATGCTTCAGGTACAGTCAGGGGCAGTGGCTCCCAGCCAAGGGCTTTGCCCAATGAGATCAGGGGTGGGTTGAGCTCTACTTTGCTCAATACCGCCCTTGGGCTATCGATCAACCCTCCAGGATATTCATCGGACAGGTAGATAATCTGCCCTACATAAGGTAAAACACGTTCCAAACGGTGTTCTGCCAGGATTACCGTCAGACCCAGGTGTTTATTCAAGTGCACTAAGGCTTCCAGCACTTCTTCAGCACCGTGTGGGTCGAGCTGAGAGGTGGGCTCATCCAAAACCAGGATAGTTGGCTTTAAAGCCAGTGCAGCGGCAATAGCTACACGTTGGATTTCACCCCCCGAGAGCGTTTCTAGCCTGCGCGAGCGCAGTTGGGTCAATTCAAGCAAGCGAAGCGCTTCATCAACGCGAATTTCCATTTCATCCTTGGATAGAGCAGCATTTTCTAAAGAGAACGCGACCTCATCCTCCACCCGATCGACTACAAATTGCGCTTCAGGGTCTTGAAATACAAAACCTACGATATGGCTCATCTCGCGAGGTGAGAGCCGTACGGGGTCTAGGCCGTTTACGCGTAGCGTTCCGCTCAAGCTGCCCCCGCTAAAGTGTGGGATCAAACCGTTAATACAACGCAATAAGGTAGATTTTCCAGACCCTGAAGGTCCCATCACCAGGCATAATTCTCCATCTGGTATCTGGAGGCTGACTCCGTTTAAGGCGGGGTGGTTCGCTCCGGGGTATGTGAACGAGAGGGTGGAAATCGTGATCATGGGCTTTCAGTATATCACCATTAAAAATGATAAAGGACACCTTAGCCTTCCCGTGTCCTGGTTTCGAAAATTCTTGAGTTTAGATTACTTAGCAGGATTTACTACAAGGTTGCGTTTGCGTTCCTTCTGCATCAGGGCGCGTATGATTTGTTCATTTGCAGGCATGGAAATCAACTTACCTTGAATATACTCACATTCAAGCTGGTTGAGCTGAGCCAGCTGCTCTTTCGTTTCCACGCCTTCAGCTACTACCGTCAATCCCAACCCATGTGTAAGCTTGATGATGGCTTGGACAATTTTCAAGTAATCTCGATCTTTTGTAATTCTGCTGATGAAAGAGCGGTCAATTTTTAATACCTTAATCGAATAATGGGACAAGTAATTCAGGGATGAATATCCCACTCCAAAATCATCAATTTGCACCTGGATTCCAAAATTTTGTAATTTGTCAAGCACTTGCAGGAAGATATCAAAGTTTCCCATAACCGCATTTTCGGTGATTTCCAAATTCAAGCTGGCAGCGTTTAATCCAGTGTCTTGCAAAGTCTGAACGATGTATTCGACAAAATCAGGCTGTGAGATATGCTTGCCAGAAATGTTGACGCTTACGCCCAATGGCGGGTCGTTCGGGAATTGAGCTTGCCAATCTACGAGCTGCCGTGAGGCTTTCCTCATGACGAGGCGATCTAGATCTATGATCAGGCCTGTTTCATCCGCCAGCGGAATAAACTCACCAGGTAATAATATTCCGCGATCTGAATGCTCCCACCTCACAAGGGCTTCAAACCAAACAGTACGCCCGGTCTTTACATCGACCACGGGCTGGTAATAAACATCTAGCTCTTCCCGTTCAATTGCCAAACGCAAGGCTGATTCAAGCTCCAGCCTGAGCATAATTTGGTCGCGCATTGCGCTATCAAATATTTCAAATCGTGTACGACCATTTTCCTTGGCGCGGTACATAGCTGTATCTGCATCCCGCAAGATGTCCTCAGGTCGATCATACCCGGTGGTGCTTAATACAATCCCCATGCTGGCGGACATGAAGATGGTGTGATTCGGCAGCAAAGCTGCCATCATAAGCTTCTTCTGGATTCGATCTGCCACCCGCGTCACATCGCTTACATCCCTGATATCTTCGAGCAGGATCACAAACTCATCTCCACCTAGCCGGGCAACTGTATCCATCGGGCGCAATATCGATTGTAATAAATGTGCAGTTGCAACTAATAATTGGTCACCCGTCAGGTACCCGAGGCTATCATTCACATCCTTAAACCGATCCAGATCCAGGAATATCACTGCATAAATGTGTCTGCTATCCCGCTTGCTCCGCTCGATAACATGATTAAGTCGATCGATGAAGAGCGCCCGGTTGGGCAATTCGGTCAGCGAATCGTGAAGCGCATCATGGAGCAGCTTGATTTCTGCCTGCTTTCGCAATGTGACATCAGTTTGTGAGCCGGCTAAACGCAATGCAGTTTTATCTGAGCCGATCACTGCCATTCCGCGGCTAAGCATCCAACGATAAGATCCATTGGAGTGCTGGATACGGTATTCACATTCAAAATGAGCTGATAACCCTTTTATGTGCGCAGCTATATTCGTTTTTAGTTGTCCGATATCATCTGGATGAACACGGTTGAACCATTCATTAGGGTTGTCACTTATTTCCTGGTCCGTATATCCGAGCATTTGTTTCCAGCGGGGAGAATAATAGATTTGACTCTTCTTTAAGTTCCAATCCCAGAGACCATCATTGGCTGCGCGCACTGCCAAAGCGTATCGCTCTTCACTTTCCCGCAAAGCATCCTCAACACGCTGGCGCTCCGTTATCTCTTGTTTAGCTTGTTCGTACAAATCAGCATTTTCCAAAGCGACGGCTGCATAATCTGCCAATGAGCTCAACACCTCTTCATCTTTTTCTTTGAAGGGTATGTCGTTCTTACGGTTAGTGACCGAGAGTACACCTAGCGGAACACCTCTTGAAAGGATTGGGACATGCAACAAGCTGTGAACAAGGTATCCGGTAGATACCTTCAGTGGTGCGTGCAAACTCGGTTCTATAGCCCGTAAGGGTCGTTTTGATTTAATCACCTGCCCTACCAGGGAATCAGCGATGGGTATGCGCATGGTCTTTATCGTATCTTCATCCATGTTCTTGACCGCGCGCAAGTAAAGTAACCCGCTCTCCTTATCCAATAATGCCAGGAAGCCCTCCTCAGCTTTAGTAAGCGAAACCCCAGCTTCAACGATGCGCACCAGTACCTCCCCAAGTTCCAACGTGGAGGTAACGCTCTGACCAACCTTCGAGAGTGAGGTCAGCCAGGCGACCTGCTCTTCCAATTGGAAATTAAGAACAGCCTTTTCGCGTTGTAAGCGGCTTTCCGATAGCGAGCGTGTGATTGCTTCAGTGAGTAAAGATTCATCCAGTGGCTTACTCAGGTAATCATGCACCCCAAGTCGGAAAGCTTCAGCAGCCACTTGCTCTGAGCCATGTCCGGTCATCAAAATTGTCGGGATATGATATCCATCCTTATCCAAACGGCGCAGCAGGTCCAGACCAGTCAAATCGGGCAGCTGTAAATCCAGCAGCATGAGATCGAAGTTAGCTTTATGTTGTTTTATAACCTTTATGGCAGAATTGGCGTCACGTGCAACCAGAACATCATACCCTAAGCCTGGTAGCATGGTCTCAGCCAAAAAATCACTGATTTGGCGGTTATCATCGACGACTAAAATGATTTCATGGCTCATATCTGCCTTCTATCCCCTTGATGAAACCGAATAAACCCCAAAGCGAATATCGCCTTGAGTATGAGGGTGCAATTTTATGAGCTGATACAGGTTCATCATATCCACTAAACTATGTAATTATAATATAAAGAACTCCTTGCACATTTTGTGCCATTCATCCTGGAAGTATGCAAAATAAATGGTAAATTGGATTAGCTCCAGCAAAGGTGAGCCTATCATGGGGCTATGATTGGATTGGGCAGCTGACCCATGGGTCTAATCAGGCGTCGCGTTCTGCAGGATATAATAAGTGCTTGGGAAAATTACTATATTCCTTTGCCCCATTAATATTCTGGTTTTGCTTGGTGGTTGTTCGATCGTCCCGATATACGTGCAAGTGGAGAAAGTGGCTGGCGCATGTCAGCCTTAATGGAGCGAAGACCACCGAGCGTCATTAAAAGCAATGGATCACATATGTATCTTATAGGAGTATTGAATGAATATTCTTGGAATTGATGTTGGAGGAACAGGTATCAAAGGGGCACCGGTGAATACGGACACCGGCACATTACTCACTGAAAGATATCGTCAACCTACTCCTGATGGAGCGAAGCCAGGACCTGTCGCGCAGGTCGTCAGGAGCGTTGCATTACAATTCGATTGGCATGCCCCAATCGGCTGTGGCTTCCCGGCTGTGATCCGCAACGGGGTAGCCGAGACCGCCGCCAATATTAACCCAAAATGGATCGGTACGGATGTCGCCCAGCTTTTTTCCGATGCTACGGAGTGTCCTGTTTACGTAGTAAATGATGCTGATGCAGCTGGTCTGGCTGAGGTCACATTTGGCGCCGGGAAAGGTGTTCACGGGGTGGTGATGATGATCACGATTGGCACTGGGCTGGGATCAGCTCTATTCATCGATGGCAAATTGGTTCCCAACACCGAGCTTGGTCACATTGAAGTGGAGTGCGATGATGCCGAGTCAATCGCTTCTGATGTCGTGCGTAAAGAACAGGACTTATCTTGGAAGAAATGGGCCAAACGCCTGGATAAATACCTGAATACGCTTCAAAATCTGTTCTCTCCCGACTTGATGATCCTCGGAGGTGGCGCGATCAAGAAACAGGATCAATTTCTACCTCTGCTCACCCTGCGTACACGGGTCATTCCAGCAGAGATGGGTAACGATGCTGGTATCGTCGGGGCGGCGTTGGCTGCCAGGCGCGCCATTGGGTAATAAATAAAAAGGAGCGATCAAGCGCTCCTATTTATTACCTCATTTTTAGCCAATTAATTGCTTTTAACTTTAATAGCTTTCGGGCGGTCTGCTTCTGCCTTTGGGATGTGCAGGAAAAGTACGCCATTCTTGATCGAGGCATCGACCTTGCTTGCATCGGTAGTAGTGGGCAGAGTGATCACACGGCTGAAGCGTCCATTCGGTAATTCACTGACCAGATATTTCGTTTGGTCTTCGTCACCATCTTTGAACTCACCTCGGATCGTAACTGTATCGTTTAAAACCTCGATGTCCAAGTCATCTGCCTCTAATCCGGGGACCAGGGCAGTTATGTCATACGATTCGTCACCTGTTTTAACATCAACAGCCAGAAGCATCTCACGCTCGGTAGAGATGTGATCAGCTATCGAATCTTCAAACCAATGGTTCATAGCATTGCGCATGGCATTCATTCGACGGTAGGGTGTAACATAGTAAGTCATAAAATCATCTCCTTAATATTGATCATTTTGATGTGAATATAATACAACACCAATATCAGATAGATGCTAACGTTGTATATGAATTGTGCAAGAACATTATCTGGGAATGTTAACAATCTCAGCCTGTCGCGAGAATAATCAGGTGAGGCGAATCGGCTGCATATGCCGAGCGGTTGAAATTCCCATATATCTCTGCAACGAATAGCCCATTACTTCGTAATTCTTCCAGGTAAGTATCCACTGGGATCATTTGGTGGATGGTCTCGACGGTCCATCGTTCTATTGTGCCATCCGGTAGTAAATGATCATAGATCCAGGTTACATTGAAGGTGCGTTTCGCACGCCGCCAGGAGGAGCTCACTTGTATAGGATTGCCGGTCTGAGGATGAATAAACTCATCTTCAAATTCCGCGGTCGATCTGGCAGGTGACCCGATTAATAATTGCGGGTTTGGCACACTGAATGCAAAGATCCCTCCTGACCTTAAGTGCCTGCGTATACAACTCAAACAGGCCTTGCGATGGTCCACATCGAGTGTGCTGAAGGTATTGCACGGCAGTATGACCAGTGAAAAATTCAATGCCAGATTAAATTCAACGATGTCAGACACAATCACCCCCGGAGCAGGTTGCATGCGAGGCTCGATGTGGGCAGTTAAATACTTTAGCATTGACCGGTCATGATCCAAGCCAATTGCATGGTGCCCAGCATGTGCCAGCGGGAGCAGTACCCTGCCGGTGCCACAACCCAATTCAAGGACCGGATCACCTGTCTGTGCAGCTAATTCAAGCCAGAAAGGAAGATCTTCCTGGTAACGGGTATGGTGTGCGTGGATAAGCTCTGGAAGCATCTCATTTATAAGCTGGTCTGAGCCTGCGCTTAAGCAAATTAAGAACTGCTTGCACCTCAGGAACTTTTAATGCTATTACGATCAACCCGTACACCATGCCCCCTAATACCACCCCACCGCCACCCACCAGCCAGGCCTGATGCTCATTCGTCAATCCCAGCCAACCCCATACCACGAATCCCATAACAATCGTCGCAAGTAAGGCCTGACCGGTACCCTTCAGAACACGTTGCCCCTCCAGTCCACCCACCCTACGACGCATGAATATCCATAAGCTACCAGCCTCTAATCCTGTCGCCAATGAATTCGCCAGCGCCAGACCACCATGAGGCATCCATCCAATGCGGGCAAACCAATTGGAGAAGAGCACGCTGAATATCACATTCAATCCCATGGCGATAGCCCCCACCAATACCGGTGTCTTTGTGTCATGCATGGCATAGAAAGCTCGGGCCAGGATCTCCACCACGCAATGCCCTACCAGCCCAGCCGAGTACCATAATAATGCCCAGGAAATTAATTGAGTGGAAGCCTCGGTGAATTTGCCATATTGCAGCATGAGAGTCACGATGGGCTGCCGAAGTAGGATCATGCCCAGCGAAGCAGGTATCGATAGTAGCAAGATACCTCGCAAGCTGGTTGCGAGTGTATTACGCAAGTCTTCCAGCTTCTCAAGCGTATATTGTGCCGAAAGCGTGGGCAAAGCAGCCATGGCAACTGATTGGGCAATGATTGCTTGAGGCATCAACATCATGGTGAGGCCCCAGCTAATACCCGTTACACTGCCTTCCATCATCTGTGATGCCAGTCGGGTGTTGACCCAAAAGTTGAGCTGGACCACTGCAACCCCAAAAACCCTCGGCAACATCAACAAGCCCACCTGGCGTACATCTGGAATTTTAACTCCAAAGGTTGGGAAGTAGCTTCCCTTTAAACGCACCAGGCTGGGTATCTGTAACAACAAGTGCAGGCAGGCACCGATCACCACTCCCCACGCCAGTCCAAAGATACCCATCTTTGGAGTGAGAAATAAAACCCCAAATATCATTCCCAGGCGGTACACGGCAGGGGTGAGCGCTGGGATGAAAAACACCTGGTGTGAGTTTAATATGCCCATCGCCAGCCCACTCAGCCCGAAGATCACTGCCGAAGGCAGCATGATGCGCAGCAAGTTAACCGTCAGGGCTTCCTGACCAGGCTCACTCGCAAAGCCAGGTGCCAGCACATAGTGCACCAATGGTTGCGCAAAGATCGCCGCTAAGATGGCTGCCAGACTCAAGACTACCAACACCAGGTTGGCGATCGCTGAAGCCAGCCTCCAAGTCGGGTTGCGTTCCCCTTTCGTCAATAATCCAGTGAATGTGGGGATGAATGCGGATCCGAGGGCGCCACCAGCCATGAGGACAAACAACGTTTCAGAGACACGGTTAGCGGCCAGGAAGGCATCCATTTCAGGAGACGTTCCAAACGTGGTGGCATTCAGGATCAGGCTGACCAGATTGGTCAGGTTGCTCAGCAGCAAGGCAACCATGATCGTGCTGGCAGAGCGGGCAACTTGACGATTGGCAGTGTCTTCTATCAGCGCCATTGGATTAGATTATATCCGCTAATCATCCAAAAAATCATTGTTACGCTGATGTCGTAGGAGAGTACAATTAAGCCATCGGATCATTATTTAGAATTGGAGGTTAGGTTCATGAGCGTTACCATGGTCATTGGAGCTCAGTGGGGGGATGAAGCTAAAGGTAAAGTCGTCGATTTACTTTCTCAGAATGCCGACATTACCGCCCGGTTTAATGGGGGCGATAATGCTGGTCACACGGTCATAAATAACTATGGGATGTTTAAGCTCAGGCTGACTCCCAATGGTTTTTCCAATCCTAAGACGACCTGCATCATCGGACCGGGTGTGGTGGTCAATCTGGCAACTTTGATCGGCGAGCTTCAGATGATCAAGGATGCCGGTATCGACCTGAGCGACCGGCTATGGATCTCGCCCCGCTGCCACGTGGTGATGCCCTATCACCCAATGGTGGAAGCGATCTATGAGCTTGCCAAGGGTGATTCCAGTACTGGCACCACCAAACGTGGTATGGGCCCTGTGTATGCTGATAAGGTCAGCTACAATGGCATCCGGTTGGTGGATATGTTAGATCAAGATATATTTCGTGAGAAGCTTCAAATCCAATTGCAAGTGAAAAATGCTCTCTTCAAAGCTTTTAACCAGGAACTGTTAGAGTTACAACCCGTCTTGGATGAAAAGCTGGAACAGGTTGCACAGGTCAAGAGTATGGTTCGAGAACCATTTGGGTTGCTGCTGAAAGCACTCAAGGATGATGCAGGCATCTTGCTGGAAGGCGCTCAAGGCTCCCTCCTGGATAATACCTGGGGAACATACCCCTTTTGCACAGCTTCAACCACGATATCTGGCGGGGTGACGGCCGGTTTGGGGATTGCCCCGCACTGGATCAATCATGTGATAGGAGTTGCCAAGGCTTACACGACGCGTGTGGGTCGTGGACCCATGCCGACCGAGCTATTGGATGATACTGGCGTGATCTTACAGAATGAAGGCAAGGAGTTTGGAACGGTTACGGGAAGGCCGCGCCGTTGTGGTTGGTTTGACGCTGACCTGGTATCTTTCACCGCAAAGTTGAATGGATTCACCGAGATTGCCCTAACCAAGCTGGATGTGCTCGATAGCTTGCCAAAGGTCAAGATAGCAGTGGGCTATTATCCGCGTGGACGCAAAGGTAACCTCGCCCATTATTGGGAAGGGGATGCGCATTGGCTGGAAGGCTATGAACCAGAGTACATCGAGATGGATGGCTGGATGCAGTCCACCAAGGATGTGCGCCAATTCGACAAACTGCCTGTTCAAGCACAGGCGTATGTGCATCGTATCGAGACCTTGGTCGAAACACCGGTTACGATCGTGTCAGTCGGCCCGGAGCGCAATGCGACCATTCCGGTCAGGCAATAAGGCTACATCATCTGAGGTATAAGCTAAGCGGGATACGATTGTTATATCCCAAGGAACGATTTCAATCCCTGGTAGATCAACTCTTTAAACTGTTCCGAATGGTTTCAGCTAACTGGCGGGCACGCTGAGGTGCATCCCCAAGATAATGGGAGGCATCCATTACGCGGCATAACTCATCTGCAGACAGGTAGTGGGTTATTTCTGGGTCATGGCTAATTAGTTCGGCCAGGGGGTTGGTATTTCCGGATTGAACAGCCGACCAGGCAGTAAGAGAGTGTTCGCGCAGGTATTCATGCATCACCTGGCGGTCGGCACCGGCTTTGCCTAGTGCCATGAGCACGCGCTCGACCGCTGCAAAAGGAGCATAGGTTTCCAGGTTATGCTGGATAGCATTCTCATTCACTTGTAGTCCATTCAATATGCGTTTGGTAGCGAGCAACAGCTCGTCGCAGATCAAAAATGCTTCTGGCAGTATGCTACGGCGGTTGGCTGAGTCATCCAGGGTGCGCTCCAGGAGTGAGCTGGCGGCGTTATCCCAGGCAGTGCGTGGCATCTGCGCCAGCAGGCGCCCCAGCGAGTCAATCTTCTCAGCATTGATCGGGTTACGTTTGAAAGGCATGGCAGATGAACCCACCTGCTGCTTTCCAAAAGGTTCGTTCAACTCCCCAATGGGTGAAGATTGCAGGAAGCGCAGGTCGAAGGCGAATTTATATAACGAGGCTCCTAATCCAGCCAGGTGACTGAGCAGAATATAATCCTGTTTGCGCGGGTATACCTGGGTGGATACGGGGAAGAATGACAGCTCGAGCCGTTGGGAAAGCTGACGTTCAAATTCAATCAGGTTGTTTACGCCGATCAGCTCTGCATATGAAGCTCCCGTACCCACTGCACCCTTAAAACCTTTCCCACGCAGCTCATTTTTAACTGTCTGGAGTTGCTGCCAATCCATGAACAGGTCTTGGGCATAACCTGCCAACCGGTAACCCAATGTGGAAGGCTCGGCAGGTTGCAGGTGAGTGAAAGCAATCAGAGGTAAATTTGCCCAGGTATCAATCTTTTCCACAAAGATCAGGAGCACTTCAGACAATGCTGCTATCAACAGGGTAAGAGATTCGCGCTGGCGCAGTACGTCGACATTATCTTCAATGTCCATCGAAGTTGCGCCAAGGTGCAGGATACTCCCACCCAACAGGCATTGCTCTGCAAACACCTTTAGCTCAGCCATCAGGTCATGGTGGATCTCAGCTTCAATCTCAAGGGCACGCCTCATATCCACCATCCCCATATGCAGGCGTAAATCAGCCACCTGATCCGCCTTCACCAAACCAAACTCGGCTTGCACCTCTGCCAGAGTCACCCATAGCTTACGCCAAAGCTTACGTTTATAGATTTCACTCCAAATCTGGCGCATCACCGGACTGCCATAGCGCCAGGTGTATGGGGAAAGATAGGTTTCGTAATCTGGGATCATAGGGATATTATAGAACAAAAAACGCCGGAGCAATCCTTTTTCCCGCATAACAGCGGGTTTTATCTGGCATTCTATTATCAGCCTGCCCAGCTGTCTAGCTATGCTAGATTCTTGCCAGTTTATTATTCTTCAGATTGCTCCGGCTTATTC
>Ga0153916_10001430_pt1 | contig 17113 bp, 16 predicted proteins | sample Opewatmetagenome_FD_109642 | JGI IMG/M metagenome (GOLD analysis project Ga0153916, IMG submission 109642) | Freshwater wetland microbial communities from Ohio, USA - Open water 3 Core 3 Depth 4 metaG | ecosystem: Environmental > Aquatic > Freshwater > Wetlands | place: USA: Ohio, Lake Erie... | reverse complement strand
TCGCATCCAGCTCGTCCTGCGTGCTGCTCCCCCGGAAATACTTGCCGCTACCCACCGTGGCGATCTTCTCCAGCGTAACCTCGTCCAGCTTCGAGAGCACCACGCTCCCCATCCGGTCCCTCTTGAAGTCCACCTGGCGTCCCGTCGTCCCGTACACCGGGATGGGAGAACCGGCCGGGGACCCGAGCCCGATGGTATAGAGGATGACCCCCTTCTTCGCGGCGCTTTCAGCGGCTTCCATCGCATCGCCCTCGGTGTTCTCCCCGTCGGTGATGAGAACGATCACCTTCGTGGTCACATCCTCGAAGTTGAAGGACTCCACCGCGTGATCGATCGCGGAGCCGATCGCCGTGCCCGGCACGGGAACAGCATCCACGTCCACCGCGTCCAGGAAGAGGTTCGCCGCGCTGTAATCGGTCGTGAGGGGGAATTGCGTGAACGCATCCCCCGCGAATATCACCAGGCCGATCCGGTCGCCGCCGAGCCGGCTGATCAGGCTCCGGATTTCGAACTTCGCCTTCTCGAGGCGGTTCGGCTTGATGTCCTCCGCTTTCATGCTGAGCGAGACATCCAGCGCCAGGAACATGTCGATCCCTTCCTGCTTGGCCTCCTCGAGCCGCGTCCCCACCTGCGGGTTCGCCAGCCCCAGCAGCATCATCGCGACGGCCAGAAGGACGAGGGCCGCCTTCACCACGCGCTTCCCCTTGCCTGCGGCATCGGTGAGCCGCGGGAGGATGGCGGGGCTCGAGAACCGTTCGAGCGATTTCTTCCGCCCCTTCCAGACAAGGATGTAGAACGCCACCAGAAGGGGGAGCAGCAGGAGGCCGTACAGATAGTCGGGATAGAAGAAGCGGATCATTTACGGGAGTTTCCTCAGGAGTGTTCCCCGCAGCGCGATTTCCACCAGCAAGAGAAGCAGTGCGAGAGCGGCCCACGGCGAAAAGAGTTCCGCGAACGACCGGTACGCCCGCACTTCGATGCGCGTCTTTTCCATCTTGTCGATCTGCTCGTAGATCTGCTTCAACGCCCTGTTGTTCGTCGCGCGGAAGTACTGCCCTCCGGTCATGTCGGCGATCTTCTGCAGTATCTTCTCATCGACCTCGACCGGGATATTCTGGTACCGGATGCCGAACGGCGTCTGCACGGGATAGGGGGCCTCACCGATGGTGCCCACGCCGATCGTGTAGATGCGTATGTCGAAGGAGTGGGCGAGCTCCCCGGCCGTGACGGGGTCGATCTCCCCGCGGTTGTTGACGCCGTCGGTGAGGAGGATCATCACCTTGCTCTTCGCCTTGCTCTCCTTGATCCTGTTGACGCCCTGGGCGATCCCCATGCCGATCGCGGTGCCGTCTTCCACCATGCCCGGCTTCACCTGCCGCAGGAGATTCTTCAGGACGCGGTAGTCGAGGGTCATGGGACACTGCGTAAAGCTCTGCCCCGCGAACACGACGAGCCCCATCCTGTCATTGACCCGTCCGTCCACGAAATTCTGGGCGACCTCCTTGGCCGCACCGATCCGGTTCGGCTGGAAATCCTCCGCCAGCATGCTCCCGGAGATGTCCAGGAGCAGAACGATGTCGATCCCTTCGGTGTAGACATTCCGCCCTTCGGAACTCGACTGCGGACGCGCCAGGGCGACGAGAAGAAGCCCGATCACGAGCACGCGGAGCGCGAAGGGCACATGCCGCAGCCGCTCCCGGAGGTCGCCCTTCAGCGCGGCAAAGGGGCGGAGCGTGGAGTAGCGGATGTCGCTCAAAAGCCGCCGGTGGTTACGGACGTACCAGTATACCACGAGCGGTATGATGGCGAGCGCGTAGAGGAACTCTGGCGTTCGGAATGTGACGTTAGGCCACATGCGCCGGCACCTTACCTTGTGATTCCTGGGCGGCACTCGCGGGGCGGGGTTTCGTCATCTCCACCACCGCATACGCCACGGTGAGCGTCTCCTCATGCTCCGGGATCCCGGGCTGGTACTTGGCGAACTTCACCAGATCCGCCCTCCGCAGGATCTTCTCCGTGTCCTGGAGGATCTGTCCTTTCATCTGCACCTGCTGGAGCCCGCTCATGATCTCCTCCGTGGTCTCCTCCAGAGCCATCACATTGTACCGGCCTTCAAAATACCGGCGCAATATCTCCGTGACTTCCGTGTAGTACTGCTTGATCCGTCCCCCCTGCCAGAGCCTCCGCGCCTTCAGCGCGCCAAGTTCTTCCAGCGCAACGACATGCGCGGGCCTCGCGGGCGCGACGTAGGCCTCCTGGACCGTCGTCTTCCCCCCGGAGCGATAGAGAAGGTACGCAAGCAGAGTCACCGCAAGCGCCACAATGAGCCCTCCCAGCACGCGGAGAATCTCCTCCCACGTGTAGGGAAGCGTCATCAGGGGCTTCAGGTCTTTGATCTCCTGGGTGGTGTCGACCGGCACGGTGCGGACCGTCACGGTGAGGGGGTTGGTCGCCACGCTGCGCAGCGCGGTGTCGCCGGGGACCGTGCAGAGGAATTTTAAGGGGGGAAGCGTCGCACTCCCGGAATCGTACCGCGAGAAGATGAAGTCAACGTTCGTCCGCGTCTCGCCCGACTGCCGGAAGGGGAGCTGCTGGATCAGCGAAAAGCCCCCGAGCGTATCGCCGCTCATGGACTGAAACGTCGTTCCCTTCGGATGGGCAAAACTGACGTGGACGGTGATCCAGTCGCCCACCAGATAGTCGGAGGAATCCGCCCGGGCCCCGGCGATGATGTCCTGGGAGCGGGCCGCAGTCCCGGCGACGAGCAGAGCCAGCAGCAGAGCGGCAGCACGAACTCTCGTCACAAGCGGCTCTCCCTCAGCTTGAAGAAATCCACGATCGGTTTGATGTACGGCCTGTCGATCGAAATGGCGATCGCGTCCACCTTGCTCCGCACGAAGAGCTGCCGCCTCCGTGCGCGCTCCTCCTTCCAGAACCGGCTGAACTCGTCGCGCAGTGCCGCGCTGGACGTGTCGACCCAGCGTTCCTGGCCCGACTCGGCGTCCTCGAGCTTCATGAGCCCGACGTTCGGCATCGTCTGCTCGCGCGGGTCGGAGATCTCCACCGCGATCACGTCGTGCTTCCTGCTGATGATGCGCAGGATCTTGTCGTATCCCTCGTCCACGAAGTCGGAGATCAGAAAGGCGATGCTCCGTTTCTTGCTGACGTGGTTGAAGTACTCGAGGCCCTGGCGGATGTTGGTCCCCTTCCCTTTCGGCTCGAACGAGAGGAGCTCCCGGATGATCCTCAGGATGTGCGCCCTTCCTTTTTTCGGCGGAACGAACTTCTCGATTATGTCCGTGAAGAGGATCAGCCCCACCTTGTCGTTGTTCTTGATGGCCGAGAAAGCGAGGACAGCACAGATTTCCGCGGCGACCTCGTTCTTGAGCTGGGAGGCCGAGCCGAAGTTCCCGGAGCGGCTGAAGTCCACCACCAGCATGACGGTGAGCTCCCGCTCCTCCTCGAAGATCTTCACGAAGGGGTGGTTAAACCGCGCCGAAACGTTCCAGTCGATGGTCCGGATCTCGTCGCCGTACTGGTATTCCCGGACCTCGGAGAACTCCATCCCGCGCCCCTTGAAGACGCTGTGGTACTCACCCGAGAAGATCTGGTTGACCATCCCCCGGGTCTTTAACTCGATCAGCCTGACTTTTTTCAGAAGCTCATGGGTATCCATCGTCCCTCGCGCACGTGCCCTGCGGCGCAGCCGTCTTACGGAACCTCGATCTTGTTTAAGACCTCCTGGACCACCTGCTCGCTTGTTACCTCCTCCGCCTCCGCCTCATAGCTCACCGCGACGCGGTGCCGCATCACGTCGTGGCAGATCGCCCGGACATCCTCGGGGATGACGTACCCGCGCCGCTTGATGAAGGCCAGGGCCTTCGCTCCCAGCGCGAGGTTGATGGAGGCGCGGGGGGAGGCGCCGTAGCTGATGAGCTGGGCGAGATTGCCCAGGTTGTACTGCTTCGGGTTTCTGGTGGCGAAGACGATGTCGAGGATGTACTTCTCGATCTTCTCGTCCATGTAGATGTCGCCGATTACCGCCCGCGCTCGGAGGATCTGCGCCGGAGAGACGACCGGTGTTACAGTGAGCGGCTGGCCGCTGACGTTGGAGCGCATGATCTGCAGCTCCTCCTCTTTCGTGGGATAACCGATCTTCACCTTCAGCATGAAGCGGTCCACCTGGGCTTCCGGCAGCGGGTAGGTCCCTTCCTGCTCGATCGGGTTCTGCGTGGCCAGGACGAGGAACGGCTCGGGGAGCGGGAACGTCTGTTCCCCGATCGTCACCTGCCGCTCCTGCATCGCCTCCAGGAGCGCGCTCTGCACCTTCGCGGGGGAGCGGTTGATCTCGTCCGCCAGGATGAAATTCGCGAAGATGGGCCCCTTCTTCGTCTCGAACCTGCTCTCGCGCTGGTTGTAGATCATCGTCCCCACCAGGTCCGCCGGCAGGAGATCGGGCGTGAACTGGATCCGCTGGAATTTCGCCTGGATCGCCGAGGCGAGCGTCTTCACGCTGAGGGTCTTCGCAAGGCCGGGGACGCCTTCAAGCAGGATGTGACCGTTTGACAAGAGTCCGATCAGCAGCCGCTCGACCATGGGCTTCTGCCCCACGATGACCTTGCCGATTTCACTCACCAACGCGTCGACAAACGCGCTCTCCTTCTGGATCTTTTCGTTGATCGCCTTGATGTCGAACGCCATGAGGGCTCCTCTCTTGTAGATGCCGGGAAGTCGAGAAACACTTGAACAAGAATGTACAAAAGCGAGGAGGGAAAATCAACGAAGTCCGAGAGAGGAAGGAACCTGAGCGCCCGTCGCGCCGCTTACTGGAGCCGGGTCATCTGGGCGGGAGCCAGGAGCCACTCCATCGTCGCACACCGGCCGTACCGGATCCGCTCGATGGCCAGCTTGCAGATGCCTCCCTTCTTCAGCATGATGCCGCTGCGTGTGTTCCCCGAAATCAGCATCGACACGAGTGTGCTCAAGGATGGTTCGTGCCCGACGAGAAGGATGCTCTCGCGCCCGGCAAGGCGGGAGCCGAGATCGCGAACGAGCTCCTCCAGAGGCCCGTCGGGCGCCAGGAGCGGGGTGATTTCCAGTTTCTTGCCGAGCGTCAGTTCTTCCGCGACGATCTCCGCCGTGATGCGGGATCGGAGGAGCGGGCTTGAGAGGATGAGGTCAAAGTCTATCTTCATGCGCCTGAGCGACCGGGCGATCCGCCGGACTTTCGCGCTCCCCTCCGGCGTGAGCCGGCGCCGGGCATCCGCTTTCCGCGCCTCCGACTCCGGCGCCTCCGCTATACCGTGCCGCATCAGGTAGAGTTCCATCACCGCACCTCCCGTCGAGCCGCACCCAGTGTCCAGAAGGAGTAGAGCTCAGCCGCGGAGGAGAGAAACCGCGCAACCCGCCGCTGCTGCTCACCCGCAAGGAACTCCTGCACGGGCACGAACGATCCCCGCGCACCTCTCCGCCGCATGGCGTAGGCGCTCACACCCGAGGAGAGGATCCGCAGGTCCTGGATCTCGCCCATGCGAGTCTGGTAGGCATTCATCGATTTCATCATCCGTCGCGTCGCGCCGGGCAGGAGCGCGTGCAGGATCTCGGTCGAGTACCGGCACTTCTTGAACGCGACGCGCAACCGGTGGATCGTCAACGGGTCCGCGCCGCTCAAGTGCCGCTCCCGGTCGGCCGCCACGGCGAAGGCGCTCCCCAGCACGCCGAAGGCGACCGTGCGGGCGATGGCGTCGGAAACGGGGTCCGAGAGCTCACTCATGAGCATTTGCGTCGCGCGGGCGATCGGCCCTTCAACCCGTTTCAGATGAACGCGCGGCAGTTCCTTCCGCGCCTCGGCCACGAGGAGCCGCTCACGCCGGCGGAGCTCATCACGATAGGCCCGCACCACAGGGAATCGGCGCGTCAGGCGCCGAAGGGCGAGGATCTGCACATGCGTGTCCCGGAGTGCGTTGAACGTCTTGAGGTGCTTCCGGATCATCCTCCGGGCCCGCGAGAGATCGGGAGCGGGACGGACCTCAAGGACCATGTCCATGGACGCCATGAGGCGCCGCATCGCAACGCGCAGGTCATGGATCGACTCCTCCGTGCAGCGGCGGCTCGAGCGGGCGAGCTCCACGGTCACCCTCCGCCACCGTTCCTCAAGCGCGCGGGCAAGCAGGTACGAGAGCGAGCGCTCCATCGCCGTACCGGCCTCCGCGATTGTCTTCCTCCGCTGCGCTTTCCCGGCCATCGCGACTAGGCCTCCACCACGACTTTTGCGTCGAAGACCTCCTCAAACATACCGGCCTTCTTCATCAGGGCCCATTTCTCGAGCAGCAGGTCCCCTTCGCCGTGAAGGCGCAGAATGAACTTCGGCTTCTTCCACTGGACCTCCACGGTCTTCACCTTCGAGGCATGTTCATTGTCCAGCGCATCGGCCAGACGCACTATCGCGGCAAGCTTCGAGACCGTGTCGCGCTCCTTCCCGGAGAGCCCCCGGTAGGCGTCATGCGATTGCTTCGGCATCGACTTGCGGTGATACCGGGCGACGCTGGCGACCAGCGCCACCTGGTCCCGCGAGAGCCCCACGATCGGTGACGCCATCACGAGGTAGTGGGTGTGCTTGTGGTGCTCCGAGGCGCCGACGAACGTCCCGATGTCGTGAAGGAGCGCGGCGACCTCCAGGAGGAGTCTCTGCTCAAGACCGAGGCCGTGGACGGTTCGGCTCTTGTCGAAGAGTTCGAGCGCAAGGCGCGCGACCGTCGTCGCGTGTTGCTCATCGAACGCGTACTTCCTCCCCAGCTCACGCGCCGAGAGAAGGACCTGATCCCTCCTGAGGGAGGTCTTTTCTCCGTAGAGCTCATCCGTCATATCCAGCAGCAAACCGTCCTTGAGGCCTACGTGCGGGATAAGGAGCTCGTCAACGCCGGCCTGGCTCATGATCTTCTGGATGATGATGGCGGCGGGCACGATGACATCCGCCCTGTCCGGCCGGAGGCGCAGCTGCCGGACCCGCTCTTCATAGGAGAGGCCCTGAAGTTTCCTGAGAATCGTCTCCAGGTCGACAATCGGAAGGAGTGAGTCCTTCTCACGAGCGAGCAGCTCCCGCCGCAGGTCTCCCAGCGCTTCCAGGCTCCCTCCCGTGCCGACGCACAGGTCGATCTTACGGCTACCGATCTCGCGCCGCAGGCGCCGCCGCGTCGTCTCCACGTACTCCTCAACAAGATGATTGAACTGGCTCTCGTCCGAGTCTTCACCGCCGGTGCGCATCTCAAGCAGCCGCACCGACCCCATCCGGTAGCTCTCCGTGGAGAGGATCCCTTCGTCGTTCGCCAGGGTGATCTCCGTGCTCCCGCCGCCGATATCGACCAGGAGGGCGATCTTGTTCTTCAGGTCTACGGAGTTCGCCACGGCACGGTGGATCAGGCGGGCTTCTTCCTCCTCCGTAACCGGCGTGACGTGAATTGCGGTCGCCTCAGCAATCGCGGCGAGGAAAATATCCCTGTTGAGAGCCTCGCGCACGGCGCTCGTGGCAATGGCGCGCGTCCAGCGGACGCCGTGGCGGTCGATCGCCTCGCGGAACGTGCGGAACGCGCCGACTGAGCGCGCGATCGTCTCATCCGATATCACCCCGGTGCGGAAGACATCCTGCCCGAGCCGCACCGGCTCCCGCACGTACTCCCGCACGGTGATGTGCCGCTCCGGATCCACCTCTGCAATCACGAGGCGGATCGCGTTCGATCCAACATCTATGGCCGCGAGCAGTGGCATCGTAGAGTCTAGAAAAACCGTCCTTCCTCAATGAGCGCCGCGGAGTGTGCCGCACCCAAGAGCCCCACCCTGTCGTTCAGGACGACCGTGACGGGGATACTCTGCAAGAGGGCGCTCAGGCGCCCTTTCGCGGTGAAGGCTCGGAGGAACCCCCCCTCAAGAAGCCGGGGCAGGATCTTGGGGGCGATCCCCCCCGCAACGAACACCCCTCCTGTAGAGAGCACCTTGAGTGCGAGATTCCCCGCCTCCGCTCCGTAGAGATAGACGAACATGTCGAGAGCCTCCTCGCACGTCCTGTCTTTCCCCGCCAGCGCAGCACCCGAAACGGCGGCTGAAGGGTCGCCCCGTGAGATCTCGCCCGTGAGCCAGGCAGGCTCGGGATCACCCGCGCGGGTTCTCAAGAACCGGTAGATATTGAAGAGGCCCGGGCCGGAGAGAACGCGTTCGCAGCTTACGTGGCCGAACTCCGATTCCAGGAAACGGAGGAGGTCGAGCTCGAGACCGGTGCGCGGTGCAAAATCGGCGTGCCCCCCTTCCGAGGGAAGAGCCCTGTAGCGGCGCCCGTCCCAGAAGAGCACCCCCTCTCCCAGGCCGGTCCCGGCTGCAATGACTGATATCGCCCCGCGCTCAAGGGGTGTTCCTGCCTGCAGGCACACGGTTTCCTCTTTCGAAAGGCGGAGCGTCCCGTAGGCAATCGCCTCCAGGTCGTTCAGGAGACCCACCCTGTCGAGGCCGAGGTGCGAGGCAAGCAGGAAAGCGTCGACTTCCCACTCGATGTTCGTCAGGCGGCACTTCCCCTGGACGACCGGGCCGGCGACTCCGAATGCGGCCCCGGTGACGGTGGCCGGATGCACGCGGAGGAACGCATCGACGATCTCCCGGAGGGAGGAGTGCTCCTGGCTCCGGTAGCTCTCCTCCGCCCCACAGGTGAGTCTCCCGCCCTCCTGTTTGTAGAGCGCGATGTGTGTCTTCGTCCCCCCGATATCTGCTGCCAAGAGCATCTTCCGTATCCCGAGCTGTAGAACTGGCCGGCCTTAATATAGTCATCCCGCCGGAGAATTGCACCGGTGCGCTCTCCTCCGGGGTTTATGTCATGGCGGGCACACAAACGCAAAGCGGGCGCCCATGAGTGATCGGACACCCGCCTCTGGATGAAAGCGAGTCGAGAGTGCTACTATTTGATTACGGCCATCTTGCGTGTCTGGGTGAAATACCCTGCCGTCATCCTGTAGAAATATATCCCGCTCGAAAGTCCGCTCACGTCTAATGTCGCCTCGTAGCTCCCCGGAGCTTTCCTCTCACTCACGAGCACTGCCACCTCGCGGCCGAGGAGGTCAAACACGCCAAGCCTTACCTCACATGCCGCTGCCACCTGGTACCTGATCACTGTCGTCGGATTGAACGGGTTGGGGTAGTTCTGGCTCAGCTCGAACCGGTACGGGAGAGTGCCTACAGGCTTCTCCTCCACTCCCTCCGCCGAGGTGGTCGTGAATAGAGCGTACGTACCCGGGTCTGTTATTGATGAGGTGACTTCATTCCGGATGGTGTCGACAAAGCCGCCGACGTACGTCCAGCTCTTCTCAGTCTCGTCCCAGCGGAACATTCTCAGGTGCGATTCATCCCCGATCACGCTACTACCCGCCTTCAGATCCTCGTCACCGTACAGGATTGTCAGATTATTCGCCCCCATCAGAGTTGCGGCTGGCGAGACACTCAGGCTGTAGGCCTCTCCTGCCTGCACGGCGTCAACGTCCAGTCCCGTCATTATCGGAGGATAGGAGGAGGCCGCTATCAATGCTCCTCTGACAGAACTGTTTGCTGAGGAGAGCCTCACGATCGCATGTGCGCCTGGGCCGAGCAGCTTCTTAAGCTGCGTGGAATCTGCGATCTCGTAGTGGACATAGGAAAAGGGCACGAAGAACGATTTGCCTGCCGCATCGACTGTTCCATTGGGTCGAGGCGCGCATGTGTCAATACAGATAAGGTGGAGCCGGATGGCTTCTGCCAGCACGTCGTCGAGGTGGGGTCTACTACGGAGGAACTGAAACAGGCTCCAGGGCGGCTGTCCCCTGGCTGCTGAAGCCATCGGGAGCCGATGTGTGTGTGAGGCAAAGTTACCTCACCCCTTTTTCAAAGTCAAATACATCGCAATACTAGCTGTCTTCGCGGGTCCCTCAGCCCAGTGCTCCTCAAAACGCTACCAATGGTAGGTGCAATGGCGCGGCCGGCAGTCAAGTGAGGCCCCGTCAGGGATGCGTCATGCCGGGAACAGAAAAGAAAACGCCGGGGGGATTGCTTACCCCGCCGGCGCTCCGTGACTCTTCCTGCTGCAGCTTATTTTGAGAGGGATCCGATCATCGCGTCAAATTCCGCCTCGGCCGCCTCTACCGACTTCCCGGGGCCCGTCATTTTGAAAAAGACTGTTCCTTCCGGGGCTTCGACGATCGCTCCATAGAGCTTGTAGCCCGGCTTCTTTCCCATCGACTGCATCATCACTCCGGGGGAGGTATAGGTACCGCTGATTTTCACCGTGGTCACCTTGACCCCGTTTACCTCTCTGGAGGTCTTCTCGGGGACCGTGCCCCCTTCAAACTGCCCGAACCACCGGTCGATGTTCAGGTCGATGTTCCCCCCTTGACCCGGGCCGAAGAAAGAGACGGCGCATTCGGCGCTCTCCGAATCCCCTTCCGCCGGTGGGGCGACATACGTGGCAACGCGCATCTGACGCTGGGCTCCGATGGTCCACCGCCCGGGGACAGACCACTCGATGCCGGCGACGGACCCTTTGTCCTTGCTGAGTGCCGACTGCACGGCGTGTTCCTCTTTTTTCGAGCACCCGATAAGGAGCAGAGAGACGAGTAGCAAGGGGAGAGTGAGTCGTTTCATGCGGCAGAGTCCTTTCCAGTGGAATCGTGACACAAGCGAGGTACAAATATATCCAGATCGGCACTGAGTCGCAACTCCGCTCCTCCAGGGATCCCTCCCCGCGACGTGCAGCTATTGAAAGCCACTCAAGAAATGCCTACCTTGCGTCGAGGCGCATGATCCCCACTCCCCCTCCTCCGATGAGAGAGTCGTCAATCGCCGTCGTCGGCGCGACCGGGCTGGTCGGCCGCATGATGGTACAGGTCCTCGAGGAACGCAACTTCCCGGTCAGGACACTTGCCCTCCTCGCCTCTCCACGCTCGGCAGGTTCCACACTCATGTTCCGCGGTGAACCCGTCCGTGTCAGTGCCCTTGAGAACTTCGATTTTGCGGGAGTTGACTACGCCCTCTTCGCAGCCGGCGCGGCGGTGAGCACCGCATACGCCCCGCGCGCCGCCCGGCAGGGCGCCGTCGTCATTGACAACAGCAGCGCCTTCCGCATGGCAGACGACGTACCGCTGGTCGTGCCGGAGGTGAACCCACGCGCGGCATTCCGCCATCAGGGCATCATCGCCAACCCGAACTGCTCCACGATCCAGATGGTGGTCGTCCTGAAACCGCTCCATGACGCGTTCACCGTGTGCCGTGTCGTCGTCACGACGTACCAGTCCGTCTCGGGTGCGGGGAAAAAGGGGCTGAACCAGCTGGAGGATGAGATCGCCGGACGGCCGGTCCGGGAGATGAAGTTCCCGCACCCGATCGCCTACAACATCCTCCCGCAGATCGATCTCTTCTCGGAAGGGGGGTACACGCGGGAAGAAATCAAGATGGCGAAGGAGACCCGGAAGATCATGGCGGCGGACATAGCCGTCACGGCAAGTGCGGCCCGTGTTCCCGTCGTCGGAGGCCACAGCGAGAGTGTGAACATCCAGTGCGAACGCGCCTGCCCGCTGAGCGAGGTCCGGGCGATCCTCGAGAAGGCCCCGGGCGTGGTGGTGCTGGATGACCCGTCCCGGAACCTCTATCCGATGCCCATTACCTCATACGGCCGGGATGAGGTGTTTGTCGGGAGGATCCGGCGCGACGAGACCGTCGAGCACGGGCTCAACGTCTGGATCGTGGCCGACAACGTCCGCAAAGGGGCCGCCACCAACGCGGTCCAGATCGCCGAACTGCTTGCATCGAACGTGTGAGCGCACCGCCCACGGTGAGTGGCCGGCACGAGGAGCAAGAGCAGCCATGATTGTGATGAAATTCGGGGGGACCTCTGTTGAGAACGCGCGGGCGCTCGAAACCGTCATAACCCTCACCCGCCGGGAGCAGCACCGCGTGCCCGTGGTCGTTCTCTCGGCCGTGGCCGGCGCTACGAACACGCTCCTCCAGAGCGCGCAGCTCGCCGTCGAGGGAAATCTCGAGGGCGCCGTCCTCTCACTCAACGCCCTCCTCGAACGCCACGTTTCGATTGCCGAAAACCTGATCGGCGACCGCCCGACGGTCCAGCAGCTGATCTTCTCCTTCAAGCGCAGGTTCGAAGAAATCAAGAACCTGTGCCACGGCATCGCCATCCTGGGGGAGCTCACCTCCCGTTCGCTGGACGCGATCGCCTCCACGGGAGAGTTCCTCTCCACCCAGATCGCAAGCGAAGCTATGCGCCTTGCGGGCCTTCCGGTCTCTCCGGTCGATGCCCGCACGTTCATGCTTACCGACGACAAGTTCACGGCAGCCACACCGCTCTTCGCTCAGGTGGAGGAGCGCTTACGGAGCACAGTCCTTCCGCTTCTGGAGAAACGGCAGATTGTCGTCACGCAGGGGTTCATCGGCGCCACGCTCAAGGGGATCACCTCCACGCTCGGCCGTGGCGGCTCCGACTACTCCGCCTCCCTCATCGGGGCCGCCCTGGATGCGGAGGAAATCCAGATCTGGACGGACGTGGACGGGATCTTGACGGCCGACCCGCGGATCGCTCCGCTGGCCCGGAAGCTGAAGATCCTCTCGTTCCGGGAGGCTTCCGAGCTCGCTTATTTCGGGGCGCGTGTCCTCCATCCCAGCACGATTCTCCCCGCGATCGCGAAGAAGATCCCCGTCGTTGTCCTCAACTCGCGCCGCCCGGAGGCACACGGGACCAGGATCGTCGCCGATCCCCCCCGCACAGGCGTCCCGGTAAAGTCGATCGCCTCGAAAGCCGGCATCACCGTCCTCAACATCCAGTCAAGCAGGATGCTCATGGCGTACGGTTTCCTGGAGTCCATATTCTCCGTCTTCAGCCGCCACCAGACGCCCGTCGATCTGGTAAGCACTTCCGAGGTCGCGGTCTCCCTCACCATCGACAACACCGGTTCCCTCGACCGTATCGTCGAGGAACTAGGCCGCTTCGCGGAGGTCACAACCCTCTCCCGCCAGGCGATCCTCTGCGTCGTCGGGGACCAGATGCACTCGACAGCCGGTGTCGCCGACCGCATCTTCCGCTCACTCGGTGACGTCGACGCGGTCATGGTCTCCCAGGGGGCGTCCGAAAACAACATGAGCATCGTGATCGACGAAACGCGCGTGACAGAGGCCGTCCAGCGCCTTCACAGGGAGTTTTTTGAGGGGCTGCCGAACACAGACCTGTTCGAACCACTTGGAGGAGTTTGACGCGGATGCGCCTCGCACTCATCGGCTACGGGAAGATGGGGAGAGAGATCGAGCGTCTCGCGCTCGAGCGTGGCTGGACGATCGGCCTCCGGCTTGACATCGACACGGCGAAGCCCGACGCGGACACCATGCAGAGCATGGATGCGGCGATTCACTTCGCGCGCGCCGGCACCATCGTGGCGGACCTCGCGCCCTGGGCCAGAGCCGCCGTTCCGATCGTCGTCGGGACCACCGGCTGGAACGCGGAACTCCCCGCGGTGCGATCGCTCGTTACTGACTCCGGCATCGGACTCGTCGCCGCCTCCAATTTCTCGGTGGGGGTCAACCTTTTCCATCACATCGTCCGCGAAGCGTCACGGGCGGCAAACCGACTCAGTGACTACGACGTCTTCATCCACGAAGTGCACCACAAGGACAAACTCGACAGCCCCAGCGGCACGGCCCTGGACCTTGCCCGCATCGTCATGGAGGAGCTCAAGCGGAAGACGGAGCTCCTCGGCCGCGCCCCGGAGGGAAAGATCTTGCCCCACCAGCTCCACGTCTCCTCCAGCCGGGCCGGCGCTGTCGTCGGGACGCACACCGTCACGTTCGACTCAGCAGCGGACGCGATCGAACTGAAGCACACGGCGAAGAACCGGGCCGGCTTTGCGCTCGGCGCCCTCCTGGCCGCCGAGTGGGTCCAGGGCAAGAAGGGGATGTTCACGATGACCGATGTCATCGACGACCTGTTGAAGTCGCAAAAGGAGTAGACCATGCCCACGCCCAAAAAATTCCGTGGAACGGCCACGGCCCTGGTAACCCCGTTCAAAGCGGACGGCACACTGGACGAGAAGGCCCTGCGGAAGCTAGTTGGTTTTCAGATCGCGGGGGGTGTCGAGGCCCTCGTACCGGTGGGGACAACCGGCGAGAACCCCACGCTGAGCCAGGAAGAACAGCTCCGCGTGATCGGGATCGTGCTGGATGAGGCCGACGGCAAGGCTAGGGTGTTCGCGGGGGCCGGGAGCAACAGCACGGCAGAAGCAATCCAGAAGGCGCGCGCTGCAAAAGGCGCCGGGGCGGATGCCGCCCTCGTCGTCGGCCCGTACTACAACAAACCCACCCAGGAGGGATACTTCCAGCACTTCCGCGCGATCGCTGAAGGTGCGGATCTGCCGATCATTGTCTACAACGTCCCGGGGCGCACCGGCGGCAACATCGAAGCACAGACCACGCTCCGGATGGCCGAGGAGATCCCTTCGGTCGTCATGGTGAAGGAGGCATCCGGCAACATGGCGCAGATCATGGAGATCGCGCGGAATAAGCCCGCGCACTTCTCCCTCCTTTCGGGAGATGACGCGTTCACGCTTCCCCTCATGGCCCTGGGCGGGGACGGCTGCATTTCGGTCGTGGCAAACGAAGTGCCGAAGGAGTTTTCCGGCATGGTCCGCGCGTGCCTCCGCGGGAAATGGGACCGCGCCCTCGAAGTGCACAACACCCTGCTCCCCCTCATGAATGCGAACTTCATTGAATCCAACCCCATCCCGGTGAAGACCGCCCTGGCGATGATGGGGATGATACAGGAGAGCTTCCGCCTGCCGATGGTCCCCCTGTCGCAGAAGAACCGCGACAAGCTGAAGGGGGTCCTCGACGAGCTCCACCTATTATAGAGAGAGACCTCGTGAACCTCCAGGAACGCATCGAACACTTCTACGACGAGCAAACCCCCGACCGGAGCGCCGCCCTCCAGGCGTTCAACGAGTTGAAGTTCTTCCTGAACAACGGCGAGATCCGCGCCGCAACTCCGGTGAGCACGCCGGGACACCCCACCGGATGGGTGGTCAACCACTGGGTGAAGAAGGGGATCCTGCTGGGTTTCCGCCTCGGGGAAATCACGGAAATGCACCTCCACGAGCGCTGGCATTTCTACGACAAGATCACCTTCCCGCTCAAGGAGTTCAGCCGCGCCAATCAGGTGAGGATCGTTCCGGGCGGGACATCGGTCCGGGACGGGGCGCACATCGGAAAACACGTCGTCATCATGCCACCGGCCTACGTCAACACAGGGGCCTTCGTCGACGAAGGCACGATGATCGATTCCCATGCCCTCGTCGGGTCCTGCGCCCAGATCGGGAGAAGAGTCCATCTGAGCGCCGCCTCGCAGGTGGGGGGAGTCCTGGAACCGGTGGGCGCATATCCCGTCATCATCGAGGACGACGTCTTCATCGGAGGAAATTGCGGCATCTACGAGGGGGCCCTGGTGAAGCAGCGCGCCGTGATCGCCTCCGGAGTGACCCTGACCGGCTCGACGCCCGTCTACGACCTGACGCGCGGTGAGATCTACCGCCGCACGCCGGACATCCCGCTCGTGATACCCGAAGGCGCAGTGGTCGTCCCGGGGAGCCGGAGTGTTGATTCGCCGTTCGCCCGGGAGAAGGGGATCTCGCTCTACGCGCCGGTCATCGTGAAGTACCGCGACGCCAACACCGACGCGGCGACCGCCCTCGAACAGAGCCTTCGCTGACTTTCCGCGATCGCCGAAGAGATGACCTCACGCGAGCGCATCGCCCGAGCAATGCACCTTGAGAGGCCCGACCGGGTACCCGTGATGTGCCAGCCCTCATGGGGATTCGTCCTCCTGCAGAACCCCGGCCTCGACCCGATCGATCTCTGGCACAACCACGACGGCGCCTACGCGAAGGCCTTCTGCACTGTAACGGAGCGGTTCGGTTTCGACGGCGTCATGATACCGGGCGTGGGCCTCTCGCCGCTCGATATGGGGACCGTCAAGCGGATCGACCGGAGGAACAGTGAGGGCCCCGTCGTGACGTTCAGGAACGGGGACCGGTGCATCTACTGCCGCAACGAGCTCCCCCGCTACCTCCATGCCGGACGGCCGGAGGTGGACATCGAGACGTTCGACCCGGAGGAGATCCCGGAGCGCCTGGCGTACCATCCCCCCTCCAACCACCTCCGGATGTGGCTGAATGAAAGCGCCACGGGCCGCGTCGCAGAGCTCCGGCAATCGCGCGCCCTCGTGGGTGAGAACGTGTCGCTCCACGGCGCGATCTACTCCCCCGAAGATTACCTGATCGACCTCGTCGGCGCGCCGCAGGCCTTGATGGCACTCCTGACGCACCGGGAGAAATGCCGGGAGATCCTGGAACGCTTCGCTCACGCCGTCGCCGCCCACGCAGAGGAGCAGTGTGAGGCCGGCATCGACGCCATGGACATCTCCGCGCCGTGGGCCGGGCAGGGGTTCATCTCACGCACGCTGTACGAAACGCTGATCGCCCCCGCACAGAAGGTGCTCGTCCGCCTCTGCCGCAAGCGCGGCGTGCCCTGCCACTGCCACACCTGCGGCGCGATCGGCGACCGGCTGGAGCTCATCGTCGACGTCGGCTTCGACGGGATCGAGTGCCTGGACCCGCCCCCGCTGGGCAACGTGGAGCTGGAGGACGCCGTGCGCCGGATCGGGGACAGGGCGTACGTCAAGGGGAACATAGACCCCGTGAACGTGCTCTTACGCGGCAGCGAGGCGGAGATCACCGAAGCCGTCAGACGTTGCCTGGAGACCGGCATGAAGGCGAAGGGGTTTATCCTGAGCACCGCCTGCACCATCGCCCCCGACACGCCGGCACGGAACGTAGCACTCTTGCGGGAGCTTGCGGAGAAGCACGGATACTACTAGAGGGGAAGGGCACCAGAGGACATGAGCAACTTCTCGTTCATTGACGGCAGCATCGCCGGTCTCTACCTGCTCGTCGTCGTGGTCATCGGCGTCCTGGTGCGGCGCTATGTGTCGCGCGTGGACCAGTTCCTCCTGGCGGGGCGGGAGCTGAACGTTTTCCTGGGGATTGCCTCGCTGGCAGCG
>Ga0153916_10001429_pt1 | contig 17116 bp, 13 predicted proteins | sample Opewatmetagenome_FD_109642 | JGI IMG/M metagenome (GOLD analysis project Ga0153916, IMG submission 109642) | Freshwater wetland microbial communities from Ohio, USA - Open water 3 Core 3 Depth 4 metaG | ecosystem: Environmental > Aquatic > Freshwater > Wetlands | place: USA: Ohio, Lake Erie... | reverse complement strand
GCTGAGCAGCCCGCCTCGGGCGTTGACCTCGTCCACCCACATCTGGAAGCCCTGCAATTGTTCCTGTCCGGTACGCGCGTACTTGCCGGAAAGCGCCACGGAGGTTCCCACGACAATATCCTTGGCCTGGGTTGCCGCCGGGAAAATAATAAAAGCGAGAACAACGGAAAGCAGGGAACCCAGAAAATAGCGACGACACATAATGCACTCCTCCTTAAGTAACCGGTGAAAGGGGGTAACCAGTATTTTCTACCTTACCACAGGACTGGAATGAGATAAAAAATCAGTTATCGCCCCGGAAGACGCCATTGACCCGGCGCTGGCGCTGCTTTCGGGCTGTGTTTTTCCCGGTTTTCCTGCCGCTATTGACCCGGCACGATTGCTTTGAACGAAGACGGGGGATGGGCGTGGCATTCCGGACGGCACGGACGTACCGGGTCAATAGCGGAAATCATATGACTTTCCGGTGCTTGCGGTGGCACAGTGGCTTCGATCCCGGGCTAAGTGAAAACCGACCGATCGGGCACGTTCAACTGGCTACCTGCCGCCGCAATCATCATGCCCTAATTCAGCCCGTAGCGCCGCAGCTTGCGATACAGCGTCCGCTCACTGATACCCATCGCCTCCGCCACCGCACGGCGCTGGCCGCCGTAACGCGTCAACAGGTCCGCCATGTAGCTCGACTCCAGGTCACGCATGCTGGGCATCGGCTTGTCCGGCGACACCGGAAGCCGGGGAGCAATATCCTTGTCCGCACCGTTACCGGGACGATGACTGTCAAAAACGATATCGCCCACGCCGATCGCGCCATTGTTCGTGCTGCTGCTCATCGCCACGGCACGTTGCAGGACGTTGCGCAATTCCCGGACGTTGCCGGGAAAATCGTAGTTCATGAGTTTGTCCAGGGCCTCGCCGGTCAGATAACAGTGCAGGCGGTTGGCCATGTTGAGGCGGGCCAGCAACGCCTCTGAAATGACGGGGATGTCGCTGCGCCGCGCCCGCAGGGGCGGCAAGTCCACCGTGATGCAGGCGAGGCGGTAATACAGATCCTCGCGGAATTCATCCTGTCCCACCATCTCCCGAATGTGCCGATTGCTGGCCGCAATGACCCGCACGTCCGCCCGCAATACCTCGCGTCCGCCCACTCGCCGGAACTCGCCCGTTTCCAGCACCCGCAACAGTTTCGCCTGCATCGTCGCAGGCAGTTCGCCGATTTCATCCAGAAACAACGTGCCGCCATCGGCCAGTTCAAACAGCCCCTGCTTGCGTCCCACGCAGCCGGTGAAAGAACCGCGCTCGTGGCCAAAAATTTCGCTCTCGAACAACGACTCGGACAACGACGCACAATCCACCGCCATGAAGGGACCCTTCTTGCGCGGGCTCTGTTCGTGCACGTAATGGGCGGCCAGCTCCTTGCCGACTCCGCTTTCACCGTAAAGCAGAATGTTGGCGTTGCTGTCCGCGGCGCGCGTGAGCTGTTCCACCGCGTGCAAAAAGGCGGGCGAACGGCCGATCAGGCGCATCTCGTTGCAATCGAGGTCGTTTTGTGTCGCCAGGCGGAAAATGGCCTCACCCAACAGGTAACCTCCCCCGGGCTTGGGGATCATGTAGCCCTTGATCTGCACATGCTCCGGCCGCCCCAGTGAATCGTAATGGGTGTGCAGCGACTGGCATGGCCGGTGGTTTTCGAAAACCTCGCGATGCGGGCATTCCTCGCCATGTTTCCAGCAGGGCGAATCGCGGTGATGTGAAATTTCGTGGCATTGTCGCCCGACGATCTTGTTCGCCTCAACTCCGTAGGCACGCTGATAGGCCTCATTGGCGGCCACCACCTGATAGTGCTCGTCGATGAGAACGAAGGGGTTCTCTTGCGCGTCAATCAGCGCTTTTAATGTATGCGTAATCTCAGAAGTCATGGGTTACCTCTAATAATCTGCCAGATTGGCAGTTCAATGGTTATTGAATGACGCCGATGACATGCCAACCTGACGATCATGTCAATGATATAGGTCACGGAGATAATTTTTCCCGCAAATATAAGGAGTTGTCTAGTTGGTATGGGGATTGCACTAAGCCTGCCAGTTCGGATTCAACCCATCAAAATTGAGGTGCACATGGCTCACATTGTCATATTAGGTGCTGGCATCGGTGGTCTTCCCGCCGCTTACGAGATGCGTGAAGCGCTTGGCAGTCAGCATAAAATCACGGTCATCAACGCTTCGGAAAGTTTTCAGTTCGTGCCCTCGAATCCGTGGGTCGCGGTAGGCTGGCGTGACCGTCCGCAGATTACGTTCCCGCTGCGCCCGGTGCTGGAACGGCGGGGGCTGCATTTTATCGCCCAGACGGTAACCAAAATCGATGCCGCCCAGAGCCGGCTGACACTCGCCAACAACGATACGGTGACATACGACTACCTGGTCATCGCCACCGGTCCGAAGCTCGCCTTCGACGAAGTCCCTGGCGCAGGTCCCGGCGGGCACACCCACTCCATCTGCACCACGGAACACGCCGAAAAGGCCTGGATCGAGTATCAGAAGCTGCTCGCGAACCCGGGTCCGGTGGTGATCGGCGCCATGGCGGCCGCAAGCTGCTTTGGACCCGCTTATGAATTTGCCTTTATTGTCGATGCCGACCTGCGGCGGCGAAAAATACGCCACAAGGTGCCCATTACCTTCGTCACCAGCGAGCCGTACATCGGCCATCTGGGGCTGGGGGGTGTGGGCAATTCACAGGGACTGCTCGAGGCCGAGATGCGTGACCACCACATCAAGTGGATCACCAACGCCAAAACCACGAAAGTGGAAGCGGGCAAGCTGTTCGTGTCGGAACTCAATGCCAAAGGCGAAACCACGAGAGAAATCGAGGTGCCCTTCACTTTCTCCATGATGCTGCCGGCCTTCAAAGGCGTGGACCCGGTCGCGGCCGTCGAGGGTCTGTGCAACCCGCGCGGATTCGTGCTCGTGGATGAACACCAGCGCAGCAAAAAATATCGCAACATTTTTTCCGCGGGGGTGTGCATTGCGATCCCGCCCGTGGAAGCGACACCGGTTCCGACGGGCGCGCCCAAGACCGGCTACATGATCGAAACCATGGTGACGTCGATTGTGGAGAACATCAAGGCGGATCTGGAGGGCACACCGGCCAAGGCCATCGGGACCTGGACCGCCATCTGCCTCGCCGACATGGGTGACACCGGCGTGGCCTTCGTGGCCATGCCGCAGATCCCGCCGCGCAACGTGAGCTGGATGAAAAAAGGCCGCTGGGTGCACTGGTCCAAGATTGCCTTTGAGAAGTATTTCCTGCGCAAAATGAAAAAAGGTAAATCCGAACCTTTGTACGAAAAATACATTCTCAAGCTGCTCGGCATCGAGAAACTCAACAAAAAAGCCGCCTAAGGATTGTTTCTCCTCCCTCCTGTACGGAGCGTGGGCGCGGTGGGAACCGCGCCCTTTTTTTGCCAGCCATGCAGGTGTCCGCTACAGTAGCGCCACCCCATACCCGGACCAGCCTATTGAACCCAAGAGACGCCGGCCACCACGGCACAACCAGGCTGCCACGCACGGTCATTATTATTGGCTTTGTCAGTCTGCTGAACGACTTTGCCAGCGAAATGGTGGTTCCCCTGATCCCTTTGCTGCTGGCCACGATGCTGGCCGCCGGGCCGGTGGCGCTCGGGTTGATCGAGGGCGTTGCCGACACCGTTTCCAATCTGCTCAAACTCTGGGCCGGGCGTCATTCCGATCTCTATGGCCGGCGACGCAAACCCTACGTGGTCGCGGGTTACTTGCTGTCAAACATGGTTCGCCCCTTGATCGGTTTCTCCGGCAGCTGGCTGACCGTGCTCACACTGCGCGTCACCGATCGTATCGGCAAGGGATTGCGCACCGCACCGCGGGATGCACTGATCTCCGATGCGATCCATGACGGCATCGCCGGACGTGCCTACGGCTTTACCCGCGCCATGGATCACGCCGGGGCCGTGCTGGGTGCCCTGACCGCCGCGGCGGTGGTGTACTGGGGGACAGCGCGCCTCGATGTGATCATCGCGCTCTCGTCAATTCCGGGTGTGCTCGTCGTGGCCCTTACCGCCTTCGGTATCAAAGAGCCCTCGCCTGCGCGCGTGATCAAGCATGAAATCCCGCCGTTGGTGTGGCCCCTCCTCAGCCCCGCCACCCGGCATTATCTTCTCGTCATCGGGTTCTTCACACTCGGAAAAATCCCGGAGACTTTTCTGCTGTTGCGCGGCCACGGCCTCGGCATGTCCGTCGTGGAACTGCTGCTGCTGTGGGCCGTGATGCATGTGGTGAAATCATCCATTTCCGAATACGCCGGCCGGCGCGCCGACCGGCACGGCCGGCGCCCGCTGATCCTGGCCGGATGGTGCGTTTACGCCATCGCCCTCGCGGGTCTGGCGTTTGTCGAAACCAGTGTGGAGCTCTGGGGATGGAGTCTCGTGCTCGGAAGCTACTTTGGCCTTACCGAAGGCGCGGAGCGCGCGTTGGTGCGTGACCTCGCTGCTCCCGAAGAATGCGGTACGGCTTTCGGCTGGTTTCACATGCTCGTGGGGCTGTGCGCCATTCCCGCGGGTTTGTTGCTGGGTGGCCTGTGGAGCCTGGCGGGTGTCAAGGTGGCCTTTTTGTTTTCCAGCCTGCTCGCCACCGTGGCCACCATCGGCTTCTGGCGCTTCGTGCGTCCCTGACCGTTTCCATTTCCCTTCATTTCACTTAAGCTGCGCGCCCATGACTACGCCAGCCTCACTGCGTCTGAACAAAAACGAAGACCGTCGCCTGCGTGCCGGGCACGTTTGGGTCTTCAGCAACGAAGTGGATACACGCGTCACGCCGTTAAACCAGTTCGAGCCCGGACAGCCGGTGCGGATTGAAGAGGCCTCCGGCCGGGTGCTGGGAACCGGCTATGTCAATCCGCATGCCCTCATCTGCGCGCGTCTGGTTTCGCGCGACCCGGAATACTTTCTTGATCAATCGCTGCTCGTGCACCGGCTGAACATCGCGCTCTCCCTGCGCGAACGGCTGTTCGAGTCCCCTTATTACCGCCTCGTCTTCGGGGACGCCGACAATCTGCCGGGTCTGGTCGTGGACCGTTACGGGGAGATCGTGGTGGTGCAGATTACGACGGCCGGCATGGAGCGGCTGAAAAGCGAAATCGTCACCGCCCTGACGAAGGTCATCAACCCGCGCGCCATTCTTTTCCGCAACGACACATCCAGTCGCGAACTCGAAGGCCTGACAAGCTATATCGAAACCACGCTCGGGGAAATGCCGGAACATCTGACACTGGAAGAAAACGGAACAAAGTTCGAGATTCCACTGCTCACCGGCCAGAAGACCGGCTGGTTCTACGACCAGCGCCTGAACCGCGCGCGCTTTCGCCATTACGTGCGCGGCCAGCGGGTACTCGATGTCTTCAGCTACCTCGGGGCCTGGGGCGTGCAGGCGGCGTGCGCCGGAGCGGAATCGGTGTTGTGCGTGGACAGCTCTGCCAAGGCGATCGAAGGAGTGCGGCACAACGCGGAGCTGAACGACGTCGCCGGCAAGGTCAGCGTGGAACAGGAAGACGCCTTTGAAATACTGAGACGCCTGCGGGCGGCGCGTGAGCGCTTCGATGTGGTGGTGGTCGACCCCCCGGCCTTCATCAAACGCAAGAAAGACATGAAGGAAGGCACGCTGGCGTACCAGCGGCTCAACCAGATGGCCATGCAGGTGCTGGCGAAAGACGGGATACTCGTTTCCTGTTCCTGTTCCTATCATATGATGCGCGACACGCTGCGTGATGTACTGCTTAAGAGCAGTCGCCACGTGGATCGCTTCATGGAGATCGTCGAGGAAGGTCATCAGGGCCCGGACCATCCGGTGCATCCGGCCATCCCAGAAACGGCATATCTTAAAGTATTCGTCACCCGCCTCCTGCCAAACTGAGTCTGAATTGTTAGAGCTGGCGACAATATTCGCCGCCGGTTCCGAAAAATACCTCCGCACATCAATAAGTTGTATTGGCAGAGCGACGGCTCAACCCCAATGGCACAGTGTCATTCTAATGGCACATTTCATGCATTCCTTTTGGCAGACCTATCAAATCTGGGGGTTTCACAATGGAATGTTCTCATGCAAAAAGTTGCGAGCTGTTCGCCCAGTTCGCCCTCAACCCTGCTCTTAAAGTCTGGCAAATTCATTATTGCGACGCCGATCAGCACGCCCGTTGCGCGCGCTATCAAATGTCGCTCTCGGGCCAATCGGTGCCGCTGAACCTGCTGCCCAACGGCAAGATCGTGGAAGCACCGCGCGACAACAACGCCTATGGCGCCACTGCCCTGTTCAACGCCATCCTGAAAGATCGTACCCCCATGGTGGAATCGATGCTGAAGAACGGCATCGATATCAATGTCAAGACGCCGGATGGCACCACACCGCTCATGGCGGCTGTGGCCAAGGGAAACATCGAGATCATGCAGTTGCTGGTCACCAAGGGGGCTGACGTCAACGCCCAGAACAACGCCGGCGAGACGGCTTATATGCTGGCAACGCGTTCCGCTTTTGCCCCGGGAATCGCGCTGCTGAAGGCATCCGGCGCTACGGCGACCGCCACCACCGATGCCGAATTCGATGCGATGGCAAACGAAGCTCCGGCCCCGAAAGCCGAGACCAGCGCACGCGTGGTGCCCATGCCGACGGAACGCAAACCGGCGAGTGCGCCTGCCGAACAAACCGGCCAATCCGGACATGGCTATTACCTGCGCATCATGGCCAAATTCGACCGCGCCGTTTCCGCCAAGGTCGTCGATATATTCCGTGACCTGGGAATCGACACCGACGCCACCATGCAGAAACGCCCGCCCGAGGGCGTGAAGATGTCGCCCATCTTTGTCCTGACCGCGCCGGTCGCGGAACAGACGGTATTCAAGGCGATCGCCAAAATTGAAAGCCTGGGACCAAACGTCAGCGGGGTGACCTGCATGCGTCTTGAAGAATTAACGGGTTCCGGGAAGACACGGAGGGCGTCATGATCGAATATTGGCCTTGGTGGCTGGGCGCGCTCGCGCTCGCCGGCATCACACTGGGATTCTGGCTGATTGTCGGCCGTACGCTCGGCGTTTCCGGAAGCTGGAGCCGCATCGCCGGCTGGCGCGATTCGCGCCAAGTCGAGAAAATCGAGGCACCGATGCGCAAGAATCCTTCCGTCATGGAAGACGCGCTGCTCGCCGCCACACTGGCGGAGTTTGGTGAACAGCAGACGCTGCAGACGCTGTATGCCGGCAGCACGGGTGCCGCCATGCTGCCTAACGTGAAGCGGACCAGCCCGACCGCGGCCAGGAAAATCGCCAAGCCGGTGCTGGTGGCGGATCGTACCTCTTGGGGAGTCCATGTAACCTTTCTGATGTCGATGCTGGTCGGCGGCCTGCTCGCCGCCGTCTCCATGGACGAACTCCAGTGGCATTTTGATCTGGGCACCGTTCATACTGCGTTCTTCGGCAACGGTATCGAAATGTGGCTGGCCCTGCTGCTCGGCGGCACCATGGTCGGATTCGGCACGCAGATGGGGGGCGGCTGCACCTCCGGTCACGGCCTGAGCGGCTGCTCGCGCCTCGTCCCCGCCAGTCTCCTGGCCACCTGCATGTTCTTCGGCAGCGCCGTGGCCGTTTCATTCTTCGTGGAGGTAATTTCCAAATGACTTCCCTGCAACAGCATCTGCGCTATGCCGCCTTCGGACTGCTGATGGGTCTGGCCCTGAGCTTCATCGGCTTCACGAACTACGGTGAAATCCACAACATGTTCACCTTCGCCGACTGGCGTCTGTTTCTGACCTTTGCCGGCGCCGTGGCGCTGTCGATGGTCGGGTTCTTCGTGCTGGCCCGGGGTCAGCACATCGCCAAGAAACATCTTCATAAAGGCACGATTCCCGGGAGCATCCTCTTCGGCGTCGGCTGGGCCCTGACCGGCTCCTGCCCCAGCATCGCCCTGGTGCAGTTGGGTCAGGGTTACGTCCCGGCCGCCTTCACCATCGCCGGCATCTTCTTCGGCACATGGGCCTACAAACTCGTGCACCGCGAATTCTTCCGCTGGGATACCGGCTCCTGTGAGTAATCCGCCGGAACGACGCAACAACCTCAGAACCGCTTAGTTTGAAAACATTTTATATCCCCACCGTCAGGTCATTTTCACCGACCGGACGGTGGGCATTTACCAGCCATCGGCGTCGTTTCCATATGTAATTACTTTCACAAAAGTAACGCCGTGATGAAATATTCCAGCCCTTGCCTGCGTCTCCTATAGGTTCAATAATCCCGATTGAGTCAGACGTCCTGAATCAACCTTGCAAGGAGCAATCCATCACATGAGACTCACAAAGACTTTCCTGCCTTATATCCGTAACACAATCGCGTTGCTGTTGCTGCTGACCGTGGTCGGCTGCGCTTCCGTGTCCTCCAGCGAGAAACAGGGCGTGGTCATTCAGGTCAGCGATGACAATCCGGTCACCTGGAACCAGGCGCTTAATGTCGCGCAAAATGTTCCGGACACGGTGGGCAAGGACAAGGTCACGGTCGAGATTGTCGCCTTCGGCAAAGGGATCGGCATGCTTAAATTTGACTCGGAGGTCGGGCAACGACTGGCGGCAGCCAACAAAGACGGCGTTGCCCTCCGCGCCTGTGGCGTGACCATGAGGAAAGCCAAACTCACCGAAAAAGATCTCTATCCCGATGCCGGCATTACTGTTGTGCCGGCGGGTGTGGTGGAGATCATGAACAGGCACAATGAGGGCTGGTTTGTGATCAGGCCGTAAACCGGCGTATCCCAACACAGTTGCACCAAAGGGCGCCCACGGGCGCCCTTTGTTTTGGCTAGCAGGTTCCGGAATATCGTGCCTGGCATCAACTGATCATTCCGTTTTGCGTCGCCCCGAACTGATGGGCGTAGAATGGTTTCATGAAAATCCATCAGCTTACGATCGAGGAAGCGCTCCACAGCCTCCGCACGACGGACCAAGGCTTAACCCACGATGAGGCGGCCAGACGCCTGGCTGAATTCGGATCCAACCAGGTAGAGCGTGTTCAGCAAGAGCGCTGGCTGCTGCGCTTCCTCAACGGCTTCACCCATTTCTTTGCAGTCATTCTCTGGTTTGCCGCGGCCTTGGCCTTTTTTGCCGAACATCGGGAACCCGGGCAGGGAATGGCGACCCTGGGCATCGCCATTCTTGGCGTCATTCTGGTCAACGGTCTTTTTTCCTTCTGGCAGGAATATCGCGCCGAGCGGGCGCTCGCCGTCCTCACGCGCCTGCTGCCACATCAAGCCAAGGTGCTGCGCGACGGTATGGTGGCCACGCTATCGACGGTCGAACTCGTGCCCGGCGATATCGTGCTGCTCGAGGGCGGGGACGACATCCCCGCCGATTGCCGGATCATCGAAGCCTATGGCGCACGCGTGAACAACGCCACCATTACCGGTGAATCCGTACCGCTGCCGCGCGACGCCGCGCCTTCCGCGACTGAGACAGTCCTGCATGGCCGCAACATCCTGCTCGCGGGCACGTCGCTCGTTTCCGGCGATGTCAAAGCGGTGGTGTTCGCCACCGCCATGCGCACGGAATTTGGCAAGATCGCCCACCTGACCCAGACCACCAGCACCGAACAGTCGCCCATCCAGCAGGAGATTGTCCGGCTGTCCCGCGTCATCGCGCTGATCGCGGTGGGGCTCGGCGTGCTGTTCTATTTTATCGGCCAGTATCTGGGGCTCTCCTTCTGGGCCAGCCTCATTTTTGCCATCGGCATCATCGTCGCCAACGTGCCGGAAGGGTTGTTGCCGACCGTAACGCTCGCACTGGCCATGAGCGCGCAGCGCATGACGCGGCGTAACGTGCTGATCCGTCATCTGCCTTCCGTGGAGACACTCGGTTGCGCCACCGTCATCTGCACCGACAAGACCGGCACGCTCACCCAGAACCGCATGGAGATAAAACAGATATTCATCGGTGGGAATTTCCATGCCCCGGCCGGCACCAGCGCCCTGCGGGAGACACACACTCCCTTCTTTGAGACCGCACTCCATTGCCACAACCTCAGGGAAGCGGGATCGGAACAGAATCATTCCTATCTCGGCGATCCGATGGAAATCGCCTTGGTGCGTCTGGCCCAGAACTCACATGGCCCTGCCCACCCCTTTCCGCGAATACATGAAGTTCCTTTTGATTCGGAGCGGCGCCGTCAATCCACCCTGCACGAAACGCCGGCCGGACCCATGCTCTACACCAAGGGTGCACTCGAAGCCATACTGCCCTTGTGCCAGGGAGCGCTGCTGGGCACGGCCCCTGAGCCGCTCACGCCTGCCCTCGCCAAGTCCTTTCTCAAGGCAGAGGCCGAGATGGCGGCACAGGGCCTGCGCGTGCTGGCGCTCGCGCACCGGCCGGTGGCGCCGGAGGAACCGCGCGACAATCTGGAACACCATCTGATTCTGACGGGGCTTGTAGGTTTTCGCGATCCGCCACGGCCCGAGGTACCCGAGGCCATCCGCCGCTGCCATGAGGCCGGTATCAAGGTCATCATGGTCACGGGCGACCATCCGCACACGGCGTTGGCGATCGCGCGTGAAATCGGACTGATACATTCGTCCGAGCCGATGACTGTCACGGGTGAGCGGCTGCGGCGGATGACGGATGCGGAGCTGCAGCTGGCGCTGGATGCGCCGGAGCTTCTCTTTGCGCGCGTCGGCGCAGACCAGAAGTTGCGCATCGTCCGCGCGCTGCGCAGCAAAGATGCGGTGGTGGCCGCCACCGGCGACGGCGTCAACGACGCGCCCGCGCTCAAGCAGGCGAACATCGGCATCGCCATGGGCATCACCGGCACCGATGTGGCGCGCGAATCGGCGCACATGGTGCTGCTTGATGACAATTTCGCGAGCATCGTCACAGCGGTCGAGGAAGGCCGCGCCGTCTACGACAACATGCGCAAGTTCCTGACCTATATCCTCACCCACAACGTGGCGGAGCTAGTGCCCTGCCTCGCGTTCGCATTGTTCCAGATCCCCCTGCCGCTCACCGTCATTCAAATGCTTGCGATCGATCTCGGCACTGACGTACTCCCGGCGCTTGCCTTGGGCGCCGAGCTGCCCGAGCCGGAAGTCATGCGCCGGCCGCCGCGTTCTCCCAAGGAACGCCTGCTGAATTGGCCGCTGCTGGCACGCACCTATCTTTTTCTCGGCATGATGGAAGCTATCGCCGCCCTGGCGGCGTTTTTCTTTGTGCTGAACGAGGGCGGCTGGCGTTACGGCGAAACGCTTGGCGCCGGCGATCCTTTATACGTGCAGGCCACGACCGCCTGCCTTTCCGCCATTATCCTGATGCAGGTGGTGAACGTGTTTCTCTGCCGCAGTGAGCGCGGTTCTGTGTTTGTGCGCGGTATTTTTTCGAATCGCCTGATCCTGCTGGGCATTATCGCTGAAATCGCCCTGATCCTTTTTATCGATTACACGCCATGGGGGAACCGGATATTCGGTACGGCGCCGATCCCATGGAATGTCTGGCTTTATGTCTTGCCGTTTGCACTGGCCATGCTGGTGCTTGAAAACATGCGCAAATGGCTTGTGCCCGCCCAGCGTGAGCGAAAATATTTTTAAACACGACCAAGATACTCAGGGAACAGCGCCGGATTATATCTTGGGCAGCGTCACATCCTGTTGGCCCTGATACTTACCGCCACGATCCTTAAATTCAGATGTCTCTCAGACCTCATTAGAATCACTCTATAACTGACATACCGTTCTGTAACTTTTGTCACTGTTATTCCAGTAATTGGAGAGTTAGCTGCTAAGCAGCATTCAAGGATGCTACGTGATATCCAAGGTGTTTTGCAGATACACGACCCACGGTTTGCGAAGCAGGAGGGGAACCATGTTATTGGAAGAAACGCAGACAACAATATTGGACCAGATGTTTTCCCGCACCAAGGAAGCCGTCTTTGCCACGGACAGCGCGCATCGTATTGTCTACCAGAATCCGGTCTTCTCCCAAATGCTTCAATGTCCGGCCGCGCAAATCTCGGGGCGCAGGTGCTACGAGGTGCTACAGGGCCGCACGCTCGATGGGCATCGTTTCTGCGGGGCAGACTGTCCCGCGGGACGCGAACTCGTGTGTGGGCGGGCGGTGGACAACTTCGATCTCGTGATTTCGCGCCCGAACCGGCAACCCATGTGGCTCAGCATCGGCGCTTTTGCCATCCCGCGAGCCATCGATCGCGTGGCTGCGATTTTCGTGCTCCGGCCGGTCAACGCGTTTCAGGCCGCCAGGGGATTACCGGGTGCCACCGCACGGAAAGAGGATTTCTCACAGGAAAACGCAACTCCGCTGACCCGCCGTGAGCAGCAAATATTACAACTGCTGGCCAGTGGTTCCAGCACCGATGCCATGGCGCAAACATTGCATATCTGCCATATCACCGTCCGCCGGCACGCGCAGAACCTGTTCACCAAGCTGGGTGTGCACAGCCGCGCCGAGGCCGTGAGCTACGCCTATCGCCATCATCTTGTTTGAGCCACATCCCGGTATCCCTCAAAACCATATATATAGTAGGCACGCCTCATTCTGATCCACCTGGATCATGAAATTGGTGCAGCAAGACAATTCCTCTCCTGCGACGTTTTGCCCTAGTCTGCAAAAGATGGATGAATATCGAGCCTCAGGGAATGAGGCGGATAGCAAACCATACACGCCAGCAGGAGGAGAGTTCAAAATGAGTCACAGATTATCGACACGACTGTTCACTGTATTATTTTCAGCTTTCGGTTTATTCATTTGGGGTTTAGAGGCGTTCGCCAGCGCCATTCAAACCCAACCCCCGGAAAAAATCTTCGCTGCTGCTTGTTCTACCTGTCATAGCAAGGGAGGCACCGGTGGCAGGTCCTGGATCAACGGCATGATGGCGCCGAGGATCGCGGGTCTGGGGATGTGGTCGGATACGACGGTTAAAAACTTTATCCGTAACGGCTCCGACAGGCGGGGCATGCCCGGTTTCGGTCCGGCCGAGATCACGGACGCCGAGTTGAATAACCTCGTGAGCTGGCTGCGTAACAGTTGCGGCGGTAGTGGGGGCGGCGGTATGGGCGGTGGGGGCGGTTGCCCGGCACCGGCAAAGCCCGCGGGCACGGAGGTGAAGGTGGATATCCTCGATGCCGATCCGTGGTATACCGACAAGGGTGCGGACAATGCGCTCGATCCCTACGACGACAATCGCCGTGTCGTACTCGGCGCCAACCAGTTCCTCACGGTGACCAACACCGGCAAGACCTGGCACACCATGACCAACGGCGCTGTGGGCAAGGACTCGGGCTTCATCGGCTATTCGGGCAATCTGGGTGCAGGCACCGGCTACTATTACGCCGACCAGACCACGGGACTGGCTCAAGGCTGCGTCCGTTACGAGTGCAAGCTGCATCCGTACATGCAGTTCGAGGTTTGCACCAACGGCAATACGCCGACCGAGATCACCAAGGCTTCGAAAAACGCCATCGCCAAGCCAGCCAAGGCCGGGCGTAGCGGCGATGAAATCTGGACGAACGGCCAGAGTCAGGAAGAGGTCGCGGCCGATACCATCGACGGCGCCATGCAGGTGGTCGACGCGGGTACCTGGAATATCAAGTCCTACGTGCCGAATGTCGGTAACAACCCGCACAACGCCTGGAGCGGCAAGGACAGCAGCAACAGGACCGTTACGCTGACCGCCAACTGGCATGATAATACGGTCACGCTCATCGATGGCGGCACCAAGACGGTCGTGGGCAACTACCCCGTCGGCGCCGCGGCGGCCCATATCCAGGTGACGCCGGGTCCGGTGGAGCGCTGGTTCGTGACCATCATGGGCGGTGACGCGGTGCAGGAGGTGGACGTCAACAAACTGCGCGCCGGACAGGATCCCAACGTGGGTATCCCGATTCGCGGCGAGTTCTCACCGCATGGCATCTGGTTCTGCGATGACGGCGATCATTTCCTGACCGCCAACACGCTCGCCAGCACCGTCTCGCTGTATTCGGCGAACCAGAAGAAACAGCAGTCGTTTGCCTCCACGGGCGGCAAGGCGCCGCTGGCCGCGGCCGTGTTCAACGGCTACGGAACGGGCGGTTGCGTGCGCGCCTACACCAACAACGCCGGCACGGCGTCGGTTTCGGTGTACGACATCAACCCGACGGGTGGCACCGTCACGCGCAACACGACGGCCATCCCGGCGGCGATCCGCGACGCGAGCGGCAATCTGAAGCTGCGCGACACCTCGATCCAGCCGGTACGCTGGGTGCATCTGCCGATCCAGACGCCGGTGAGCCCTGTCGATGCCACGACCCACGGGCGCTTTATGGTGACGGCGAACAAGGCCTCGTTCAACGTCTCCATCACGGCGCTGGACTCCGTGGGCACACCGACGGGGATCTACACCTTCCCGGCGGGCCTGGGCGCGCACGGCGTGACCTACGGGCGCAAGGGTCTGTGTGACAGCGGCAAGGCGAGCGACGTCTGCTACTACGCCTACGTGACCAACACCTTCGAGAACTACATGAGCGTGTATGATCTCGAACGGGTGGCGGCCGCGGGCGCGGCCGGCTCGGCGACGGAAACAGTGCACCTGGAGGGCTATGGTGCGAAAGCGCTGTGCGCTAACCAGAGCGTCTGCGACGTGCCGATCACGACGTTCTGCCCCGATTGCCGCAGCGGGGCGCATGTGGGTGACGTCGCGCTCAACCAGACGACCACCAACAAGCGTACCTTCCTCAAGGAAGAAGTCTGGATCGATCCGCTCGCCACGACGCTGGACCTTCCGCTGGACCTCAATATCAACACCGGCGCGCAGGGGATCATGGTGTCTCCCGCGGCGACACCCTGGCCGTAAGCTGGTCGTGAGGGCATAAAACAAGGGGAGACAGGGGCGGCGGATGTATTCGCCGCCCCTGTTTTTTTGCCGGTTTTTTTTGGGAAGATCATCAAATGATGTTTCTGAGAAGGTTCTTATTGCTGGCGGCAGTTTTTCTGCTTGGCTTTACGGCACGGGCTGGAGAGCCGGCGCAACCGTTCCCGGATATCGTGGCCCGTATCAACGGCGTCGAGGTCACGCGCGCCCAGTTCGAGGCGCGTATCGCCCAGAGCCGTTCCATGAATCCGAAACTGTTCGATGCCATGGCGCCCGGGGAACAGACCCGCGCGATCGTGCGCGTGCTCAACGCCATGGTTTTGCGGGAGCTGGAGGTTCAGGAGGCGCGCCGAAAAAAGATCGCCGTCCCGGAGAAGGATGTCGAGCGGCAATTGTCCGAACTGGAACTGACCTATGCGAACAAAGGCGGGCTGAAGCAGGCGCTCGCGGATTTTCAGATCACACTGGACCAGTGGAAGGAAGAAACGCGCCGGAATCTGCTGATCCACAAACTCGAAGAATCCATGTATAGTCAGATTGCTGTTTCCGAGGAGGACATCCGCCAGGAATTCACCCGGAACTTCTGGCGTGAAAAGCAGCCGCCCACGCCCAAGGATCTGGATGAACACCGCGAACATATGCGCATGGTTATCCAGGCACGTCTCTGGGGAGAGCACCGCAAGCCGTGGCTGGAGTCACTCGTGAACGCGGCGGAAATATGGCGCTGGACGCCCGCTGAACATCAGAAAGAGCAATAGCAAGAAAACGGCAAACAGGTAGCATGGGCAAGAACTGGTTTATCGTGGCGTTAGCGCTTGTCCTGGGCCTCGCGGCGGGTGCGCTGCTCGATCGCTACGGGTTTACACCGGGAGTGCGGGACGGCGTCCGGATGCCCTTCACCACCGGCGCGACGCCGGAACGCGCCGGCCACCCCCAGTCCGAGGTGTACGTCTGCCCCATGCATCCCGAGGTCGTGCAACACGAGCCGGGAACCTGCCCCATCTGCGGCATGCGTTTGGTACCGGTGACTGCTGACGCCGCTCCGTCTTCCATGTCGCCATCCGCGACGACGGACATTTCCATCCCGCCCACGGTGGCCAACAGCTTGAGCGTGCGCACCGTCCGGGTACAACGCGAAACCCTGTGGCGTCAGGCAAAAGTATCCGCCTATGTCCAGGGTAATTCCTCGGGCGACGTGCAGACCGTGCATGCGCCGGTGGCGGGACGGATCATGGCTGTGCATCCCGGCCCGGCAGGCGTGCGGGTGCGCAGGGGGGAACTGTTAACCGAGATCCAATCTCCCAGCGAGACCGGGGGCAAACCGGAGTCGCACAAGTTCTACGCACAACAGAACGGACAGATCGTGTCGCTCGCCGTGCATGCCGGGGACATGGTTGAGCTCAATGCGCCCCTCTACAGCGTGCGCACGGCGGACGAGACCACGGTGGAGGCGGACATTTTCCGCAGTCAGCTGCTCTGGATGAAATCCGGCGACCGCGCGGAGCTGCGGCTGTCGCACATGCCGGATCAGGTGTGGCACGGAACCGTGACCACGGAAGGAGCCCAGCTCAATCTCCAGAAACGCACCTACGTGGTGTCCCTGACTTTTCCCCTGCCGGCAGGGACCGCGATGACCAACATGACCGGAGAAGTGCGCATATTCGGCGCTCCGAAAAGAAATGTTCTGGTTGTTCCGCGCGATGCCCTGATCCGCACCGAGCACGGTGACCGGGTGGTGCTGGCCCTGGGCGAAGGGCGGTTCAAGCCGGTGGCGGTGAAACCCGGAATCGAGAGCAACGACAAGGTAGAGATTGTTTCCGGCCTGCGTGAGGGCGATCAGGTGGTGATATCGGCCCAGTTTTTGATCGACTCCGAAAGCAGTCTGCGGGCCGAGTTCCTGCGCATGGGAGACCCGGCGGCCCAAAGCAGCAAACCCGTACCGGTCCATGACGAGCCTGATTCCCGGCAGCACGGGGATCACGCAATGAAATAATTTTTACCCGAAGCGTCGCGCTGACGCGAGCGTGGTTTCAGAACCGGCATGATCGCCAAAATCATTTACTGGTCCATCCGCAACCGCCTGATGGTCCTGCTGCTCACCCTGATCCTCACGGGCGCGGGAATCTATTCGGCCTGGAAAACGCCGCTGGACGCCATCCCGGATCTCTCGGATGTGCAAGTCATCATCCGCACCGCTTTCCCCGGCCAGGCGCCGCAGAT
>Ga0153916_10001428_pt1 | contig 17127 bp, 11 predicted proteins | sample Opewatmetagenome_FD_109642 | JGI IMG/M metagenome (GOLD analysis project Ga0153916, IMG submission 109642) | Freshwater wetland microbial communities from Ohio, USA - Open water 3 Core 3 Depth 4 metaG | ecosystem: Environmental > Aquatic > Freshwater > Wetlands | place: USA: Ohio, Lake Erie... | reverse complement strand
GAGGCGAAAACGATAGGATCTTGACCTTGCCCTCCGCCTCCAACCGTTCAGCGGTGTAGAGAAGCCTCTCCTCGCTCAGGTCACAAAACTCTCTGATCTCCCGCTCGTGGAGACCGCTGGTTCCCCTTCTCCTGCAGAGCGAAACGAGCATGTCCACCTCGTCCCCGGAAAGTGTCAAGAGGAAATCCCAGTCGGCTTCCTCCTTGGTCTTCCCCTCTTCGAACAGTCCGGGGTTGAGGACCGTGCCCCGTCCGATCCTCTCCCGCTTCAGGGCGTCCAGAACGGCGAAGGAGTCCTTCCACTTGAGCGTCAGGGGACGTCGCGTTGCCGCCCGCACAAAAATGCGCCCGCGCCCGGGTTCCGGCCCGGGGCCATAGAGATGGAGTGCTGCCAGCACCTTCTCTTCACCGAGCAGAAGCATCGCCTGGGCGGGGACCGGCCGATCTTCGTCCTCCAGCAGTACCAAAGCCTCGAACTCGCGCGTCCTCAACGCCAATTTCTCTTGCCCTCGATCTTCGGCACCAGAGTCATCCGGCGGAGGAGCGGGTCGACGGCCGCCAGGATGACGGTGACCCTCTGACCCATGGCGAACCGTCTTCCCGACCTTCGGCCGACCAGGAGCTGCTTTGACCGGCGCTGGAAATAGTCACCCCCGAGGTCGGCGAAGGGGATGAGCCCCTGGACAAAATAATCCTCCAACTCTACCAGCACACCGGCTTTGACAATGTCGACGATGATGCCCCTGAACTCCTCTCCGAGCTTGGACTTGAGGAAGCGGAAGATGCGCCATTCCACAAGCTCTTTCTCTGCCCCGTCCGCTTTGCGCTCCCGCTCTGAGCAATGGAGGGCCAGCGAGGGCAGACCGGGGAAATCTTCTCTCTCGCCCCGCAGCGCGGCCTTGAGGGCCCGGTGCACGACGAGGTCGGGATAGCGCCGGATCGGAGAGGTGAAATGGGTGTAGTCCTTTTTCGCCAGCCCATAGTGGCCGGTGTTCTCCGGCTCGTAGGCCGCCAGCCGGAGGGCCCGGAGGACGTGGAACTGGATGATCTTCTCGTCCGGCTTCCCCTCGACCGCCTTCAAGACCTTCTGCAGGTCGCGGGAGGTCGTCTTCTCGGGCTTGGGCAGCATCAGGCCGAAGCTTTCAAGGAGGACCCTCAGTTCCTCGAGGTCGGCCCGGGCCGGCGGCGGATGGACGCGAAAGAGGGACGGTCTCTTCCCTTCGCTCAGAAAATGGGCCACGGCCTCGTTGGCTGCCACCATGAACTCCTCGATAAGATGATGGGCATCGTTCGTCTCGAAGGCGGCCACACTCTGAAGCCGGCCTTCCTGATAGACGAGCTCGGGCTCGAGGAGGTCAAAGTTGAGGCTCCCCTGCTCTTCTCTTCTCGACCTCAGGGCGGCCGCCAGCTCCCGCATCAGCAGGAAATCCGGGACCAAGCCCGCATACTTCCGCCGCTCTTTCTCTTCGCCCTGCAAGATCTTGAACACGGAAGCATAGGTCATCCGCTCAACTGTCTTGATGACCGAGGGATGGAAGGCGGCCTTGACCATCCTGCCCTTAGGGTCGAATTCGAGGAGCGCGGTCATGGTCAGCCGGGGCCTCCGGGGCCGTAAGCTGCAGAGGTCGTTGGAGAGCTCTTCCGGGAGCATGGGCAGGGTGAGGCCGGGAAAATAGACGCTCGTGGCCCGGCTCCGCGCGTCCGCGTCGAGGGCGGAATCCGGCCGGACATAGTGGGAGACGTCGGCGATGTGGACGCCGAGCCGATAGTGGCCCGAAGGCAGCTTCTCGATACTGACGGCGTCGTCAAAATCCTGAGCCGTCTCGCCGTCGATGGTCACCGTCGGCCAATCGCGGTAATCGACCCGTCCCTCCAAGTCCGGAGACGAGATCCGCCGCCGGGCCTTCTTTGCCTCGAGGGATGCCTCGGCTGAAAATTGCGATTCGAGGCCATAGCGCTTGATGATCACCCGGGTATCGACTCCGGGGTCGTCGGGCATCCCGAGCACTTCCCTCACGGCCAGGGAATCCCGGTCCGCTTCAACGATAGCGCCCTCCGGAATGACGAACGACCCTGTAGAAGAGAGCGGGACTTCTTCCGCTGAGGAATCAAAGGGCTCCAGGTACGGCTGCCCGGGCCGCTTCCTGAACACACCCAGAAGCGTCTCCCTCCCTTTCTTCAGCAGGCGGACGACCTGTCCCTCGGGCTTTCCCTTCTTGCCCTTTTCCTTGAAAGAGATCTCAACGGTGTCTCCGCTGAACGCTCCCTGGGTATAGCGGGCCGGGATGAAAACGTCATCCCGGCCTCCGCCCTCGAGGCGGACGAATCCGAATCCCCGCGAGGAGGCCATGAATTCGCCGCGCAGAACAATCCTGTCCTGCCGGGCCAGATAGCTGTCCTTTTTCTTATAGACTTCTCCCTGCTTCAGGAGGACCTTGAGGGCCGCCCGGAGCTTCGTCTGCGACCGGCCGCGGACATGCAGGAGGCTCGCCAGCTGAGGGAAGGAGAGACCTCCCCTTTTCTGCTTCAATATATCCAGTATTTCGTTTTCCATCTTCTTAATAATAAAAGGTGCTGAGGTAGGGGATCCGGTATCTCTCGCGCCACCGCCTGACCAGCTCGATAAGGAATATACCGCGGAGCTCGTCCACGGGGCGGCCGGGAAAATCGGCCCGGACCCGCTTCTCGACTTCCGCCCGGGCGGCGGCATCCGCGTGCTTGCTGATCAACTCTTCGGCCTTCGCGTCCAGCCGTTCGAGGGCTTCTTCCGAGGCCCCTTTCCGGCTGAGCACAGCCGAAGCCTCCCGGAAGACCTCACCGACAAAGCCTGCCTCCGGCGGCATAGAATCCAGGAACCGCTGGACCTCCGCCTTGATCCGTTGCTTTTTGTCTTCCCGGGATTCTTTTTTTCCGGCCAGGCCGACGCGGCGATCCCTGTGCTCAGAGAAAGCCCTCAGGATTTCGTTCTCGCAAAAAGCCAGAGAGGAGATCTTCCGTCCTTCGACGCACAGCCTCTTCCTGTGCCTTTCGAAGGCCCTCGCCATCCCTTCGAGGACGACCCGAAGCGGAATGCCCTTCTCCTCCCAGGAGGAGATCGTCACCATGTCCCTGGAAGAGAGGACGAACGGAGCTCCTCTGAGGCCGAAGAACACCCTGGAGATCTCCTGGAAATAGAAGCTTCTGTTCTCTTTTCGCGGCATGAGTGCCCTCCGGCCGGCCCTCTTCCGGCAATCAGGCTGCCGGTCTCTCCTCTTTGTTCCTCTCGAAGACGATCCGCAGGCCTTCGAGAACCAGTTGGGGCTCGCGGTGATGGGAGGCCTTGATCTCCGGCCCGAGCTGGGAGGCGAACCCCCCGGTAATCACGATCTTGGGTTCCTCCCCCAACTCCTTGCTCATCTCGGCGATGATGTTGTTGACCAGCCCGACATAGCCGAAATAGATGCCCGACTGCATACTCGCCACGGTCGTCCTGCCGATAGGCTTTTTCGGCTTGGCCACTTCTATCCGCGGCAGCTTGGCCGTCCGCAAATAGAGGGCCTCCGCCGAGATCTGGATCCCCGGAGCGATGGCCCCGCCCAGATACTCGCCCTTGGCCGTGACGGCATCAAAGGTGGTGGCCGTCCCGAAATCCACGATGATGCAGGGTCCGCCGTATTTCTCAAACGCCCCGATCGAGGCGACCACCCGGTCCGCTCCGACTTCTCCGGGGTTCTCGTAGAGAATGGGCATCCCGGTCCGCAGGCCGGGCCCGATGACCAGGGCTTTCACCCGGAAAAGACTCTGGGTCAAGGTCTGGAAAGCCGGCGTCAAGGGGGGAACGACGCTCGAGATTATGGCGCCTTCAATGCCCAAAGGTTCCAGACCGGAGGTGCGCAGCAGCTCAAGCAGAATGATCCCATACTCGTCGGCTGTCTTCTCCCTATCCGACCTGATCCTCCAGTCTTTGAGCAGCATCTTCCCCTCGAAAACACCCAGGGCGACAGTGGTATTGCCGATGTCTATGGCCAGAAGCATGATTCATCTCTCCTTTTTCAGGACGTCCCAATTATAATCGATGGCCAAAATTTCTGCCGGGGAAAAGACGATTGTCTTCCCCTGGAGCGCGAGCTTGAGCCTCGCCTGGAGATCGATGCCTCCGAAGATCCCCCCCTGGCTGCCTCCTTCCCTCCGGACATTGACACCAGTTCCTATCGGGACAATAAACTTTGATTCGTAGGCCCGGACGATCTCTTCGTGGCGGCCGCGGAGCCATTTCGAGTACCAGCGGTCGAGCGCCGGCCAGAGGGCCTTCTCCAGCCCGGCCTTGTCAGCTTCCCGGCCCAGGGCAAGCCGTAGCGAGGTGGCCGACTTCCGGAGGGCGGCGGGGAAATCGTCACTGAGCTGGCCGACGTTCAGGCCGATGCCCAGAACCGCGAAATTCACCGAGTTTCCCAGGAATTCGCCCTCGCCGAGGATGCCTCCGAGCTTGCGCCGTTGCCAAACGATATCGTTGGGCCACTCGAGCGCCGCTTGCAGCCCGGTCGCTTCTTGGACCGCCTCCAGGCAGGCCACGCCCGCCGCCAGCGGGATCAGGGAGAGGTCGGCGCGGGGGGGTCTCAGGATGACGGACGCATAAAGACCAAGGCCGCGGGGCGAGTGCCAGCTCCGTCCTTTGGTCCCTCGGCCCCCCGTCTGCTCTTCGGACAGGACCACCGTTCCATGGGCCGAGCCTTCCCGGGCCAGTCGTTTGGCCAGGTCGTTTGTCGACGGGCAGGTGGAGATGCTGTGAATCGTCGTACCGATGGTCATGGGAGGACCGCCAGGCGCGGCTATGCCTTTATGTTGTCCAGGCTCTTCTGGAGCTTGGCCCTTTTGTCCCGACATCCGAGGAGGCTCTGCTTCGCCTCCTCGATGACCGGCCCGGGGGCCCGCTCGAGGAAGTCTTTTTTCTGCAGCCGGCCCTCGAGCTTCTCGATCTCGGTTTCCACCTTCTTGATCTCCTTCTCCAGCCTGGCCCGCTCCGCCTCCAGGGTACCCGCACCTTCGAGGGGAATCGCGACCTCCCAGGCCCCCGCCACACCCTTGAGGAGCCGGGCCTCGGGCGCGAACCGGTCCTCGACCCGGACCTCAGAGCCATAGGCCAGGGCCAGGATGTAGGCCCGGATCTCGGGGATGAACTCCTTCTCCTGCTCTCCGGGTGCTTTCAGCAGGATGGCGATCTTCTTCTGAGGGGGGATCTTGTTTTCCGCCCGGATCGTCCGGACCTCGACTACGAGTCGCTGGAGAAGGCTCATCTCCTCCTCGGCATGCGGGTCCATGTCCGCCGGCTCGCTTTTGGGGAAAGACGCCGTGACCAGGGATCTGCCGTGGCCCGGGAGGTGGCTCCAGACCTCCTCGGTGACGAACGGCATAAAGGGGTTGAGGAGCTTCAGGATATGGTCCAATGTCCCGGCCAGGACGGCCTTTGTCGTCCTGTTCCCCGCCTGGAGGCTGGGCTTGGACATCTCGATATACCAGTCGCAAAATTCGTGCCAGACAAAGTGGTAGATCTTCTCCGCGGCCTCATAGAACTTGTACTCGTCGAGCGCCGTCTCGAGCTCGGCCGTGATCCCAGCCAGGCGGCTGCGGATCCAGCGGTCGGCCAGGGTCAGCTCGCTCTCCTTGATCGCCGCCGGCGCTTCGTCCAGGTTCATCAGGACGAACCGGGAGGCGTTCCAAATCTTGTTGACAAAGGCCCTGTAGCCCATCATGCGCTCTTCAGAAAGCGAAAGGTCCATCCCCGGAATGGCCAGCGCCGCCATGGTGAAGCGCAGCGCGTCGGTGCCGTATTTCTCGATCATCTCCAGCGGGTCGATGATGTTCCCCTCGGACTTGCTCATCTTGCGGCGCCTGAAGTCCCGGACCAGGCCGTTTATAAAGACCTGGCGGAAAGGGATCTCGCCCATGAACTTGAGACCCATCATGATCATCCGCGCCACCCAGAAGAAGATGATGTCAAAGGCCGTGCCCATGAGGTCGGTGGGATAGAACATCTCCAGGTCGACCGTTTTTTCCGGCCAGCCCATGGTGCCGAACGGCCAGAGCGCCGAGCTGAACCAAGTATCGAGCACGTCCTCGTCTTGGACGAGCTCGCTTCCCCCGCACTTCGGGCACTTCGCCGGCGTTTCCAGGGCCACGACGATCTCCCCGCAGGACTGGCAGTACCAGGCCGGGATCCTGTGCCCCCACCAGAGCTGCCGGGATATGCACCAGTCGTGGATGTTGTACATCCATTCGAAGTAGCTCTTGGCCCAGTTGGCCGGGATGAACTGGATCGTCCCGTCCTCGACGACTCGAATGGCTTCCTTGGCCAGGGGCGCCATCTTCACGAACCACTGCCAGCTCAGATACGGTTCGATGACCGTTTTGCAGCGGTCGTGATGCCCGACCATGTGCGGATAGTCTTCGACCTTGATCAGTAACCCCTGCTCCCGCAGGCGGTCGACGACCCGGCGCCGGCATTCGAACCGGTCAAGTCCCTTGAACTCCGCTCCGGCCGCCTCGGTCATCTTTCCGGACCCGTCGATCACGATGACCTGTTCGAGTCCATGGATCTTTCCCAATTCGAAGTCCACGGGATCGTGGGCCGGGGTGACCTTGACCGCGCCGGTCCCGAAGTCCCTCTCCACGCGGGTGTCCGTGATGACCGGGATCCTGCGGCCCACCAGGGGCAGGAGGAGGATCTTCCCGTGGAAGGCCTGATACCGCTGGTCATCGGGATGGACGGCCACAGCAGTGTCCCCGAGCATGGTCTCGGGCCGGGTGGTGGCGACGATGACTTCCCCCTCTCCCTCGAGCAGGGGATACTTGATGTCGTAGAGCTTTCCCTGGAGTTCTTTGTGCTCGATCTCGATATCGGAGAGCACCGTGTTGCATCGCGGGCAGCGGTTGACCAGATAATAATCGCGGTAGATGAGACCCTCCCGGTACAGGCTGACGAACACCAGGCGCACGGCCCGGGAAAAGCCCTCGTCCATGGTGAAGCGCTCCCGCGACCAATCCAGCGAGCAGCCGAGTTTCTTAAGCTGGCCGGTGATGATGCCGCCGTACTTTTGCTTCCAGTCCCAGGCGATCTTGAGGAACTCCTCGCGGCCGAGCTGCTCCCGGCTCAGACCTTTCTCCTTGAGGCCCTGCTCGATCACGTTGTGAACGGCGATCGAGGCGTGGTCGGTGCCGGGGAGCCAGAGGACGTTATACCCTTTCATCCGCTTCCAGCGCGAGATGATATCAGGCAGGGTGAAGCAAAGCGCATGTCCCATGTGCAGCGACCCCGTGACATTAGGGGGGGGAAGGACCAGCGAAAACTTCGGCTTCGTCGAGGGGACTTCGGGTGTGAAAAGGCCTGTTTCCAGCCAGAAGCGGGACCAGCGTTCTTCCACCGGCTTGGGGTCGTAGGATTTATCCAGGATCTTCATCTCTATTCCTTCTCCCTATCCAGGCACTCTTTGAGCTCCGCCCGGAGAGACGCCTTGAGCCTTTTCTCCAGCTCCCTCTCCATGGATAGGATTTCGTCCCGAAGGATCGTCCTGATCTTTTCCTCGACCTCGTCCTTCGACCGGGAGGAGGCAGGAGGCGGGATAAACTCTTCCTCCTGAAAAAGAGGGAGGGCGTCGGCGGCAGGAGCCTCTTCTAGGAGGGCCTCCTCGGGGAAAGATGGCGGGGACTTCTTGCGGTCGATGATCTCCCGGACGAGCCTGGCCAGGCTCTCGGAGTCGAACGGTTTCTGGACGATCTCGTCGTAGTCGATCCCCTGCAGTCTTTCCATGTCCAGGGACTCGAAGGCGTTTTTGATCAGGATAAGACCGGCCTTGCGGAACTCCTCCCGGCTCCGCAGATAGAGGCCCACTTCGTAGCCGTCGCGCGAGGGGAGAGCCAGGCCGAGAAGGACGGCGTCGGGATCGATCCGGGCGAGCGACTCGATCGTCCGGAGCCCGTCCTCGAACGTATGGACCTCAAAATCCGGCTCGGTGAAGGCCATCTGGACGACTTTCTGGACGGATGGGCTCGCCTCGGCCAGGATCACTTTATAAGGCATGTTGAATCCAAGAAAAACAAAAATTTGCCGCCTTTCATTATCTTTATTCCTCGCCTTCTGTCAAACCTAGAACCGGGGACGTTCCCCAAGGTACCACCCTGCACTCTTTATAATCGAAGGGGGAGAGGAGTGAACAAACCTCCGGCCAATGTAGGGTGGGACTTTGGGGAACGTCCCCTAGTATTCGATGAAGACAGAATTCTCCCCCAGCAGCTGCTCGACGCCGCGGGTGAGCTCGTCCGACGGGAAGACGCTGCGGACTTCGATGGACTGGGCGAGAACGCGGTAGGAATGGGGGGTTTCCAGCTCGAAGAAGACGGGACATTCGCCGGGATTCTTCTCCAGGAGCTCCTTGAGCTCCCTGATGACCGATTCCTCGAGGCCGGGAAGGAAGATCCGCAGGATGACCTTCTTAGCCTGCTTCTGGAAGGCCTCGGTGAGCGGCATGACCTCGTTCAGGCTGATGCGGCGGTTGTCCCCCTCCCCCATGAAGCGTCCCCTGACCCAAACGAGGTTCCCTTCCCTCAGGCATTCGAAGTGCTTCCTGAAGCTGTCGGGGAAGGCCACAACGTCGATCCGGCCGCTCAGGTCCTCCAGGATGAAGGTGGCCATGCGCTCGTCCTTCTTGGTCTTGACGAACTTGATGGCGCTGATGATCCCGGCGACCCGGATCTCGCTGTTGAAATCCTTTTCTTCGTCAAGCTGGTTGAGGGAGTGGGAGGTGAGCTTGCGCAGCCGCTTCTCGAACTGGGCCAGAGGATGACCGGTGATATAGAAGCCCAAGGCGTCCTTCTCATAGGAAAGGAAAAGGGATTCGTCCCATTCCCGCATCTCCCGGACCTCGGCCGGGATCTCCGGCTCGGCGAGCTGGCTCCCCCCGAAGAGCAAGCTCTGCGGCGTCTGTTTCATCCTTTGGAGCCCATGGCCGTAGTCGATCATCGTATCGATGAGGTGGAACGATTGGGAACGGCGCCAGCCCAGCGAGTCGAAGGCCCCGGCCTTGATCAGGCTCTCCAGGACTTTTTTATTGACGACCCTCTGGTCGGTTCCGGCCGCGATATCGAAGGGCGACCGGAACCCGCCCCGCCTGGTCCTCTCCCGCAGGACCTCGCGGGCTGCCGTCTCGCCGACGTTCTTGACGGCGGCCAGGCCGAACCGGATCTCGCCGTTCTTCACCGTAAAATTGAAATCGCTCTCATTGACGTCGGGCGGCAGCACCTTAATCCCCATGTTCTGGCATTCGTTGATGTACTTGATGACCTGGCTGGTCGCCCCGCGCTCGGCCTCCGAGGTCAGCAGGGCGGCCATGAAGTGGGCCGGATAGTGGGCCTTGAGGTAGGCGGTCTGGTAGGCGAGATAGGCGTAAGCGGCGCTGTGTGATTTGTTGAACCCGTATTCGGCGAAATGGCGGATCTGGTCGAAGATCTTGTTCGCCTTGGCGGGGCTGATGCCCGTCTTGCGGGCGCCCTGGACGAACCTCTGTTTCTGCGCCTTCATGATGCTGGTGACTTTTTTTCCCATGGCTTTGCGCAGGATGTCCGCTTCAGCCAGAGTGAAGCCCGCCAGCATGGTGGCGATCTTCATGACCTGTTCTTGATAGACGATGATGCCCCGAGTCTCTTCCAGGACGGGTTTGAGCTCGGGCAGTTCATAGGCGATCTGGTCGGGATGGTTCTTGCGCTTGACGAACTCGGCCGTCATGCCGCTGTTGAGGGGGCCCGGGCGGTACAGGGCATTGAGGGCGATGAGGTCACGGAAGCCCTCAGGCTTGTAGTTCCGCAGGAGGTCCTTCATTCCCGAACTCTCGAACTGAAAGACGCCGTCCGTGTTGCCGGCCTGAAAAAGGGCGAACGTAGCCTCGTCGTCAAGCGGCACGGACTCAGGGTCCACCTTCTCGCCCAGGTTCTTCGCGACGAGCTCGACCGTATCCCGGATGACCGTCAGGTTGCGCAGGCCCAGGAGGTCCATCTTGAGCAAACCGATGGTCTCGATATCGCCCATGGCGAACTGGCTGGTGATCTCGCCCTTGACCGATTGATAGAGGGGCATGAACTCGACGAGGGGCCGAGGGGTGATGACGATCCCGGCGGCGTGGATCGAAGGATGACGGACCTGGCCCTCGAGGTTCCGGGCCACGGCCAGCAGGTGGGCGATCTTGGCGTTCTTGTCGCGGAGCTCCTTGAGCTGGGGGATCTTTTCCAAGGCGCCGTCGATGGTCGCCTCCGGCCCGACAGGCGGGATCATCTTGGCAATCCGGTCCACTTCCGGCAGGGGGACCTCGAGCACGCGGCCGACGTCCCGGATGGCCGCCCGGGCGGCCATCGTCCCGAAGGTGATGATCTGAGAGACGTTTTCGCGGCCGTATTTGTTGGTTACGTAGTCGATGACCTCACCCCGGCGCCGGGCGCAGAAATCGATGTCGATGTCGGGCAGGCTGATGCGTTCGGGGTTGAGGAAGCGCTCGAAAAGAAGGTCATACTCGAGAGGGTCGATCTTGGTGATGCCGAGACAGTAAGCCAGGAAGCTGCCGGCGGCCGAGCCGCGGCCAGGGCCGACCGGGATATCCCTCGACCGGGCCGTCTGAATGAGGTCCCAGACGATCAAAAAATAGCCCTCGAAACCCATCTGGTTGACCAGCCTGAGCTCCCTCTCCAGCCGATCCTGGTAGTCCTCGATGGGGTGGGCCAGCTGGCCTTTTTCCCACTTCGGCTTGAGCTCTTCCAGCCGGAGCTTGAACCCTTCCTTGGCCACAGAGGCCAGGTATTCATCGAGCGGCATCTCCCCGGGCGGCTTGAACTGGGGCAGGAAATGGCCCCCCGCAGGAAAATCGAAATGGCACTGGGAGGCGATATGCGTCGTGTTCTGGATGGCCTCGGGGACTTCCTTGAAAAGCTCGGCCATCTCGGCGCCGGACTTGAAATAGAACTCCTGGGAGGTGAAGCGGATCCGGTCCTGGTCGCTCACCTTCTTGTTGGTCTGGATGCAGAGGAGGACATCGTGGCTTTCAGAATCTTCCTTGCGCAAATAGTGGATATCGTTGGTCGCCACGAGCGGAAGGCCGAGCTTTCCCGCGAGCCGGACGAGCTTGGGATTGACGGCCTTCTGAGCCGGGAGGCCATGGTCCTGGAGCTCGATATAGAAGTCTCCCTTGGCGAAAAGCGAGGAATATTGGCCCGCGGCCTTCTCTGCAGCCTCCTCGTTCTCCCTCTCCAGGTAATAGGAGACTTCGCCCTTGAGACAGCTGGAAAGCCCGATCAGCCCCTCCGCGTGGCCGGAGAGGAGCTCCTTGTCGATCCGCGGTCGATAATAGAAGCCCTCGATGTAGGCCTTGCTCAGAAGGCAGCAGAGGTTCCGATACCCCAGCTCGTTCTTGACGAGAAGGACGAGGTGAAAATGATGCGGGTCGCGGCTGTCGCCGGTCTTGTCCAAGCGGCTGCGGGGCGCCACGTAGATCTCGCAACCTAGGATGGGCTTGACGTCGCGAGCCTTGGCCTCTTTGAAGAAGCTCACCGCCCCGAAGATGTTCCCGTGGTCGGTCAGGGCCACAGCCGGCATCTTGTTCTCGTAAGCCGCCTCCACAAGGGCGGCCGTCTTGGCGGCACCGTCCAGGATGCTGTACTCGGAGTGGTTGTGAAGATGGATGTATGAGTGTTCCATGATTATCTACAGACGCTTATTCCCATTCGATCGTCGCAGGGGGTTTCGTCGTCACATCGTAGACCACCCGGTTGACGCCTTTGACCTCGTTGACGATGCGCGTCGAGATCCGGGACAGGACCTGCGATTCAACCGGGAACCAGTTGGCCGTCATCCCGTCGACACTCTGGACAAGCCGCAGGACGACGACCTGGTGGTACGTCCTTTGGTCGCCCATCACACCCACCGAGCGCACGGGAAGGAGGACGGCAAAGGCCTGCCAGAGCTTGTGATAGAGCCGGGCCTTGCGGACCTCCTCGAGCAGGATGCGGTCGGCCTCGCGGAGGATGGCGATGCGCTCCCCCGTGACCTCCCCCACGATGCGGACCGCCAGGCCGGGCCCGGGAAAAGGATGCTGGGCGATGAACTCGCGGTCGATGCCAAGCTCCCCGGCCAGTACCCTGACCTCGTCCTTGAAGAGCTCGCGGAGAGGCTCGACCAGGCGGAAACGGAGCCCCTTCGGGAGTCCGCCGACGTTGTGGTGCGATTTGATCGTGGCCGAAGGGCCCTTGACGGGCGCGCTCTCGATGACATCCGGATAGATCGTTCCCTGGGCCAGGAATTCCGCCCGGCCGACCTTTCGCGCCTCCGCCTCGAATATCTCGATAAAGGCGCGGCCGATGATCTTGCGCTTGCGCTCGGGAGAGATGACCCCGGCCAGCCGGCTCAGGAAGAGGTTCGACGCGTCGACACCGGTGACCTTAAGATGGAGCTTGCGCCGGAATTCCCCCATCAAGTCCTCGACCTGTCCTTTACGGAGGAGCCCGTTATCGACGAAGACGCAGGTCAGGTTATTCCCGATGGCGCGGTGGACGAGGAGCGAAGTCACCAGCGAATCCACCCCGCCGCTCAGGCCGGAGATGACCTTGCCGCGGCCGACGGAACGGCGGATCTCCTCGACTTTGCGCTCGCTGAATGACTTCATGCTCCAATCTGGTTTGAGGCCGGCCAGCCGGAAGAGGAAATTGGCCAGGACGGCCTTGCCCTGGCTGGTGTGGATGACTTCGGGGTGGAATTGGACGCCGAAGAGCCGTCGGGCCGATGACTCGATGACCGCAATTTTGGTGCTCGCGGTCCTGCCGCTGACGGTGAAATCCGGCGGGGCCTTCTCGACGAGGTCGCCGTGGCTCATCCAGACCTGCCCGTCGCTCTTGATGCCTTTGAGGAGCCCGTTTCGGTCCAGGACTTTGAGATGGGCGAATCCGTATTCCCGATGGGAGGTCGAGACGACCCGGCCTCCGAGAAGATGGGCCATGAGCTGGACGCCGTAGCAGATGCCCAGGACAGGGATGCCGAGGCGGAAGATGGCGGCGGAGGCAAGCGGGGCTCCTTTTTCGTAAACGCTTCTCGGCCCGCCCGAGAGAATTAAGGCCTGCGGGCTCTCTTTTTGGATCCGGCGGAGCGGCGTATCGAACGGAATGATCTCGGAGTAGACGCCGAGCTCGCGCACCTTGCGGGCGATGAGCTGGGTGTACTGCGACCCGAAATCGAGGACGAGGACTTTGTTCACTCATTGATTTTAGCAGAACGATTTTGAGGACACAACAGCGCTTTCCCGGAAATTTTCCCGCTGATCGCAGCCCCTTATTTTTGCTCTTCACCGGGCGAACGGATTCGTTTAGAATGGACGCTCAGAATAAGATGCCCGATGATAATCCGGTCCGGATCCCGATCGACGGAGTGCTCGACCTCCATGCCTTCCGGGCCGAGGAGGTCAAGACCCTTGTCCCCGAGTACCTCGAAGAATGCCGGAAGCTGGGCATTTATCAAGTCCGGATCATCCACGGAAAAGGAACCGGGGCTCTCCGCCGTACTGTCCAGAGCCTGCTCCGGAAGAACCCGGATGTTCTGCAATTCAAGACCGCCGACCTCGGTGGAGGCGGCTGGGGCGCGACCGAGGTCATGCTTAAAAAGTGAGGAAAGAGAAAAGGAGCAGAAAATGAAGAGAAAGATCGTCCTCATCGCGATATCTCTGTGTCTCATGGCAACGGTCGGGCTCGAGGCCGGGCCCGAGGAAACGGCCGTCATCCTCACTCCGGCGCCTGGACCGGCTCCGCGCCTCAACGGGACGCGGGTGTTGGGCGTCAGGCCGGGCTCTCCTTTTCACTTTCGCATTCCGGCCACGGGCGAACGGCCGATGAGGTTCGCTGCCAAGAACCTGCCGGCCGGACTGAAGCTCGACCCGGCGTCTGGGATCATCACAGGAGGGATCCAGGAGCGGGGCACATATTCCCTCCTGCTCTCCGCCTCCAATTCACAGGGGGATGCCTCGAAAGAGATCAAGATCGTCTGCGGCGACACCCTTGCGCTGACGCCGCACATGGGCTGGAACAGCTGGTATGTCTGGGAGAACCATGTCACAGATGAGATCATGCGGGCCGCAGCCGATGCCATGGTCTCGAGCGGGATGGCCGACCATGGCTATATGTACGTCAATATCGACGACTGCTGGTCGGTCAAGCCCGGAACCGCTGATCCCACGCTCCAGGGCGAGCCGCGCGACAAGTCCGGAAAGGTCAATTCCAACCCCCGCTTTCCGGATATGCGGGCGCTCACTGACTACATCCACGCCAAGGGACTCAAAGCCGGGATCTACACTTCGCCGGGACCGCTGACTTGCGCCGACCATGTAGCGGCTTGGGAGCACGAGGAAGCGGACATCGGGCGCTTTGTCGAGTGGGGCTTCGATTTCCTCAAGTACGACTGGTGCTCCTATGGCCAGATCGCCAAGGGCGAGAGCCGGGAAGAGTTCCAGAAGCCTTACCTGATGATCAGCGAGATCCTCCGCCGCCAGCCCCGCGATATCGTCCTCAACCTCTGCCAGTACGGCCTGGGAAATGTCTGGGAATGGGGCAAAGAAGTCGGCGGCAACAGCTGGCGCACCGCCGGGGACCTCGGAGGGTCGTTTGAAAAGATCGGCCTGGCGCTGTTTCGCGACGGGTTCGACCTGTACGCCGAAAAAGAACTTCACCGCTTTGGAGGGCCGGGCGGCTGGAACGACCCGGACTACGTCCTTATCGGCTACCTGAGCAATTGGAAGGGCCAGACCGTCCCGACGCCGCTCACTCCCAACGAACAATACTCCCATATCTCTCTCTGGAGCCTGCTGGCGGCACCGCTCATTTTCAGCGGCGACATCACGAGGCTGGACGATTTCACGCGAAGCCTCCTCACCAACGACGAAGTCATCGAGGTGGACCAGGATCCCCTGGGCCAGCCGGGAAAGCGCATAACCAAGGAAGGCGATCGTGAAGTCTGGGCCAGGCCCATGGAGGACGGGTCGCTTGCGGTCGGCCTTTTCAACCGGGGCGAGGGACTCAAGGTCGTCGCGGCGAAGTGGGAAGACCTGGGCATCTCCGGTCCCCGCAGAGTCCGGGACCTCTGGCGGCACCGCAATGTCGGGATGGCTGACGGCGAGCTAGAGGCTTTGGTCGCCCGCCACGGTGTCGTCCTCCTCCGCCTCTTTCCCGCCGACTAGTCTCGGCAGCCAACAAAGGAGGCCGCTCCAAGGCATTTTCCTGGGCAACCTTTTACTTTTTTATATGTTAAGGCGAGGGGTATGGGCGAAGAGGGTCATCCGGAGGCGGCCGGGCAGGCCCCGAGCCTCTATTGTCAGCGGGAGACAATTCCGGTATCATCTAAAATCATGGACTGGGAAACACTGGCCAAGCAGCTTTCGATTTCGACCTCCTCGAAGATCGTCCTGCTCGTGCTGGACGGATTGGGAGGTCTTCCTGTCGAGGGAAAGACGGCGCTGGAGAAGGCGTTCACCCCCAACCTTGACCGCCTGGCTGCCCAGGGGGCCTGCGGGCTGACCGACCCGGTCTTCCGCGGGATCACGCCCGGAAGCGGACCCTCTCATCTCGCCCTCTTCGGCTATGATCCGCTTCGCTACCAGCTCGGCCGCGGCATTCTGGAAGCGCTCGGCTCGGGCGTTGAGGTCGGTCCGAACGACCTGGTCGCCCGAGGGAACTATGCCACACTCAAGGACGGGCTCATTGTCGACCGCCGGGCCGGCCGTATCCCCACCTCGGAGAACGAGAAGCTCTGCCACCGGGTTAACGAGGCCCTGAAGCCTCCGTCTGGACTCCGGATCGCCCTGTTCCCGGGCAAAGAGCACCGCTTCGTGGTCAGGTTCAGCAGCGAAGGACTGAGCGACGCCCTGTCCGATGCCGACCCGCAGAAGGACCACAAGCCGCGGGCCTATGCCAAAGCGCTCTCGCCCGAGGCCCGTGGTACAGCCGAACTCGTCAACCGTTTCCTTGACGAGGTGACCGGAATCCTCAGCGACCTTGCCGTCGCCAACACGGTCCTGTTGCGCGGCTTCTCCAAATTCCCGGTCATACCGGGCATGCCTGAACTCTATAAGATCAAACCGGCGGCCATCGCCAACTATCCGATGTACAAAGGATTGGCCAGGCTTCTGGGCATGGACGTCATGGACGTCGGAGCCGAGACCAAGGACCTCTTCGACGCCCTTGAGGCGGGCTTCAAAGACCACGATTTCTTCTACGTCCATTATAAGAAGACGGACTCCGCCGGCGAGGACGGGAATTTCCCGGCCAAGGTCAAGGCCATCGAGGAGGTCGACACTTTTATTCCGCGGATCGAAGCCCTCGCCCCCGACGTGCTCGCGGTCACGGCCGATCATTCCACCCCCTGCTTCCTCAAGTCCCATTCCTGGCATCCCAATCCTTTCCTGCTGGTCGCCAAATCGGCCCTGCCCGACGATGTGAGCCAGTTCTCGGAGCGGGGCTGCAGCCGCGGGTTCCTGGGCCGGTTCCCGGCTCTGCAGGCGATGTCCTTGTTGCTGGCCCACGCCGGCAAGCTCCAAAAATATGGCGCCTAGGAAATGGAGAGAAGTGATCTCAAGGATTCAGCCCTCACGAAGCGTTTTGCACCTGTTGCGCATATCTTATTGATTTTATATTATAAGTAGGAATTGGCCAGACCGAAGCGGATCGCCGACAGACAGCTCGCTCATCCTTTCCTTGCCTTATCTCTGTTCCTCCTGATCCCTTCACGGGCAGCGCAGACGCCCGCCGTCGAGGTCTATAACCTCAGGTCCTACACGCATCCGACCCACACCCGCGTCGTCGTCGACATCGGAAAGCTCAGGGAATTCACTTGGGCCGAGCTCAAGGACCCCGACCGTATTTACGTCGATATCTACCAAGCCCGGCTGAATCCGATCCTCATAGGCAAGACCTACGTCGCCAGTTGCGATTACATCAAGGAGGTCCGGATCGCCCAGAAAAACGCCACGACCGTCCGGGTTGCGGCCGAGATCAACCTAGCCAGGGTCGACCGCTATCAGGTCTTTCCTCTCTTCGACCCTTTCCGGGTCGTCATCGACATCTTCCCCAAGCCGATAGAGGT
>Ga0153916_10001427_pt1 | contig 17128 bp, 37 predicted proteins | sample Opewatmetagenome_FD_109642 | JGI IMG/M metagenome (GOLD analysis project Ga0153916, IMG submission 109642) | Freshwater wetland microbial communities from Ohio, USA - Open water 3 Core 3 Depth 4 metaG | ecosystem: Environmental > Aquatic > Freshwater > Wetlands | place: USA: Ohio, Lake Erie... | reverse complement strand
TTACCCCGGTGCGACCGGCCACACAATATTGAACGGGTCATTTTGCGTCTGCGGCAAATCCCGCAATGCTTGTCTATATGCTGCCCATGTTAATTTGTCAGCAATCGGACTATCCGCAAGTTGTGTATAATCACTCACAACTAGCAATCGGTCACGCTCACTACGAACGCTTTTCCATTTTTCAGCGATAGTCATATCAAAGCCTTTATATAATTTGTTGCATTGTCGCGGAGGTTACTTTAAGTGAGGTTGTACCGGCTGAAGTATAAGCTGCGACGCCTAAATATTCATTTATGGTAGTATCAACGGCGTGAGTAGTGTCAGCGCCAATAATAACATTCGATTGATTTGAAATACCGTTATTCACTGAAGTAGTTGAAATGCGGCTAGAGCAAAAAGACGTTCCACCGGCCCCTATTGATCGGAAGACAACTTCAAACTCAGCTTCCCATGCTTGATCGGTCCCGCCAGCGGGAGTAGTTGTTGACCCGGTAAAAATTGAAGTATCGGCTATTGTTCCGGCAGCGCCAAACTTAACATCAAATGATGCATTGTTTCCGGAAGCTGAATTAGTGCATGTTCCGGTTAGTTTAATGCGATAAGTCGAACCTGCAACTAATTTGTTGGCCGGAATTAAAAAAGGTGCCGTAACATAAGTTACTACGGTTGTTATAACACCGCTTGTTACCGTGATTTGACTAGTTTGTAATGAAGCGCCACCCCCCGGTACTTGCCACGTCGCATCTTCCCGCAAAAACTTAGTAGTCCCCGCGCCGGCTCCAGGGTCCGGCACCATGCCAGCGTGATGACTCGCCCCGGACGCCCCAAACACCGGCGGCACTCCCGGCAAAGGTATAGCACCCGCGCCGCCGTTAAGCGTCGCCGCAGTCGTTTGTGCCCATGTTGCGATAGCCAGGTTGCCATAAGCGAACCCGCCGGCCCCCGCGATCACGTTGGCTGCCGAAGTTGTGGTTAAAACATCCAGCAACACGGAAACACCAGTACTGGTAGTAGTTAAAGATGCGACAGTAGTTGTATCGATTGTGAGTAGCGAGCCCACATAAGTCGCCGTATTTGCGACACTGACCTGTCCATGAACATCATCGAAGGTGTGAGTAAACGCGATTGCCCCGGCCACATTCAAACAAACCTGGTCTTTATTGTCCAAAATTCGCGCCGAGATATCTTCCCAGATGACGGAACCTTGCGAGGTCGCCGTGGAATTGAAAACTTTTGCGCCGCCTGAGGAATCGGCAACGTTATAAGCACCGTCCTCGAAAAGTAATTTGCTGGAAGCATTCGTGTTGCTATGATCGATAATATGGGACGCCCCGGCGAGCGAATCCATATGAACATCCCCAAATTGGAGATTGGTAGCGTTCGCTCCCGAGAACGTCAACACAGCCCCGGCAGACGTCTCAAGATCAACACTATGAACATAAACCGTACCATTGAAATCAGCCGTCATATTTCCATGAATGATACATGAACGCGCCTGTTGACCTTGCAACGAAACGCCCGCAACAAGTGCTAAATTTTCGTTGTACGTGCCGGGTCCGATATAAACACTGGTTCCCGAAACAGCGGCGGCGATTGCGGCACCGACAGTCAGAAAGGGAGAAGCAATCGAACCATCATAAGCATCATTACCATTCTTGCCGACATACAAAACATTTGCCGACGCATCCATTTGAATGGTAATCGCGGGAGTAGTAGTGGGATTGGCAACTGTACCGCTAAAACCTTTTGCGCTGGCAACGGATACGCTTGTAACGGTTCCTGTTCCCGAACCGGCTCCTTTGTCTGAAAGTACAAACCAAGTTGCACCATCGGTAAACAGCTCTACACCTTGATTTTGAACCGACAGCGCCAAGGTAGCGTTTCCATCAATCGTTTCCGCACCATTAGGGTCAATAGTCACCGCATGAGCCGAAGCATCAATCTTTTTGATATAAAGAGGTGTGTTTTGACGCGCAGCATGTACACTTGCCGCAGGTGGCAATGATATGGTGATAGCCGCAGCTGTGGCATCAACAAACAAAATATCATCTGTGACCAAAGCTAAGTAATTAGATGAAATTGCTTGTTGATTACAGACTGGAAATGTTTGACCGATGATTTGCATGTTAGTATCCGTAATTATTATTCAAAATCCACCAGGCATTATTAAAAGCGTGGATAGAAATACATTCGCCCGCATAGGCTAAATCTATCTGATTACTCGGATTTGAATAAGGCACGTCAGCGGTAAAATCGATTGAATAGATGGGTTGACCATTTGCGGCTATTCTGAAAGCTAAGCCGTCTGCTCTAACAACCGTTGCCGCTTGAAAAATAAACATACGTCCGACAACGCCTTGCGAAGTCGGTAACGAAAGATCGGGGAGAACCAGTGTTATCGTGCCTCCATAGGATTGCACATCGCACAAATAATAAGTATTTTGTCCGAGACCAAGTGTAAACCCCGGCAGCGGATAAGTCGCCGCACTCAATAAAATTGGATTGGTGTACAGAAAACTTGGAACCGACAGGCTCATATCACAACACCTTCAACACAATACCCGGAACCTGAAATGCTCACAGTATTTTTCGGCGCAACATAAGGTTCATAATTTCCACCTACGATAATTTGCATCCCTTGCGTGAACGTCCCGCTTATACCGGTGAAAGAAACATACATTAGCGCCACGCCTTGATTTTGAATCAAGAGATAATTACGTCCGGGTTTTGCCGGTAAGTACAAAGAATCGGTGAAAACATATTCAAAAAATTGTGAATTATTCAGGGTGCGTTGGATTACATCGGATACTTGAACACCTCCGCCACCTTGCATGATATTGGTAATGTTCGACACCGGAACAGGCACGTTCGCACCGGGGTCTACATATCCTTGTAAACTACCTAGCGATTGTGGTTGACGTTCCAAAAAGCGAGCGCGTAGAACATCCGGCGGAACTGCTTCAGGGCTAAAAACTTCCATCTAATCAAATCTCCTTGCTTACTTCCCCTCTCACGTAAGCGGGAGAGGGCTAAGGGTGAGGGAAGTTACCCCTTAAAAATCTTCCGTCCGTGGAATGATAGCACAAAATAGCTGGCATTCGCCAAATAGGTAGCCACAAGTGAACCTGTCAGGGACGAATTAGCCACCATCAATTTCGGCACCGGCAGCACAAACGGGAATTGCCCAGTCCCGAACACGTTCGTGATCGGGATGGGTTGATCGAATAGCGTCGCGCTACTGCCGGTATCCGTCAACTGAATGGTGCATTGCGGAGCCGTAATTGCTCCGTGAGTTGTGAGATCGAAACATGTAAATGATAAGGCTTGAATTAGAAAATCACTCGAAGCCTGAATCTGTAATGACGCACTCGCCGTCGCCGCGCTTGCTACTGACGCGAACAGCAAATTATATGTGAAAAAGGTTTTCAGATATTGCTCGGTCGATTGACCGGATGTTTGAAGCTGTGATTGCATTTGATTTGCGGGGCGGCTCATATCTCTACTCCGAGTTATAAAATCTCCTTGCTTACTTCCCCTCTCCCCTCGGGAGAGGGCTAAGGGTGAGGGAAGGCGGGGAACCTATTTTCCCCGCCATTGAGTTTTGTTTTACTGCGCTTTGCGATACATGATACCGTCAAGAATGACACCGATACGGCCAGGGTTCGTGATCGCTTGTACACCCTCCGGCCAATTCAGCGACACACCGAAGTTCATATTTTCGGTGAGGCGCAGCGGAGCTTTCAGGGCGTAAGGCCGACCGGCGGCATAGCCGTAAGCGATACGCGACTGCAGCGACGCGGCAGTGCTGGAAACGTCCGCCAGGGCCGCATTGACCTGATAATGAGTCTTACCCGGCAAACGTCCGAGAGGAGCTTCTTGTAGATAGGTTTTGCTACCGATTGTGAACGTCAAGTTGCCGGTGCGGTAAACCAGGTAAACATCGTTGACAATCGCCGCTACAGCTTGCGCTCCAAATACAGCCGGATTTTGCGCCGTCACTGCGGGAGCAGTCGGGAAGAACGGTACTTCAATGGACTGTACCAGGAATTGTTGGTTTGCGGGCAACTGTCCCGACAGTTGCATATTTGTATCGGACAGCGTTTTGCTGGACTGTCCTACAGGCAGCGCAAAAAATGACAGCGTGGATTGACCGGCTTGCGCGTAGGCTTGAAAATCGTACAACGATTGCGTCAGCGCTTCGTAACCGGGCAAGGTTACGTTGTACTGGTTAAGCTGAGAAATATTAGGGACACTCATTTTTACAACCTCCATGTTTCCATCCGGCGTTAAAAGTTCCGGGTAGGATTTACTTCCGAATCAGTGCGGAAGCTTCACTCTATCACTACATCTTTTTGCTTACTTCCCCTATCCCGTTTACGGGAGAGGGTTAAGGGTGAGGGGAAGCAAAAAGATTTCGTTACATGCCTACGTATTCACCCATTCCGACATATTCACCCATTTGAGCAACGACACCGCCACCTTTTTGGGGAATACCTACCGGAACCCCAGCATTGATGAACTCAAGCCCCGGATAACCGAGACCGCCCAACGGCAGCGTGGGCATGGCGGTTTTCAGAAACCCTTTAAGGGTATCATAAAGAACCACTGTCACCGCACCGGCAGCGACTTGTCCACCCATCGCTCGCCCACCCACCTTGCTGGCAATGAAGCCAAGCGCGGCGGCACCGGCCAGACGCACAAAGGGACGCAGAGCGCCGGTCTGCACGGCGGCGGGTAGCGGTAGAAAGGCAAGGGCCAGGTCAAGCCCCAAAGCACCACCCGCACCGATAAATCCAGGCATCAATGTGTGCTTCATGAAACCGCCCACACCCGCGCCCATTCCGGCACCGCGACCGCCCCGACGCCGACGATGGATGCGCGACACTGCACGGCGGGCTCTATGAACTATCCCGGCACGATGACGCACACGCCGTTTCCGGCGGGGGTTAGCGGACATATGGGAAACGTGGGATACGCGGCGTTTGCGATGCACCCGACGTTTCGCGTGAGCGCGGCGCTTGCGGCGGGGATTGATAAGCATTAACTCAGCCATATAAAACCTCCATGTTGATGTAGAGAATCCTATCTCTACTTATCTACGATACCCCGGTCAGTGAACCGGTACTTTCCACCCAATAAAACTAGGTGTTTTCCGTCATCCGTCACCGCCAATACCGGGCGGCTGGACGGTTTGAACCGGTGTATGTAGTTCTTTCCGTCATCGGCCAAATACGCAATGTGAGTGCATTCGCCGATTTCTACAAGTACCTCATACTCCGGTATTTGAACTTTGTCAAGTTTTTCCGGTGGGCGATCATTGAAAGCCTTGAATAGCTTTGAGCCGCGTTGAATCTTTTTACGACTCATCAATCGGTCACAATCTTCACCGGTATGCGAAAACGGTCGGCAACCAAATGAGCGATTTTTTGCACTTGCTCCTTACCGTGGTAACGCACCGCATTTTCTTTCAGATAAGAAAAACCTGCTCCATCCCAGTATACTTTTCCGGTTTTGTGCTCATGCATAATTAAATGATCTACCGGGGTATATGCGTCACCAAATGGAACTATCGCACGTTTTTTGCCGGGGTTTTTTTTGAGCACCGTTACCGCCCGCGTCCCTACTTTACAACGTTTCGTTTTCTTGCTGTATTTACCTTTCGGACAGCCGATAACTACTTTTGATTTTTTCCCGGCGGGAACGGTGCGAAAACTTCCCTTTGCAAAATGGGATTTAGATTCTATTTTTTTATGTTTGTATTTTGCGCGGGAACCTTTTTTCTTGATCGGCATTTCAATATCTCCGTTTTAACAATTGCGGCAAGATCAACAGCACAATCCCCGCGATAATAACCCACCCTATCGGAACACCAAGGATTTTCGCAATTTGCGGAACATTTACCGGCGCAACGGGAACGTCATTGACCGCGCCAAAATCCATTTCAGCGTTATCGATTATTTTTCCGGTTTGCGCGTCAAACGTTTTCATGGCGTTTGTGTAGGGTGTAACCAGTCATAAATTTGCACGCCTAACGGAACGGTCGGTTCTCCGGGTTTCGTTATGGCGCTAGTGACAGCCGACGTTCCTTGATAAAAAATATTTTCAGGTGAAACCGGATTGATTGCCTGTGCAGCAGTAGTTACAGCGGCGACAGCCTGTTTTTTCAACAAATAAGCTGCAATCAACCCGACAACACCAATGGCAATTACCGTTTTCCAATCCATCTTCATGTTCGGATATACTCTTTATTTCCGACCGCGCTTCATAAAGGTAGTCAACAGTAAAACCACGCCGATGCCCAGCGCGCCGTAAAGCAGCATCTTTTGAGTATCGCTTGCAACGCCGACATTGACTTGCGCCGTAGGTACTTGACCGGTTTTCGCTATTTGTTGCGCGGCCTTTACTTGCGCCACCTGCGTTGCAATTTGACCGCCCGCAGAAATAAGATTTTGCCACCAGGTCGCAGCCGGGGCGGCGGTCGCATCAGTAGTGTCCGCACCTAGACCTTCCAAACCGTCGCCATCATGATAAAGCGGATTTTCGTGTAAATCGTACATATGACCTCCGTGTCATTTATTCATCATCACAAACAAAATCGCCGCCGCAATGGCAAGCGGTATACCTAAGTTTGCCATACCGGAAGGCGCAGCGCCAGGGGTGGGGGCTTCAGCCTGGGGAGCGCCTCCGGCGGCTTGTTGCGCCGCTTCGTAGGAAATAAGTTGCGGGGCCAGTTGTACGCCGGTTTGCAAAGCGGTTTGCAACAAAGAAGGGGCGGCAGCGGCGGTAACGGCAGCGGCACCGCCGGTCATAATGCTTGGAGCGGCAGCGGCGGCAATCGGGGCAGCAACAGGCGCGGCAGCAGCGGCAACCTTAGGCGCGGCAGCAGCGGCAACCTTTGCCGCGCCGGTTGTTGTCGCTCCACCAGCCGTTGCAACCCCAATGATTGCCGGAGCCAATATAGCCGCAACCGGAAGAAGCGACGGCTCTTTAGCTAACAGTTTGACATCGGTAACTAAACGGGAAAAAAATCCTTGACTTTTTTCAGGCGGATAAAAAGTGGCGGTTGATACGACTTGTTCAAACGTTTGCCCCGGCGGAAGAGAAACGGGAGCCTTTAAACCATAGCTGTATCCGTCAGGACGGGTCAATCTCAGGTGACCGGCTGAAATTTGCGGAAAACCATACATTGCACGTCTTGTACCGATACTCATTAATTTAATTGGAGTCGGTTTTCCAGCAATAGGAACAGTAATTGTTGTAGAAGTTCCCGCCGGATATTTACTAAAAACCGGGTCGGATTTTAATGCGACTACAAGGGGAGTTAATACGTTATTAAGGTCGTTTACCTGTTTGAGTGGGTCATCCCGATACGTAGTAGAATCGGTACGAATACGTTCGTATTCATTCATTAAAAATTGAATATTTTCTGGCGTGCCGGATGATGAATAAACGCCCAGGCCAAAATTGCCCAAGGGGGTTACAATTCCGGTTTCACGCAAGCGCACAATTCGAGCAACGGACATATTTATATTTCCATTATGAGAGTTTTTTGCACGTTGCCTTTATCCATAGCCGACCATCCAGGCGGCACCGGTTCGGTCGTTTCCAGCGCCATCCAAGAACTTTGAAGCGCACGCGGAGCATTGGCCGAGCGCAGCGTTTCGACATAAACATGATCGCATTGATCAGGTTTAAATCCTACGGCTACAAAACGGGAAGGGTGGCCGATAGATTCAAGAAGCGAAGCAAGCAACACGCTTTTATCGTCACAATCACCGGCACGATTCATCAAAACGCGGTCAGCGGTATGCAACGTTTCGACATTGCGAATATCACGAACATAACGGATATTGTCGCGGACAAAATAGAAAAGCGCGTTGATTTCCGACAGCCAATCTTTTTGAGGAAGGCTCATGGTCAACTGTACGGCGAGTTGTCGCACCATCGGCGTTGTCTTTCCTTGAAGCGCCAGGTTCCGCATAATTCGCAAAGTCTGCCGCGTGCCCTCAATCCCTGAGGGCAGTCCCATGAGAACGGCGGGCGGCAGGGTGTAGTCCATTACACCGAGAGGAATATCACATTTAGGGGTCGGGTGTCAAGTGATCGGTTGAAGGAACGAATTCATCCGGTTTCAAAAATTCCGCGATTTCCATTTGCAATTCTTGGAACCACGGACGATATTTATTCACCTCCGGATTGAGCATTGCCGCTTTATCGATAGCGTCCGGGGCGAGCAAATTTTGCGCAAACTCCGGTCCCAATTCTTCAATCAAATTACCGGCGGCAAGGGCCGGGTCGCCGTTCTTGGCAGCCTTGTAAACCAACAGCTTCAATAGTTGCACAACTTGTTGATATTGCATGTCTGAAATCTCTTGTTGAGCGGGCGCTTCGGTTGTTTCAACAGCCGGAGCGGGTTGAGGGGTATTCACGACACGGGGCGGTTGCACCGTCACTTGCGGAACCGGTTGAGGTTTGGCAAGTTGTTGAACGGCCATCCCCAAAATGGGGGATTCCATCGCCTTACCGATAATGTCCATGAAATTGGTTTCACGGTCGCCGCGCTCGGGCATCAACTCTTTTAAAGCCGCCAGGGTTTCGATGGTATCACGCAAAGAATTGGATGGTTGCGGCGGAGAAATAAATTCTTTCATACTGGACATGGCGGTCATCATGGAGGTCATCATAGCTATTGGGTCGGTTGGCGTTGCCTGTCGCCCGGTGGCCTGAAGCATGGTTTCCTTGAGCATCACAAATTGCCGTTCCTGATTATCAGCCAGGGCCTTTAGAACGGATGCAAGATCGGATTGTTGAACAGACTCAACGCTTTTTACGGGCGGCTCAATCAAAACATGTGGGCGTTTCTTCAGGAAAAAACGTCCGCCGCGCATTTCATAAATACGAATTTCAAACCGCCCGCCTTTGTATTCGTCACGCAAACGGTTGTCAATCGGCAATTCGGAAGGAACACAATTAAATAACCATGCCATTTCCGCCTTATCAGGTATTACCCGATAGACTTTCATTTTGTAGGTTTTATCGTCAGGTGCGCCGCCGAACTCGGCAAAGATTGACGATAAATCATTATCATCATCATTCGACAATTCGCTTACATCTTCCCCCGCGCCATCAATTACATTTTCGCCGGAAATTAACTTAGTAACCGCCATAAAACCTCCATTGTGCGGGCGAAACAATAGCCCGTTTAAATCCGATTTGAGTCCAAGAACAGTAGAAAGATAATGGAAAGCGGATAGAAAAGCAAGCCGGATTTAATTGTTTGATGGAAAGTCTACAAGAACAGCTTCTCGAAGTTCGTGTTCACCACAGAAATTATCTTCTTTGACGCCGGGGCGTAGACTTAAAACGCCCTGCAAACCGACTTGACCAAGCCGGTCTTGCCCTATGATCGGCCATGCGGTCGGCGGAAAACGAACACACATAAAACCGTTCATAGCGTCGGGATTTTTTGAGAAATGTTGACAGGTTACGCAGGTTTTCATGATTTTCCCTTCAAAAAAAAGGTTGACTTGATTTCAACCGAGTAAATGGACGGTCACGCATGCCGAAACGAAATCAAGTCAACCAAAATGTTATCTCTTGCCCTTGGGAGCGTGATCGGCTTCAAGCTCGATTTCCGATACGTCATATCCCTTGTAACGTTTGCCGGGAATATCCCGCTTCACAGCCACGAAGGATTTTCCCACGTATGAAGCATCTGGGTAATTTTCCTCGAGCGCGGTTTTCAGCAACGCCGGAACTATTAAATCGTACAGAGCGCCGCTTTCCAGTTCGATTACACGCATGATAATGGCGGGTTCCTTATCTTCATCCTCTTTGATTTTGTTCCCCACATGCATGGGAGCTTCGACTTTGAAAGCAAGTTCATCGACCTTTTTAAAGGACAAGGATTGCACCGTAACCGCTTTCACGGTTTTGTATTTCACTGCCATGATAGTACCCTCGGTTTGAAAACCCGCTTTACATAGGCGCGGGGAAGCCTATTTTCTAAAAATTAATCCTACTAATATTATAAAAATGTAACAAATACCATAGATTCAATACAATTCATACCGCCACCGCCTCACTCAATAAACTTTCCTGAAATTTTCGATAATAAAACGCGTAGTCGGATTGACTCGCGTAAAACGGGGAATTATTAAGCGGGCAATAAGCGGACTCAAACTCGGCTTGTGTGGAAAATACGACTATGTGCATACCTTCGCACGCATCACAAGGAACTAAGGCGGCGAACTTAATCTGACGATTATTAACTCGGAATGTACTTGCCATGTTTATCTACCCTATAAACAGCGGATTTAGTTACATCGGTTCCGCGCCTTTTCTGTTGTTTAAACATAACAGAACCGCCAAGAAATTTCAAGAAATTTTGCCGTTGAGTTTGATTTTGATTAGGCTGTTCAATTAACCAATTCTCGAAATTTTCCCGCGTCAATTCTTTGACTCTCATTCCCTTTGCTTTCATAGTTCCATCATCACCGCACAGCAACTTTTTACCGATTATAATATAAAACACGTTCTCGGCCTCAACCTTCCACGCTCCGTAACGGTACTTATCTATATCGAGTTCAACCGGTTTGGAAAATACTACACAATCGGTATCTGCATATAAAAAATGATTAGGGGCTAATAAGGCGGTATCACGCACTTTACATCGAACATGCGCAGTAACGAAAGCTCCAATTTGCGGTAAATGATGCCTTTTATAAATAGGACGGCTTTGCCTGGAAAAAACAAAAGAGCACTCTTCGTTAAACGGGTCGTATATCTCATAACCGGCGGGGCACTCATTCGCTACGATCAGTTCAATATCGTTTAATTGCTCTAACGTTTTTCCATAAGCATTATTGCCGATTGCCTTAACCATTGTCCCAAGCGGTCCAGAGGGTCCGCTAGAATCAGTACGGCGCAATAGCTCAAGATCAGACACAACATCGCTAAAGCAAAAAACAGAATCCCAATAAAATCCTTGATGGATTTCAACATTCCAATTATCCTTTCTCAAATGTTCAATTTCAATAGAAGTTATCCAACATGTAACAGCGACATCGCCAAGCGTAAATATTCCTTGATTTGTAGAGGTTTTAAAATAAAAGGGAATCAAAGATTTTTTAGAGCGAGAAATAGTGGTTTCATAAATTCCAGGTTGTCCATTCATATATTGATTAGTTTTGAAAACGGTTCCAGAAGGTAATTCAGCGTCTCGCATTGCAGCGGCGTATGCCTGGTTTAAATCATATTTCCAAACCGGTCCGCTGTATTGTCCCATGCACCAACAATAACCGCCACGTTTAAGCGGTCCGTGGAGTAATGAAGAAAGTTCTTCTCCGGGGGTATACAGCTCAACACCTTCCGGCACGTTGTCCATAAAATAGTTGATTGCAAGGTTACCGATGGTAGGCTTGAGTGATTGAGCGGCTTGAATCACGGTTCCATTTTCGTCTTTCTTTTCGGTAAGTGTCTCAATGATTTTTTGAACCCGTGACATGCCGATATACAGTCCTTCAGAGTCGCGCTCGGCATAGGCGCGGTGCTCGGGATTGTTCGCGTCAAAATCTATATTTTCAAAATTGCCGATTGAGAGTTTAGGAAGCTCGGGAGCAAAGGTTTCCAAAAATGATTTTAATGTCTTTCCCACCATGCCGGTCATGCTGATACCATCGAGAAATTGCACCTGAAGAATTTTACGCATACCGTCTATTTTTATTTTCTCTTTAGATTTTACCTTGATTCCTCGCAAGGCTTTTGACGCTGTCATATAAGGTTGCAATAGCCAGCGGTCGGATTTCAGCAAGGCTTGAGCGATAAAATAAGCGTCATAATTGTTGCCGTTCCAGGCTATGAATTTTGCTTTGTTGTATTCGGGAATGAGGAAATAGGTTTCGAGAATGTTACAGAAAGTTTGCAAACGATTACCGCCGGTGATCGGCACGCTTAGGCGCATTGATTCACCAAAAGCCGTCACATACAGCAAACGCGGCGTGCCTTGCTCGATGCGAGTTGTTTCTAAATCGTAAGCAATTAACACATTAACCCGCTTTTCTAGAAAGTATGCCTACCAATTCAACTTTAATCATAAACGGTTTTTCGTTAAATCCAAAAACTTCGGTATGAAAATTGTTATTTTCCCGTACCAATAACGGTGACAGCTTGTGAGAAAAACAACCCCTTTCTTTAAAAGTTCCATATATTTTAGAATCAAATATTAATTCTATAACTGCCTCCTCTTCAGTAAAACCTTTTATTTCACGAATTAAAAATACTTCTCTAGCGGATTTAGCAACTATCCCTGAAAAAATTACATTAGTATCAAAATAAGATTTTCCTAAATAACCGACCGGTTTTTTAAACATTTCATTTCGTTTTTCTGGGTATATTATAACAGTGTCATACATCATGGTAACAATACCTTCAAATCCAATATTTTTGTAATCTGAGTCTATAAATGAATACGACATATTAAATCTCCTTAAGTTCCGGATGCCCACATACCGGACAGCGCGCAACCGTTTCCGGTAATTCATATTTTTCATCACATTTCGCGCAATAGAAAAAAATCAAATCAACGTCGATATCACATTCTTCACAATAGGGTCGTAAAGTCATAATTTTCCCTTTCTCATCCAATAATAAATTACCTTCGATTCAGGCAAAATGTCGCCTGTGCTGCCAAGCAAAAAATTTACAATTTCTTCAAACAATATATTTTCAGTGATTATTGAATAGTGCATCGGTTTGGTAGAGCCGATATAGGAACCTTTGTGAATCATTCCTTTAGAGCCATATCCTGTATCACGCACCTTGAACCAGAAGCGAAAGCGGTTATAACCACCCTTCAGTTGTTTTAAAAGCAATGTTGCCAGGGTGCGAACATTCCACCGGCCTACGCCTGACACCAGGTATTGAGGAGGCTTTACGCCCGCGACGCGGCTAAAGAGATAAGAAGGGATTTTCTTGACCGGACGGAGAAGCTTTATAGGTTTAGGGGGGCGGGCACGAACGGCTTTTGGCTTAGCCAACTTGCCCGTGGCGGCGCGATAGGCGATGCGGGCGTACTTCGACCGCATCCCTTGCTTTGAGGGTATGAAGCGTCCTCGAGCGTCGCGGAAGCGCTTGGCCTTCTTATCGTAGGAAAGATGTTTCTTTCTCGGACGTAAACTTGACACCGATCAAAACCCCCGTTATGATTCCCCTGAGTCTGCCCCTCACAGACTTTATACCCCCCGAACCCCTTTGACAAGGGTTCACTCCCCAACCCCCTTCACCGGCCTGACACGGTGCGGGGGGTTTCTATTTTATTGTATCGTAAAAAAGCAATGAAAAAACTAAGAGCCAGAGCTATAGTAGCACCTATCCAATGACCGAACGTATATAAAACCAGGGAAGTAACACCATAAGCAACAGCTTCAAATTCGATTGCTGTCATATCTAACCTCATTTACTCTATCCGCTTGCGATCATAACTTTCTAACGCTGCTACGGCTAAAGCAGCAACCTGCAATAAGCGACGGCGATATTTGTCTCCGCTGCCCATGCGCCACATTTGACGGCCCCAGGTAAGGTAAGCAAAAATATCTTGGCACCAATCAAATACGGTTTTGCGATCATCAAATTCCGGGCCACCAAATTTCTTATCTTGACGATCACGCTCTAGTTTTATTTCATCATAAATAGACATATTAAAAAACCTTTCCACCATGCATGTGAGAACGGGTTTGATTGAAAGCAATTTTTGCTTCTACAGCTTCAGCAACGCGCAATCCCTTAGCAGCTGAATAATCCATAATACGAATTATTACATCAGCCATTTCTTCCTCTACTCCCGAAAATTCTGGAATGTGTGTTGAAGGCGGGTCGCCATGGCGCAGGGCTTCGAGGGCTTCAGAAAGTTCCGCATGTATCAAACAAATTATCTCGGCTTCATTGCGGTTCGATTTCCACCAACCTTTTTCAATGGCGATTTTGTGGACTTCGTAAGCGGTTGCGTTATATGATTCGATAAAATTACTCATAATTTTTACCTTCCATTATTCATTCACCAACTCGTAAGTAGCTTCAAATATATCTGGTTTACAGGGATAATATTCGCCCTTGATACCTCTAATTATATAATCACCACGTTTTGCAAGGTGGCAACCTTCCAATGTTGGGATAACAATATTGTTATCACCAGCAAGGCTTATTACTGTGTCACCAACAAAATTTTGAATTGCTGTCAAATCTCCCGTAAATTGAACGGCATCAATTACAACCGGTTTCTTTCTGTATCTCATGCTGGTTTACCCTCAATTTTTGTTTAAGAACTTCTTTTTCCATAACATCAAAAAATCTAAAAACAGTCCTGCGTGATGGTAAGCTCATAAACTCAGGATTATGAGAGGCGCAACAAGCATACCATCGATTGCTTATCCAAATAGTGACACCATTTAAATCAACGGTATAACGGTCTAACTTAGAAAAAAACGGTTTATCCAACATATTATTCAAAGTTTCGTCCCAAATCTCAGAATATGAATAAAGTCGAAACCAACAGCTTGGAGATGTTATTACACGAAAAAAATATTTCATATCAGTTTACCTTCCATCAATAGTTTGTAGGTTGTTTGTACCCATCCGCGATTCCATGCGGCGTAACGCTTTCTTCCGTTCGGTGTACTGCATAAACTTTTAAATGGGTTCATCGAGCGCAACCTTCCAGCTTCGGCGGCGGAGCGGCCTAGATGTAAGGCTTCGCGGTATTCAAGATCGGCGATCACTTCAACTCCTCGATACATCGCTTGATTTCACTAATAGCACCGATACTATCGAACCTATCAAAATACTTAACTGCAATTTCTTTTTGTCTGAAATCTTCACAAATTTCTATACATTCCTTCTTCACGCGCTCCCGCTCGGCGGCGATGATGGTGACAAGCCATTTCCGTACAACATCGTAATCGTGTATGTACGCATCTCCGGTTTTAATAACCAAGCTCGCGCACAGTTCGTCTATTTGATCATCGCTTATTGTGTCAGTGGTCATCTGGTTTCTCCTTTACGCCACATATTAGGTTGCGTTGTAAAAGACCATTGACCGATAACAGGAAAATTGATGTTAACAACAAAATTAAAGCCCTGGCCTTTGTGAATGCGCATTGTATTAATTCCGAGTAGACAACTTTTGCTCCAATGAGTCCAACTTAAAACCCACCGCCATGTTATAGAATTTTTCCAATGCCACGCTAATAAGACCCAACTCCCAGATGGTTCTCCATTGCAATGACTTTGCTGGAATAGCATCAAATTACCTAATGTCATCTGGTTTCTCCTTCTTTGCGATAATGGAAGCTCTATATCTATCCGCATCCCGCTGCGCCTCGGCGAGTTGCTGGCGAAGGGATTCGATTTCAATATCTCGGTGCGCCAATTCTGCGGCTATATCTGCCTTGCTGTTCAAGTCTTCGGCGGTCATGACCATCATGTGCCGCATGAAGTGCTGACCTTGCGCTATTATATCCCGTTTTGCATATTCACTCATGTCATCCACCCCTCTCAGCGGCAATAGCATCATCAGCCATTGATGTGCAATCCTTATTACCATACAGTCGTAAAAGTTCTATTTGACGCTGCGCCTCAGTGAGCTGGGCGCGGAGGGATTCGATCTCGGAGTTACGGGAGGCTAGAATTGGGGCGAGCCATTCTTTCTTCACACGCTCCCGCTCTACGACTAACTCACGCTCCAATGCTCTGGCAAATGAGGCGGGCACGTAGTCCGTCATCGCAGGATTTATGTGACCCTTTGGTATTGACGCATCGGTTCTTGGTGTATCGCTCATCACGGTATCCCCTCAACAAGTAAAGGAATTTCTATTTGTTTTTGACGTGCACTAATAATCTGCACGGAGTTGGCATAACACATCGATTCACAGGCACTTCCAGGGGTTGCAAGCTTTCCGATTGCTTCAGCAATTGCAGCGCGCTCGCAAGTGATTTCATTATTGATTATTCCTTCAACTACGTTACACACACGAGCAATTATTAGTTCTAGCCGCGTAACATCCTCCGCCCATTCTCCGGCTTCATTATCAGCATCTTGAACGGCGGCGGAAATTAAATAATCTAACATTACTTTTTTCATAATCATAAAATTATCTCTCAATTAGGTAAATTTAAACGGTCTTTTTCTTGCAAATGGTCAGTCAAAATCATTTGAGCCGCAAGAATTTTATCGCTACGATCAACCAAAATAAAATAGCGATTAACAAATTCGCGGCGCTGCCGAACGGTTAAACCGGTGACATAAGCTATTGCCGCGATCATCGCACGTTCATTGAGAAGCATAATTATTTTCCCTCAAATTTAAATTTGAGCATTGTATATAGTAAAAGCAGTTCATTACTAGATAGTTCTATTTGATTTTCTCGGTCAACGTATAAATTAAAAGTTTTGCGAAAACTCCCCTCATCTTTTCGCATGCCTGGAACAAAAGTAGAATCAAAAATAACCGAACCGCTGTTCAGGGGATTCGAGCCTGCCAATATAATAAGTTTCATTTTAATTCCCCGTCAAATTGCGCGGAAATTTTCTTTTCAAATTCTAGTAATTCTTTATCAACCCCCCGCCGAATGAATACAGCTTGAGGGATGCCGGTTTGAATGGAAGCGTTTTCCAGGCGCTTGCGGAGAGGTTCATCAATCAAAAATTTTATTGGCGACATTTTCACGTTAAATCCTCTATTTGTGAAATAAACTCTTCAGGAAGATCAACTTCTTTATGCTCAATCACGATTTAATAATAATCCCGGTATCCGTAAATGCTTTGACCGTAAGTTCATTACCTTCTTTATCTAGATAGATAGATAAATTCCGTTACAGCAAAAGGCTGTCCTGTTTCCAATTTAAAGCTCTGTGATTTGATGGTAACCAAAACAACATTATGAATATTTATCACATTTACCATTTTCTTTCTCCTCAAGTTACTCACTTTCTCACCCCCACTCTACCCCACCCCCGCAGCCCATGTCAACCCCCACCACCCCATTCTGAGAGCCCCATCACACCCTTGACTTTGGGTATTGACTCTGCTATAGTTAATACAACATAGGTTAATCCCCTTTTCCTCTGCGCTTCGT